>Ga0137394_10002219_pt1 | contig 14310 bp, 6 predicted proteins | sample czobulk116metaG_FD_108278 | JGI IMG/M metagenome (GOLD analysis project Ga0137394, IMG submission 108278) | Vadose zone soil microbial communities from Angelo Coast Range Reserve, California, USA - czobulk1.16 metaG | ecosystem: Environmental > Terrestrial > Soil > Vadose zone | place: USA...
ACATTTCTTTCGACAAGATCTCTTCCTGTGCTACTAGTTGTATCAGTGTTGTTCCCGCTCCCTGGAACTGCCCAGGACCCCGAGGAGCGCAGGCCTCAGAAGCCGGAGTCTATGGGAGTTGCGACCGGCAATCCTCACTCTCCGGTAAAGGATGCTCTATCCCGACCGATCACCGCCGGAGGATTCGTTGACGGCGCGCCGGTGGTATTTCTGGACATCACGAAGCAGACCGGCCTCGAGAAATTCCACCACCGTTCAGGAAATCCGGAGAAGTCGACCATTCTGGAGACTCCGGGTTCCGGCGTGGCCTTACTCGATTATGACAACGACGGCTGGCTGGACATTTACTTACTCAATGGTTCCACGTTTGCCGCTCTGAAAGGCAAGGAAGCCCCTCCGCGGGCCATGCTGCTTCACAACAATCACGATGGCACTTTCACAGACGTCACGGACAAAGCCGGTGTAGCGAACGAGCGATGGGGCTTTGGCGTGGCCGTGGGCGATTACGATAATGATGGCTGGCCGGACATCTACGTTTCGAATTTTGGAAAAAATCGCCTCTACCATAACAATCATGATGGAACATTTACAGACGTGGCTGAAAAAGCCGGAGTGACACTCGGAGGATGGTCCACCGGACCAACTTGGGGCGATTATGATCACGATGGCCTGCTGGATTTGTTCGTACCGGGTTATGTGAAGTTTGACGCAGACCGTCCTCCTATTGCAGGCCAAGGAGGAGTCCCCGCGAGCGCGTGCCAATTTCGTGGCGTTAGCTTTTTGATGTGTGGGCCGCGCGGCCTGCCCGGAGAGGGCGACCATCTGTTTCACAATAATGGAGATGGCACTTTCATAGACATGAGCAAAAAGGCGGGCGTCTCCGACCCGCAGGCCTATTACGGGCTCGCCTCGGTGTTCGTGGATGAGGATGATGACGGCTGGGTCGATCTCGTGGTGGCCAACGATTCTGTGCCGCGCTATCTCTACCGCAATCTCCACGATGGCAGCTTCGAAGACGTAAGTTACCTGTCGGGTTTTGCTCTCACAAACGAAGGGCTCGCGCAAGCGTCAATGGGAATCGCGGTGGGCGATTACAATCGTGATGGCAGAGTCGATTTTCTGGTGACGACGTTTTCGGACGACTACAAGACACTTTACAGAAATGACGGTGAGAACAATTTTTCCGACGTCACCTACCCATCGGGACTGGCCACTCCTACGATTCCATTCCTAGCCTGGGGCGCTGGATTCCTGGACTTTGACAACGACGGGCTCTTGGACATATTCGTGGCTAACGGGCACGTCTACCCGTCAGTGGACCAACGGGATTGGGGCACAACCTGGGCTGAACGGCCACAGCTTTTCCGTAATCTCGATGGCGTTAGGTTTCAGGAGGTTCCGCCCGCGACTGGAAGTGGCTTGGCCGACGTGATCCCCGCAAGAGGCGCCGCGTTCGGCGACCTTTTCAACGATGGACATGTTGACGTCGTCCTGAACAGCATGGATTCCGCGCCGACGCTGCTTCGGAATGTAGTGAAGAACAGCAATCATTGGATCACCTTCAGATTGGTTGGAGGGTCGAAGAGTCCGCGGGATGCCATTGGCGCGAAAATTTTCCTGAGCACAGACAGTGTGCGCCAACGTGCTGACGTCATCAGCGGAGGGAGCTACGGCTCAAGTTCCGACCAGCGACTTCATTTCGGATTAGGAACCGCTACCAAAGTGGATAAATGCGAGATTCATTGGCCGAGCGGAAAGAAAGAAGAGGTCCTTGTGCCCGGCGTGGACCGGATTCTCACCGTAGTCGAGGGACAGGGAGTCGTTGAGAAATAATCGCGGCGACCTCGATGGTGTTGTCTACCAGGATTCACATCGGAGAATTATGCTTCCGCGTCGAGTAGCTCGCCTATTTTCCATATGGTTTACGGCTCTGTGCTTGCTTTTTTGTTCGTGCTATGCCCTCGCACAGTCGCGCCTGGAAAAGGCGGCCGATTTCTCCGCTTTTCGTCCACGGCGGGAAATGCCTGGCGAAACGTTTGTCGGGCGGGCGGCTTGCACGAGTTGTCACGCGCAAAAAAGCGGCGTGCAATCCGGCACGGCAATGGGACATGCCCTAAGTATCGCTGCCGATAGCGAGGTACTGCGGACTCACCCTCGGATGACTTTTCGGGCCGGGGCGTATTCTTACGAAATCGTGGGCGACGGCCGACAAAATTCCTATCGCGTGACCGACGGAAAAGAAACGATCAGCGAGCCGATTCTCTACGCGTTCGGAAATGCACATGTCGCCCAAACGTATGTCTATCGCCGCAACGGAAAGCTTTATGAAGGCCGCGTGAGCTATTACTCGGCAATCGACGGATTGGACTGGACGATGGGAGACGTTCTGAACCCGCCGCCCAGCCTGGAAGAGGCAGCAGGCCGCGACATCAACGGTGATGAGGCGAGGAACTGTTTCAGTTGCCACGGCACCGCTGCCGTGGCCAATACCAAACTTCAATTGGATCGGCTGATTCCCGGAGTGACTTGCGAGGCCTGCCACGGACCGGGAGGGCGCCATGCCACAGCAATGCTCTTGGACCCCGGGGAGAGCATGTACATTTTCAATCCGAAAGCACTCGATGCAGAGAGTCTCTCGCAGGAGTTCTGCGGGGCCTGTCATCGCGGAGTTGACACCGTGGCAATGATGCCCGACCTCGGGGGCATCAACAACGTACGCTTTCAGCCTTACCGCCTGTTCAACAGCCGCGGCCACGATCCTCAGGACGCACGCTTGTCTTGCACTGCTTGCCACGACCCCCACCTGGAACTGAAACAAGACGACGCCTTTTACGATGCAAAATGCAAGGCGTGCCACGTGCCGCGCGCTGCGGAACACTCGATTGGGAAGCAAAATAACTCAGCGATGGGCAGACGGTCGGCTGTTTCCGCAACCGGCAAATGGTGCCCTGTGGCTAGCGAACGGTGCGTGAAGTGTCACATGCCGAAGGTGGAGTTACCGGGCGCACATTTCAAGTTTACCGACCACAGGATTCGAATCGCACGGCAAAGGGAACCATATCCTTACTGAAATCTTTGTCGAAAGCTATTTGATCCCGGCTCCCTCGACGATGGTGATGTACCGGTCGACTGGGAGATCGGTGAACGACTCCGTGCGCCCGCTGGGTGGAGGCCAACGAATCTCCAATTTGTCAATTTTCTTTCGCTTGCCAATACCCAGCACATCGCGCGGATCATGCGAAGAAAGATAACTGCCGCCTGCAACCTTAAGTTTGCTGCGTTTCAGATCGCCTGCCTGCCACGTAAGTCGAGCTCCGATGGCGTCTGGGTTTGATTTCTTGCCGACAAGTCGAACACCGAGCCAATGATTTTCTGACGCTGAAACATTCTTGAGGAGTACGGGCGAGCCATCATTGACCGAAACCAGAACATCCACTGCGCCATCATTATCGAAATCTCCAATAGCCATGCCACGCGCTGCCAGGCTCTGCGTGAAAGCAGGACCGGCGAGGCCACTCACGTTCTCAAGACTGCGGCCGTTGTTGTGGAACAGCAGCAGCGGCTCTTTGTAAGTGACATGGCTAGAATGAACTTCGATTTTGTCGTCGGGATGCCCATTGGCAATGAGTAGATCAAGGTTGCCGTCATTGTCATAGTCGAAGAATTTCAAGCCCCATCCGCTCATCAGGCGCGTCAACCGTGCGAGTCCCATTTGGCCGGCCAGATCGTCGAATGTCAGATCGTGATTGTTGCGGTAGATCGAGTACATCTCCTGATCTACGTTTGTAACGAAGAGATCCTGCCAACCGTCCTGATCGAAATCCCCCGAGTCGACACCCATACCGGAACGCTCGCGGCCATCCTGGCTATACGCCACGCCCGCTTCGAGCCCCTTCTCATCGAATTTTCCGTTGTGCTTGTTGACGAAGAGAAAATTGGCGACGGTGTCGTTGGCCACGAAAAGGTCCATCCAACCGTCGTTGTTGACGTCTGTCGCGACGACGCCCCAGGCCTTTCCGAGCGCTCTTGCAATGCCTGATTCCCTGCTGACGTCGGTGAATGTGCCGTCCCCGTTGTTGTGGAAGAGCCAGCTCGCAGCCGGAGAGTAGATCCGGGGAATGCAGTAGAAGCGTTCTCCGGTCTTCGCGTTGCCGCAGAATCTGTTCTTGGACTTGTCAAAGTCCACGAAGCGGCAAACGAATAAGTCCAGCCGCCCATCGTTGTCATAGTCGAACCAAACGGCACTCGAGGCCCAGCCAGGGGCAGCCAAGCCAGCCTTTTCGGTAACGTCGGAGAATGTCCCGTTGCCATTGTTGTGATAGAGAATGCTGCGGCCGTATTGCGTGACGTACAGATCGGGCCACCCGTCACCATCGTAGTCCCCGGCAGCAATGCCCATGCCATAGCCTCCGGCCGCAACGCCAGCTTTTTCGGTCACGTCGGTAAACGTCCCGTTTCGATTATTGCGATAGAGCGCATTGCGCAACGGCGGATTGGGAGTGAGAAAGTCGCACTTTCCGCTGTTCACTAGATAAATGTCCATCCAGTCGTCGTTGTCGTAGTCCAGAAAGGCGCAACCCGCCCCCGTTGTCTCCGGCAAGAAGTAGTCGGCCGAGCGGCCGTTCTCATGACGCCAGGTGATTCCGCTGGCAGCCGAAGGCACTTCCTCAAAGAGTGGTTTCAGAGGAGTTTGCGCAAATCTTGCCGGAGTGATGAGACCAAGCTCGCGCTGAAAAGGGATGCTCCAGAATTCCGACAAGCATCCGCTACCGGCCATACTCAATCCCTTGACAAATTGTCTTCGCGTCCAACCTGGCATCAGTGTTTTTATGGTGCGGTACGGTCTTGTTTGCGGCTCGTGGATCCGCGTGACCCAGGGTCCTCCTGGACTTGGTCCTATCATACTGTAGCATTGCTGAATCGCGGGGAAACCTTCGGTCTCTCGCGCAGGTGCAAGTTCCAACGTTTAGCCGTGTTGAAGAAGAGTTTCAGTATTTCCGAGGAATGAGGAACTTGACAACCGTTCGTAGAACGTCGTACAAGCTCGTTGTGTATGGGTTAAGCGGTTACTTCTGCGGTTTTGGCTTTAGCTATTGAAGATTGTACGGGCCAGATTCTTTCCGATGGGACATCAGCATTCACCCAGTGTGATCAAAGTTTGATGATTAGGCGACGTAAATGGAGCCACGTGAATCTCCCCCTGTGGAGAGTTTCAATATTAGTGATACCGATGCTTTGGCTGGCGAGTGGCGCTCGGGGACAAGCAAGCTACGAATTGCGCTCACCTGACAACAGAATCGAAGTCAGAATCCGCACCGCCAAAGACCTCCGTTACGACGTGCTGCTGAAAGGCCGGGCGCTGCTGCAGGACTGCACGCTTTCGCTCAACGTGGACCACAAGACGCTGGGGCTGGAGCCTAAAGTCGTAAAATCCAAAGACCGCAACTACAACAAGGTAATTGAACCGCCGATACGACAGAAATTTGCGAAGATTCGGGACAGCTACAATGAGCTACGACTCGAGATGGAGGGTGGCTACGCGGTAGCCTTTCGCGCCTACAACGAAGGTGTGGCGTATCGCCTAGAAACGTCCCTGTCGCAAGAGCAGGTGAAAGTCTATGGCGAAGAAGTGAACCTGAACTTCCCGAGCAATTTCGTCGTGTACTATCCGCAGGAGGACAGCCTCTTCTCGCACAACGAACGAAAATACACTCCGCAACGTTTGACGGAGATCGCCCCGGCATTTATTGCGACGCTGCCAGCGGTAGTGGATGTGGGAGAGGGCGCAAAAGTCGCAATCGCGGAGTCGGATGTAGAAGAATATCCCGGCATGTGGTTGCGCGGTACGAGCGGAAACGGGCTTTCTGCAACCTTTCCACCCTATCCTCTGAAGGAAAAACTGGAACGAGATCGTGATTTCAGGGTCGTTGAGAGCGCCGACTACATTGCCGCTACCAGTGGAAGACGCACCTTTCCGTGGCGGGTGATGGGCATTGTTGAGAAGGACGGGGACCTGCTGACGAATCAGCTTGTCTGGCTATTGGAGAAGCCGTCGCAGGTCCAAGACACGTCCTGGATCAAACCGGGCAAAGTCGCGTGGGATTGGTGGAACTACAACGATGTTTATGGCGTGGATTTCAAGGCGGGTGTAAACACGCAGACTTACAAATACTACATCGACTTCGCTGCGAAATTTGGCATCCCCTACATCATCCTGGACGAAGGCTGGTACAAACTTGGGAACGTGCTCGAAGTCGTTCCGGAAATCAACATGGAAGAACTGACCGCCTATGCGCGGCAGAGAAATGTCGGGATAATTTTATGGGTGGTATGGAAGACGTTAGACGACCAGCTCATTCCTGCTTTGGATCAGTACGCGAAGTGGGGTATCAAGGGAATCAAAGTTGATTTCATGCAGCGCAGCGACCAGCTTCTGATCAACTATTATCACAAAGTAAGCCGTGAAACCGCGAAACGCAAAATGCTCGTAGATTTTCACGGGGACCAGAAGCCGGCCACGATGACGCGCACCTGGCCGAATCTGATCAGTACAGAAGGAGTCAGAGGCCTTGAATGGAGCAAGTGGAGCGCTGAAACCGAACCGAAGCACAACGTCACCCTGCCGTTTACACGGATGTTTCTGGGCCCCATGGATTACACTCCCGGCGCGATGCTCAACGCACAGAAACACAGTTTTGCTCCGATTTTCAATCGCCCGATGAGCCTGGGAACGCGATGTCACCAGCTCGCGATGTACGTGATTTACGAGAGTCCCTTGCAAATGCTGGCAGACAGCCCGTCCAATTACCTGCGTGAGCCAGAGATGATGGAGTTCCTGGCCCCGGTGCCCACGGAATGGGACGAAACGAGAGTGCTCAATGCGCGAATCGCCGACTACGTTTTGATGGCGCGGCGAAACGGCGCTGACTGGTACGTCGGAGCAATGACGGACTGGACGCCACGCGAATTGGAGGTTGATTTCTCTTTCTTGCCCGAAGGCAACTTCCAGATGGAAGCCTTCCAGGATGGCGTGAATGCCGACCGCTACGGAAGTGACTACAAGATGGTGAAGAGCCAAGTCAACAAGACGACCAAGCTAGCAATCCAATTGGCGCCCGGGGGCGGCTGGGCCGCAAGAATTCATCCGTAGGCTTTTCACCGGCTGAGTCCGGCGATTCAAGGACGATGTGAGTTAACGGCGCTGCTGCGAGTTCTCGAAAATTTCTCCCCTGCGCTAACCCGCTTATCTCACAGTTAAACACTACAAACCGAATCCAGAAGGCTATCTCTTCATCAATCGCAAAAATAAGCCCTTCCTGTCCGATAACGTCGTGAGGTCCGGCGGATCTGAGATTCGATGAACCGCGTACCCTGGCGAGTGCTCGCCAAAGCGAAATGAGTAAAGCGAAATGAGTTCAACCTAAGCACCGCCTTTGAAGAGCTTGAATCCCTACCTCTGCGACCACCTTGGCGATGACATCGGGTGCTTGCTCCGCGATTGCTAAGGTGACGCGAATCGCGTAGAACATTTCTTTTTTCACCGCGGCATCAGCCATCCCGAGGGGAACGTTTTCACTGAGAAACAAAAACCGCGTCGAGATCGAAACTTTCGCCACTCGGGTTGACTACGGTGATGCGCGGGCTTCCCTTTGGGAGCGTTGGCGTTACGATTCTGAGCGTGTTCGCGTCCAGGAATACGGTGGGCACGCTCACCCCGCCGATCCGCACCTGTGTCCCGGAGGTGAATCCGCTGCCCCTGATTGTCAATGACGTGCCCCCGCTGGCAGGACCCGAAGCCGGACTGACGTGGCCGATGCTCAGAGGCACCGAATCGAGGGTTGCAATCTCGAGTCCCAGCGGCGAGAGTGCGTAAACAGTTTGGCCGGTGTCGTCAGTCGCGATTGTGCTTCTCGCTCTGCTTGAGATGGATAATCCGCCATAGATGCGCAAGAGGTGCGCGTGGGGCAGGTCGTAGATTTGCAGACCGTCCACGAGAGGCAGATAAAGCAGGCCGCCGCTCGCATGCAGACGCTGGCCAAATACGCCGGGAGAACTGGCAGCAGCAACAAGGTCGGGAATGAAAAGCTCCGACTCGAGGGCATTGGAAGAGTCGAGGACTCTAAAGTCGACCGCCCAACGGTTGGCGTCTCCGGCGAGCGTTATTTGATTGATGAAGTCTTGAAGTTGATGGGTTGGGCTGAAAGAGTCACTGGCAGCATCGTAGGTGGATACCTCACCGCCTGAGGAGTTCACTTGGGCAAAGTAAACCTTGGTGCCGTCCGCAGTGGATTCCGTCAAGCAGGAACCGAAACTGCAGAAACTGTCGTTACGGAGCGTAACGGCGAGGCTGCTAAGGTTCAGCACCTGCAGAGCGCCACCCGTGACTTGCCGAGAGGAGTAGTTGATGAAGAGTTTCCCGGTTGAGGTGGCAGCAATTTGAGACGGCAAGTACCCGTGCGTATCGTTCGCCAGGGCGACGTTAACAACCTTGGTTTGTGCCGAATTGTCGAGATTGATGAGTGAGACGGTATTGTCGGAGGTATTTGCGACTGCGAGGGTCAAACCGTCGGGAAACAGCGTCATCATGGATGGCGAAGCTCCGGTGGACATCGGTGAAAGGAGCTGTAGCGTGCTCGTCGAGAAAACCTCGATCCTCTGGCCCTGGGGATTCAACAAATATAGCTTGTGGCGCGACCGATCGTAGAGAAGCTGTGAAAACGTTCCGGTGATGGGAATATCCTGCACGCTCTGCCAGTACCGAAATGCGCCCGAGAGCGTGGTTTTTCCTTCGGGTGTGGAGATTGTGAGGTCGGCGGGCCCGGGAGCTCCAGGGGGCGCAATCACTGTCAATGAGTAGAGCGGGAGGTGCAGTCCCTGCGCGAACGACGAACCAACCACCCGCGCAGGCTGACCTCCGATCGTCACTGAGATTTGTGATGGGTCCGCTCCGAAGCCGTAACCGAGAATAGTGATCGCGCTGCCGCCGGTCGTGCGATCTCCCTGTGGAAGAAAATACTGTACTTCCGGACCGTAGCTGAAGGCCAGCGGTGCGAGGGTGCTCCAGCCATTCGGGAACGACGCGAAGACGTTCACCGCACCAATAACCGGCGAGGATGGGGCAACCACTTGTATCTGATTCGGATTGATCGAAGTGACCGCAGCGAGTTTCTGGCCAAAGGCTACGGTTGCACCAGCCACGAAGTTTGTGCCGTCCAGCGCGACTGCGCTGCCACCATTTGCACTTCCCTGCGTCGGATTGGCTGTGGTTAACGCTACACGCGGCGAAGGCAGTATGCGTGGATTACTGGCGTCCACAAAGCTCAGTCCGCGAGAACTAGGACCGATTAGCAAGCCGCTCTCCTCAGAGGCACGAATCGTCGTCCCGCCCGGCGTGGAGTCACAAACGTCAATGACGGTGCAATTCTGAGGAGGATCGCCAGTTAGAAACAGGTCAGGAATCTGTCCGAGAGGGGCAAAGCTTTGCGTATCCACGACCGTAAAGGTCGGCATCGTGCGAATAATGCTGATGTCTGGTGCGAAATAAACGAAGTGACCGTCACGGCTGTACACTGGGGGACCCGCTTGCGCAGTTGTGCCCGTCGTGACACGACCGATCTCCTGCAACTGAGCGTTCAAGAAGGCAACATCGGCGTCAACACGCATGGCGATCTGCGCACCGTCGGTGCGCATTGCGGCCAGCGGGCTGCCGTGGATGGTATTGTTCTGCAGGAAGGTATTTGTACCCGCATCATAGAGGACGGCTCTGCCGTAAAACCCAAACAAAACCTTCGAACCATCGGCGCTTCGATAAAAGCGCATGGGCACGCCGCTGGCATCCTGGGATCGGTCCAGAAACTGGCCGGTTGACGGAAAGTACTGTAGCAAGCCCTCGCTGGTCACGCCCAGTTGGCCTACACGAAGAAACAATGACCCGTTTGCAGTCGCGACGATTGCCCGCACAGTCGTGAGGGGTAAGAACCCGGTACGCGGTGGCGTCACCCGCTGAACAATCTGCAAAGTAGCTAGATCAATGGCATAGAAAAATTCAGTGCGCGTGCCGACCCACAAGAGGCTGCCGTCAGGCGTCACGTCGAGGGTGTAAGCTTCCGGAATCGGCAGCGGCGTCATGCGCTGTCTGGTGGTGGTCGAGAAAACCTCCACTTGATTCAGGTTTGGATTTGCCGCGAAGACGAGTTTGTGCACGGCATCATAGACAACTTCGTGTATCTCGCCATCCACTGTGATGTAAGTCGAACGCGGAGGCGTCCCAGCGGGTTGAGCAACAATCACTAGGGTCACACCTTGAGAATCCGAGAGCGAGCCGGACAAACCCTTCACTTGAAGGTTTGCATTTTGTCCTGAGCTGCCGATAGGGGTCTGGATCACAAGGTCAGAAGTCTGACCTGTCGGTAAAGGATTCTGCGTAAACGAAGCGTTGACGCCTGGGAGTAACCCACTCACGCTCAGGGTCACAGTGTCGGAGAATCCGTTCCGGGGTTGCACCGAAATGGTCAGGCGAGTCTTATCCCCGGCGATGACGGAGAGCGAGCCCGTGGAGAGCTTTAGCGTGAAACCAGGTGATGAGGGGGGAGATGGCGGTTTCCCTCCTCCGGCGCCGCAGCCTACAAGAAAAACCAGGATCAGAGGACACAAACCCGCCCCAACGCGCTGCTGATTTGCCATGACAACCCTACTCGGCCGCCGGGGAGACTACGGCAGAAGTCGTGTTATATTTACTAAACCGTTTTTTGTCAAGGCTTAGCCTGTCATTCCATTTACGACGGGCAACCCAGGCCACTTCGCCCGCCCAATCTTTCGGAGTGTATGCGGCGAGGAGTTCGAGCAGCCAGAGCGCCGACCAGATTTGCTCGCGGAAGGTTTTGAAACTTCGAGAGGTGGCAAGCGTCATGCGGCCACCTCGATGAGGAATTTAGCCTGTAGCAGAACCGTGTATGCCGGCCCCCCGAGCACCATCTGAGCGTCCGCCGAGCTACCGCCGGGAAACTTCCCACCACTTCGAAAAGAAAAGGCCACCCCAGACTCGAGATGGCCTCGTCATCTGTACAAAAATTGGGGAACAGAATGGGAACAAAACCCTGGGATAGTATCCCGTTTTTTGGTCCTTGGCCCCCACAAGGGCAATCGAATCATCAGCAAGTTGGCGGAAGCGTGTGGGAGTCGGACCCACCATTCGACCCGCGAAGGACCGAATCACCGGCTTTGAAGGCCGGGAAAGTCACCGGACTCTTTTCGCCTCCGGGAAGAGTATAACTTGGGATTGGTCGAGACGCAGAAATGGCGCCCCCTTCGGAAGGCGTTCCCTAGAAAATCGCCGCGGGGCACACACTTGCCTGAGGAAGCATATTGCGAGCCAAGGCTCGGGAATCAGGAGCGTTGAGAAGCTAAAGCGTCGGCTTGCTGGGTGCGGATCAGGGCGGCCACGAGGTCGTAGAGCGCCGGGCTGGTACAAACTTCGTAATAGGGATGCGTCGTCGCGCCGCCGATTTTGCCGTCAGGAAGCAGTTGGCGCGCGAACCCTTGGCGTAGAACGAGCAGTTCCACAGACTCGCCGAGCGGTACTTCCCCGTAGTAGAGAGTGACGCTTTGCTTTCCCCAGGGCATGTCGAGCTTGGTTTCGATGGATTCGAGCGAAATTTCCTCGGAGAGTTTCTGAAAGCCTTCGTCGTTCAGCTCTATGCCGTTGTGGTTGTAGCGCACCAGGAATTCATCCAACTCTTCGGCCGAAGCTCCTTCCATGGTGTTCAAAAACTGGAATACGGAAAAGTGGCTCTTCTGTTTGGCGAGCATGCGCTTCGCCAGCTTGGCGCAGCCGGAAAGCCGATCGGAGAGATTCAAGGCTTTTGAAATCATGATGCGCGAATCCCCGTCGGTCCAGTAAGTGGGAGCCGAGCCTTGAAACGCGACTCCCAGGCCCAGTTCGAGGGCGGGAAGATCCGCGGACGAGGCGCGTTCATTGTAAGAATTGCAGACCTGAAGAATCTGCCGCGAAAGGATGCAGGCTTTGGCCACCGGCCGGGCATAAGCGATTGTCGATTCTGTTTCGAAAATGGCGAGGATGATGGCGTCGCCCTCGATGAAGACTTTCTTCGCCGCATAGCGGTCCAGCAGCTTCTTGACCGGCTCGTGCAGATTCAAACTGAAGTGAGAGGCGGGGTTCAGCCCGCGCGAGAGCAGATCCTGGGTCATACGGGTGGAGCCGCGGACGTCAGACTTGATGATCACGTGAGAGATCACATGATCCTGGTCCGGGCGGGCTTCTTCCGGCAGCACGCACTCGTACAACCGGTTGTTTAGGCGGGAAAGCTCGCGTGCCGTTTCAGTAGTTACCAGATTGACGCGCTCCATGCCGGTGGTGAGGTGCTCGGCGTCGCGCAGGTCCCTTCGAAGACGCAAGAAGTCGCCGGCAAATCGCAGCACGAGAGTCTGCATCTCCTCGCGAGAATAGCGGCGAATCTTGCGGGAAAGCTCCTCGATGGTTTTGAGGGACAATTTCTTCGCGGGCACTTGCTTGATGACTTGCTCGACCTGTTTGAGCTCGTCCTTCGAAACGAGGGCCTTGCGCAACTGCTGCAAGTGCAGGGGCGGGCAGTAATCCGACGCAATAGGACGGATTTCGTAACTCGCGAGGACGTGATAAAGGATTTCGTGCTGTTCGAGCCGGTCGAGCAGCCGTGAGAGCAAGCGGGCACGCGTCTGCGCCTCTCCCTCTCCCGCGGAACTGGCGTCGAAGAGCCGTTTGGCGTTTTCCGGCTCGTTCAGATATTCACCGAGCCTTCCGGCATGATCCTTCACATAAAAATCAAGCTTTTGCCTGGCGGCGTCAATCTGCGGATCCAGCTCTTCCAGCTTGAGTTCCTGATGCTTGAGCCGTAGTTCAAGGTCATTGAGAGACGCTTTGAGATCGGCCGGATCACCGGAACTCAGGAACTTTGTGAGGAAGCCGTCGCCCCGGTCCAGGCGCTTGCGTGTGTTTTCGCGCTGCTCTTCAAGATTGGCAATCTCCGCCCGAATTGCCTCGACCGCACCAAGAAGTTCGGTATGGGCCTGGATGGCTTCCGTATGCGCGGGGTCATGGCTGAGCTTAACGCCAGCCTCGCGTAGGAATTCCTGGAAGAGCGTGTCCATAGCTTCAAAGCGGTCCGGGTCACGGACATAGTTGCCGAGCAGGACGTAGTGTTCGAGAAAGAAAACGTCGTCCTTGCCGCCGTCAAGGAAAATCAGGCGGTTCTTGCAAAGCTCATAGTAGGGAGCGAAGTCCTCGCCAAACAGGGCGCGGCGAGCTTTGGAGATCACGTTGTCTTCCACATCGCTGACAATCTGCGCTACCTGCTGCCCAACGCGGCGGAGGACGCTCCTGCGCGCGGATTGCAATTCAGACAATCGCGCTTTGATGACGTGCGCCTGCTGGCTCCGCTCGAAATGTTCGCCGCGCTTGCGAATCCATTCCTTGCCTTCGAGGATCAGGTTGGCAAATTGATTGCCCATTTCAAAGGTCAGGAATTTAAGCAGCGCCAGCCGGAAGAGCAGATCGATCTCAATATTCTTGTGATATTTGGCTTGGGTCAGGGAACTTTGCAGGAGTTCGGAGAGCAGCTTGCGAAAAGCAGAGCTGTCCGGTCCTCGCGTGGCGCGAAGTTCGATCCCGGGAAGATAGGTGGTGCTGGTGTGCTGGCGAATGACGTCGAAGACATACTCGCGGCCGGCTTGGACGAACTTAGGGCTCAAGAATACGTCATGGTGGATGTTATCCACCCCAATCGCGAGCGACCCCATGGGAAGGGTAACGTTGTAGTTCTTGAGTTCCGTGCGTGCCTCTTCAGCCGCGCCAAGCGTTAGGAGTTCGTTGGACATCACTTTTAGCCAGATTGGCCTATTTTTACGTTAGCAGCCGGAGCCGGGCTGGGCAACAAATCCGAAGGGGAGCGTAACCAGAGAGTTAGGACAGTATCCGGATAAGCAATCCTGCAAAAAACTACAGGACGGTAATCCGGCGGGCGTCGCCACCGAGGTGCTCCAGGCGGATGCGGATTAGAGGCCAGGGAGACTCGAGGGGGAAGCGCTCGGACCACTCGAGAATGGCTATGGAAGGAGCGGAGAACATGTCCTCCATGCCGAGGGTCTCAAAATCGTGGAACGTTTCGATGCGGTAGAGGTCGGCGTGATAGACCTTGGCGGGCTTGCCGTAGACGTGAACGAGGGTGAATGTGGGGCTGGTGACCTCGTCTTCGCTTGCGGCGCCCAGGCCGGAGACGATGCCCTTCGTTAGCGTGGTCTTGCCGCTGCCGAGGT
>Ga0137394_10002222_pt1 | contig 14297 bp, 15 predicted proteins | sample czobulk116metaG_FD_108278 | JGI IMG/M metagenome (GOLD analysis project Ga0137394, IMG submission 108278) | Vadose zone soil microbial communities from Angelo Coast Range Reserve, California, USA - czobulk1.16 metaG | ecosystem: Environmental > Terrestrial > Soil > Vadose zone | place: USA...
CTTCGACCATGTCAGCTTCCGCTATCGCATCGACGGACAGGAAATCCTGCACGATGTCAGCTTCGATGTACCGGCCGGACAGCTGGTCGGCATCGTAGGCCCTTCGGGGTCGGGCAAGAGCACGTTCGCCAAGCTCGTCCAACGCCTCTACGTTCCAGAGAGCGGACGCGTTCTGGTCGACGGCATGGACCTCGCCATGGCCGACCCGGCCTGGCTGCGCCGCCAGATCGGCGTAGTGCTGCAGGAGAACGTGCTATTCAATCGCTCCGTGCGGGAGAATATCGCGCTCGCCGACCCGGCCATGCCGATGGAGCGCGTCATCGCGGCGGCACGCCTCGCAGGCGCGCACGAATTCATCCTCGAACTGACCGAAGGCTACGACACGATAGTCGGCGAGCGCGGCTCCACCCTGTCGGGTGGCCAACGCCAACGCATCGCCATCGCCCGCGCGCTGATTGCCGACCCGCGCATTCTGATCCTTGATGAGGCGACCAGCGCCCTCGACTACGAGAGCGAGCGCATTATTCAGCAGAACATGAAGCAGATCGCCAATGGGCGAACGGTTCTGATCATCGCGCATCGTCTCTCGACCGTGCGGGCGACGGATCGCATCGTCACGCTCGAGCGCGGCCGCCTGGTGGAGGATGGCACCCATGATACGCTGATCAAGACCGGCGGTCGCTACGCATCGTTGCATCGGTTGCAGGCGGGGCTCCATGAAGTCGTCTGAATCAGCGATGCCCGCCCAACGCGTCATCCCGTTTCGGCGTGCGCAAGACAGACGCGGCGAAGAGCTGGCATTTCTGCCGGCCGCGCTTGAAATCGTAGAAACACCGCCGTCGCCGATCGGCCGTGCGATCGGGGCCACTATCATCCTGCTGTTCTGCGCAGCGCTGGTCTGGGCCTGGTGGGGTACGATCGACATTGTTGCGTCGGCGACCGGAAAAATCCTGCCGGGCGGTCGCATCAAGGTCGTTCAGCCGTTCGAGACCGGGGTCGTTCGGTCCATTCGGGTGCAAGACGGGCAGGCGGTCAAGGCTGGCGACGTGCTGATCGAGCTCGATCCGACCGTGAATGCGGCGGAGCGAGATCACATGCGCAATGACGTCCTTGCCGAACGGCTAAACATCGCGCGCCTGCGCGCGGCGCTCGCCGGCGGTGATGACCCGGTGACCGACTTCAAGCCGCCCGCTGATGCGGATCCGGAATTGATCAGTACCCAGCGTCAGCTTTTGCTGAACCAGGTGACCGAGCACCGCGCCAAGATCGCCGCACTCGCCCGTCAGCAGGCGCAGAAGGAAGCCGAGCAAGCCACAACAGCGGCGACGATCCACAAGCTCGAGACGATCATTCCGGTGATCCAGTCGCGCGTCGATATCCGCAAGACGCTTGTGGAGAAGGAGTTGGGCTCGAAGCTTAGTTATTTCGAGGTGTTCCAGCTGTTGGTCGAGCAACGGGAGGAGTTCAACGTTCAGAAGAGCCATCTTCAAGAAACGGAGGCGGCTATAGCCGCTATTCGCGAGACGCGCGGGCAGGCGGCCGCGGAATATCGGCACACGCTCTCCGACGAACTCGCAAAGGCCGAGCAGAAGGCGAACGGGCTCGCCCAGGACCTGATTAAAGCCGAGAGCAGAGGACCAGACTTCAGCTGCTGACCGCTCCCGTGGACGGCGTGGTGCAGCAGCTCGCGATCCACACGGTCGGCGGTGTGGTCACGCCCGCTCAGTCCCTGCTTGTGGTCGTGCCGAGCGACAGTCGGCTGGAAATCGAGGCCATGGTGTCAAACCACGACATCGGCTTCGTCCACACGGGGCAAGAAGCCGAGATCAAGGTCGATACCTTTAATTTTATCCGCTACGGCCTCCTGCATGGCCAGGTGCTCAGCGTCTCGCAGGATGCCATTATCCGCGATCGGCAACAGGACCGCTCCAAGGATCGTGGACTGGGCACGCAGAACGACACAAGCGAGCCGAAAGGTCAGGAACTGAACTACAGTGCGCGCATTTCACTCGATCGCACCAAGATGCAAATCGACGACAGAATGGTCAATTTATCGCCCGGCATGGCGGTTACAGTCGAAATCAAGACCGGATCGCGCACGATTCTGAGCTATCTCCTATCGCCACTGCTCCGATACCAGCAGGAGACTTTGCACGAGCGGTGACGCGCTCTGAAGTTGAGCGGTGATCGATTTTGCGTCGGAATGTCAAACAGCGCCTCCACGGTACGCCGGCTTACGTGGAGAAGGTTCGACCCCAGTTCCTCTCCCTCCGCCAGGTTGCCCAAGGCCATGTGTTCTCCGGGCGATCTCGTTAGCAATTTAGCCCAGTAGCCGTAGCCATTTCTAATTTGCCCTCTGGACTCCCGACCGGCAGAGCCCGCCAATTCTCCGCCGCAACAAACTTTTGGGAAACCACCGTAATGGTCGCCTGGTTTGAATCGCCAGGCGTTATGCGAGCTTGAAATGAGAGCCGGCGACAGCTCGCTTGCAATGTTTAGTAAATTGTGATCAACTAAACAAATCGAGCTTGCCCGAATCCCTAAGAATCCCGGCAAGCGCGAGGAAACGTCCGTTTAGTCATTCAGCCCGTCAAGGACTGTGTCGCTCTGCTCGAAGCATTCGAGCGGGTAGGAAAGCCGTGCCATGTCGATGGCCGGCCCCACTGGGAGGGAACGCGTAATGAAACAGACAATGAAGGCGCTTCTTGTTGCATGCGGAGCTCTTGCCTCCGCGCTCGGCGTCGGAGCGGGGACCACGCCCGTGCACGCGCAGGGCAAGACCATCACGCTGTGCTGGGCCGCGTGGGACCCTGCCAATGCGCTGGTCGAACTGTCGAAGGACTTCACCGCTAAGACCGGGATCGGCATGAAGTTCGAATTCGTGCCGTGGACCAACTATGCCGATCGTTTCCTGAACGAACTCAATTCGCACGGCTCGTTGTGCGATCTTATCATCGGCGACTCGCAATGGATCGGCGGCGCCGCGGAGAACGGCCAGTACGTCAAGCTCAACGATTTCTTCAAGAAGGAAGGGATCAGCATGGACGACTACATGCCGGCGACGGTGGTCGGCTATTCCGAGTGGCCGAAGAACACGCCGAACTATTGGGCGCTGCCCGCCATGGGTGACGCGGTAGGCTGGACCTATCGCAAGGACTGGTTTGCGCGGCCGGAGATACAGAAGGATTTCAAGGCCAAGTACGGCCGCGATCTCGCTGTGCCGAAGACGCTCGATGAACTCCACGACATCGCGAAGTTCTTCCAGGGCCGCGAGATCGACGGCAAGAAGGTCTATGGCGCTTCGATCTATACCGAGCGCGGCTCGGAAGGCATCACCATGGGCGTTTCGAACTATCTCTACGATTACGGCTTCAAATATCAGGATCCCAAGAAGCCCTATGCGATGGACGGGTTCGTCAACTCGCCCGAAGCGGTCAAGGGGCTTGAGGCCTACAAGGAACTCTACAAGTGCTGCACGCCTCCCGGCGCTTCCAATTCCTACATGTCGGAAGGTCTCGATGCCTTCAAGTCCGGTCAGGTCGCGCTGCAGATGAACTTCTTCGCTTTCTTCCCGGGCCTCTACAAGGACCCGAATGTCGGCGGCGAAAAGATCGGTTTCTTCGTCAATCCTGCCGCCACGACGCAGGCGACGCAACTCGGCGGACAGGGAATCTCGGTTGTTTCCTATTCGAAGAACCAGGGTGAAGCGCTGCAGTACATCAAATGGTTCTCCGGCGGGGATGTGCAGAAGAAGTGGTGGGCGCTGGGCGGCTATTCCTGCGCCAAGTCCGTGTTGAATGATCCGAGCTTCCCGAACAGCGCGCCCTTTGCAAAAGAGTTCCTGCAGTCGATGGGAATGGTCGTCGACTTCTGGGCTGAGCCCTCCTACGCACAGCTTCTGCAAGCCGAACAGAAGCGCGTGCATGACTACGTGGTGGCGGACAAGGGCACCGCGCAGGAAGCGCTCGACGGTCTGGTGAAAGACTGGAAGGCCATCTTCAAGGAAGAAGGCAAGAAGCTCTAGCACCGCCGACTGGAGCGCGTGCGAGCGCGCTCCAGTCTCTCTTCGGCAATACCGGCAGCCGTCGCATAGCTGACGGTCTCGGCGCCAGGATCGACCAAAGCCATGAACGATTTGAGTGCCTCATCGCAGATCACCTATCGGGCCGTTCCGGTCCGGCCAGCCGTGGTGCGTCGTATCCGGGGCCTGTCGGACAAGGCGCTGGCCTGGCTCTTCATCACGCCGACGATCGTGCTGCTGCTGGCGATCAACATCTTCCCGCTGGTCTGGACGATCTATCTGTCGTTCACCAACTATCGCGCCAACCGGGCGAACGCGCCGACGATATGGCTGGGAAGCGATTGGTACCAGTCGATCCTGTCCGATCCGGACATCTGGGCGGCGATGCAGGTGACCGCGCACTTCGTGATCTGGACGGTGCTCATCGAGACCGTGCTTGGATTCGGTCTTGCCTTCCTCATCGACAAGAAATTCCGCGGCCATGGCATGTGGACCACGATCATTCTGCTGCCGATGATGCTTTCACCGGCTGTCGTCGGCAATTTCTGGACCTTTCTCTATCAGCCGCAGATCGGATTGTTCAATTACGTGGTCGCTTTCTTCACCGGCCGCGACGCTTCGTCGTTCCAGATGCTGGGAGACGTGACGCTCAGTCCCTGGGCCATCGTCATCGTCGATGCCTGGATGTGGACGCCCTATGTGATGCTGATTTGCCTGGCCGGCCTGCGCTCGATTCCGGACTACATCTATGAGGCGGCGGAGGTCGATCGCGCGTCGAAATGGCGGCAGTTCTGGTCGATCACGCTGCCGATGGCGCTGCCGTTTATCATGCTCGCGGTGCTCTTCCGCGGCATCGAGAACTTCAAGATGTTCGACATGGTCAACCTGCTGACCGGGGGTGGGCCGGGCTCGACCACGGAAGTCGCCTCGATCACGCTCAAGCGCGCGGCGTTCGAGAGTTGGCGGACCGGCTATTCCTCGGCCTTCGCAATCATTCTGTTCGTGACGGTGTTCGGCCTCGCCAACATCTACGTGAAGGCGCTGAACCGGGTGAAAAGCCGATGAGCCTCGCCAATGCAGCTCATTCAGTCGTCGAACCGTCGGCAGGCACGCGGCGGTTCGCCGGCTCGCTCGTGGTGCTCTATGCGATCATCACGATGATTCCGCTGGCATGGATCGTGCTCACGTCGTTCAAGTCGCCCGACGACGCGATCTCCTATCCGCCGAAAATCCTGTTCAAGCCGTCACTCGAAGGTTATTGCAATGTCTTCACGACACGCTCGCGCCAGACGCCGGAATTCATCCAGACGTTGGGTCCGCCGCGGGGGCTTTGCGACAGCATCGCGCGCAGCCGCAACATGGTCATCGCCGGACCGTCAAACTATGTGCCGCGTTTCGTCAATTCGCTGATCATCGCCTTCGGTTCGACGGTGCTCGCCGTCGCCCTCGGCACGTTGTCGGCCTATGGATTTTCGCGGTTCCGTGTGCCCCTGAAGGACGACCTGCTGTTCTTCATTCTGTCGACCAGGATGATGCCGCCGATCGCGGTCGCGATCCCGATCTACTTAATGTACCGCACCGTCGGACTGTCGGATACCCGGCTCGGGATGATCCTGCTCTACACCTCGGTCAACGTCTCGCTCGCCGTCTGGCTCCTCAAGGGCTTCATCGACGAGATCCCGCGCGAGTACGAGGAGGCGGCGATGATCGACGGCTATACGCGCTTTCAGGCTTTCGTGAAGGTGGTGCTACCGCAGGCGACGACAGGAATCGCGGCGACGGCGATCTTTTGCCTGATTTTCGCGTGGAACGAATACGCCTTTGCGGTGCTTCTGACCTCCGGCAACGCGCAGACGGCGCCGCCCTTCATTCCGATCATCATCGGCGAGGGTGGGCAGGACTGGCCGGCGGTGGCCGCCGGTACGACGTTCTTCCTGGTGCCAATCGTCGTGTTCACGGTGCTGTTGCGCAAGCATCTGCTACGCGGCATCACCTTTGGAGCCGTCCGCAAATGAGTCTCGATGCGAACACATCGACGCTGCGTCGCAGCTTCGCGGACAGGATCTTGCGACGCGGTCCGCTGGAGGCCATCGCGACGGCGATCATCGCCATGGGCGTCGTCATGCTAATGCAGCCATTTTTTCTCACGCTTTATTCCTGGTCTTTCGCGACCACTCTGTTCGGGACGGTGATGTTCATCATCGTCTCGAGGGTCAGGGAGTAAGACGCGATGGCACAGATCAGGATCGAAGCGCTCAACAAATCCTTCGGGACGTTTCATGCAGTCAAGGCCGCCAGCTTCACGGTGGAGGACGGTCAGTTCCTCTGCCTGCTTGGACCTTCCGGCTGTGGCAAGACGACGACGCTGCGCATGATTGCAGGACTGGAATTGCCGACGTCCGGCACCATTCGACTGGGCGGCGAGGACGTGACGATGAATCGCGCCTCTGCGCGCGATATCGCTTTCGTATTCCAGCTCTTTGCGCTCTATCCGCACATGAATGTCCGACGCAATATCGGCTTTCCCCTGAAATGCGAGGGCATCGGCGCGGCGGAGCGCGACCGGCGGGTCGTGGATGCCGCGCGTATTCTGCGTATCTCCCATCTCCTCGACCGGTCCGTGTCGGGCCTCGCCGGCGGCGACCGGCAGCGCGTCGCGCTTGGAAGAGCTATCGTGCGCAAGCCAAAATGTTTCCTAATGGACGAGCCGCTCGGCGCACTCGATACCGAAATGCGCGAGGCGATGATCCATGAATTGCGCGCGCTGCATGACCGGCTTGGCGCGACGACGGTCTATGTTACGCATGACCAGCTCGAGGCCATGGCGATGGCGGATATGATTGCCGTGATGAACAACGGCGTCGTCGAGCAGGTTGCGAGTCCGCGCGACATCTATGACCGGCCTGCTTCGCTCTTCGTCGCAGACTTTATTGGTTCGCCGCCGATGAATTTCCTGCCATTTCGCGGCAGCCTGCAGACCGGCGCGCGGGCGATCCGGCTCGGCAAGCGCGAAGTTGCGATACCCGCCGCACGCGAAGCATTGGCGGAGAGCGATCTCGTCCTTGGGGTCAGGCCCGAGCATGTGCGTTTCACCGATCGCGGCATGGTGCGGGGCGAGGTCTATGGGTCGGAATATCTCGGCACGACACAGATCGTGACCGTGACGACGCGCTATGGCGCACTCAAGGCCCGCTCGCCCGCCAGCATGTCCTTTCAGACCGGAGAGAATGTCGGGCTCGACTTTCGTCCCGATACGTTGTCGATCTTCGACAAGGAGTCGGGCCGGGCGATCCGCACCGCGTTGTACGAAGGAGGTGCGCATGGCTGAAGTCGAGATCGGGGCTGTCTCCAAGACGTTCGGCAAAACACAGGCGGTCAACGATCTGTCCCTGACCGTCGGAGACGGTGAATTCGTCGCGTTGCTTGGGCCGACGGGCGCCGGCAAGACGACGACGCTCCGTCTTGTCGCCGGACTCGAGACGCCAGACAGCGGTTCGATCCGGATCGGCGGCCGCGACGTGACCGGCGATGCGCCGGCCGATCGCGACGTCGCCTTCGTCTTCCAGCAATATTCGCTGTATCCGCATCTTACCGTGTTCGAGAACATGGCCTTTGCGTTACGTGCGCCGATTCGCCGCGTACCCGAAGTCGACATTCGCGCGAAGGTGCAGGAGGTCGCGCGTCTTCTCCACATCGAGACCAAGCTGGACAACAAGGCGACGCAGTTGTCGGGCGGGCAGATGCAGCGCGTGGCGATTGGCCGTGCTCTGGTGCGCTCACCCTCGATCTATCTGATGGATGAACCGCTCTCCTCGCTGGACGCCAAGCTGCGCGGCGAAATGCGCCTAGAACTCAAGCGCATCCAGACCGATCTCGGGGCGACGATCCTCTATGTCACCCATGACCAGACGGAAGCGATGACCATGGCTTCGCGCATCGGCGTGATCGAGGCCGGGCGGCTGATGCAGATCGGTACACCGCGCGAGATCTACGAGAATCCGATCAACGCCCATGTCGCCGCGCGGCTTGGCCAGCCGACGATCAACCTGCTGCCAGCGGCTCTATTTACCGGCGTTCCGCCCGGCGCCACGACCATCGGCGCGCGTACCGAGCACCTCGCGATCGCGCGCAGCGGCGGAGACGTGTCGGCAACCGTCACGCGGATCGAACATCTCGGCGACCAGAGCCATCTCCACCTCGACCTCGGCGGCCAGCCGGTCGTGACGTTGGCGGACCCTGAGGCAAGGCTCGGCGCGGGGGACATCGTGTCGCTCCGCCTCAACAAGCCGCTGTTCTTCGATGCGGCCGGCGGGAGGGTCGCGGCATGAGTCTCGATCGGGCTGCCAAGGAAAAGCTGGTGCGGGCGCTTGCGGAATCGATGATCCAGCACGCCGACGAACTGACCAGCCTCGACCAGGCGATTGGCGACGGCGATCACGGGCTGAATATGAAGCGCGGCTTCGAGGCTGTGCTCGCGATACTGCCCGGCCTTGCGGATAAATCGCTGCCGGAAATGTTGAAGGCGATCGGAATGACGCTGGTCATGAAGGTCGGCGGCGCTTCCGGGCCGCTGGTCGGCACTTTCTTCATGGAATTAGGCAAGGCGCTTCCGGAGCAGCCGGCGCGTGCCGATCTCGTCGCGGCGACGGACAGGGCGATCAATGCCGTCAAGGCACGCGGACGCTCGGACGCGGGGCAGAAAACCTTGCTGGATGTCCTGGTGCCGGTGCAAGCGGTATTGGCGGGGGGCGGCGATGCCAGGGCGATTGCGACGGAGGCGGCGCATGCGGCCGATCGCACGACGCCGATGCTCGCTATTCGCGGCCGCGCTTCTTTTCTCGGCGAACGTTCCATTGGTCACATGGATCCGGGTTCACGCTCGGCATCCCTTTTGATCGGCGCGGCGGTCAAGGTACTGGAATTCGAGGCAAGTTCATGAACAGTTCAAATTCCCGAAATGTCGGGATCGTCATCGTTTCACATTCCCCCAAGATCGCGGAAGGCGCCGCCGATATGGTGCGTCAGATGGTAGGCAACGTCGTGCCACTCGCCTGGACTGGCGGCGATGTCGATGGAGGGCTCGGCACGAATGTTGCCGGAATCCTCGAGGCGATCGAGACGGCCTGGTCACCGGCAGGCGTGGCGGTGCTGGTTGATCTTGGTGGGGCGGAGACGAATTCCGAGATGGCGGTGGAAATGCTGCCCGAAGATCGACGGGCGCGTGTCGTCGTCTGCAACGCCCCGGTGGTCGAGGGAGCCGTGATCGCGGCGACCGAGTCTTCGGGCGGCTCGTCGCTTGCCGCCGTCAAGCGTAGCGCGGAGGAATTCTATGCATGATGCCCACGCCAGCCGGGCGGGCGAAACGTCGGTGCCGTTGACGGCTTCGGCGGTTCTCGTCAATCCAGTAGGTCTTCATGCGCGGCCGTCGGTCAAGCTCACGCAGTGCGCGAAGGGCTTCGCCGCGAAGATCGAATTCGCCCTTGCTGCGGACGGACCCTGGACGGACGCGAAAAGTCCCGTGAAGGTGATGCGCGTGAAGGCCCCGCAGGGCGCGACGCTGCATTTCCGCGTCACCGGTCCCGACGCGGAGGCGGCGCTCGCTGCCACGCTGGCGCTGGTGCACGATGGATTTGGTGAGGCCTGACGGTGGCCGAAATCCATCTCACCGGCCGTGCCGCCTCGCCGGGCCTCGCTATCGGACCGGTCGCCGTGCTGACGGCCGCTGTTGCGAGACGGACGGCGACCGGCGATCCCGCACAGGAGGCGGCCACGTTGAAGGCGGCGATCGAAGGTGCGACGGCGGAGATTGTCAAACTGATCGGTCCGCTTGAAGGCGAGGTTGCGGCCATTCTGGAATTTCAGATCGCGATGCTGGAAGATGATGCGCTGGCGGAGGGAGCCTACGACGCCATCTCGGCTGGCGTTACCGCCGACCATGCCTGGCGCTCGGCACTCGATGCAGAGATCGCAGGCTATCGCTCCGCGGAAGATGAATATTTCCGTGCCCGTGCCGCAGATCTGGTCGATATCCGCGACCGCGTGCTCGCGCGTTTGAGCGGCGCCGACACGGCCGCGAAGATTGCCGGCGGTTCGATCGTCGCCGGTGACGACATATCGCCTTCCACCTTTCTTGCCGCCGACTGGACCCGCGGTGGCGCCATCGCGCTGGCCGCCGGCTCGCCTTCCTCGCACGTCGCCATGTTGGCGCGGGCGCGCGGGGCCCCCATGGTGGTTGGGCTCGGCCCGTTGTCGTGGATCGGACCGCCACCGGCATTGGCGCTCGTCGATGGCGATGCCGGTATCGTAATCTTCGACCCCGAGCCGGAAACGCGCCGACTGTTCGAGCACCGCATGGCGGCTGCGAATGCCGCGCAAGCCGCCGCCGATGCGGGCCGCGTCGAACCTGCATACACGGCCGATGGGCGGCGGGTCGCGGTCCTTCTCAACGTCGCCGCACCCGAAGACCTCGCAGATCTCGATCCCGCCATCTGCGACGGCATCGGGCTGGTGCGCACGGAATTTCTGTTCGAGGCGTCCCATGGGCTGCCGGACGAGGACACCCAGTATGCGGTCTATCGGCGCATTCTCGACTGGGCCAAGGGAAGGCCGGTGACGATCCGTACCCTCGACGCCGGCGGCGACAAGCCGATCGCCGGTTTGACTGTCGACGGCGAGAGCAATCCGTTTCTCGGCCTACGCGGCATCCGCCTCTCGCTCGCGCGGCCGGAGGTGTTTCGGGTGCAATTGCGGGCACTGTCCCGTGCGGCCGTGCACGGGGCGCTGAAAGTGATGTTGCCGATGATCGCTGTCCCTTCGGAGCTCGACCGTGCGAGTGCCATGCTTGATGCGGAGTTCACGGCACTCAGGGCGGAAGGGATCGCCTGCGCTCGCCCGCCGCTCGGTATCATGGTCGAGGTCCCGGCGGCGGCGCTCCGCGCCGAGGATTTCGGCGCCGCGTTCTATTCCATCGGCTCGAACGACTTGACCCAGTACACGATGGCTGCGGCGCGCGACGTCGGCGCCGTCGCAGACCTCAACGATACCGGCAATCCGGCGGTGCTGGCGCTGATCGCCCGGACCGTCGAGGCCGGACGAAAGCGTGGCGTCGAGGTCTCGCTCTGCGGCGACGCCGCGGCCGATACCCGCCTGACGACGCCGCTGCTCGCCACCGGGTTGACAACTCTCTCAGTGTCGCCGATTGCCGTCGCACGGCTCAAGGCCGCAATCGCAAAGGTGCGTTCATGACGGACGATGCAGGCGAGGGCATCCGCGCGCCTGGTGACAGCAACGTCGCGGAATACAAGGTCATCCTGCGGCGGGTACTCGACAATCGGCCCTCCGGGACGCGGCTGAAGCTTGCGGCGGCGCTGGGCAAGAATCGCTCCTTCGTGACCCAGATCACCAATCCGTCCTATCTGGTGCCGATTCCGGCGAAGCATGTCGCGATTATCTTCGAAGTCTGCCATTTGTCCGGCGCCGAGCGCGCGGCATTCCTCGAAGTCTATGGACGCGCGCATCCCGGACGACTGCGCGCGCCCCACCGCGAAGCGCGCACGCGCACCGTCGCGGTGACCGTACCTGACCTCGGCGACGACAAGAAGAACCGTGCGCTCGAACAGCTCATTGTGGATTTCGCCGCGCAGCTCGCGCGCTACGCCGAAAGTGTGGGTTGAACCATTTTATTCGAACTACAGGCAAGACGGGAGGACGTTCATGAAAAAGCTGATCAACAGCGCCGATACGGTACTCGAAGAAAGTCTTGATGGCCTCGCGGCAGCGCACGCGGATATCCTGCTGCTCGGCGCCGAGCGCAAATTCGTCCGTCGCCGCACGTTGAAATCGGGCAAGGTCGCGCTGATTTCGGGGGGCGGCTCCGGACATGAGCCGCTGCATGCGGGCTTTGTCGGCCACGGCATGCTCGATGCTGCTTGCCCCGGGCAGGTCTTCACCTCGCCGACGCCAGACCAGATGATCGAGGCCGCAGAGGCCGTCGACACCAGCGCGGGTGTGCTTTTCATCGTCAAAAACTACGAAGGCGATGTGATGAATTTCACCATGGCAGCCGAGATGGTCGGGCGAGAAGTTGCGAGTGTGGTGACAAACGACGACGTGGCGGTCGAGAAATCGACCTACACGACCGGTCGTCGCGGTGTCGCGGGTACGCTGATCGTGGAAAAGATTGTCGGCGCCGCGGCCGAGACCGGAATGCCGCTTGCCGCTCTCAAGGCGCTCGGCGATGAGGCCAACCGGCGTACGCGCTCGATGGGGGTAGCGCTGTTACCATGCACCGTGCCGGCGGCGGGGCGGCCAAATTTCACATTGCCCGACAATGAAATGGAAATGGGCGTCGGCATTCATGGCGAGCCCGGCCGGCGCAGGGTGCCGTTGGCTTCCGCCGATGCGATCGCCGCCGAGCTGCTCGACGCCATCCTGAAGGATCTTGCGCCCCGCAAGGGCAGTGAAGTGCTGCTTCTCGTCAACGGGTTTGGCGCAACGCCTCTGATCGAACTCTATCTGATGGTCAACGCCGCAAAGCGAATTCTGGACGGCGCGGGGATCACGGTGATGCGCTTCCTGACCGGTTCCTACGTCACATCGCTCGATATGGCCGGTGTCTCGATCACCGTATCTGTGCTCGATAGTCAGGCGAAGAAATTGTGGGATGCCCCGGTGCACACCGCAGCGCTGCGTTGGGGCATCTGATCTCATCTCGCGGCTTAGTTTTTCGTTACAGCCGAAAACCTGTCGACTCCGCCCTGCCGAGGCCAGTCCCTGCAAAGGGGGCGGCAACTCGGCCACCGCACCGGTGTCACCGAACGCTATGCTGAATACGCGCCGGACTTCCAAGCTAAAGGCCACCGCTTCGATTGAACTGTTCTGGCAGAAGCTGCGCGGGGACAGTTTGGGGGACATCTCAGTGGGAGATGTGGGCTAACTACTTGATATCATGGTGCCGGTTGAGAGGATTGAACTCCCGACCTTCGGTTTACAAAACCGCTGCTCTACCGCTGAGCTAAACCGGCGATTGGAGGGATCGGCGGCCGGCGTGATCCGCCTTTGCTTCCGCCACTCCGATTGCCGGTCGAATATCAGACTTGCCCGCAAAGGGCTACCGCTTCCAGCCGGCGGCGCGCACTAAAAAAGGCGGCCTCGCAGCCGCCTTTTTCGCCTGGGTCAGGAGGACTACGCCGGTGCCTTACTGGCAGAGGTGGCGGCGGCCGTCTTCGCCCTTGAACCAGGTGCCGGGCTGGCAGACGAAGCCGTTGCGGGCGCCGTAGCTGTCGTTGTAGCCGCGATAGCCGTTGTCATAGGCATAGGCATCGCCGCGGAACGGCGCTGTGGCGACTGCGCCGGCGGTGCCGATCGCGCCGCCGACAACGCCTGCCGCGACGTCGCCCGGCCAAAAGCCGGTATCGCGACGATCCCAGCGGTTGTCGTTCCAGCGGTTGTCGTTCCAACTGTCATGCCAGCCATTGTTCCAGTTGGTGTTGTTCCCGTTGGTATCGCCGTTCCAGCGATTGTAGCTGTTGTGATAGGTCGCCCGGCGTTGATAGTCGCCGGTGTAGGGATTTCCCGGTCCCTTGTTCTGGCAATTGGCGTTTGGATAGTACTGCGCGCAATAGCCGGGATTGTAGATCACCTCCTGGGCCATCACGGGGCTCGCCAGCGCCGACGTAACAACCAGGGCTGCGGCGCCAAGAAGTCTGAGCTTGGTCATGCATTTCTCCGTTGTGGTGTGACGGGGAGCTAAGTGCAGGCGCGAACAGACGTTCCGATTTTTCTCGATTCCCGATTCAAACAGATGTGATGGCGGGAACACCAAAAAGGCGGCTTTTTCGGCCGTCTTTTTCAAGTGCGCGTTGCCTCAGCAAGGATACCATCGTCCGTCCGGGCCGAGAAAAGTCGCGCCGGGCTGCAGGCCGCAGGTGGTCCGGCCAACCGCAGGCCGCTCGCCGTAATAGGCGTAGGAATCGTCATACGGTGCACGGCCGCCGTAATAGCCATAGGAATCGCTGCTGCGGAACGGCGCCGAGACGATCGCGTCAGCTGTGCCGATCGCGCCGCCAATCACACCACCGACCACGCCGGCTGCGACATCGCCCGGCCAGAAGCCCGAGCGCCCGTAGTATCCGTAGCCATAATTGTAGTCATTCGCCCACGGATGGCTCTGTGCGTAGGCGCCGGGCTCCTGCATCGCAGGCTGCGCCATTGCAGGCGTCGCGGTCGCGACGGCAAGGAACGCCGCCGCGCCGAGTAGTCTTGATCTTGTCATGGC
>Ga0137394_10002223_pt1 | contig 14297 bp, 12 predicted proteins | sample czobulk116metaG_FD_108278 | JGI IMG/M metagenome (GOLD analysis project Ga0137394, IMG submission 108278) | Vadose zone soil microbial communities from Angelo Coast Range Reserve, California, USA - czobulk1.16 metaG | ecosystem: Environmental > Terrestrial > Soil > Vadose zone | place: USA...
ATCCAGCGTCTTCTCGTCGCCGTCCTCGGCATCCACCGTAACCGGCGCATCCAGTGAGATTTCCATCCGCTGGTAACGGTTGTCCCGCACCGAATTTAACGCCAGATTTGTCGCGATCCGGAAGAGCCACGTCGTGAACTTCGCGCTCGGCAGATAATCTTCCCGCGCCCGGTACACTCGCAAAAAAACTTCCTGCGCCAGATCTTCCGCCTGTTCCCGGTTCCGAACCATCCGGTACACGAAATTGACGAGCGGCGCGCGATAGCGATGCAGCAAGAGCGTGAACGACTGTTCGTCGCCCGCCTTCACGTCCAGCATCAGTTGGACGTCCGACCTGGCCATAGCCGCCACACTGTATCAAACACCTGTAGTCTCAGAAAGTTGCAATTGGTTGGAGTACCCGAGAGCAAAAGTAGAGCGAAACTATACGTGGAATAAATGCCGCATTATCAACAAACTGACAACTCCAACAAACACCAGCAGCGCCATCCGCCAATTGGGCTCCCGGTTCACCTCCGGCAGCAGGTCCGTCGCCGCCACGTACAACGTAACCCCTCCTGAGAGCGGCAGCGCGTATTGCAATTGCCCTTGCAGCGAACTGGTTAGCACTACACCCGCCACCGTCGCCACTCCCAATAAGGCCGCCGCCAGAATGGCCTTACGCTTTCCCTGCCCGCTCGCCAGGACTACCGAAGCCACTGTGAATCCCTCCGGCAGCTTATGCAGAAACACCGCGAAGAACATTACCGCTCCGAGCCACGTGGAAACCAGGAATCCCGCCGCAATTGCCACGCCGTCAAAAAACGTGTGAATCGTCAGCCCCACCAGCACGCTCGTCCGCGCGTGATGGTGGCTCACCTCTTCGCAGTGGGTCTCTTCTCCAAAATGAAAATGCGGCGCCAGCGTGTGTTCGAACAGGTGCACCAGGAAATAGCCAATCAGGACGTACAGCAGCGCACTCTGGCCCGAGAGGCTCACCGACTCCGGGATTACTTCGACAAACGCCACCGCCAGCATGTATCCCGCGCCCAGCGCCAGAAAATATTGCAGAAATTTCCGCGGCCAATCCTTGTGAACAACAAAATATCCGCCGACCAAATTCCCCGCCGCAGCCACGAGCCCCAGCCCTGCCGCCAGCGCCGTCCGAAATGCCAGATCATGTCCCATGTAGAATGTGGCAGCTCAGCTGCCGCTTTTTCGTCCGCCCCGATATAACCAACCGATTCATTAAACGCCCCAGTATCCCTCGTCTGCCTTTCTCCGCGACCTACGCTCCCAGTGACCTCCGTGTTAGTTCCTATTTTCTTGCTTCATCGCTTCTCTTCTTCATCCGGAATGCCGGAACAAAATCACATCCCCTTCTTGCACAATGTATTCCTTCCCCTCCAACCGCACCTGCGCCTTCTCCCGAGCCGCCGCCAAACTCCCCGCCGCCAGCAGATCATTCCACCGCACCACTTCCGCCCGTATGAATCCTTTCTCGATATCGCTGTGAATCGCCCCCGCCGCCTTCACCGCCGTCGCGCCTTTTCGAATCGTCCACGCCCGCACTTCCGGCTCCCCTGCTGTGAAAAACTGGATCAACCCCAGCAAATCATACGTCGCGCGAATCAACCGGTTCAGCCCCGGCTCCTTCAATCCATACGACGCCAGCAACTCCGCAACTTCTTTCTCATCCATCTCCGAGAGTTCCGCTTCCAGCCGTCCGCAAATCGCCACCACCGCCGCATTCGGCCGCCCTTGCAACGCGCTCAATTTGTGCCGCTCCACCGCCGTATCCAGCTTATTGGCTTCGTCGTCCCCCAGGTTCAGCACATACAACACCGGCCGCGCCGACAAAAACAAAAATCCCCCGATTGACTTCCTCTCCTCCGGCGACAACTCCAGCTCCCGCAGTGCCTTCTCGGCCTCCAGATGCGCCTTGCATTTTTCGAGCGCCGTCTTCTCAATCTCCAGAATCGGATCGCGTTTTTTTTTCAAATCCTTATCCACGCGCTCCAGCCGCCGCGTAATCTGGTCGTGATCGGAAAGCATCAGCTCCAAATCCAAATTCGTCGCATCCCGCAGCGGGTCAATAGTCCCCTCCGAGTGCGGCACCGACGGATCGTCAAACACCCGGATAACATGCGCAATCACGTCCACTTCGCGCAGTTGCGCCAAGGCATCGCGCATGCGCTCCTTCTGCATCCCGCCCAAATCCACGTAGCTCACCGTCGCATACGTAATTTTCTTCGGGTTATAAAGCTTCGCCAGCTCCACCAACCGCGGTTCCGGCACTTTCGCCACACCCACGTGCGTCGCCGAGGCCCCGCCCTTCCCTTCGACGTGCGCCTTCGTCAAAATCCGAAACAGCGTCGTCTTCCCAACCTGTGGTACTCCAATGATTCCGGTCTGCATAAACCCGTAATCCTAGCACACACCCCTGTAGGAGCCGTCTTCTGGGGGAGTAACTGAATCACCCCGCCTACATCTCCCAGCTAATCCCACAACCTGCCGCCAAATTCACATTCTTTCAAACGGAATGAGACGCTCTCGCGTCCAAATGGGGGACTTGGGCGAAGGACGGAATTCCTAATGCATGCCGCCAATGGGCCTCTCACAGTCTTAGATCTTTCAGCCTATGTCGGTCTCGCTGCGGTCGGCGCCGTCACCCTAAACATGCTTGTCGGTCTACTCATGGCCTTCCGCTACCGCCCTCACCGCTCCTGGCCGCATCGCCGATTTGACTATTTCCGGCTTCACAACTGGCCCCTGTTTCCCTTCCGTAGGGTTCGCCTCCCGAAGTGGATCGCTCTGCAATAATCTGAGCTGAACACTTTTTCTGGCAGCTGCCTCCAATAAAAACTGCTAATCTTCTGGATCGTTTCCCAATTCGGAGCCAGACCGTGACAAAGGAATTTCGCCTGCCACCGTTCGACCTGCGCCTTGCAATGGACACCCTTGCTGCCAAAGACTCACAGCTCGCCCCGCTGATCAAAGAGACCCAGGAGTTCCGCATCGAGGCGCATGGCTCGGACAGCCCCTACGAGATTCTCCTTGAAGCAATTGCCTACCAATCTATCTCCGGCAAAGCCGCCGCCACCATTTTCGGCCGCGTCAAAGCCCTCGGCTCCACCGGCGGCATCCCGGGTCCCCAGGAAATGCTCAAGCTCCGCAGGCCCGCGCTCCGCAAAGCGGGTCTGTCCGGCGCAAAAATACTCGCCATGAAAGATCTCGCGCAAAAAACCATCGACGGCGTCGTCCCCACGCTTGAACAAGCAGAAAAACTCTCCGACGAAGAACTCGTCGAACGCCTCGTATCAGTCCGTGGTATCGGCGCCTGGACCGTCGAAATGTTTCTCATCTTCCGCCTTGGCCGCCCCGACGTCCTCCCCATCCACGACCTCGGCGTAAAAAAAGGCTGGTCCATCACCTACGGCAAAAAACACATGCCAAAGCCCAAAGAACTTCTCGCCTTCGGCGAACGCTGGCGCCCTTACCGCACGGTGGCCAGTTGGTACATGTGGCGCGCCTGCCAGCGAGCCGGCAACGCCGCCATGCGCAAAATCCGTCCCGCCAAGGTCCGTAAGCGTAAGCCCACCATTCCTAAACGGTCCGCAGGCATCCGCCGCCCCAAGCACCGGTAGCGGCGTGGGTTCTTTAGAATCCAAAAAACAGGGAGGAGGGCAAGAGTCGGGTACCGCCCCTTGCTTGCCTAGTTTTCAGCCTTTAGCGCTTAATTCTTTCACCATCAAATACATAGCCGCAAATCCCGTCAGCAGCACGCCGCTCTCTAGCGATACGGAGAAACGGTGCAACCGGCTGAACTCCGCCAGCAAAGGGCTATCCGCCGCCGTTGCCTGAATCGACCCCATCTGCACCCGCAGCGCCGCCATCTTCGGACTAACGGCATGTTGCGACACTACGGTGAGCAAGATCATCAACACGACGCACAGCGCCGCCGGCGTCGCAAAACTGGCAAACGTTCGAGTCCTCAGCAAACGAGCCAGCAGAATCGCAAACCCATACACCACTCCGATCATGTGCATCCACCACAACCCGTACCCGACGATGGCCCCGGCATGGTCCCGGCTCGCCAAAATCCGAAACGCCCCCGGCGCCACCACGAAGCTCAGGAACACGTCGCTCCCCAGCCACAGGCTCAAGCCTAGAAACTCTATAGTGCGTAGCAAGCTCGCCATGGGAGCACTATACAAGACCGCTCCTCTTGAACCAAGATACGGCCATGCTGAAACTTAATTCTTTCCTCCTCCTCACGGGCATCGCGCTGCTCGGAGCAGTCGCGACTTCCGCGCAGCAACTGCCTTCGGCTCTGACGACCGATCCCCCTCCCGACAAAGAGTTTCCCGCAGCGCTGGAGGCTCCAGACGTTCTCAGCCACGGCGCGAGGCTCAACGCTGTTCTCTATGTCGCCTCTGGCCGCCGGCCCCATCCAACAGTCGTTCTGATGCACGGGTTTCCCGGCAACGAAAAAAACCTGGACTTGGCATATTCCCTTCGACGTGCAGGCTGGAATGTTTTGATCTCCCACTATCGCGGCTCCTGGGGCAGTGCTGGAACATTCTCGTTCGCAAATGCCATCGAGGACACGCAAGCCATGGTTCAGTTCCTGCGCGAGGCAGAAAACGTCAAGAAGTTCCGGACTGATCCGAAAAGAATTGTGCTGATCGGCCACAGCCTCGGTGGTTTCATGGCCTCCTACGTGGTGGCCCATGATCCGGAGGTCGCGGGGCTGGCCATGATCTCGGCCTGGAATGTCGGCGCCACCATGTCCGGCCCCAAGGAAACGCATCGGGTTGACATGTTTCCGTCCGCGGCATCACGACTTGCGGGCGCAACGCCTGCAGGGTTACTGGCCGAAGCGGAAGAAAACGCCGCAAAGTGGAACTACTTGGACTACGCCGAAGCCTTGAAAACTCGCCCGGTCTTAATTGTTGAAGCTCACGACCGGAATCTGTCCTTCAACAAGGAGATGAAGGAAGCGCTGCAAAAAGCAGGAAACACACGGGTGACGGAAACCTACATGGAGACCGACCACTCCTATTCCGACCACCGCATCGCTCTCCAGGTGGCCGTCCTGAATTGGCTGCAGACTCTGCTGGCACGCGCTTCTAAATAACAAATTCAGCACAAACACCACAGCGCTGCTGCCTGTTTCCGCGAGATAATGGGAGAATGGGAGGGGAATGGTGGGCGACAAAGGACTTGAACCTTTGACCTCTCCCGTGTGAGGGGAGCGCTCTAACCAACTGAGCTAGTCGCCCGTTTTGCGGGGCAGAGATGCTTTGTACCGCCACCTATTTGTAACAGGAAGGACCCGGGTTTTCAACACATGCCGACTGCCACCTCCCATGTCGTCTCGCAGCTCCAGCGCTCCATCGCGCGCGCCATCTACGGCAAAGAAGACGCCATCCAGCTCGCTCTGGTGACGTTGCTCGCGCGCGGCCATTTGCTGATCGAAGACGTTCCCGGCGTCGGCAAAACGACTCTCGCGCAGGCTCTCGCAAAATCCTTTCACTGCAGCTTCCAACGCATCCAATTCACCTCGGATCTGCTCCCTAGCGACGTTCTCGGTGTGAGCGTCTACAATCCCGAGTCGCGCGAATTTGAATTTCGTTCCGGCCCGATTTTCGCAAACGTGGTCCTCGCCGACGAAATCAATCGCACCACGCCGCGCACGCAATCCGCGCTTCTCGAAGCCATGAACGAAGCGCAGGTCACTGTTGACGGCAAAACTCTGCCGCTGCCGCAGCCGTTTCTCGTGATCGCCACCCAAAATCCTGTCGAGCATCACGGTACTTATCCCCTTCCGGAATCGCAGCTCGACCGCTTTCTGATGCGCATCAAAATGGGCTATCCCTCGCACGAAACGGAAAAGGAAATTCTTCGCAAGCGCGTGGGCGATAATCCACTCGATTCGCTCGACTCGATCGCCGATGTCAGCGATGTGCTGGCCATGCAGAACGCCGTCGCGCACGTCAAAGTCGACTCCAGCCTCCACGACTACGCTCTCGAGATCGTCAACCGCACGCGCAAGAGTGAGCACCTCGCTTTGGGTGTCAGCCCGCGCGGCACACTCATGCTCCAGCGTGCCGCGCAAGCCCGCGCTTATCTCGATGGCCGCGACTATTGCCTCCCCGACGACTTCAAACAGCTCGCCGTTTCCGTTTTCTCTCACCGCGTTGTCGCCAGTTCGCGCCACGCCTCCTTGCAGAAAAAATCGGAGACCACCGATTCCGTTCTTCGCGACATCGTTGAATCCGTTCCCGTTCCTTTGTGATTGACCCGCTGTGAGCGTGCCATCAACCTTCGCGCAGCTCTGGGCCAAGGCCGACCGCCCCGCGGTGCGTGCGTTCCTTCTCTCGATCACGGCGCTCACGGCTGCACTCCTTCTTGCGTTGTACTCCGGCGCCGCCGCGGAACTCGGTCACCTCGCACTCGCCAGCACTTCGGCGCTTGCCGCACTCGCTATCGCCGGCTGGGTGGGAGTGACGCTCGTTCCCATCCTGGCAAAGCGCACGCCGCTCCGCTGGATCGGCTACAAAATGGAGTACCGCATTACCCTCGAGGGCTGGATCTATCTCGGCGGGCTCATTCTTGTTGCACTCGCGGCGCTGAACACCGGAAACAATCTCCTTTTCCTGATTCTCGCGAGCCTCATCGCCATCGTTTTAATGTCCGGCATCCTCTCTTCCATCACTCTCTCGGGCATCGAAATGCGGCTCGTGCTGCCCGAACATATTTTCGCCGGCCAGCCGGTTCGAGCTATGGTCGAACTGGAGAACGAGAAACTGACGCTGCCGTCGTTCTCGCTGCGCGTCGAAGCCACCAAGACAAAACAGGCTCAGGCCGCTGCCATGCTCGAAACGGCGGTCTATTTTCCTTATCTCCCAAAACACGACCGCGTGCAGCAAACCATTCCCGTGACGTTTCCGCAGCGCGGCGTCTATCGTCAGGAAGCCTTCCGTATCGTCACCCGTTTCCCCTTTGGTTTTCTGCGCAAGGCCCGCCAACTAAACCTGAAAAAGGAAGCGCTGGTCTATCCATCGGTGGAACCAACCGCTGAATACCTGGAGATTCTGCCCGGCTTGCAGGGAGCGCTGGAAAGCCTCACCAAAGGCCGTGGTCAGGATCTCTATGCGCTGCGGGAATACCTCCCCACGGACAGTGCGCGCCACGTTCACTGGAAAGCTTCCGCGCGTTCCGGTTCATTGATGGTCCGCGAATTCACGCGCGAAGATGACTGCCGCATCTTGCTGGTTCTCGATCCTCATTTGTCCGTGGAAGAATCCTCCGGTCTGAATCCGGGAGTGTCTGCGACGAACGAGCGCTTCGAGCGCGCTGTCACTATCTGTGCCAGCCTGGCCTGGCACTTTTACGAAAACAATTCTTTGCTGCAATTCCGGAGCGCCGGTGTGGAAACTCCTCTCTCTCCCGCCGACGAAATCATTTTCGCAATTCTCAAGCATCTGGCGATCGCGCAACCGCTGCCACCCGATCACGAGCAATCGCTCATGGCCGACCTCGCGGCCTCGCCCGAACTCTTCAAAATCATCGTGACCAGCCAGCCCCACGGCTCCGTCCCCGCCTCCGTGTGGAGTTCCTCCTACGTCGTCTTCCTCGACGACCCCGAGCAGTAGGTGGGACTGGAGCTGTGCGAGAATGTGCCAGCCCTATGCTGAACGGCCACCAGCTCGCCATATTCCGCAAACAACTGCTCGGCTGGTTCCGCCAATTCCGGCGCGACCTGCCGTGGCGTCGCACCAAGGATCCCTATCGCATCTGGCTTTCGGAAATCATGCTCCAACAAACTCGCGTTGCGGCCGCGATTCCTTATTACGAACGATTTCTGCAGCGCTTTCCGGACGTTCACGCGCTTGCTGCCGCGCGGCAGGAAGAAGTGCTGCGCCTCTGGTCCGGTCTCGGCTACTACAGCCGCGCGCGCAATGTGCAAAAGGCCGCGCAGCAAATCGTCGCGAAACACGGAGGAGAGTTTCCGACGCGCGTGGACGATGTCCTCGCGTTGCCCGGCATCGGAAACTACACCGCCGCTGCGATCTTGAGCATTGCCTTCGGTGAAAAACATGCCGTCCTCGACGGCAATGTCGCACGCGTCCTGGCGCGCCTCGGTGCGATTCGTGGAGACATTCGCGAGTCACAGCAATGGCAAGAGTTGCAAAAAACAGCGGATCGCTTGCTCGAACCGAAATCACCGGGCGATTGGAACCAGGCCCTGATGGAACTTGGCGCAACGCTGTGCACTCCAAAATCGCCGCAATGCCTGGTCTGCCCCGTCGCCCAATTCTGCGAAGGCCGCTGGCTGGGCATCGCCGAATCCTTACCGGAAAAACGGAAGAAGCGTGCCACCACGGAAGTTACCTTGGCCGCTGCGGTATTCGCGGATGCAAAAGGCCACACTTTTCTGTTGCCGCCGCCAAGAAAAACAAAAGAGAAAGTCTCGGCCGATCACGTGCCCACGCTGGTTTCAAAAATGTGGCATTTCCCCACGCTCTCGGTCAGTGGGGAACCAGCCGAGAAACTGAGCGCATTCCTTCGAAAACTTATGCCTGGCGTTCACAGCCGCGACTGGCAACTCGTCCCGGCGGGCAAGGTCCGTCACGCGGTAACGTATCGCGCCATCACCCTCTTACCCTTCCTCATCGAAGTAAGAAACCTTCCTCGCTTCCTCCTCGGAAAACAGGTTCCGCTCAATGACATCTCCAGCCTGCCCGTTTCCAACCTCACCAGGAAAGTTGCCCGCGCTGCTCTGGCGGCAACAGCTTCGCTCCAGGCAAGCACTGAGAGTTATCCTTTCGCCCTGCCTCGTTTCCGCCGTGCACTGCAGGTGCTACGATAAAAAGTCCGCCATGGCCACCTCCATCGCAACTCCGAGTGACCCCGCTCTGCCCGCCGAGCGTTTCTTCCGCACCGCGCTCTCGCTGCTGATCCTCACCTCGACGGTCACGCTCGTGAGCACCGGGAGGCTGGATGTCGTCACCAGCTTTGCTGCTCCACTCGCGGTGCTCTACAAAGGCTTCCGCGCGTGGCACGGACGCCCTGCCGAAATTTCGCACCGCGCCGCGACCTGGTGCGTTCTCGCGTACCTGGTATTCTTCCCCGTGGACGCCCTGTTTCTCTCGCGTTTCTCAGTTGGAAACTCGTCTAATCCGCCGCTATTCGCCGCGCTTCTGGGAGCGGTGCATTTCCTGATTTTCGTCACCATCGTCCGTTTCTATAGCGCTGTCACGGATCGCGATGCATTGTTTCTCTCGATGCTCTCTTTTGCGGGTATTCTCGCCGCGGCCGTTCTTACCGTCGATACCACCTTCCTGATCCTTTTTTTCATCTTTCTCCTGTTTGGTATTTCCACTTTCGTTGGAATGGAATTACGCCGCGGAGCCGTCGGAGCCGTCTCGCCTGCTCTCCATCTGCACGCCGAGCGCGATCGAAGATTGAATCGCGCGCTAAGTCTTTCCGCTCTCTGCGTGGCCATCGGATCCATCGTCCTTGGTGGCGTGTTGTTTTTCTTTTTTCCGCGTTTCAGCGCCGGGTACCTCGGCCGCGCCAGCTTCAGCCCCTCGCTCATGAGCGGCTTCACCGAAAACGTCGAGCTTGGTCAAATCGGCGAAATCAAAAAGAATTCCGCAGTAGTGATGCGCGTGCAAACGGGAAAGCCGGTGAGTTACGACCGGCTGCGCTGGCGGGGCATTGCGCTGACCACGTTCGACGGGAGGCGGTGGACTTCTTTGGATCGCAAGCCGCAAGAGCTGAAGCCCAAAGAGGATGGCTGGATTTACACCGCGGATTCGACACCGAAGACGGATTCGCATGATCCCGGCATGTTCTACACCGTATACCTCGAACCTCTTGCCACTGATGCTATTTTTGTTCCCGGAAAAGTCACGCGACTTCGCGGAAATTTTACCGGCGAAGGCGGAAACTCGTTTGCCGCGATGCGCCGCACTTCTATCCTTCGGGATTCCACCGGCACGCTTTTGAATCCCTTTCACAATTACACGGCCGTACGGTATGCCGGTATTTCAAGCTTGCCTCCGCTGAATGCGGCCAAGCTCCGAGCGGCTTCGACGGACTATCCGAGGGATATCACAGAAACGTACCTGCAGCTTCCCCCGCTTGATCCGCGCATCCCGGAGCTTGCCCAACAGATTACGAAAAACGCCCGGACGCCCTTCGACAAGGCCCTGGCGATTGAAAGCTACCTGCACAATCGTTTCACCTACACTTTGAATCTGACCGGTAAGCCCGGGGACGATCCGCTCGCTCATTTTCTTTTCGAAACTCGCGCTGGCCACTGCGAATACTTTGCTTCAGCAATGACCATCATGCTGCGCACGCTCAGCATTCCTTCGCGCGAAGTCAACGGTTTCCTGCCGGGCGAATACAACGACCTGGGCGGAGACTACATCGTCCGCGCAAGTGATGCGCACAGCTGGGTAGAAGTCTACTTTCCAGGCATCGATTGGCAAACATTCGACCCCACGCCGGCGGGTCCGGAAAACGCGACCGGCTTCCTAACGCGCCTGGGGCAGTATGCCGACTGGCTGGAGATCACCTGGAGCGAATGGGTAATTGGCTACGACTTCGCGCACCAGCTGGCCCTGGCGCAGAACCTGCAGCGGGACACGCGAAATTGGAGTGAATCCGCACGCGGTTGGTTCGAACGCAAGCAGCGTGCGGGGAAGAAATGGATGAAGTCGTGGCAGCTTCAGCGGGGCGTGCTGGGCTATTTGCTGCCGATCGCGCTGGTGCTCTTTCTGGTGGCCTTGCGTTTCAATCTTCTTGCGGAACTGAGCCGCCGCGTCCGTTTGTTCTTTCAGTTGCGCGGATCAGTGGTTCGCACCGATCCACAGCTTGCATCGCGGCTCTATGCGGAACTGCTTCGAATGCTCGCGCGCCGCGGGCTGATCCGCGAAGTGTCGCAGACACCGTTCGAATTCGCCGCCGCAGTGGATCCGCCGAATCTCGCGCCCGTGGTCCGGGAGTTCACGCTACTTTACGCCCACGCGCGCTTCGGCGGCGCGCCTTGCGATACGATGCGCTTGCGCCAGCTGCTCGACCAGATTCGCGCGGCGTTGCGCGGACGCTGAAGACAGATTGTCTCTCGACCGCACAAAGGCCAGCTGGAACGGCTCATGTTACAATTAAGAGTTGCGCAAAGGCGCAAATTTACAGCCTATGACTAAGGTCGGATTCGTCAGCCTGGGATGCCCGAAAAACCTCGTGGACAGCGAGGTGATGATGGGTATTCTTGCGCGCGAAGGCTATGAACTTACGCCGCGCGCCGACGAAGCTGAAGTGCTAGTCGTTAACACATGCAGCTTTATCGAGGCGGCGCAAAGAGAGTCAGTGGATGCCATTCTTGAGATGGCGGAGCACAAGAAATTCGGCGCGGCGAGAAAATTGATTGTCGCCGGCTGCCTGGTCGAACGGTTTCGCGCGCAGATTCTGGAGCAGGTGCCGGAAGTGGACGCCGTCGTGGGCACCGGCGAAATCGAATGCATTATGGAAGCGGTGAAGGGTGATCTTCGCGTGCTTCCCGCGCAGCCACCCGCGTTTCTCTATCACGACCTGACGCCGCGTATCGTCACCACACCGAAACACGCGGCGTACATCAAGATCGCCGAAGGCTGCGATCATCCCTGCACGTTCTGCATCATTCCGCAGCTTCGTGGGGCGTTTCGCAGCAGGCGATTCGAATCGGTGGTGCGCGAAGCGGAGAATCTGGCGAGCGCCGGCGCGCGCGAAATCACGCTGATCGGGCAGGACACGACTTCTTACGGCGAAGACTTGGGCCTGCGGCACGGGCTCGCGCAACTCCTCGAAAAGCTTGCGCAGATCGATGATTTGCTCTGGGTGCGATTTCTTTATGCTTATCCCAATCGCGTCACACAGAAATTGCTGGATACCATCGCAGCGCGTCCGCGGCTCGCCAAGTACATGGACATGCCGCTACAGCACGCCAGCCGCAATGTGTTGGCGCGGATGAAGCGCGGTTCGAATGGCGACGCGTTTTTGAAATTGCTGGAGCGCATTCGAACGACAATTCCTGGCGTTTCGCTGCGCACATCGTTCATCGTGGGTTTTCCCGGCGAGACCGAAGCCGATTTCGGGGAACTGTGCGACTTCGTGAAAGTCGCGAAGCTCGACTGGATGGGCGTTTTCGAGTATTCCGATGTGGACAATGCGGGCAGCTACGCGCTGGATGAAAAAGTAGAAGCGGAAACCATTAGTAATCGCCGCAACAGCTTGATGGCCATTCAGAAGAAAATCTCGCGCGAGAATCTGCGAGCGAAGTACTCGCGCGGAAAACAGCGCGAGGCGGACAAGCGCTCTTTCACGGCGCTGATCGAAGGTGCGTCGAAAGACAATCCTCTCGTATGGGAAGCACGTCTCGAAGGTATGGCTCCGGAGATCGACGGGAAGCTATACCTCACGGACATTGAATTGCACGGTGGAGAAGTCGCGGAAGCCGGCGACGTCGCCCGCGTTGAAATTACTAAGACGGACGCCTATGACCTTATCGGGCGCGTCGCAGAAATTCTGCCCCGGCCTGCCGGACGGGCCAAGGCCAGCGCTGCGCCAATGCCGCCCGTTCCGGCCGCCGAAAAGCTTCATCGCATCGTCACCGGGGCACCCCTCCGCGTCCTGGGCTGAGCTATACTCTTCTCTCGAAGACAATATTTCCTTGGACTAGGTGTTCTCTGTGCGCCGTGTTGAGAGATCTTGCGCAGAGGCCACAGAGAACACCGTGTTCACAGGGAAGAAAAAACGCGTTATGAGACACAAATGCCCCATTTGCAAAGCGGAGACCGACTCTGCGGTCCACGCGGACTTTCCTTTTTGCAGCGAGCGCTGCCGGGATCGGGATCTGGGCAATTGGGCCAGCGAGAAGTACGTGGTTTCCGAAGCCGTCTTCGATGAAGAAGACCTTGTTGAAGGCAAGGGCGAAAGTATCGTGCTACGTTTGGACGACGATTTGGACAGCCCGAATGACCCCAAACACTGACGCCGCAGCTGCACGCCAGGGAGTGCCCAAGAAACCCCGGCTGGCGCTCGCCATCGCCACGGCATTGGGCGTCGGCTATATTCCCAAAGCGCCGGGGACATTCGGCTCGATGGTAGGAATCGCGACGGCATACCTTTCGACGTTTATTTTCTTGCGGCCTTCGACACTGCGTGGGATGTTTTTTCTTCACCCTGCTCCCGAGGCAACATTGGCAGACAAACACTTCCTGGTTCCTGGTAGCGATATTCACAACGCGGTGCTGGCTCTGCCGGTATTATGTGCTCTGGGCCTGCTCGTCTTGCTGGGGGCGATCGGCGTGTGGAGCGCTTCGCGAACGGCAGAATACGCAGGAATCAAGGACCCGCAGTCCGTGGTGATCGATGAAGTCGCGGGCCAGCACCTGGCGCTGCTTCTGCCGCTGATTCCCGTTGCGCTTCCCAACCTCTCCGCGCATATGGATTTTTCGCTGTTCGCGATTTATTTTGCGCTGAGCCTGCTGAATTGGAAATATCTTTTGCTCGGTTTTATACTCTTTCGGGTGTTTGACATCTGGAAACCGTGGCCGATCCGCCGGCTGGAAAAACTGCCGGGCGGCTGGGGAATCATGGCCGATGACTGGATGGCGGGCATATACGCTGCAATTTTGCTGCGTGTCGCGTTACACTTTGGTCTGCTTACGTTTCACATTGGCCTGGTATGAAATTCGGGTTCGGCTCGTCGGCAGAAAAAAACGGCATTCCACACATTGAGAGAGTTGCGCCTACGGCGGCTATTCCGGGCGGAGAGGTCACGATTCATGGGCGCGGTTTCGTTTCGAGCGCGCAGCCTCGTCCGGTGGTGCGCTTCGGGGAAGCTGAAGCCAGCATTGCTCTCGCCAGTGAAAATCGTCTGGTGGCGCGCGTTCCGGAAGGCGCAAACGGCGGAGTGGTGCGCGTCGCCACGGCAGACCATGAAAGCCCGCCGCATCCCGTACACATCGGCCTGCAAATCGCCGACAACCTTCATCCCGTCGCGAACCCCGCGGTCGATCTGGACGGCAGCATTTACGTCACGTTTTCCGGCCCACGGGGCCAGCGCGTTCCCGTTTCACTCTATAAAATTACGGCGAATTACAGCGTGAAGCCGTTTATCACTTCGCTGATGAATCCCAGCGGGCTGGCGCTCGATCGCATGGGCAATCTCTTCGTTTCCTGCCGCAACGACGGGACGATTCATCGCATCACGCCCGATGGCCGCGCGGAGCAGTGGATCGAAGGCATGGGCGTCGCCA
>Ga0137394_10002224_pt1 | contig 14294 bp, 12 predicted proteins | sample czobulk116metaG_FD_108278 | JGI IMG/M metagenome (GOLD analysis project Ga0137394, IMG submission 108278) | Vadose zone soil microbial communities from Angelo Coast Range Reserve, California, USA - czobulk1.16 metaG | ecosystem: Environmental > Terrestrial > Soil > Vadose zone | place: USA...
AAGAACATCGACCATTTCCGTCTCGGCGAGGGCTGAGGCGCCAGCGCGGGGGCACGCGATGACCGACCAGAGCATGCGCGGCTTTCTGGCATCGCTCGAGCAGTCGGGCGACCTGCAGCGCGTCGAACGCCGGGTCGATCCGCGCTTCGAGCTGGGCGCCGTCCTGTCGCTCAGGCGCCACGGCCCCGCCCAGCTCTTCCGCCGCGTGCTCGGCGCTGATCTTCCCGTGGTGGGCAACGTCCTCAATAGCCGCCCCCGGATCGCGCGCGGGCTCGGGGTGGAGCCGACCCGCGTGCAGGAGGCCTGTCTGGACGCGCTCGACCACGGCCTCCCCCCACGCCTCGTGAACGACGGAGCGGTCCACGAGGTGGTGGTCGAGGGCCGCGTGGAGATTTCCGCGCTCCTGCCCGTGCCCACCTGGTTCGAGAAGGAGGCGGGCCCGTACATCACCGCGGGCGTGATCCTGGCCAAGGACCCGGACACGGGTCGGCGCAATGTCTCGATCGCGCGCCTGCTCGTCCTGGGCGGCGACCGGCTGATGGCGGGCATCGCGCCCACGCATCACCTGAGCGAGCTGGCGCGGCGCGCGCAGGCGCGCGGGCACCCCCTCGACATCGCCGTGGCCATCGGCAATCACCCCGCCCTCCTCATCGCCTCGCAGATGTACGTGGATCTCGGCCACGACGAGTGCGACATCGCGGGCCGGCTCCTGGGCGAGCCGCTCCAGCTCGTGCGTGGCCGCACGGTCGACCTCGAGGTCCCCGCCGAGGCGGAGATCGTCCTGGAGGGCACGCTGCATCCGGAGGAGCGCGTCGCGGAGCCCCAGGTCTCGGAGTTCCACGGCTTCTACGAGCGCTACGGCCCGGGCCAGGGCGTGAGAATTCAGGCCCTCACGCGTCGTCGCGACGCGATCTTCCAGGCCATCGCCCCGGGTGCCGAGCCCGAGCACCAGCTCCTGGGCGCCACGGCCATCGGGGCCACCACGTGCCGCGCGCTCCGACGCGTCATGCCGAGCGTCCAGCAGGTCTTCGTGACCCAGGGTGGCATGGGGCGTCTGCACGCCATCGTGACCATGGCCGCAGCGCGGCCGGGCGAGGGGAAGCGCGCGGCCATGCTCGCCCTGAGCCACACCAACCTCCTCAAATTCGTGATCGTCGTGGACGACGACGTGGATCCCGAGGACTGGAGGCAGATCGAGCAGGCCCTGGCCGCGCGCATGCGCGGCGAGCGAGACATCTTCGTGATGCCGGGCCTGAAGGCCGACCGCTGCGAGCCGCAGCAGGTCGACCTGACGGTGAGCAAGGTGGGGATCGTGGCGACCCGGCAGCCCGGCGATCGGAAGGACGCGGGAGGCTTCGAGGCTGCGCGGGTGCCCCACGACATCCTCGAGCGGGTGAGAAAGGAGCTGGAGAGCTACTAGGCGCTGCCCGTGCCGCCCTCGCCCTCGGCCTTTCGCCGCCGCTCCTCGGCGTCGCGCGCCCGATCCTCGGCAGCAAGCATGCGGCTCGCGAGGTCCTTGATGATGGCCATGGCGAGCGCTGGATTGGTGCGGACCATGGCGTCGAGCCGGTTGGCGGGGATGACCATGAGGGTCACGGCGTCGGCGGCGATGGCGGTGGCCGAGCGTGGGGCATTGCGGAAGAGGCCAAGCTCGCCGAGGAGCTCCCCCTTGCTGATCACGCGCAAGAGCTTGTGCTCGCCTCCCAGGTTCTTGCGGATCTCCACCTTGCCCTCGTGCACCAGGAAGGCTTCGCTCTTGGCCTCGTCGCCCTCTTTGAAGATCACGTCGCCAGGGTTGAAATTCCGGGTCGGTACGTCCCCGATCTGACGGCTCATGCGCTCCCCTCATGGTATAGAATGGCCAACAGTGTCCCTATGATACGCCGATTCGTGATTCCGCTGGCTCTGGGGCTCATGGCCGGGGGGCTCTGGACCCTTCACGCCCACGCCCAGCAGCCGCTCTCCGTCCAGGAGACGGTGCTGCGCGCCAAGCCGGCGACCGTGCTCGTGATCTCCGAGGTCTCCGCGGAGGTCACGCTCAACTGCGGCGGCGGCCCCCAGACGGTGACGCCACCCGTCTTCCGCGAGACGGGCACGGGCTGGTTTATCGACCCGGCGGGCTGGATCGTCACCAATGGCCACGTCGTGCAGCCCGCCCACGAGGTGCCACGCTGGCTCGTCAACCAGCAGGCGCAGCGCGCTGTCAGCGCGGCCTGCCTCGGTGCCGCCCTCCAGGTGGCCAAGGTTCAGCCCGGCGAGCACCCCGAGCAGGAGGACGCCATCAAGCGGCGCCTCCTCGACAAGGTGCTGCCGACGGCCAAGGTCAATATCACGCCGCAGATCTCGGTCGTGCTCTCGAGCGGATTGCGCCTCAAGGGCGAGGTCAAGAAGTACAGCCCGCCCGTCAGCGCCGAGCCCGGCACCATGTCAGGACGAGACCTGGCGTTGCTCAAGGTGCCCGACGGTAACTATCCGGTGCTCCGGCTGGCCGATTCGACCCAGGCGCAGATCGGTGATCCGTTGCGCATCCTGGGCTTCCCGGGCGTCGTCCTCTCTCACGAGCTCCTGAACCAGTCGGCGAGCGTAGAGGCCTCGGTCACGAACGGCGCCGTCTCCGGGTTCAAGCAGGACAAGGCCAATCACCCGGTGATCCAGACGGACGCGCCCGCGGCCTGGGGCAATTCGGGCGGGCCGGCCGTCAACTCCAAGGCGGAGCTCATCGGCGTGCTCACCTTCGTCTCGCTGGCGCCGGGACCCGAAGGCAGCATCGTGCAGGGCTTCAACTTCATCATCCCGTCCCAGGCCGTGAGAGATTTCGTCAAGGACACACCCATCAAGATCAACGACCCGGGCAAGTTCAACCCCGTGTGGTTTGCCGGGCTCCGCGCTTTCTTCTCTGATGACGCGCACGCCGCCAAACGGAAGTTCGAGGAAGCTGACAAGATCCAGCCCGGCCTCACCGACGTGAAGCGCATGCTCGGGGAGGCCATCGAGAAAGTGAAGAACCCGCCTCCCAAGCCCTTTCCGTGGTTCTGGGTCACCATCGGCGTGACGCTCGTGTCGGCCGGAGGCTACGGCGGCCAGCTCCTCGTCCGCTGGCAGAAGAACCGCTACCGCGTCGGCCCTTCGGAGATCTTCAAGCTCATCGAGGCAGGCAAGCAGCCCATCGTGCTCGACACGCGACAGCAGGACGCCTATGACAAGATGCCCATCAAGATCCCCGGCTCGATCCGGCTCGCGCCGGAGGATCTCAAGAGTGGGGGCGTCGCCGGCCTCGATCTCGACACCTCGCGTCCGGTGGTCGCCTACTGCACCTGAATGGACGAGCACACGAGCGCCAGTGTGGCGCGCGACCTGAGGAAGCTGGGATTCAAGGACGTCAAGATTCTCAAGGGCGGGCTCGGGGCCTGGACCAATGCCGGCCTGCCCATCGAGACCCGCACGGATATGTCGCCGGTGGGCGCCGAGCTCTACAAGGCTCTCCTCGGCACGAGTTAGCCCGCCTCAGACCTCGAAGCGACTTCGTAGCTCCGGCGGCGTGACCGGGCACGCCTCGGCGGGCCTCCGGAAGAGCCGGTATCTCACCGCGGCCACCTCGTCGTAGATCGCGTCGCGCATCCGTGACGGAAGCACGCGCAACGCTCTCGCCAGCAGCCCCCACGCGCCGCCCGCGCGCTCCAGGATGTGGATGACGCCCGCGCTTCGCACGAGGACCGAGCCCTCGGGCGTGCGCACCACCATGCTGTCGGGTAGACCCGCGGCATCGGGCACGCGCTGCCGGAAGGCCTCACTGTCGAGCGGGGCGAAGCGGAAGCGAGAGCCGTCCGCGTCCCGGGCGAGGGCGAAGCGCACCGCTCGATGGCAGAGCCCGCACGTGCCGTCGTAGAAGACGAGGGAATGACCCACGCCCGCCCCGGCGCGCGGCCCGTCGACCGCGCTCACTCCAGGTGCACCCGTTCATTGAGGCCGCGCAGGGCCAGGCGCGCCTCGCGCACCATGGTCTCGACCACCTCGGCGGCCCCGGGGAGATCGTGGATGAGCCCCACGCTCTGGCCGGACCACATCGGGACGTACTCGGGGTTCTGCTGCTTCGTGGAGGCGGCGAAGATGTCCTGGGCCGCGCCGGACTGAAGCAAGGCCGGCAAGACGGGCGCGCCCGACGCCGCGTACTCCTCGGTGAACGCACTCCGGAGCGCGCGCGCGTAGAGGCCCGTGAAGGCATCCGTCACCGTGGTCGCCTCGCTCCCCCGCTCGAGGAGCGCCTTCTTCCAGAACTCCGCGGCCCCCGATTCGCGGGTGGCCACGAAGCGCGTGCCCAGGAGCACGCCCACGGCGCCCAGGGCGAGGGCGGCCACGAGTCCGCGGCCATCGGCCAGCCCGCCCGAGGCGATGACGGGCACGTCCACCGCGTCCACGACCTGGGGCACGAGGGCCATGGCGCCGATATGGGCCATCTCGCGAGAGGCGGGCTTGATCCAGGTGGAGCGATGGCCGCCCGCTTCGCTGCCCTGCGCGATGACCGCGTCCACCCCCGAGGCCGCCACCGCGCGAGCGTCGTCCACCGTGGCGACCATGGCCACGATCCTGATGCCGCGCTCGTGGCAGCGCGCCACCATGGCGCGGCCGGGATTGCCGAGGCCGATGCTCCACACGGGCACGCGCTCCTCCAGGATGACCTCGAAGGCTTCATTGATGAGATCGGGGACGGCCGCGGGCCGGCCCGACTCCGCAGGGATCCCCAGGCTTTCCCGGAAGCGATTGAGCGTGCCCTGCACGCGCTGCACCGTCGCGGCGGGCAGCGCGGCCGGGTCCACCGGCGGCAGGAGATGGGTGTGCAGCCACAGGTTGACTCCGAAGGGGCGGTCCGTGAGCTGCCTCACGCGCGCGATGCCCTGGCGGAGCTGCTCGGCGTTGAGCCGCAAGCCGGCGAGGATGCCCAGGCCCCCGGCCCGCGAGACTTCGGCGACCAGCTCGGGTCCAGCCACGCCGCCCATGCCGGATTGGAGGATGGGGTACTCGATGCCCAGGAGATCGCAGAGCGCTGTTCGCAGCGTGTTCATGTCCACTCCTTCGTCAGAACCCGAGCGCGCCTCCATCGGCTCGAGGATCCGAGCCGCCGAGGAGGCCGCCATGGGGATCGAGCCAGATGCACTGGGCGTGGCCGAACAGGTCGTCCCACTCGCCCGCTATCTTGACGTCGTGGCCGCGCGAGGCGAGCTCGGCCGCCACCTCGGGCCCATAGCGTCCCTCGAGACGGAGAGCGCGGGTCGGCGCTCCCCACGTGCGGCCATAGACCCAGCGCGGCGCCTCCACGCACGCCTGCGGGCCCATGCCGCGATCGAGACGGCGCGTGACGAGCGCCGCCTGCGTCTGCGGCTGGCCTTCGCCGCCCATGGTCCCGTAGACGAAGCGCGCCTGGCCGTCCTCGAGATACATGGAGGGGATCAGCGTGTGCAGGGTGCGCTTGCGGGGAGCGAGGGCGTTGGCCTGGCGGGCATCCAGCGAGAAGAACGAGCCGCGATTCTGAAGGACCACGCCGGTGTCTCCGGCCACGAGGCCCGAGCCCCACGTGAAGTACACCGACTGGATGAGCGAGACCGCATTGCCCTGGGCGTCGGCGGTGATGATGGCGACCGTGTCGCCGCCCGCGGCCATCCCGGCCGCGGGGCGACCCGTCCGACGCAGGTCGATCCGCCGGGCCATCGCGTCGAGGTGATCCGGGGCGAGGAGCTCCTTCGCGCTCTTCTCCATCCAGTCAGGATCGGTGAGATAGCGATCGCGGTCCTCGAAGGCCACCTTGGTTGCCTCCACGAGTACGTGGATGTAGTCGGTCTCGTCGAGGCTCGCCATGTCGAAGCGATCGGCGAGGGCGAGGATGGCGAGGGCCGGGATGCCCTGGGTGGGCGGCGGAAACGAGCAGGCCTGTCCCTTGCGATAGGCGACGCGGAGCGGCTCCACCCACTCGCTTTCGTGCTCCGCGAAGTCTTCCAGACTGAGCGGGCTGCCCGCCACCGACAGCGCGGCCACGATGCGCCGGGCGATGTCGCCGCCGTAGAAGGCATCGGGCCCGCCGTCGCGCACGGCTTCCAGCGTCAGCGCGAGGTCGCGCTGGACGAGCGGGCCCTGGGCGAGCGCGTCGGGGTGGTAGAGCGGCCAGAGATGCTCCTTGAGCGGGGCAATGGCCGTGGGGCCGAAGAGGTCGGGCTCGGCGGGCGGCGCCACGCGCTGCCCCGCGGAGGCGGAAAATCCACCGCGCGCGTAGGCGATGGCGTCGCCGAAGAGGGCCTTCCAGGATAGCGCCGAGCCCATGCTCCGCGTGCTGTACTGGTGGGCCTGCCACCAGCCGTCCACGGCGCCTGGCACGGTCAGGGCCGCGGGACCTCCGCGGATGGGAATGGCCTCGCCCATGCCGCGGGCCGCGTACCACTCGATGGTCGCGGCGCGGGCGGAGCGGCCGATGCCGCAGAGCGCGGTGAGCCGCCCCGCTCCCGCGTCATGGATCAGCCACACGTTATCGCCGCCCACGCCGTTCATGTGCGGGTAGACCACGGCGATGGTGGCGGCGGCGGCGATGGCAGCATCGAGCGCATTGCCGCCCGCGCGCAGCGCGGCGAGGCCGGACTCCGAGGCGAGGACATGCGGCGTGGCGACCATGCCGCGCGGCGCTCGCGCCTCGTTCCACCGGGTCCTGGCCATGAGGGGAGTCTACTACGGCGCTTGACTCACCTCGGGGCTCGCCTCGTGGGCCAGAGATGCGCGTGGGTCTGACCCTCATGTGTTCTCACTCGGCGTGCACGGCCGGCGCCGGCTCGTCGCTGGCGGGCGCCCGCCTGGCCGGCTCCAGACGGACCCGCCGCAGGAGCGGGAGCAGGATCAGGCTGCCGAGGAACAGCGCGAAGATCAGCCAGAAGTCGTCGGCATAGGCCAGGAGCTGGGCCTGCCGGGTCACCTCCTGGTAGAGCTGGCCGAGCGCCTGCTTCTCGGCCGTGAAGGGATCGGCGCCGTGTGCGGTGAAGTGGGCGACCCAGGCGCGCAGGCGCTCCGTCGTCTCCGCGTCCCAGACATTGACGTTGCCGACGAGCGTCGCCTGGTGCGACTGGGCCCGCCGCGCCAGCATCATGGTCAGCAGGGCCACGCCGATGCCGCCCCCGAGGTTGCGCACCACGTTGAGGGCGGCGGTGGCGTTGCTCATCTTCTCGCGTGAGACGGTGGCGAGAGCCACCGTGTTGAGGGGCACGAAGACGAAGCCGGTGCCGATGCCCTGGACGAGGCGGGGCCAGGCGAGCGCCCAGTAGTCCGCGCCGAGCGTCACGGTCGCCATGTTGTAAGTCGCGTAGGCGTTGAGCAGGCAGCCCAGGGCGAGCAGGGCCCGCTGGTCGACCTTCATGAAGAGGCGGCCCGCGATGAGCAGCGACAGCATATTGCCCACGCCCCCCGGGGCCAGGACCAACCCGGAGGTGACCGCGTCGTACCCGAGCAGCTTCTGGGTGAAGAGCGCGAGCAGCACCATGCTCGAGTAGAAGCCGATCATGAGCACGAGCATGATGAGGCTGCCCGCGGCGAAGTTGCGGTCGGCGTACACGCTCAGATCGAAGATGGGGTCGGGCGTCGTCAGCTCGCGGACCAGGAAGCCGACGAGCGCGCCGGCGGCGAGGACCGCCAGTGCCGTCACGAACGACGAGGCGAACCACTCGTGTCGCTCGCCCTGGTCCAGGAAGAGCTGGAGGGAGAGGAAGCCGACGGCCATCAGGAGCAGCCCTGGCAGGTCCACGCGCGTGGGCTTGCGCAGGTACGGCGGGTCGAACAGGACGGCGCCCGTGGCGAGGAACCCCACGAAGCCGATGGGCACGTTGATGTAGAAGATCCAGCGCCACGACCAGTTGTCCGCGATGTAGCCGCCCAGGACGGGACCAAAGATGGGCGCCATCATGATGCCCATCCCCCACACCGCCATGGCCATCCCGCGCTGGCGGAGCGGGAAGATCTCCCACATGATCGCCTGGGAGAGCGGCATCAGCGGTCCGCCTCCCAGGCCCTGCAGGATCCGCGCGACGATGAGCGTCTCGATGTTGGGCGCCAGCCCGCACAGCGCGGAGGCCATCGTGAACATTACCGTGCAGATGAGGAACAGGCGCTTGCGCCCCAGCACGCTGGCCAGCCAGCCCGTGGCGGGCAGGACGACGGCGTTGGCGGCGAGGTAGGAAGTGAGGACCCACGAGACCTCGTCCACGGCGGCGGAGAGCGCGCCCTGGATGTGGGGCAGGGCGACGTTGGTCACGGTGGTGTCGAGGACCTGCGTCACCGTGACGATCATCACCGCGGCAGTGATCATCCACCGCCGCGCCGCCGTGAGGGGTGCCTCCGGATCGGCGGTCATCGGGGTCATGGAGCGTAGATAACATACGGCCGTTCTCGGTCCGGCGCGAGGCCTACCCCAGATCGCCGTCGATCGCGAGCTCGGTGCCGGCCCGGGTCACCCGGTGAGTGTCGCGCTCCGGCCCTTGACAGCCGCCGCGCTATCCCTCATGTTTCCCCAACCTCTACCGGGAGCCTGCCCCCGGCCCTGACGCCCGGCGGACTCGTGCGGCGAGGCCGCGAGGAGGGCACTTCGACCAGCTCACCGACGGAGCACCCAGGGAGTGACCCATGGCCCCAGACGATGACTCTTTCCGGCTGCCACTGTACTGCCCCCTGATCGTCAACGGCGAAGAGGGCAAGGCCGCGAGCGGGAGACAGTTCAAGAGAGAGAATCCGGCAGACGTCCGCCAGGTCGCCACCATCGCCGAGCAAGGGACCCTGGAGGACGCTCGCGCCGCCATCGACGCCGCTCGCGCCGCGTTCGACGGCAATGTCGACAACTGGATCTACAACTACAAGCTCAGAGAGCAGGCGTTGTTTCGGACCGCTCGCTCGATCCGCGACAACGCCGACCGTCTGGCCCGCGTGGTGAGCCTGGAAGTGGGGATGCCGATGCGCCAGGCCGTGCCGCACATCGCCGCCGCGGCCGACATCTTCGATTTCTACGGCGGGCTGGCGGGCAAGCTGTACGGCGAGAGCTTCACCCTGCCCAGCGGCTCCATGATCAACCTGGTCAAGGAGCCGGTCGGCGTCGTGGGGATGATCACCCCCTGGAACTTCCCGCTGACGCAGACCGCCCGGAAAGTGGCCCCCGCCGTTGCCGCCGGCTGCACCATCGTGATCAAGCCCGCGAGCTATACCCCGGCCGCCACCTACGAGCTGGTCAAGCTCATGCACCAGACCGGTCTGCCCAAGGGGGTGCTCAATCTGGTGCCGGGGCCGGGGAATGTCGTCGGCTCGGAGATCATCACCAACAAGAAGGTAGACAAGATCTCCTTCACCGGCGAGACAAGCACCGGCAAGATGATCGGCGCCCAGGCGGGCATGGAAGTGAAGCGGGTGAGCCTGGAGCTCGGCGGCAAGGCCCCCTACGTGATCTTCGACGACGCTGATGTGGAGGCGGCCGCCCGCGCCGCTATCTTCGGGATGTTCCGCAACGCCGGCCAGGCCTGCGGCGCCACGACGCGGCTGCTGATCCAGGAGGGGATTCACGACCGGTTCCTGGGCCGCGTGGTGGAGTTGACCCGGAAGATCGAGGTCGGGCACCCATCCAAGCCGTCCACCGACATGGGGCCGCTGATCTCCAGCAACCAGGAGCGGGTCGTCCAGGACTACATCAAGATCGGACTGGACGCGGGATTCGATCTGGTCACGGGCGGCCACAAGCTCTCCGGCGACGGCTACGACCACGGCTACTACGTGGAGCCCACCATCTTCGATCGAGTGGACAACGCGTCCAAGCTCGGTCAGGAGGAGATCTTCGGCCCGGTGGTGGCCGTGACCACCTTCAGGGACGAAGACGAGGCGGTCGAGCTGGCGAACGCGGTGGATTTCGGGTTAGTGGCCGGGGTCTGGAGCGCCAACTACCCGCGCGCCATGCGCGTGGCCCGCCGGATTCGCGCCGGGACCGTCTGGATCTGGGACAACTACGCCCAGCCCGTGGAGGGCATCTGGGGCGGGTACAAGCAGAGTGGCATGGGGCGAGAGCTCGGCTACCACGGGCTGAACGACTTTCTCGAGGTCAAACAGATCTTCACCGATGGCACCGGCCTCGCGATGAAGCCGCCGTACCGGCAGGTGATCAAAGAGTAACGGGAGCCGGTTACAGCGTCTTGATGACCTCGGCCGGCCAGGCGCGCGCGTCGACGCGCGCGTGCCACTCCTTGATCTTGCCGTCGCGGTCGATCACCACGCCGACGCGCGCCGCGCCCTTCTGCGGATCGGTGTTGGCGCCGTAGGCGGTGCCGATGGTCCGGTCGGTGTCACTGATCAGCGGGAAGTTGAAGTGGAACTTCTCGGCGAACTTCTTGTTGTCGGCGGCGCTATCGAAGGACGCGCCGAGGATGACGGCGTTCTTGCGGTCATACTCGGCCTTGAGGTCGCGGAACCCGCAACCCTCGGCCGTTCAGCCCGGCGTGTCGGCTTTCGGGTAGAACCAGAGCACGACCGTCTTGCCCTTGAAGTCCGACAGCCTCACGGTGTTGCCGTCGTGGTCGCGCCCCGTGAAATCGGGCGCCTTGTCTCCAGGGTTGAGCATGAGGCCTCCTTGTCAGCTCGCTGACCCGGGCGATGCCGGAGCGAGTCCCGCCGCTACTGGGACGCGGCCGGCGGGTCGGCCAGGGCGCCGAGTGGCGGCGGGGGATTCGTCGGATTCGGGATCCACACCCACTGGTATGCGGTCGCGATGCCGTCGCCCCGGAGCTCGTACCGTCCGTGCGGATACTGGAAGACCCTCGGCTGCGCCGGAGCTGGCGCCGCATGGGTCTGCTGTACATAAGCCGCCGGCGCAGAGGAGGCGGGCGGGGCGCTGGGTGGCGGGGGGGAGATCGTCGGATTCGAAATCCACACCCACTGGTATGCGGTCGCGATGCCGTCGCCCCGCAGTTCGTATCGCCCGCCCGGATACTGGATGACCGTCGGCTGCGCCGGGGCTGGCGCCGCATAGGTCTGGCGAACGTAAGCCGGTGACGCAGAGTAGGCGGGCGGCGGCGCAGAGTAGGCGGGCGCCGGCGCGTAGTAGACGGGCGGCGGCGCGACGACGACCGCGGGCGCCCGATATGGCGGAACGGCGAGGGCGAGGATTTCGCCCACGATGATGAACGGCGCGAAGATCGCGAACGTGGCCAGCCCGATGGCGACCCTCGCCGCCCCATGACCTCCGGCGTGAGCCCCGGGCGGCGCGAGGGCGACGACGCAGCTGACAAGGAGCAAAAGCGCGAGCATTCGACGCATCGTTACCCCTCCACTCGGCACCCAGCCCGGCAATGGGCCAGTCTCGAGCCTTGATTTACGCACTCTGGAGGAGAGCCCGTCAAGTCTTGTCGCGTCGCGCGTAGAGCGCTCCGGCCCCCGCCCGCACGTTACCTCACGAGGAGCCCCAAGGTCTCCATGAGTGTTTCCATGGCGGTCGGGTTTTCACTGGCCGACCGTGGTGCACTTTGGCGCAGCAATGCGCTCGTCGTCACCTGGACGATGGCGAGAATCACGGAACGAGCTTTGGGAAGGTTCACTCACCAGCAAACCTCGTGGCACGAGGGAAGGGGAGTCAGCGTTTGCGCGTTCTTGCTGTCTTTCCCACGTCGGGCCGCGCATCGGGGACGAACCCGTCGCGGTTCGGCATCTTGACCCGGGGAAGCGTCTTGGCGTCGATCACGTCGTTCTCGCCGATGACGCCGTTGAGGTAGAGAAGGTAGGCGGTCACCGCGTAGACTTCGTCCGCTCTGAGAGAGCCGGGCTCGTCGAAGGGTTGCGCCCGATTGATGTAGCTCCAGAGCGTGGTGGCGTACTGCCAGAAGCTCCCGATCGTCAGGGCGGGCTCGCCCCCGAGGAGCCAGTCGACGTTCTTGGGCAGCTCGGCTGCGGTCAGCGTACGGCGGCCGCCGGTGAGGACCCTGTACTTCGGGTCTTCGCCCTTGTCGCCGTGGCACGAGGCGCATCGCCCAGCATAGATGGGCTTGCCGAGCGCGGCCGTCCCGCTGCCCTCCGGTAAGCCTTGGCCGTCGGGCGGGATAGTGAGGTCCCAGGCCTTGACTTCCTCGACCGTGGGCGGACGCCCGACGCCGTACGTCGGCAGCTGGGCGGCCGCCGGAGGGCCGAACCCAGCGACGAGCAGCAACACCCCGGCGACGATAACTCCAGGAGTCCGTCGACGCAAAGGCCGAGAGAGCGAGCACGCGCAGGTTCGAGCGCCGGACGCGCCGGCGCCGTCCGATTCTGGGAGATGCTTGAAGGGGGCCGTCGACGCCCACTTCGATTGGCTAGACGTGGACATTGTGGACGTTCCCGTCAGCCGCCACCTTCCAGCTCTGAATAGCGTTGTTGTGGTAGATCGTGTTCACGCCGCGGACCTTGACCAGCTCGGCGAGCGTCGGCTGCACATAACCGGTCTCGTCGGTGCACCGAGATTGGAGAACGGCCTCGCGCCCATCCCACCGCCAGTCGAGACGGAAGCGCGCGTGGGCGAAGCGGAGGAGGGGTGCCTGGAGCTTCGCGTCCCGCCAGGTCTTTCCGCCATCCGCCGAGACCTCGACCCGGCGGACCAGTCCGCGACCCGACCACGCCAGGCCTTTGATCTCGTAGAATCCAAGACCGGGCAGCCGCTGGGCGCCTGAGGGAAACGTGATCACCGACTTTGCCTCCATGACGAACAGGAACTGTCGGGCCTTGCCGTCTGGCATGAGGCTGGTGTGATCGGGGCTTTCCATTCGCGTCATGTACGGGCTGTCCACTACCTTGATGCGACGCAGCCACTTGGTGTTTATGTTGCCCTCCCAGCCTGGAACGATGAGCCGCAGCGGGTAGCCATTCCCCGGCCGCAGAGCCTCACCATTTTGGCCGTAGGCGACCAGGACGTCGTCCATGGCCTTCGCCATGGGGATGCTGCGCTCGTTGCCCGTGGCGTCGGCGCCCTCGGCGACGATCCAGGAAGCGTTCTTGCGGGCGCCGGCCTCGCGGAGCAGGAGCGAGAGAGCCACGCCCGTCCATTCGCTGCAGCTCGTGAGGCCGTGCGTGAACTGGACACTCGGCGCCATCGGCGCGGCCCACTCCGACCGCGTATTGCCCGCACACTCGAGGAAGAGGATGCGTGAGGCGGAGGGCAGGCGTCTGATCTCTTCGATGGTGAGGATCAGGGGACGATCGACCATGCCGTGGATCAGGAGGCGATGCTTCTTGGGGTCGATGGTGGGAACACCGCCGCGGCAAACCTCGTAGTGCAGCGCCGACGGTGTGATGGTCCCCAACATCTCCCCCAGCGGCGTGAAATTCCCGCCCCACTCGTCCGGCATCGACGGCGGGCCCTTCTCCCTGAGGGCCTCCTCGAAGCGGGAGCGTTCGCCGTAGGGCAACATGGGGCCGCCAACGACCCTGGATGGATCGTCGGGTGCCGGCGGCAACTGGGCGTGCGCCGGAGCCGCGCGCCCGGCCGCCAGCGCGGCGCCAAGGGCGATGCCGTGCTTGATGAACCGGCGCCGCGAGGGCGAAGGGCGTTCAGGCTGCTGGGCCGAAGGGTTCATGGTTGCCTCCCTGCTGCGTCGGAACAGAGTATTGCGAGTGAGATAACCGTTCCGGCGTCCCTTGTCAACCGGCTCCAGCACCGCGGGGACGCAATTCGCGTGGACACCATCGGCCCGCCAGCCGCAGACCGGCGACTTTGTTGGTGACGGTCTTGACCGCTCCGGTGCCTGAGGCTACTCTCCTGCTACCGTCTGACCTCACCCCGCGGCCACCGGAGGAACCATGAGCGACATGGGTCAATATTGCGTCCACCCGATCCGACTCAAGAGCGTCGCGCTACTCTGCGTGATCTTTTGGGTGGCGGCATGGGGTCTCATGACGACCGGCACGTCGTGGGCGGCCACGATCCAAGGATCCGTTCGCTTGACGGGTGCAGGACTCGAGCAGAAGAAGCTTCCGGTAACGGTCGATCACTCCGTCTGCGGAAAAGAGAAGGAAGGCCAAGAGGTCATCGTATCCGCGGGAAAGGGCATTCGCAATGTCGTGGTGTCGCTCCAGAACCCCCCTCCCACCGCGACATGGAAGGCGCCCTTGTCGCCCGTGCAGATGGACCAGCAGCAGTGTATGTTCGTCCCGCGCGTGGTGATCGTGCCGGTGGGCGGGACCGTAGAGTTCCTGAACAGCGACCGCTTGCTCCACAACATCCGGAGCCGCGCAACGGTGAACCGTCCCTTCAATCGGACGCAACCGAAGGGCCGTAC
>Ga0137394_10002225_pt1 | contig 14292 bp, 12 predicted proteins | sample czobulk116metaG_FD_108278 | JGI IMG/M metagenome (GOLD analysis project Ga0137394, IMG submission 108278) | Vadose zone soil microbial communities from Angelo Coast Range Reserve, California, USA - czobulk1.16 metaG | ecosystem: Environmental > Terrestrial > Soil > Vadose zone | place: USA...
ATTCGATGATCGATGAGAACATCCAGGACAACGACATCATCATCGTCTCATCTCAACAGACCGCCGAGAATGGACAGATGGTGGTTGCGCTTATCGATGGAAACTATGCGACGGTGAAGAAGTTTTATCGCGAGTCTGACTTCATTCGTTTGGAGCCGGCCAATCCGCAGTTCAAACCTATATTCATTAAGACCCCCGGCAGACTTCAGCTTCAGGGCGTCGTCCGAGGATTGATTCGCAATTATCCGAATGCCCCCTAAGAGTCCAAAGTCCAATGTCCAAAGTCTGTTTAGCCAGGCTTGGTGCTTATTGCGGACCGTCGAGTTCAGCGAATGTTGAATATAAAGACTTTGAACCTTGGACTTTGGACTTAATCGTGACCCATACCGAAGACCTCGATCTCAAAAGCAATGCCTCAGACGTAATGCTCTGCGCCTTTGCTCTCGCCGATTGCGTGGTCCATGTCGATGCGCAAATAGCAAAGTATCTCCGTGCGGTCCATCGCACAGCACTTGAGCTGGCGGTCCCGAATCTATTTGGACTGGAGGTTGGCGGATACTGGCTAACAGCAGAACAGGTTAATCAATTACGAAGACTGCCGGATTGCTATACCTCGAATGAAATCGATCTTGTCCAGCGTGCGGTTGAGTCATATTTGTTGGCACAGACTGAAGGTCTTGGGCCAGCTTACAATAACTCTTTCATCACCCGAGATCTTTCCTTGAGATAAACTATTCGCTATCGAACAGCCATAAAGTTACAATCCCCACCTTAATGGCGAAGAATTCTCACATTGAATGGACACATCACACATTTAACCCCTGGTGGGGTTGCAATAAGGTTTCGCCTGCCTGCGACCACTGCTATGCAGAGTTGTGGGCCAAGCGCATGGGGCATGGACTTTGGGGCACAACTGCTCCGCGCCGATTCTTTAGCGACGCTCATTGGCGGGAGCCACTGAGGTGGAATGAAGAAGCTGGACTCGCGGGTACTCGCCAAAGAGTTTTTTGCGCAAGTATGGCTGACGTCTTCGAGCGGCGTTCTGATCTCAACGAACAACGCGCACGTCTCTGGGATCTCATCAGGGTTACGCCGAATCTTGATTGGCTTCTCCTAACGAAACGCCCACAGCACATCGAAAGACTTGTGCCCTGGCGCAACGATTGGCCTGCAAACGTCTGGTTGGGTACGAGCGTAGAAAACCAACGATTAGCGGAAAAACGACTGCCATTCCTTTTAAGAAACGCTGCCGCAGTTCGCTTTCTGTCATGCGAGCCATTGTTAGGTCCACTCAATCTGGGAAGATGGTTTAAGAGGAAGGGGCTTCACCCAATTGATTGGATCATCGCAGGCGGCGAGAGTGGTGGACATTCCCGTCCAATGCATCCAGATTGGGCCGCAAGCCTTCTACGTCAGTGTCAGCGATTCGATGTTCCTTTTCATTTCAAACAATGGGGCCACTGGGTGCCGGCAGAACTTACAAATGAAATGGCAAGACCAAGGCTACTTGAGCTAAACAACGAGCGACCGGTTGAAATGGTTCGGCTTAGCAAGAAACTTGCTGGCCGCATTCTTGAAGGAACTACATGGGACGGGGTGCCCCACACACCTCTGATTCATGCCTAAACTTGACCTCTCACACTACGACGGACGTGAGCAAGCATATGTTAAGCATTGCTTGTTAGAAGGGTATCTACCGGAATGGGCATACAAGGTCGGTACCAAATGGGATTCGCTGGTATATGTCGATGCGTTTGCAGGTCCCTGGCAAACGACACATCCCAACTATGCTGACTCGTCATTTGGTATCGCCGTTGATGCTTTGCGTCGTTGCCAAGAAGGCCTCCGAGGACGCGGACGCGAGCTTCACATCGAATGCGTTCTAGTCGAGCAGGACGAAGGTGCCTTCTCACATCTCAAGAGGTTCGCTACAGCCTCAAGTCATACTAACTTCATTGTTCACGCATTACCTGGCAATTTCGCCAAGCAGACTTCAACCATCAATGACTTGATCAAAAAAAGTGGCACAAATCCCTTTCGATTTGTCTTTCTCGATCCCAAGGGGTGGGCTGACATCCCAATGGATAGATTGCAGCCGCTTCTTGGAAATCGCAGTTGCGAAGTCCTCATCAACCTGATGACTCGCCATATCAACCGCTTTCTTGACCAACCTGATCGCGAGGATAGTTACCGAAAGTTGTTCGGGCGCCAGGGAGTCGTTGAGGAACTTCGAAACACATTACCTGACGAGAGGGTGGAGCGTGCCGTTCAGGAATATTCACTAAGCCTCAAGCTGCTATGCAATTTCAAATACGTTTCTTCTGCTGTAATTTTGGAACCTAACGAGGAAGCCGTTCGCTACTATCTAATATATGCGACTAATCACCCTCGGGGAGTGGAAGTCTTCAAAGCTGCTGAAAACAAAGCTGCCAAAATACAAGACAATGTGCGTCAGGAATCGCGCGTAAAAAAAGCTGGCGGTCAGCTTGAATTTCCTTCCGACGATGGGCCGCAACCATCACGGCTAATTCGAGAGCTACTACTGCGCAATGAGAGGAATGCTCGCAGTGGCGTTCTGAAGGTCTTGCGTGCGAATACTTCACCAAGAGGCGTGGCATACGCAGATTTGTTCTGTGAGGCGATGGCCTTTCCCCTCGTAACTCCTAGCGACTTGGTTGAGTGGCTTAGAGCACTGCAGCCCAACACTGAGATTCGTCTTGCTGGTGTCCCATCCAGAAACAAGCCTAAGCCTTCCGAAGATTACCGAGTCTTTGTCATCAACTCAAAGGCACTGGAGCAGTCTTAGTCTTCCTCAAAACAATCAAGGCAATCCCGGAAATGATCATTGCCCCGCCGGCAAATGTTCGCCAGTTCAACTCTTCATTCAACACCATCACCCCAAGACTGACGGCGATCACCGGCGTGACTAACGCGATTAGCATCGTCTTAGTCACAGCCATGTGCTGCACCAGCCAGTAGTAAAGTAGAAAGGCAACGACCGAACCGACGATGGCCAGATAGAACAGAGAAATAACCGCCATCCGCGTCCAGTGAAAGTGGAGAGGATTACCTTCCAGAGGAATCCCAATCAACAATAGTGGGATGAGCCCAAAAATCATTTGCCCGCCCGCCAGGATCGCCGGGTTGAGTTTAGCCCCACGCGCCTTTACCAGCACATTCGCGTAAGCAGCACACGCGGAGCCCACCACCAGTCCAGCACATCCTGCCAACGCTCGTGGACCGGCAACACTCAACTGGTTTGAAAAAATCACGCCCACACCGGCGACGCCCATTACCACTCCAAAGATCTTGATCGGCGTCATTTGTTCGTCGGGAAGATAATAATGCGCAATCACCAGACCGAAAGCGGGAATAGTCGCTTGCAGCAGCGCAGCCAGGCCGGACGAGACATATTGCTCACCCCAGAAAACCAACCCGTAATTCAGACTGAACGATAGAACACCTGTGGTGGCGAGGAGCATCCAGTCGGCTCGCGTACGTGGAAGCGATAACCTACGCGCCTTAATGATCGCAAAGAGAATTGCGCAAGCGATTACAAATCTAATGCCTGCAAAAGTGAAGGGCGGAAGCTCACTCAAACCGAGCTTGATGAATAGCCAGGTTGAGCCCCAGATGCAGCAGAGGAGAAGCCAGACGAGGCGCGATTTCATAGTTCAACCTAACTCCGCAGGCACGAGAAAATGGATTACAGGTCAGGATCGTCTTATTTGCAGGAGCGGCAAGTTTAGACTTGTAACGCAAACTGTTAGTTTGCGATGAAGGTTGACAACTCACCAGCCATCTCAAACTAACAGTCTGCGTTATAAAGTCTACCTGCCATCGCAAACTAACAGTTTGCGTTACAAAGTCTACCTGCCGCTTCTGCAGAAGTCTTTCTGAATGTTGCCTGCTATAAACATTGCGTGGCTAACTGAACGCCAGTCACGAAATGCGTTAAGTCAAGTCACATTATGTCGACGGATTATTCAGTTTGATTATCCCAAACACCGCGCCCTGCGGGTCCTGGATTACGGCAAAGCGTCCTACGCCGGGAATGTCCATTGCCGGCACAATCGTCTTCGCTCCGAGTTCGTTAGCTTTCTGAAGCTTGGCATCTGCATCCTCGACGGCAAAGTACACGAGCCAGTTCGGTGGAATCTCTCCCATCTCAGGCGTTGGCGTATACATTCCTCCGGCGGGCCGATCGCCGTTCATGAACGACGTGTAAGTCATTGGCCCCATCTGCTGAACGTTTTTGCCCCAACCGAAAAGGCCCGTATAGAAATCACCGGCCTTCGCTGTGTCGGGAGTTGCCAGTTCATTCCAGCAGAAAGAATTGGGCACGTTTACAACTCCAGCGCCTTTATGAGTGCCTGCTTGCCAGATGGCGAAAACGGCGCCGGTGGGATCTTGCACTACGGCCATCCGACCCACATCCATGACATCAAACGGCTCTTTCATTAGCGTCGCACCGAGTTCCTTTGCCTTCGCCGCGCTTTCATCGGCGCTGGCGACAGAAACATACGAGAGCCAATTTGGCGGTATTCCCTGAGACGTCATCTCAGCCGGCATTTGGTAAAGTGCTCCTATGTCTTTGCCGTCCAGCTTAAGCATTGTGTAGACCATTCCGGGTCCGACCGGGCTATCGTTATAGGTCCATCCAAACAGCTCGGTATAAAACTTCTTCGCTGCTTCGCCGTCGGTGGTTCCTAATTCCACCCAACAAAAAGTACCGGGCTTGTATTCAGGGGTTTCTTGCATCCTTGCTTCAGTCATTGGTTCATCTCCTTCGAAGCTCATGCGCGCAAAACTCAAGGGAGACTAAAGGAGCATTACGCGGCGACAACAGAATATTTGGGTTGAGTCTTTATGATAACCGACGCAGGCGGGTGTGCAAAAACGGAAACGCTACCTCCAGCAAGCTGAAGGTAGCGCAATCCGTTTCCTATTTAGTCGCTCAAGCTCTCAAGCCGAAGCTCTCAAACCTAAGCTTTCAAAAGGATGGCAGCTTCGCATGTACACACTAGGCTGCCGATTTGTATCCCGATGACCAACTGGCGGTCAGTCGATCCTCGGTCAGCACACGAACTGCTTTCACAGTTCTCGCATCCTTTCGAATGCGGTGCCTTTAGGTTTTTGTTCTGGTGGCTTTTCCTCCACCTCCGGTTACGACCCGGCAACGTCGGTTCAGCTTGCGCCGAACCATTCGCCCCCTTCAGCGGGTCCTTCCTAAAGGGTGCCACTCGTTTTTATTCGAGTGGCTCGAGAAGACCTCTCAGCCTTCTCTAGCAAAGCCTTTCGGCTTCGTCGAAGGGCGTCAATAGAATTAACAGCCGCCTGCTAATTCCCTCTTCCGTGTGTCACCACATCGGTTGCCGATCCCTTCGTCGGTCGCGAAGGCCGTGACCCTCGCGACAGGGAGGTTTATACGCTCTTCACTTTTTAAGATCAAATTTTTATGTGTTTTATTTTTTTTGGTCGCGAAAAATTCTTGCATCGTAGTTTTCCTGCCTAGAACTAAGTCTTCTTCACGCTGTAAAGTCGCCCCGCAATTTCTCATTTGGGATTTGCGGCTTATAAAAGTTTTGTCATGCTGGCTATCGTGGAACGAATTTCCTTTTGAACTTCAAGCATTTCAGCCTCATCCTGATATTTCCGGCGTGGCCAGAAGAAACCCTTCAAACCATCTTTCTTCCGGCGCGGCACTATATGCACGTGCAAATGCGGCACACTCTGACTGACGCGGTTATTCATCGCAACGAAAGTGCCTTCGGCTTCAAGTGCGACTTCCACCGCCCTCGACAGCAATTGAACATTTTGGAAGAAAGGACCGACCAGGCTATGCGGTAGGTCCGTCAGCGTTTCGAAATGAATCTTCGGAACTAATAAGGAGTGGCCGGGAAACAACGGGCGATGATCGAGAAACGCCAGGGAGACTTCATCCTCAAAAACTACAGCAGCGCTCACTTCGCCGTTTATGATTCCACAAAATAAACAATTCATCTAGAGCATCCCGTATTGGTGTTTGTGCATTATTCAAGATATCTCAATGCTTATTCTAGAGTAGTATTCATGTCGTGACGATGCACGCCAAAGATCACTATGAACGCGCTTTGAGCAAAATCCTGAACTATGGGTTCATGTTGGAATCGGATCCCAAACTTCCGAGTGTGTGTAGCCTCATCACCGGCGCGCCGCTGCATGGTTCATGGTGGTCACACCCCTTGGCGCAGACGATTTTTCAGGTGAATGAGAAATTGGAAGATCACCCGGACGTGCTAAACACAAAGCTGGTTTCAGGCAAGGTAACGTTTGTCTATCGCAGCCTCTGGTCGGAAATCGTGGCGATTGGGACTTCAAAAGAGCCCTGGCAAATGAAAGGGTTATCGGCTTCTGAAAAGACCCTTCTGAAAACTGTCGAGAAAGCTGGTGCTATTCAAACTAACAAGATTGATTGGCCCAGTTTGCAATCCACAGCCAAGCTCGGAGACCTCGCGCGGGATTTGGAACGCAAACTCCTGATTCATGCAGAACAGATTCACACCGCCAGTGGCGCTCATGCAAAGATTCTTGAAACATGGGAACACTGGTGTGAAAGAAGGGGCTTCGTTCGTTCTTCAATTAAACCGGATGAAGCGAAGAGAAACCTGGAAGAACGCCTGCGGAAACTGAATGAAGAATTCGGAGGAACCGCCCGACTTCCCTGGGCGTGATGGTTACTGAGGCTGCAATGGAGGAGTAGGAATGCCGGCTTTCAACTCGATCACTCCGTGTTTTGCCGTCGCCGATATTGGAGCGACAATTCTCTGGTATCAGGAAAAGCTTGGGTTTCGGAGCGATCCGTTTCCTGAGTCGGAGCCTTACGTCTTCGCCATCCTGTCTCTTGATCACGTCGAAATCATGTTGCAGCGAGTGGAGGGATACGAGAAGCCCGATCTTTACGCGCGACGGAGCGGCGGTGTGTGGGACGCTTACATTCGAATCAAAGACGTGGCGGAGTTGTACGAAGCTGTCAAAGACGAAGTTACAATTATCAAGCCTTTGCGAAAACAGCCTTATGGCGCTTGGGAATTTGAAGTGAAAGACCCGAATGGCTATGTGCTGGTTTTTGCTGAGGTGTCGTGATTCAAAGTGAGTAGGTGCTTACGCAGGCTTGACGGCGTTCTGAAAAGCTTTAACGCCCAGAGTGTTTAGGACTTCAGACTTTCTTAACCAGCCCCTTCGCGCCATTCCCACTCCATATTTCAGATTGTTCATCGCGCCGGTTGAGTGAGCGTCAACTGAAATCACAAACTTGATCTTGCGTTTTCTCGCCTCGCGAATCCAACGCGGCTCCATGTCAAGGCGCCACGGATCACCATTCACTTCAATCGCCGCACGCGATTCGGCTATCACGTCAAGAATCTGTTCAACGTCACACTCGAATGGCGGGCGGCGCTGAATTAGCCGGCCCAATGCATGTCCCCAAATCTTGAACACTGGTTGCTGCATTGCCGTGACGATGCGTTTAGTCATCTTGGCTGAGTCCATCTTGTATCGTGAATGGATACTGGCAACTATGACATCAAACTGTTCGAGAATCTTGTCGGGATAATCCAGATGACCATCTGCCACAATGTCGGATTCCGTGCCACGCAGGATCTTGACCTTGACCTTCTCCTGCACTTCCTCAATCTCGTCCCACTGCCGCTTAAGTCGATCCAGAGTGACGCCGCCCGCGTAGAAGGCGGTTGGCGAGTGGTCGGTGATGGTTACATATTTCATCCCCATGGCCTCGGCGGCGCGGGCCATTTCTTCGATTGAGTGCTTGCCGTCGGAATAGGTCGTGTGGCAATGGACCATGCCACGGATGTCCGCGAATGTGACGAGATCTGCCGGCAACTTTCCGGCAAGCGCTGCTTCAATCTCGCCCTGCTCCTCGCGCAACTCAGGTGGGATGTACTGCATTCCTAACTGGTGATAGATGTCTTCCTCCGTCGGTAGTTCAGTGGGAGGCTTGGATTTTCGCCCAGGATTCTTGCTTCGTTTACTTTTTGCTTCCTGTCGATTAGCGCCGTCACTCGCGATCCGGTGCAACTTGTTGACGTGCGCTTCTGATCCGGTTTCAGTTAACAGTGCAAGCGCAAACTCAGAAGGACTAGCGGCGACCAGCGATACGCGCGCGCCATCAGCGAGCCGCACCGTCGAGGCCTCTTCCATCTGCTCGATAACCTCTACAATGAGAGGAAAGCCAAGGAAATGTTTTATCAAGGCCGCGGGACGTGTGGTATTCGCGACAATTCGAATTGTCCCCACTGTTTCTTTCCAGCGTCGCAGGGATCCGGCAAGAGTGATATCGGTCGTGTCGTGCGAAGTCTGTAGATAATCGGTAACCTGCGACGCTGTTTGCAAAGCGCGATGCAGATGAAGTCGCTCTTCGTTTTTCGCACGCAGGCTATGACTGGCAATCGTCTCGAGAAGTTTCTCTTCCGTTTTAGCGCCAAAGCCTTTGATAATTCTGATCTGGCCTGCTTCCGCCGCCGCTTTAAGTTCAGCTACCGAAGTGATTCCCAAAGCATCATGAAGGGTTTTGATCTTGGCGGTGGAAAGTCCCGGAACACCGGAGAGCTCGATAATGCCCGGCGGAAAATCTTTTTTCAGTCCTCGCAAAACTGAAGATTCGCCGGTGAGATAAAGCTGTTCAATCTGCGAAGCCAGCGCATCGCCGATTCCACGCAACGAGGTCAGACGGTTCTCCAGAACGACTTCGCCTATGTCTTCGGAGAGGCCCCCAACCACGCGTGCACCTGCTTGATACGCCCGAGCTTTGAAGCGGTCCTTGCCGCCTTTCAACTCGAGTAGAGCGGCGATCTCCTGCAACGCCGCCGCGATCGCAAATTTATCCAAACGCCTGGTCTTGGTCATGACTCAGCCAGAATACAAGAATTCTTTCAAGATTTCGTTGGGGCCATGTTTAGGCGCGCCCTTGACGGTGGGCCACCCTTATCTCTAAGAACTTTATTCAGTCCTTCGCACTATAGTTCGCGGCTTCGCCGCATTCCGTGCGGAAAGGCTCTGCCTTTCCGGAGATCACTTTGGTTTGGGAGGCTGCGCCTCATGTTTCGCATTTCCAAGGATTCACCAGTTCACTACATTACCTCAGTGGCACATAATCGTCTGCCTGTTTTCAGAACAACAAAACTAAAAGAGGCGATGTGTGAAGCACTTAAGGAGGCACGTAATTCGGCGAATCTGCTCATCTTTGCTTATGTAATAATGCCCGATCATGTACCCGCCCTAATTGGCTCTCAACGGAAACCGTCTGAAGTGCTTCGATATGTTAATGGTATCTCAGGCCACCGCATAATCGAATATCTGAAGGAGTCGCGGTCGGAAGCATCCTTAGCGAAGCTAAGGCAGGCAAGTGGTCCTCGCGAGTATAAATATTCACTTTGGGACCATCATCCAAACCTGAAATTGATAACGACCGAAAATGGGTTAATCGAGAAAGCCAACTACATTCATATGAATCCAGTTCGCGCTGGAGTGGTCGAACGAGCGGAGGATTATCGCTTTTCCAGTGTGCGATGTTGGCAACGCCGGCCGTTGGAAGATGAGCCTATCTTTGTGGACATTGATCAAATCGCCTGGCACAAATAGCGGAGGCGAAGTCTCAATAAGAAACAGACTGCGGAAAGGCAGAGCCTTTCCGCACGGAAGGCGGCAAAGCCGCAACCCGACGGTCCCTCCCTGCAGAAGGTCAACCTCATCTTGCAGTTCTGAGAAATATTCTCTAACGTCCCTTATCTTTGTGGTCTCCATCGGAGGATAAACCAATGCCTATCGCTTCCATCAACCCAGCCAGCGGGGAAGCTCTCAAGACTTTTCAACCACTAAGCGATACGCAGATCGATGAGAAGTTGCAGCGAGCCGCAGCAACGTTTGCTACCTACCGACGAACCTCGATGTCTCAGCGTGAGGGATGGATGTTGCGTGCGGTTGAAATTCTTGAGTCTGAGAAGAAAGATTTTGCGCGGTTAATGACCATCGAAATGGGCAAGCCGATCAAGGGTGCGGTGGGAGAAGTTGAAAAGTGCGCATGGGTCTGCCGTTACTACGCTGAAACGGCAAAGCACCATTTGGCAGATGAATTAGTAGAGTCAAACGCGACCAAGAGCTTCATACGTTTTCAGCCACTCGGCCCAGTACTTGCCGTCATGCCATGGAATTTCCCATTCTGGCAGGTCTTTCGTTTTGCCGCGCCGGCATTGATGGCTGGGAATGTGGGACTGCTGAAACATGCTTCCAATGTGCCGCAGTGTGCGCTGGCGATTGAAGACATATTTCGCCGAGCTGGATTTCCTGAAGGCGCGCTTCAAACTCTGCTCGTTGGTTCCGAGACCGTCCAGCGAATTCTCGAAGACAGTCGGGTAGTGGCGGCTACGCTAACGGGAAGCGAGCCTGCTGGCCGAAGCGTCGCGAGCATTGCCGGTAAACAGATCAAGAAGACTGTGCTCGAACTGGGTGGTAGTGATCCTTTCATCGTCATGCCCTCAGCCGGCCTCGACGAAGCAGTAACAACAGCCGTTAAGGCGAGAACTATCAACAACGGCCAATCATGTATCGCCGCCAAACGGTTTATTGTCGCAGCCGACATCTATGATGAGTTTGAGCGAAGGTTTGTCGAAGGGATGAAGGCCCTGCGTGTGGGAGATCCTCTTGATGAAACAACAGACATCGGCCCGTTGGCAACGGAGCAGATCCTCAAAGACGTTGACGAGCAGGTGAAGACTTCCGTCGCCGAAGGCGCGATCATCCTGACCGGCGGAAGGCAGCTTGATCGACCCGGTAATTATTACGAACCGACGGTCCTCGTTAATATTCCTCCAAACTCGCCCGCTTCATGCGAAGAAGTCTTTGGCCCGGTGGCCATGCTGTTCCGCGTCGAGAATATCGATGAAGCTATTGATCTCGCGAACGCAACGAGCTACGGCCTTGGCGCGGCCGCCTGGACCCACGACCCAGTTGAACAAGAACGTTTCGTCGACGACATCGCCGCCGGTTGCGTCTTCATTAACGGCATGGTCGCCTCCGATCCGCGACTGCCCTTTGGTGGAATGAAAAACTCCGGCTATGGACGCGAGCTGGGCGAATTCGGGATCCGCGAGTTTGTAAACGTGAAGACGATTTGGATCAAATAGTCGCATCCTCGGGTACTGGATCAGTTTTGATACTTAATGCTCAACCTCTTATTGGGCCGCGGCCCTCGCCCGCACACTTTGGAAGGTCGAACAGTTTTCTAATAATGTGACTCGTCCGCCACGTTGCGGGCGAGGGCGCCCGCGATCCCAGTAAGAGCGTTCGCGTTACATAACACATAGAAGGGCATTCGCTGGAACAATTGCTATGACTAATCATTTCTCGAATCCGTTCAGCTTGGAATCCATCCTAATGCGATTTGCAATAGCGCTGGTGATGGCGTTGGCGTGCCTGTTTATCGGCCCATCAGCTAATGCTCAGGTCAACCCTGATCTATTGCAGTCGCTTCACTGGCGCAGCATTGGCCCGTTTCGCGGCGGCCGCACGCGAGCCGTAGCGGGCGTGCCTTCCCAACCAAACGTTTTCTACATGGCCCAGGTAAATGGCGGCGTGTTTAAAACGACCGACTATGGCCGCACGTGGGTTCCAATCTTCGACGATCAACCAACCGGCTCGGTGGGAAGCATTGCCATCGCTGCGTCGAATCCCAATATTATTTATACCGGCAGCGGAGAAGGCTTACAGCGACCCGACCTTTCTGTCGGCGACGGCATTTACAAATCCACCGATGCTGGAAAGACCTGGATACATCTGGGCCTGCGCGATGGACAGCAAATACCACAGATTGCTGTGGACCCGCGCAATCCCGATCGCTTGTTAGTGGCCGTCGCTGGTCATCCGTATGGGCCGAACGAAGAGCGCGGTGTTTTCCGTTCTACCGATGGAGGCAAAACTTTCGAAAAGGTTCTTTACAAAGATGAAAACACCGGCGCGGCCGATGTGCAGATCGATCCGTCGCACCCGGACGTTGCCTACGCGTCGCTTTGGGAAGCTCGCCAGGGCCCCTGGGAGAACGCCGCCTGGAATGGAACCGGTGGCGGAATATTCAAAACAACGGACGGCGGCAAGACCTGGAAACAACTAAGCAAGGGCCTGCCGGTGGGAATAATTCAGGCGAACCTTAGCATCGCTGCAAGTTCACCAAAGCATTTGTTCGCCTCGGTAGCTTCGCCAAACGTAGTCAACCTCTACGCATCGGATGACGGCGGCGAAAGTTGGGCCATTGCCACGAATGATGCTCGTCCTGCGGGGCGCATTGGTGGTGGCGATCTGCCGGTGCCGCGAATAGATCCTAAAAACCCGGACGTGATCTACGTCGCCAGCACCGTCTGCTGGAAGTCCATCGATGGAGGCAAGACCTGGACGGCTTTTCGCGGTGCGCCGGGCGGCGATGACACTCAGAACATTTGGATCAATCCGACCAATCCCGAGATCATGCTGCTGGGGTACGACCAGGGCGCCATCATTACTGTAAATGGCGGCGACTCGTGGAGCAGTTGGTATAACCAATCGACAGCCCAGATGTATCACGTGGGTGCCGACAATGCGTATCCCTATCGTCTGTGTGGTGGTCAGCAAGAGAGCGGTTCGGTTTGTATCTCGAGTCGCGGCAATGACGGCCAGATTACCTTCCGCGAGTGGCATCCGGTTGGCGCCGAAGAATATGGATTCGTTACTCCGGACCCACTTGACCCGGACATTATCTACGGCGGCAAGCTCACCCGTTATGACCGGCGCACGGCGCAAGTGCAAAACATCCTGCCAAAACCGTTTCGCGCGCCTGACTTTCGGATGTTGCGCACTCAGCCCGTGATATTTTCTCCCGTCGATCCACACCTTTTGTTCTTCGCTGGCAATACGCTGTGGAAGACCCGAGACGGCGGGCGAAACTGGCAGCAGATTAGCCCCGACCTGACGCGCAAGACTTTCGAACTTCCCGAGACGATTGGCAAATATCGATCAGAACCAACTGCGCAACCGACTCAGCGCGGTGTCATCTATACAGTTGCCCCATCACCGCTCGACATCAAACGCATCTTTGCCGGAACCGACGATGGGTTGATTCACCTGACTACTGACGGTGGCGCCCATTGGACCAATGTAACTCCGGCGCAGATCAAGGCCTGGCAGAAGATCTCAATCATTGACGCTAGTCATTTCAAATCCGGCACCGCCTACGCGGCGGTTAATACATTGAGGCTCGATGATCTGCGTCCGCACATCTATCGCACGCGTGACTCCGGCGCTAACTGGACCGAAATTACGAATGGCATACCGAACAATGAAAATGTAAATGTTGTGCGCGAGGACCCGGAACGCGAAGGCCTGCTCTTTGCCGGCACCGAACGCGCGGTTTATGTTTCGTTCGACAGTGGGGACCACTGGCAGTCACTACGACTCAACATGGCCGCCAGCTCCGTGCGCGATCTGATTATCAAAGGCGACGATCTCTGTGTAGCAACGCACGGGCGAGGCTTCTGGATTCTTGACGATGTCACGCCGCTCAGGCAGCTCGAAACAAAAGTGACTAGTGCGAACGCATTTCTATTTCGACCGCAAACCGCGGTGCGGGTCCGTTGGAACATGAACACCGATACGCCGCTGCCACCGGACGAACCTGGGGGCGAGAACCCACCCGATGGCGCAATCATTGACTACTATCTGGAATCTTCAACGGGCCCTGTGACGCTGGAGATTCGGGATGCGACAGGGCAAGTCATGCGCCGTTACTCCAGCGCTGATCCTCTCTCTGCGACTGATCCGATGCTGGCGATTCCACCTTATTGGGTGCGGCCTGCTCAAGGGCTATCCGCCGATGCGGGCATGCATCGCTGGTTGTGGAACATGCATTACGCGCCCATCCCTGGCCTACGACCGGAATACCCGATTGCCGCCGTCTATCGCAACACCGCGCCTGCATTTACATCTCCCTGGGTGATGCCAGGCAAATACACTGTTGTGTTAACCGTGGATGGTAAGAGCTACACGCAGCCGTTAACTGTCGAGATGGATCCGCGAGTTAAGACCCCGGCTCGTGATCTGGCCGAACAATTCAGATTATCGAAGCAGCTGTACGACCAGTGGCTCGCCTTTAACGACATAACGAATCAAGTCAAGGCGATACGGAAGCAACTCGCCGACCTGCGTTCGAGCGCAAAGGCAAACGACGTCAAATCGCAGGTTGATTCACTCAACCAGAAACTAGACGAGCTG
>Ga0137394_10002226_pt1 | contig 14289 bp, 17 predicted proteins | sample czobulk116metaG_FD_108278 | JGI IMG/M metagenome (GOLD analysis project Ga0137394, IMG submission 108278) | Vadose zone soil microbial communities from Angelo Coast Range Reserve, California, USA - czobulk1.16 metaG | ecosystem: Environmental > Terrestrial > Soil > Vadose zone | place: USA...
CAGGTCGTCGCCCGTTTCGAGGCCGAACGCCAGGCGTTGGCGCTGATAGCGAAGATGTCGAAGAACTGACGAAACTCGAGCAGGCAAAACGGCTCGCGGTTTCGCGTATTCTTACGGCCGACGAATTGGAAAAATATGACCTCGTGATTCACCCCACCGCTGGCGCGTTGAGATCGCAGTTGGGTTCGTTTAAGCCAACCGAGGACGAATTCCGAATGATCTTTAAACTGCGGCGGGAGGTGGACGAAAACATCGAGCATTTGCGTCTTCAAGCAGAGGTCGATCCCACCCATCAGCCACTTGCGCGCGCAATTCTGGGACGATCGTCCCAAATCTTGCTGGCGTATGGGGTGGATACCCCAGAAGAAAACCCTGCCTTGCAGTTCATGGTGCGTTGTTTTGCTCCGACAACGTAATCAGAATGAGTGAAATCCTGTTGGTCGAAGATTCGGATATTGACGCAAAGCACGCCGAAGCCGCCCTAAAAAGCCTTGGTATCAAAAACCCCATCCGCCGATTGGTGGATGGAGGTGAAGCAATGCGTCTGTTGACCGCGCTCGCGGAAGATCCAAGCGCGGTGCCACCGAGCGTCATGTTTCTCGACATCAAGCTGCCGTGGACGACGGGCTTTGAGATCCTCCGCTGGATGCGAGACCAGCCAATGTTTCGGCGATCGTTCAAGATTGTGTTTAGCTCGCTCGAAGATACCGCCACGATCAAGGACGCGTATCATCTCGGCGCCAACACTTTCTTGAGCAAACCCATTAAGATTGAGGATCTGCGCGAGCTCATCAAAACATATCCACAGCACTGGTTGATCAATGGATCAGGAGCTCAATCGACTTCTCATTCAACAACCACAAATATCGACAGGTCTGCCCCAAATTAGCGCCTTGGAATGGGTGATCCGGAAGTCTCGGCGTGGATGCTTGAAACCCGGGGTGGAGACACGCTGATTACCGATCTCCACATCTGGCAGCTCGGGGTCAATAAGTTTGCGGCGATTATTTCGGTAGTGGCGCACCAGCCCAAATCACCGGGCGCTTACAAGCAATCTCTCGCTGAGCATGAAGAATTGGTATATGTCACGGTCGAGGTAGAAAGATGTGAGATGGCAGAGGGCGCGCACGCATGAGGTTGCCGATGAGGCTTGGCTTGACTGGAATAGTAGTTTGGTCCAGGATTGGGCTATGAGAGGGTCCTCAAAAAGGACGGCGTTGCGGGCGTTTACACTGGTCGAGCTGCTGGTGGTGATGGCAGTGATCGCAATCCTCGCGGCGTTGTTGTTGCCTTCTCTGGCCAAAGCCAAGGCCAGGGCCGTGCGGACCAAATGCAGTTCGAATCTTCGGCAGGCGGGCATCAAGGCGATGGACCTCTTCCTGGAGAACAAGATTCCGGCCACGTTCATGTTTTACGCGAGCAGTGCGCCCGGGAACGCAGGAATAGAAATGGCCAGCGCGGGCTCAACCAGCACCGGGTCAGCTTTGTTGCCGGGCTGTCCCTGTGGCCGGCACCCCAAACCACCGCCTTTGGCGAAGCCCACCGACACCGGCCAAATCGATCTGGATGAGTGGGCAGCCATGCCGTTGGAATCTGCCGAGTGCCCGTTTGCGGACGTGAACCCGCTCTACTTCCTTGACCCGACCAATCAGTCGCAAAGAATCTCCTATTCGATCCTGGTCACGAACCTGCAAAAGCCATTGGAGAATGCGTGGGAGTGGCTGTTCTCGGAATCACAGTTCGATACAATTTGGCAGCGGAGCGATTTGGCAGGATACAGGCACGATCAAGTAGTAAATGTATTTTTTAAAGATGGTCACATGGAGAGCCAGCCAGTCGCGCAGGTCTCGTTCCCGCCGCCTCCTTGACCGCAATGGTCTTTGAAGGCGCTTCCAAATTTAAAGAGGATCGGCCTGATTTTGCTGTTAGTGGCCGGGCTCGCAGCAAGCGCCTGGTATTGCTACGTCCAACTTCCACACGACCCGTACCGAAATCTCAAGGAAGAAGGGGGCCATGCTCTCAAAGGCGAAAAAGCCGCGAGAACCTACCATTGGGCGGGCAAGCGCCCCTCGCCCAGGGAATTGGATGCCGCGCTCAAAGAGCTGGATGAAGAATTGCAGAAAAATCCATATAACACCCTCGCGCTATCGACCAAGGTGCATTTAGGCCTCGATTACGCACCGGAAGTAACGGCGGCGGAGTGCGACCGGGTGCTGCAACAATCGCCGAAAAATTATTTTGCCCTGGTGCATGGCGCGAGGGCGTACCTGGAGATGACCAATTTGAATCGCGCGGCTTACTACGCCGCGAAAGCGGTCCAAGTGCAGGATTGCCCGGAGGCTCGCGATTTGTTGGGCGACGTATTGTACGGCCAGCGGAATACAAATGGGGCGCTGAAGCAATATCAGCAGGCGCTAGCGATGAAGCCGGGAGATGAATTGGCGCAGGGGCGGTTGAAGGAACTGAAGGGAAAGTAACCAGTAATCACGGGGAATGACTACGGAGTGTGGCCCGCGAATCACGCGAATGGGCGCGAATGAATTGTTTTGAGTCTTTTTTGACAGCGGGCAAAGGGTAAGCCTGGATTTCGCGGCGAAGCATTTGGATCGATTTTAAGCCGTCTGCCAGAGAAAATTTCTCGCCCCTATTAGACTGACCAACGTCGGGAGCCGGGCGAATAAACTGAGACAACCGACGGACGCCAGTTTCATCCGCTATCCAATCAAGATCTTCCTGCTCGATCGCGAGAAACTGAAAACCGGTTGTAGTGTCCACTCCGGGTGCATTTCCCTCAAGGGCGATGAAATATGCCGCTCCCATTTACGCAGGTTCCCTAGAAACGGTAGGAAACGCTGCTGGTAATAATAAAATCTGCAAAGGCCGCGTCGCCATGCCGGCCAGTGCGAATGTCCGAAACGCTTCGTTCCCGGTTGCGCTCGATGGCGACAGGGGCGGTAACGGTGGCGGCCCATTTGTGGTACGTCCAAATAAGGCCTGGTTCGATCGATATCGAATAGCCTGGACGGCGGCTGCCTTCGCTGCCACCGATCCAATCGGTCACCGGCACTCCCTCCATTCGGCCACCGAGGCTCAGGGCCAATCCTTTGGATGGCCAAACAGCGTAAGTGAAACCCGCGCGGAACAGGTAGGAATCCGGAACGGAGAAACCGGTGCTGATCGGCGGGTCCGGATTCTTCTCTTTAGGATTCATCAGGTAAGAGGCATCGACATAGCCGTAAAGATCTTTTACGATTTTCTGGAACCCCTGGATTTGAAGCGTGATTCCCCAACCACCATCTCCTGGCTGAATAGATTGATCCACATACCGGAGAGTTGGCCCATTGGTCCGATACGCGATATCGGTAGCCTCATAGTCGCCGGTCGGCGCTTTGATGCCGAGTCCGACCGCTACGTTTCCGTTGTGGCATGATTTTGGATCGAAGATCCAGACAAGGGTTGAGAGGCGCATATCCGCAAGCCCGCCAGCCTGCATGCTGTGGCGGTTCACGCCGTCATGCTCGTAAAGAGACGAGCGAGTCGAGTAAACGAACGGCATCGTCAGGGTGGCCGACAGGCGTGGGGTGATTCCGTATGTGGCGGACAGGTCAATGAAATGCGAATCATTGATCACTTCGGAGCCATTCGCCTGCCGTTGTTTTTGTTCTTCCCCGCCGATGAAATGTCGATCTGAGTGCAGCCAGCGGTAGCCCATAGTAGCCTGCCAATCGCCGGGTTTTAAATAAGTCTCCTCGCCTTGCAGGATCATGCCGATTCCGGCGCCCCGGGATTGCACGCACCCTTGTGGCCGGGCATTCGGGTTTAATGCGAGGAGTCCGCAAAACATCACGGCTGCGGCGTACAACTGTTTATTCATAAGGTAAAAGGGAGTAGAGGTATGACTAGGGTTTAGGGCTCGTTCAAGTGATACCGCCATTATTCATATTCTGATTAAAAAGATAACCGCGAAGGGATGGATAGCCGGGAAACGGGGACAAAACACCGGTCTTGTCTGACGAACGGCAGGCCTGGGCGCCTAGGCGCTGATGCCAATGACCGGCGCCGCGTTTATTTTATTTACGCTTTACATGATTCCCGATCCGGCCACCACGCCCCTCAAACCAGCCCGGCAAGCGTTGTTCGGTTTTTCCGTGGCCGTGGTCTACGCAACCTTGCAGCTTCTTCACCTGCTGTTCGGCTTGTTCTTCGCTCTGCTAACTGTCTGCGCCATCCGTGGCTTGTCGCTACATGCCTGGGCTTTGTGGCGCAAACTCCAAGGGGCGCCTGTCGGTGTGAAACCCAAGAACGATTCAAAGCTCAATCGTGCCGTTTCACCACTCCATTGACCCAGTTCGTCCCCGGATAATTGGCGACAGGCAGAAAAGGACTCACACTCGCCGCCATCAACCCAAATTTATGAAGTTCCTCCTGCCATTCCTGCGCCTTTCGGCAATCCACCCACCGACTCAACCAAGCCGCGGCGTTCCGTTTGCCACTTGCGCAGTGCTGCTACTGTTTCTCTGCTGCGCCAGCGTTCACCTCCACGCCGCGGCGTCCAACAGTATCGCCCGCGTCTGGAACGAAAGAGCTCTTGCGGCCATCCGGGTGGACACGCCGCATCCACCGGCGCAGGCACGGAATTACTTCAGTTTTTCGGTCTGCATGTACGACGCCTGGGCGGTCTACGATCCCACAGCGATTGGCTACATTTATCGTGGCAAGCACACCGCTGCCGATGTGGCGTCGGCTCGCAGCAACGCGATCAGCTACGCGGTCTATCGAATGATGAAGGAACGCCACGTTTACTCCCGAACCGCCGCCACCACTCTAACGGCGGACGACAACCTGATGACTTCGCTCGGCTACGACATCAACAACCAGTCTCGCGACACATCCAACCCGACTGGTGTCGGCAACTCGATCTATGACGCCGTTTCTGCGTGGTTCAGGAACGACGGTTCTCGCCAGACCAATGGGATTCCGTACCCGGTGACAAATCCCCCCGTCGCTTATCCGGACTATCCCCAGGGCCAGGGTGGATACGTTTATATCAATCCGCCGCTCGCCACCGACCGCCCTGGAATTACCGATGGCTCGGGCCACACGGTTGTAGACCCCAATCGCTGGCAGCGGCTGCAAGTGGTCAATGCCATTGATCAAAACGGCTTTCCCCAGGGCCCCATCCAGCCTTATCTCGGAGCGCAGTGGCTCGGCGTGCGGCCTTTTGCCATGACACGCACCGATCCGACGAAACCCTGGATTGACCCCGGCCCGCCGCCGTTCTTCAATTCGGCAAGTCACGCCTGGTCCGTCAGCAACATTGTCGAAGTCATCCGCTACAGCAGCGAACTGACGCCGGATGACGGCGTGCTCATGGACATCTCTCCCGCCTCCCTCGGCAACAACAGCCTCGGCGCTAACGACGGCCACGGCCGCGCGGACAATCCGGTAACCGGTCTCCCCTATGCCCCGAACATGGCCAAACGGGGTGATTTCGCGCGCGCTCTCACCGAATTTTGGGCCGATGGTCCAACCTCCGAAACCCCTCCCGGCCATTGGAATGTCATCGCCAATAATGTGGCCGACAGTTTGACGGTGAAGAGAATAGCCGGCACCGGACCTGCCCTGGACGACCTGGAATGGGATGTCAAAGTATATTTCGCACTCAACGCCGCTCTCCATGAAGCCGCCTGCGCCGCGTGGTCACTCAAGCGCTATTATGACGCCTGGCGTCCGCTCACTGCCATTCGCTACACGGGGGGACTTGGCCAGTCGAGCGATCCGGGACTTCCCTCGTATCACGTCAGGGGCCTGCCGCTCGTCCCAAACCTGATCGAGTTGGTCACCTCCGCTACGGTCTTCTCGGGCCGCCATGCAGGCCTGACACCCGGGAAGATTGCGGTTTTCTGCTGGCCCGGCCAACCGAATAATCCCGCCACCACCCATCAGGGTGTCAAGTGGCTGCATGCGGAAAACTGGATGACCTATCAGACCACAAACTTTGTCACACCGGCTTTTCCAGGCTACATCTCCGGCCACAGCACCTTCAGCCGGTCCGCTGCTGAACTCATGACGGCTATTACCGGCTCGGAGTATTTCCCGGGCGGCCTCGGCTCCTACACAATTACCAGGTTGGTGAACGAACAGGGGCCTTCCCAGCCCGTTACTTTGCAGTGGGCCACTTACTTCGATGCCGCCGACCAAGTCGGAATCTCTCGCATTTGGGGCGGCATTCATCCGCCTGCGGATGACTTCGCCGGGCGCCGCGTTGGCGCCCAGTGTGGTCTCGGCGTCTGGTCTCTGGCGCAGAAGTATTTCGATGGCTCTATCACCAACACCCCCATCAATCTGGCCATTCGGAGCTTGAATCCCGGCCAATGTGAACTGAGTTACACCACCCTGCGTGGGTTCAACTATAAGCTCCAAGCCAAGTCCGATGTCACCGACTCCTTCACCGATGCCGGAGCGCTCACGCGAGCGACGAACACATCGATCGTCATTATCGATAGCAACCCCGACCTGAAAAGATTCTATCAAGTTGTCAGTCCAGTCTCGCCGTAGCAGGTCCACAGCCTGCGTGATCAATACTAAAGAAACGCTCGACGGCACCCTACATTCCGTGAACGAGTTCCGACTTCGCGAGTTGTTTCGCGAGGCGCAAGGCAGCTATCATGCTGGAAGGATTGGCCACGCCTTTGCCGGCGATATCGTAGGCCGTCCCATGATCAGGTGACGTGCGGATGAACGGCAGACCGAGCGTCCAGTTAACGCCCGACTCGAACGCGATCATTTTAAGCGGCGCCAGTCCCTGATCGTGGTACATGGCCACCACCGCATCGTAATCGCCGCGAAAGGCGTAGTAAAATAACGTATCTGCTGCAAGCGGCCCGACCGCGTCGATCCCCTTCTTACAACAAGCATCGACCGCAGGCTTTATGATTGTTTGTTCCTCCGTTCCGAGCTGGCCTCCCTCTCCAGCGTGTGGATTGAGCCCACAAACTCCGACCCGCGCCCGCGGCAATCGAAGGCGCAGGCAGGCTTCCGCAGCCCGCATAATGGCGAGTTCGACTTTTGATTGCTCGATCTTCTCCGCCACCACCCGCAAGGGAAGATGTGTCGTCGCCAGGGCCACCCGCAGCCACCGTTGCCGGTCATCCGCGCCCAGTAACATCATCACCGACTGATTGGTTCCCGCGATCTGGGAAAGGAATTCCGTTTGCCCCACAAAGCTTGTTCCCGACCGAATAATCGATTCCTTGTTCACGGGCGCCGTGACGAGAGCCGCCGCTTCCCCGCGCAAGCAACGCTCGGCGCCATCGCGGAGCCAGTCCAGGACGGCGTGTGCTGCTTCGGGCGCACCGGCAGGAAGGTTCGGCGCCAGCGGCGCAGACGGCGAGTGTACTGCAACAGGATCTTGCTGGCTGTAGCTTTGAAACGAATTCAACTTCAGCCGCAAAGCCAACCGGGAATTAAGCTGCTGGAGATAAGCAGCGTCGCCAATCAAGAGATAATTCCAGCCGCCATTCCCCAACTCGGCTGAGAGCGCCTTTAGCGCTACTTCCGGCCCGATTCCGGTGACATCTCCAACCGTAATGGCGATCCAGGGGCTCACCTGCGGTGAGGAAGAGCTTCAATTCCCCGGGTAGCGCACGAAAGCCTTGGCTTTGAGCCGCTCGATCCATTGCTTTTGCAATCGATTGCGCTCTTCCACCACGAGGTTCCTTTCAATTTCGTCCTTTACCTCAGCGAGCTTTTTGATGCGCGAGGTTCGTTTGTCCTCGACCAACATGAGATAGAACTCCTGGGGATCGGGCATGGCCGCGGCTCCGCTCGGATCATTAGAAAAGTCCTTTTCCTCTGCCAATTGGTCTTTGTCGCCCGACTTTTCCCGGTACTTGAGCACCTTTGCTAAATGGCCATCTTTATCGTAGCGATAAATGGAATATTCATCGCCCTCTCCATTGGCCCGCCCAATCAGTCCGCTGCGCTCGCCGGGGCGAAGTGAAAAGGCCACGTCCGCAAGTCCCTGCCTGAGCTCCTTATCGATCCACCCCCAGTCGCCGCCCTGACGTTTCTCCGAACCTTCTGAGTAAATGGCTGCCATTTCCGAAAACGCAGCGCCTCCATCGAGTTTGGTGATAAGTTCCTGCGCTAGTTTCTTTACCCCGGCCATCGTCGGCGCCGACGCCGGCTTAAGCACAATCATGCGCAGCTTTACCTGGTTGCCTACTTTGTAATCGTCGAGATGATTGGTGTAGTAGCCCTCGATCTTCTGCGGGGAAACGATGATCGCGGAGCGCACATTCCGCTCGATCATAAAATGCATCACCAATTCGTCGTGGGTCATTTTGCGATACTTCTCAAAACTGATCCCCTCCTGGCGGAGCGATTTGCGAAAGTTTTGCCTATCGACGAATTGTTTGCGGATTTGCTGGCTGATCTGGTTGTCGAGCATGTTTTCAGGAACCACTCCCACTGAGTTCTTGAACTCATCCACAATCAGCGTCTTGGCCACCAACGCTTCCAGCGCCTCGTTCATCACACTGGCTTCCTTGGCCCGCAAGACATCCTGTTGCCGCCCGTAAATCTCCTTCAGCGCAAAGAGCGATTTGCGGCTCGCGTCGTGGACATCCTGGTAGGTGATAATCGAGTCGTTGACGATGGCGGCTATGTAGTTGCCGATCTCCGGAGTGGCCAACGCACTACGCGCAAACCCCGCGCACAAAATCGCTATCAACGTCAGTCTCGTCACGCGCGGGAATCTAGGGGTGTACCGGCCAATGGTCAAGGATGCAGGACCCTCGGGCGCCGTGGGACAATGACGAAGCTTTTGGAGTGCGGCAGTCCTCTGCCGCTTTGGTATTCAGACGCGCGGAGGGTGGAATTTCGAGTTTATTGACGAGAACAAAAAGCGGCAGAGGACTGCCGCACTCCAAAAGCTGGCGGCGGTTCGAAAGTGCCTTGTGCTTTTTTTCGTGACGACCGAATTGAGCGCTTCTATTTTGGGGAGGAACATCCAACAGCTAATACCCATGAACCAGATCATTTCTCGGCGCCGCTTCACACGCGGTCTCCTGACCAGTGCCGCCGCCATTACCACCGCGCCCGCCTTCCTTCGCGGAGAGAACCTGAATAGCAAACTGAACATTGCGGTTATCGCCACCGGGGGACGCGGCGGGAGCAACCTGGCGAGTGTCGCCTCCGAAAACATCGTGGCCCTTTGCGATGTGAACCAGAAGAATCTCGATTCCGCAGCGGCGAAGCATTCTGGCGCGAAGAAGTTTACCGATTTCCGCAAATTATTCGAGCACGCTCAGGACTTCGATGCCGTGGTCGTGAGCACCTGCGAGCACACCCATGCTTTTGCGACCATGCTGGCCCTTCAGCATGGCAAGCATGTCTATTGCGAAAAACCGCTCACGCACAACATTTGGGAGGCGCGCAAGATTCGCGAAGCAGCCGCGAAGGCGAACGTCGCTACCCAAATGGGCATCCAGATTCACGCCAACGAAAATTACCGGCGCGTGGTTGAACTGGTGCAACTCGGAGCCATCGGTCCGATCAAAGAAGCGCATGTGTGGGTCTCACGGGCCTGGGGTTGGCAGAGCGAAGCCGATGCCAAGCAGCATCATGATATCGTCTGGGTCACTGAGCGGCCCAAAGATTCTCAACCTGTTCCCGCCGGTCTCGACTGGGACTTGTGGCTGGGCCCGGCCCCCGAGCGGCCTTTTAACTCGGTCTATTTTCCCGGTCCCAAATGGTATCGCTGGTGGGACTTTGGCAACGGCACCATGAGCGATCTGGGCAGCCACTGGAACGACCTTCCGTTTTGGGCGTTGAAGCTTCAGGCGCCACTTACCATCGAAGCCAGCGGCCCGCCGCCGCATCCGGAAATCGCCCCCGCGTCGATGAGCGCGACTTACATCTATGCCGCTCGTGGTGATCTGCCGCCCGTAACCCTCACGTGGCATCAGGGCGAAAATAAACCAGAAATCTGGAAGGACGGCGGCATTCCCAAATGGGATAGCGGCTGCCTGTTCATCGGCGGCAAAGGAATGATTCTCTCCGACTACGATAAGCACCTCTTGCTCCCCGAAAAAGATTTCGCCGGTTTCGAACGTCCCGCGCCAACGATTGCCCGCTCTCCCGGTCACCATGCTGAATGGTTGCAGGCCTGCAAAAGCGGCAAACCGACCAGTGCTGACTTCCAGTATTCCGGTTGGCTGACCGAAGCGAACCACCTCGGCAACGTTGCATTTCGCGTCGGCCGCAAGCTCCAATGGGACCCCGAGAAACTGCGGGCCAAAAACGCCCCAGAAGCCGACCGATTCATTCGTCGCCAATATCGCAAAGGTTGGACCCTCTAAACGCTGATGAAACCATAGGACTGGGCGTGCGAACCGTGCGGCGACAGCTTTGGAGTGCGACAGTCCTCTGCCGCTTTTGCTTCGTTGGCCGGGCCTGTTCCCAGGCGCTTGTGCCAGGTCGACGGAAAAGCGGCAGAGGGCTGCCGCACTCCAAAAGCTGGCGCCCCATTCGAACGCCTCGCGGCTCAGGCAACCGTGGTCCGAGCGAGGATCAAAAGCCCCTCAGCCAATCTCCCGACAACGGCCGTACTTGACAGCCACGGATAATTGACGGATTTGGGTTCATGAAATGGCGAGCTTTCGAGCTCCTGGGGATATGGGGTGCCAGGGGAACTGTTTTCGTAATTGCGTATTTCGCTTCGCTGATCCTAGCGCTTGGACAGCAGGACTCTTCGCCTCGTTTGAGCTACAGCTCACCATCCAATAATTCCACCAGAGAAAACATCTGGGAAAGCGACGTTGGCGACGGCTTCCATGCAGGCACTCTCGAGGCAGGCATGTCGCTGGGCGCAGGTTTGGGGCACAAAATCCTTCTCAGCGAAACCGAGCATGACCTTGCCGTGGCAAATTTTCACTTTGGCTGGGTTTTCAGCGAGTTGGTATCCAGGGACCACTGGTATCGCGGCAACTGGGAAGTGCTTGGTGAAGTCTTCCAGGGCGCCCAGTTCGATCCCAACATCTCCTATGTGATCGGCGGAGCCGTTCTGCTGCGCTACAATTTTTGCACCCATTCCCGCTGGGTGCCATTTGTGAATGGGGGAGGAGGGGCCGCTGCCACCAGCATCCGCAACACGGATTTGAGCACCACCTTCGAGTATAATCTCCAGGCTGGATTTGGAGCCCACTATTTCGTGTGCAAAGATCTTGCCGTCACCGCTCAATATCGTTTCCTCCATCTATCCAACGCCGGTCTCGCGGCCCCGAACCTCGGCGTCAACACCAGCATGTTCTATATCGGCGCCAGTTGGTTCTTCGGTCCGCGTCACTAGGCCGGCTTCGCCGCAGCGCATCGTTATGCGGCATGATCATACGGTCTCAAGCCTCAAGGTGAACTCCCTCTGTGACTGCTGCGGCGACGTCCCGGTAATACGATGAACAAGAGTCCGGCCAACGCCACAGCACCAAGCACCAAGGCTGACCAATGCAGCTTGAAATGAATCACGGTCATGTTGCCAGTCGTCTCAGAATCCATAAGTCGCAGAAACTCGATCCGCGAAAAATGCAACACTGCCGCAGCAACGACCGACAAGACAATCAGTGCAACTCCGATTCGTTTGCGCGTGGTTACGCTCATACGTGCGAACGCGGCCTAACGATCCACGTAAGTGACCCGGCACACAAGGGGCGCACGATTGCAATCCCGGTAACAGCGGGATCTCGCGATCTCGACCGATAGGGCGAGGGCCGGGTCCGCTGCAGCGCATGGTTAGGGGGCGTGAGACTCACCTCTACCCTGCTTTCTTCGTGTCCGGCTTGGAGAATGCCGACCAGCCGATGAGCAAGCCGAGAATCGCCACAACAATGCCGCCGGGCCGACCCCAAATCCAAACGATAATCCGGCCAAGCAGTCTCCTTTTTAGGTAACGAAGTAAGGGACTGACTGCGTTCCGTTTTTTGTTTCCCATATTCCGAAAACGCCGCGCTAGTCTGCAAGCATGAGCGCACCCACTGACGGTTTCCGCGCCATGAAACAAGGCTACAAGACCGGTTAGCCGCGTCAATCCCCACGTAAGGGACACCGTGGAACAAATCTTACGGACTCGCGATTTTGTAAAAGCGTTGGCTTCGTTTGGTCGGATCGGCCATGATCCACATGCACGTGGATCCGTTCGTGGTGATGGTTCCTGAAAGATCGGCCCATGTGGTCTGGGCATAGTTATCCTTGCCCAGCACACGGCAGGTTACTCCAGCCTGGTTGCTCCACGTTAACGCCACGTTGCCGCCATTACGTCGAATGGCGACGGTGATCGGAGAAGTAGCGCTGCCTCCACTCGACGCCGCAAAAATTCCCTGACTCGGATTGTAGTAGCTGCCGCTCGGCGTCACTTGCAATTTCACCGCTCGCACCATGTAGGTCGCAGTGGCGGTACCTGACGTATCCGTAAAGCCGTGAGTGGCGTTGCGAGGCCTGCATAGATGTAACCCGAGCCCATGTAGCCAAGCGAAGCGTTCTTGATAATCTGATATTCGTAAGCCGACCCGAAAGTCACATCGACGTTTGTATACCTGCTCGCCGAGCCCGGTAGCGAGATTCCGTTTCCCCAGGAAGTCGCGTCTCGAGTTTTGCGGAAGATCGTATAGTTGGCTGCGCCATACGGATCGGTCTCCCATTGCAGCGTAATTTGAGGCGGGGAGATCTCCACCGTGGCGCTGATCTGCACCGCGTAAACAAAAGTATCATCCGCCTGCAGTGGTTGAGCGAGCGCGCACAAGAGCAGAACGATCAAAAGCAGCCTCAAATGATTGCAAACTGTGGACATTCTGCTCTGCATCGCGAAAAATCACCGATCGTTTGACAACCTCCAAGAATCTCATCAAATGCTGAATCCCCCAATGGGGAGAAACACTCCTTGCAACAGCGAAATCGCGCGAACATCAATCGAAACGACGTTGCCTGGCCTTTACACGGGAGGAATCCCAATCAGCATTTCTGCGCCGTTCTTGAAATTTGCGCAGCCAGGCGGGTCTCTGTCTCATCGAGGTACTTCGTCGATCGTCGCAATGCCAAACTTTTCACTTGCGTCGCCAGCCGATAATCTGTATATAAAAACAGTAGTTGGCGAAAGCGCCTGTCCTATGAAAATTCGAAATCGCGCCCAGAAATTGGCCAAGCCGCCCCCTCTTCGGACCCCACGAAGCTTCCGGTTATCATTTTGCCCTCCATCATTTTGCCAATTCTCTTTCCGTCCTCAGCGTTTTTGCGGTGCATCCTCCTGCGGTGCATCCCTCTGCCCGAAAAACGAGACATTTTGGGACAAAAACCGGGGTGGGGTCAAAATGGAACATTCCACCACAACTACTTGTACCTTCGAAAATGGAACAGTTGTTCCATTTTGGCAGCCTTCGTTGGTGCGGTCATTTGCGGTTATATGCGGCTTCAGGCAGGATCGGAGCGCGGACAGCCTGTACAGCCTGTCCGCGCGATCCAGTTCCCTCGTAGCGAACAAGGACCTTTCGACAAACTCGCGGACAGGGCTGTCCGCGCTCCGCACGCAGGTCTCACGCTACAATGAAGTTGCGCGAATATCCGGCGACGCGTTAACGTCAAAAGTCAGTTGCCTGTTGCGCGCTGCGCTACAGCCGCGATGCTTGACATGTTCTTTCGGCACAAGGACATTCGGCATGAGGCAGCGGTCATTCTGGATTGGTTAACGATAGGAATGCGCAAATGCTAACAATCTACGGCGGTCAAAAATCGCGGTTCTGCGACGGGCTTTCGCGGCGCAATTTTCTGAAGATCGGCGGACTGGCCATGGGCGGCCTGGCGCTTCCGCAAATCCTCCAGGCCGAATCCCAACTCGGCATCCGTCGTTCGCACAAAGCCGTCATCATGATTTTTCTGCCCGGTGGTCCATCGCACCAGGACATGTTCGACCTTAAGATGGATGCTCCCTCAGAGATCCGCGGCGAATTCAAACCAATCTCAACGAAAGTCCCCGGCATTCAAATCTGCGAGCATCTGCCTTTGATCGCTCAGCAGATGGATAAACTCGTTCTCATCCGCTCGATCGTCGGCGCTACCGGCGATCATTACGCGCATCAATGTCTCACAGGACACACGCATGTGAATCAACCGGCGGGCGGTTGGCCTTGCCTTGGCTCTGTGCTTTCGAAAGTTGAAGGTCCCATCAACAATGTGGTTCCTCCCTTCATCGGCCTCTCACCTAAGATGGGCCACATGCCCTGGGCCGACGCCGGCACGCCG
>Ga0137394_10002228_pt1 | contig 14287 bp, 23 predicted proteins | sample czobulk116metaG_FD_108278 | JGI IMG/M metagenome (GOLD analysis project Ga0137394, IMG submission 108278) | Vadose zone soil microbial communities from Angelo Coast Range Reserve, California, USA - czobulk1.16 metaG | ecosystem: Environmental > Terrestrial > Soil > Vadose zone | place: USA...
ATCGTTTGCGTAGATTGTTCATATCTAGTCGTGACTTGGCGACATGCATAGGTTATGTACCGGATAATCTTCACAATTCTTGCTCGTTTATATATTTCCCCGGCATAACTCTTCGTAGCAAATCCCAACTCCAAGATAAGTTCGGATGTCCTGCGGCTCGACATTATGCTGCCAGGTGTAACGGGACAGTAAAATCAAGTAATTGTCCACCATCCTCGCCGTACGGTGGAAATTGACTGGGGTAGAGCAGCTCTGAAAGTAAACTCGTCAACAGAACGGCTTTATCGTCTGATAGACACAAGAGCGATAGGATTGTACTCATATCCGATCAGAATAAATTTCATGAGAATATGTATGATCCCAAGCAACTCGCCGAGTGAAGGAGATGATGGAAAACACGAAGTACGGGACGATCCGAGTCAGCATACGTTCATAGAGAGGTCATTCACGTCGGGTGGGCCTAGAAGTGCGGTCTTATCGACATTCAAGGAAAATTGTGATCGTGGTGGGGGCGAGAGAGGAGACACAGGGTGCGTGGACAATAGTGGGGACCAAATCAATTTACTGCTGTGCCTCGCCATGCACCATAATCCACGACCGCTCCCGAACGAGACGAATTCCCTGACGAAGTAGGGTTATGGGATTGCCCGCGTTCCGGCGTGCACGGACGAATGGCGCGAATCCATCGCCATTGTCACCTCTTGAAGAATATGAGAGCTCCTTCAGCTGGGGCAACAGCTCCACAATTGGTCCCCCGGGGCCGTCCTCTACTAGTATTCGGAGAGCACTAGACAGCTCTCTGACCAGGCCGCTAGACACGTGGAGGGTCTTCACGCTGTTAAATGGCCTTAAAAGATTGTGCCAGTGTACCTGGTCGGCTTGGCTGTTCCGCTGTGACGATACGACGGACCTCTGATGCTGGAGGATAAGATATTCCACAGCAGAGAATAGCTTCCTAAGCGCGTCGAAAATTTGCGCCGCTGACGCGACTTGCGAGTTGAAGTGACCGCAGACAATTTGGATGCCCAAGGTATATATTTTAACCTCGTTATCGAGATACGCCGTCACGACAAGGTACTTCTCATCGAACCTGACCTTGGCCTTGCCGAACCTGAGATTCTCTGTTGGGCTTACAATGTGCAGGAGGTATGGCATTGAAGAGGGAAGACCGTTGAAAAAGATAATTTCGAGCTTCTCGAGAAGAGGAGCGCTGATGTGAGGAAGAAGTGTCCCCACGCAAGCACTAGTGCCTTTGAACCCAAGCCAGCGAAGTTTATGGAGTATGACGTGTGTAGTGATCGGCGTGCGAAACAGCTGCCCTTCAATATCATCGTCGGGAATAGGAGAGTGAAAGGTGATGGTGAGTTTCTCTAGTCGGGACATGTTGGAGAGACACTGGAGAAAATCAAGTGAACGGAAGTGAGCCGATGGGTGTAGGAATTCGAGCGTAAGAGTGACAATGCCAATGGCAGTGGCGAGAATGGGGGATCCCATCGGAAACTCAAACCGTTTGAGCACTAGGTGACATAGACGTGGTGCATTGAAGGTCTCGGGAAGTATCAAGTTCGCATTGCGCCTCGTCGGAGGTGCGATATACAGGTATTCCAGCATCGGAAATTCGTTGTCTATGGTTGCGATGACCTTGGGAAAATTTTGAAAGGGTATTTGAAGGCGGATGCGACGTACGCGATCGCGGTGTCGGAGTGCGAACAGTATGACCTCTTCATCTCCAACGGCCATCGGGAGATTTCCGCCGCCCATGTAATCAATAACGAGGGGCAGCGGAGGGGAATATGCAAGCACGTTTTCTACACGCGTGCCATATGTGCAGAGACGGAAAAGACGCAGGTGAGATGCAGACCCGATGATGAGGTGTCGCCACCTTCGGCAAACCCGCGCGAGCTTGTACCACCAGCGTTGGTGGCTCCATCCTTCCCCCTGCAGGGTAGGGTCCGGGTCGTCATTGGCATCGTCTTCGTCTACGAGTGCCAGTCGATAAATGTGAAATATATTGAGGAGCGAATCGTCGTCGAGGATGTGGATATGTCGTCTGTCCGGGTCAAGGGTTTACTAGTTTACTTCTCACAAGCTGACGAGTACGGGAGGAGCAAGCAACACACCTCGCGCGCCTAAGCATGCCAAATCTCCCGATGAACGGATGGCGAATGATAGCAGAAAAGCTAATGGGCATAGCAGGGTGGTCACGGAGGACTCGGAGAGTCACGGTATCGACGAGTGTAGTCGAAGACAGGAGTTGGCTAGCCTCATGTGGGCCTTATGGTAGTAGTGTGAAATGTTCCCTGTACCCAGAGGCCGCTGGCCATCCGTCAGGGCCAGTGGGCCACACGCGGCGTTGTGCTGGTTCAAATTCTAGAGTGCCGATATTTGTCGTACTGGCAGTATCATGATGATCTAGACCGTGACGCTGGGCGTAGACTGCCAGATTCGTCAACTGTAATCTCTACGTAAAATTAACTGAGCGGTCCCCTTTACCATCGCATGATTTACCAACTTGCCATAGGAAGAAACAGGGAGTGTCGTTGTCGCGTAAACGGGCAACTGGCAGAATGACACTGTAAGCATAGGAACTGCGTGACGATACCCCGGGGCCACTCATGTCCGGAACATATCGAAAATGGGCGGTTGGTCAAACGTCAGCCCGAGCAGTTGCTTCACATCTTAAGCAAGAACAAAGGTCCCTTTGCAGACGCAAATGCACTCGTTCTCCAAGAACGGTGGGCGAAACTCATCTCTACCCTCAGTGTCCACGAAGCACCGACGTATTATATTAGAGCGAGCGCCGAAGCAAAGGCGACTTTGACGCTGGCTACTGGCCGCGCAGGATATCATGATCGCCAACTTGAATACGTAGCCGCGCGTGGACATGCGCCACAAAGCCGCGACATCGGACGCTGCAGAGGCCCGACGAGACAAGGGTGAAAGAAGAAGCATGGTGCGCGTAATAAATGTGATACGTGATAACAATAGCGATAGTTTACAATACACGAAACGAGAAACGGAGGAGAACAACAGATATGGGAATAATGATACATGAGTGACGGGGGCATGCGAGAGGAGGCGTAAATACATCGGCCAGGCGACCGCGGCCGCGAAAGGAAGGAAATAAAAAAAAGCACCACCTCCGTAAGTCCAATATCTGGACAGTCATACCCGAACCGCCGAGTATCAGTCAGTCAGTCAGTCAGCCAACAACGACTCCACATGCCCCTTCAACGAATGTCCCAGGCGCCTAAGTTGCTGAACGTGGGGATGGTCACGAAGGTGTTGATACTGATACTCCTGCGACAAGGACGTGCCAGTGCTCGCCACTGATGCATCGACGCTTGCGGGGGCGGTGTCCGAGCCTGAATCACTGGCACCGCCAGCGCCACCAGCGCCACCCGCCTCGCTCCGCTCGCTCCTCTGCGGCAACAGTCGATACAGTGCCCGTGGCGACAAACCCGCACCCGCACCCGCGCGCGGACCGTCCACCACCAACGAAGGTGCTTTACTGCCCGCATCGTTGGAGGGCGGCGCACCGAACGTTGACGCCTGTACGGCCCTCACGACACCCCTATATGTCACCCCCCAAAAAAGAGTCAATAATCGCACCACACAGATAAAATAGGAGAGGAGCACAAAGAGGAAAAAAAGGGAGGGATAGATGGGGACGAAGGACCATGGCCAACGCACCGTTGCGTCGCGTCCAGGTAGCGCTCGTGATCCATCATCCGTTTCGTCTTCGACTTGATCATCACAACTTTCCCACCTCCACCGTTGGCACTACCCCCGTCTGCACCATCGCGCGGAACGCTCGCCACCGTCCACCCACGTCGGTCCAACCTGCATGCACGCAAAGCAAAATCCAAGGGCAATCAATCATCGAGTTGAAAACGAAGAAAAAAAGGAAGACGCACGAAGCTTTGAATGCTTCTTTGGCTTCGCGAGATTTTCGTACGACGAGCATGATGGTCAGTATAACGCCTACGAACAGCGCGCTCGTCTAAAAAAATCAAACCGCTCAGTAATTTTTTGGTCATCTTTGGAAAAGCGAACTGTTACAGACCAATAAAAAGGAGCATACATCCCATCTGTGTTTTCACATGTTAGCCCACGTAGCCTCGAAAGCTTTCGGAAAGGGAAACGACGTACAGTCGTGCCATGGGTGTGGATTTTGCGTTTGGCGTACCTGTTTCCGGCCCCTGACTTATAATACGGTCGTCAGATCTTATCTTATCGCACAGGTTACCCCGCATCGCACAGCCACACCACAGCACGTGCCAAAGGTTCCTTACAACACATATAGTCATTTTTCGTTCTTCACTACGGTTGGCATAGAATACATACACGATACACAGGGAAAGCCATAGGCGTTTCGCTGTCTGACTGCCACACACACTACAAACCTTCCCCCAAAATGATGACAAGAACGAAACAGGGAAGGGATGAAAAATGGGGCAAAAAGAGACGAAATGGGAGTGTCCTAGACTCGTGACTAAGGGGGGGTTTCTACTCACCCAGGATAGTGAAACAACGCCGACAACCTCTCAAACACGGCACATCTCATACAAACGCAAGAGCCGACCATGCGGCCACAGCCCCGATGGTCGCAGCCGCAGTCACTTGCACCGCTGCACGTACGAACCGGCGAGGTCGCTTCCTCGCCTGAACCTTCGGGCAGCACGCTCGCACGACGGAATTACCTTGCTCTTCTTCTCCTTCGTCCTTACCCCCACGAACGATATTGCCATCTTCCTCGACGTCACCGACATCATCCTCGGTGCGCTTGCGCTTGCGCGTCGGCGTGATCGGCGGGGTGATCGTCGTGGTGACCGCCGGAGCGGCATCCGACTGTGCCGAATGAGCGCACGGCGCGCTGGGCGCGTGCGTGTATGGACTTACCTCAGCCTCGACCACCTTCGCCGCCCGCTCCGCTGCTTGCGCTTCGGCCTGCGCCTTCGCCTCAACGAGTGCCGCCTCAGCAGTCGATAGACGACCCTGCAGCTCAGACAGCAGATCCTCAGCCGCTTGCACGCGCGCTCTGAGAGCCTCGACCTCATCGTCGCTATGCATTGGGCCGCGAAGGTCGGCCTGCACAGCGTCGACTCGTGCCGCAAGTGCGTCGGTGCGGTCAGAGAGCATCTTGTGGTCAGTCTGCGTCTTGCGGTGTGCGATCTGCATGCGCAAGACGTTACCCTGTTTTGATCAAGATCAAGTGTGAGCACAAGTGAAGGACTGATGGGCAAGCCGTACATACCCAGAGATTGACGAGCGCTTCATCAAGCGAAGTCAGACGCGCGTCGATGGTCATACCCGAGTCGGTACTAGCGCCCGTCCCGGCCGGAGCATGCGTGTTCAAGGGCTGGGGAACAACGGTGACCGCAGGCGGAACGAGCCGACCTGCTTCGAGAGGGGCCGATAGACCAGTGCTTGCGCTTCTGGTGGCAGGGGCGGGGTCAAGGTCAGCTTCCCCATCGGCATCGACGTCAGAAGCGACATCTTCAGCGAGCTGTTCGGAGCTCTCAGAGGCCTCGACTACGATGGATGACGGGGAAGTCCCCTCAGGAGCAGGGGAAGGATTCCCTAGCTGCTGTCCCTGGGGCTGGCGCAGAGATTCCTGCTGTCGGCCGAGCTGGGGTAACTCGTCCACAACCTCCCAGGGAGACAAGACGACACTGCGAACCGGCGAACCGGGATAGGCCCCAACGATAGGCGGCTCTTCGGCGCTCGCATTGATATGCGTCTCGGTCTGAGCAGCTGCGGCAAAAGCTTCTTCGATGTCGGGGACGTCATGTAGCAGGGAGGCAACAGGCGGAGAAGCGGCACGGGATATATCCATGGGTTCATCGGTGGCAGCTTCCATGGTCACGTTAGCGGGATCTTGGGTCGTAGCTCTCTGGATAGAATCGGACCATGGCTGGATGAAAGGCCTGCGCTCGAGAGTGAGAGATGAAGCCATTTGAGAGTGCATGTTAAAGAGCGTGTGAGGAGCGTGTACAGGGATATGCATAGGTGGGGCGTGATGCGTCACGTGGCGTGAAGCGAGGAGGCCGAGGCCATGAAGGGAGGGCAGAGAAGCGTAACAGGCGCCCGTGCTCTGGGCCTGAGCATGACCGCCGAAGGAAATACTGGGATACTCCTCCGGGGGATCGAGGTAATCGTCTTCTTCGTCGTCTTCGTCACCGTCGGGGTCACTCTGGGAGAAGTCCTCGGAGGCGGAGGAAGTGGGAGAGGACCGGGGGGAAGGTGTGGACTGCGGTCCGAAGAGGCCGTAGCGCCCAGGATTGGGGGGGTTCGGTGCCTCGGCATGCTCCTTTGTGTTGATGGGGGTTGCAGGCAGGGTGGGTGAGTCAACGAGGGAAATGACTGGCTGGGAAACGGGTGGGCTCAGGACGGCCTCGGTGTCGTAGATGAGCATAACGTTGGCGGTTACTGGGGAAACGAGGTATGGCTCTTTGCCAACGGCCTTGCCAAAGGTCAGTGTGTCGCCGTCCTGGAGGGCGATCGGGACATCGGGGACCATAGGGCGATGGACAATCTCATCCCGTCTAAGAAGGTGAGTTCCGTGATGGGAATGCAAGTCGACGATGTAGACCTGTCCGAGTGAGGATGTAGTGTGAGATCAGCGCTTATGAGGAGAGGGATGAGAAAGACGACGTACGTGTCCGGATGAAAACATAAGCTTTGCATGCCTACGACTTATGACCGGGCAGCGAAACTGGATACTATCGGGTGACTTGTCTGAATCTACGAGGGAAGAGGAAGCCCGCCCGATGTGGACGACTGCGGAGCGAGATTTGAGGAATCGGAGGGTCTGGGTGGGTTCGTCGCCAGACTTTGGGATGACGAGCATTATTCCTATGAGGGGAAATGTCAGGACACCACTGTCGGTGTCATCGGACTGCAGAGCAGTGGACGCACCCGAGGCGGGAGGCTGCATGGAGGGATGAGAAGGATGTGCATAAGAGGGTTTGTGGGGAGAAATGGGGGGTACCATTCCGAGAAACTGAATATCGTCGTCCATGGAGGAGAGTAGCGAGGATAACGAAGAGATTGGTCGAATGGATTGACTTGGCGGACGTGGGCAGCTTGCTGGGGCAGTTCCCCCCTCTCGCCTTTGGCTTTATCGCCGGAGTCTCAAATTTCGAGTCACGTCGAATCTTCTCTCTTCTGACCATCCACTACATGATTATGTCCTCGTCCTCATCCAAGAAAAAGCCGGTCTGCATCATCGCCATCGGCATGGCAGGCTCGGGAAAGTCCACATTCGTGCAAAGGTTAAACGCACATTTGCATTCGCAGGCACCCCCCGCTCCTCCCTATGTCCTCAACCTCGACCCTGCCGTGGCGAACCTTCCCTTCGAAGCTAACATCGACATCCGAGACACCGTGGACTACCATGAGGTCATGAAGCAGTGCGCAGTCGCAGTTCCACTCTGCTTTCTTCCCCGCCCTACGACCCTCCGCTGAGGTTGTCCCCTCAAAGGTACAATCTGGGGCCCAACGGCGGCATCCTCACAGCACTCAACCTCTTCACAACAAAGTTCGACCAGGTCCTCGACCTCGTCGAAAAGCGCGCCGAGACAGTAGAGTGCGCTTCCTTTCTCTTTCCTCAAGGGGCTCTCTCATGACGCACTCCAGCTATGTGATCATCGACACGCCCGGTCAGATCGAGATCTTTACCTGGTCAGCGTCTGGTGCAATCATCACGGACGCTGTGGCCTCGGCGCTCCCAACTGTCGTCGCATATATCGTCGATACACCGCGTACGGTGGCGCCTGCGACGTTCATGTCGAACATGCTTTATGCGTGTAGGTATGTTACCTTTTGGTCTTTGCCTTTTTCCCTCCGTGAACCTGGTCTTGTCGTTACGCTGTGTGTTCTCTTCCCCATGCAGCGTCTCGTGCCACCCTGGATATTAAGCCTTGTGGCTAATCGGGCGGGCGCTCCGTCACTTCATACCCTCTTGCCCTGTCTTGAGCGTGGCTGATATACCTCAGCATCCTTTACAAGACCAAGCTTCCGTTCATTGTCGTCTTCAACAAGACTGATGTTCAGTCGCATACATTTGCTATCGAGTGGATGAGAGATTTCGAAGCATTCCAAGAAGCACTTGCATCGCATCAAAGCACAACCGATGACGAGGGTGCCCCGACGTACATGAACAGCCTCATGAATAGCATGAGCCTTGTCCTGGATGAGTTTTACAAGCATCTCAAGGTTTGGTGTCCTCGCCGTTTCACGTTTAGCCGTGGGGTCTCACTTTCCCAGTCAGTCGGCGTATCCAGCATGACAGGGGAAGGTGTCGCCGAGTTCTTCCAAGCCGTAGAGGCCTCGCGCGAGGAATACGAAAAGTCTCACCTTTGTCTTTCCTCTTGGTCCTTTGACTTACCCGTCCCAGGGAGTATCTCCCCGAACTTGCGCGCGTACGAGCCCAGCGAGAAGCGACGCTGCAGAAGAAAAAAGAGGAGTCTACGGCGCGGATGCTGGCCGACCTCGCAGTGGACCGCGCGAGCAACCCCAACTTTTCAGCACAGGACCGGTGGAACCCCGATGAAGAAGAACAGGAAGAGGAGGACGACGGAGGGGAGCTCAATATCATCGATAAGAGTGCGTCCATCTCGGGAAATAGTACTTTTTCTGTCTTCATTCCGTCTGTCATGGCATGCCGAGCATTTCAGAGGAAATCACTAGTGGCATGTCCGACAGGTGTCGACGTGGCTTGTTCGGTATATCCCCTTTTGGTTTCCTTGGTTAATTGTGTCGTCGCGTGCGTGTGCTGCCTGGAAGCCTCGGATGGCGGAGGGGATAGGATGCCAGCTCACCCGTGTTAATGCGGTTCCTTTTTCATTCCGTATTTTTTAAATCGCTCCACGCGCCGTACTAACGCAGCATGGCAGGTGAAGACCCATGGCCAGGGCAATACATCGATCTCACTCAGACACGGCCGGGAGAGTCGACCTGGCCGCGACCTGGTTGACGCAAGTGTCAGAGCGAAACGGTGAGGGCGGGAGGCACGGCGGCCAGAGGTAGAATCGTACCTGCTTCCACAGTAAGTGTTGTTGGTGATATTGTGTATGATTCTTGTATGTTCATTACAATCGAAACGATCAGACGATTATACATACAATAATATGTGGCACGCGCGCTCGTACCTAGCTCTGATATTTCGTGGTCCGCGGATGGGGTCTAGGGTTGACCGTTGACCCCGTCTTGGGCTTTTTAAGCTGCTTGTGGACTAGCCTCTTCAACCAGTCGGTGAGCAAGGGAAGTGCCAATTGTGTCACCATGAGTACAGTAACCCCGCTCAGATGTGTCAGGCGATTTCGAAGTACCGAGGGATGCAGTTATCCAATCGCGCACCGTACTGTACGTTATAACCGATGAGCGATGGGGATCCGCATGATACCGTCATAATGCGCTCGTGTGTCAGGACGTTGCACGCCATACAGCGCCGCTCCTCAGCGCTACGGCACGCTTATCATTATTGTGCATACGGAGAACAAGCGAGGCGTACATAGTGCCACCCTCAAACGATTCCGCAATTGACGGATTATTTATTATTGGGCAAGCAAAGACCGAGGAAGCGCAAATCGGAAAGGGAGAGGAGGAGTTGGAAAAGGGAATATAATATATGATAGGGCATTGGGATTTACATATGCGACTACTGGTAACGTATACAGTGCACAGCGCCGAAACAAAACAGAAACAGCATCAACCCTGAGCTGTGGCTGTCAAAAAGACGGGTTTTGCAAATATGAATATGAACTATTCGTATGATGACACGAACTATGATAGCACGGTATTAGAAGATTACAGTAGTACGGTATAATATGGTCTAGTCCCCCTCCGTTCGCGTCCCGGGAAACTTGAACTTGGATGAAATTAGCTTAAGTAATTAATTCCATCGGTGAAATTCCACACACAAAACCCACAAAACCCAGAGACCGCAAGTCCTACTACCAGTCGCTACGTTACCCCTTCAAGTTCCCCCTTCCATCCCACAATAGGATCGGTCCTCCACTTGTACATACGTATATATAGCAACCTCTTCGTTTCGTCTTCTCTTCGATCCTCTCTTCTGCTTTTGCCTTCCACAATCGCGCTCTAGAAAAGGAAGGCGTCGGTTCGTTCCCAAACTCACTCAAACTTTACCCAACTTCCCAAGGACCGCGACCCCGTCCGCCAACTACTACTCGAAAAGCCCCGGTCGGTTCAAGGAAGACACACTTTGCGGTAGCCTCGCCGCAACGCCCCATCAATTGGACACGGAAAAGGCTATAACTATCTCTCTGGGGACGGACGACCACTTTTGTCTCCTCTTGCCACGCTTCCCTACTGCTTCCCTCACCTGCTGCCACCTTTTTGCGCGTCACATAACGACGCATCCTTTGGGGTAGTTTTGGTTCCCTCTTTAGTGTTCTCCTCTCGTCTTCGACGATCACCCACTGAGCTCAAACTCGAACTGCGCTCTCATCTACACACACTCACGCATTCCTGCAATCGCGCACACGCACACGCACACGCAACGCAAGGGATCATCAACCAGGGAACATGGATCGGTGCGTACACACACTCCTCCTACCCCCCTCTCTCTTAGCCTTTTGGGCTCATCCAAACTCCGCCTCGCTCACGCGGTGGCATTTCCTTTCATCGTGACAGTTACGCCAAGTTAGAGAAAGTCGGTGCGTGCGCGTTTTTTTCTGCTCGTTCCCTGCTCCACGTAAGCGCTCACCGATAACATCACAGGCGAAGGTGCGTCCTGCAACTGAGCGCTCCTTTCGAGAACTCGCGCCGCTCACGCGCGGTGTGCGGACCTGTGGCTCGTATAACTACACACACACGCATATGCACGCGGACAGGCACGTACGGTGTCGTGTACAAAGCGAAAGACGTCACGACGAACCAGATCGTCGCGCTCAAGAAGATCCGACTCGAAGCAGAGGACGAGGGCGTGCCGAGCACTGCCATCCGCGAGATCTCGCTCCTCAAGGAGCTCAAGGACGACAATATAGTTCGGTGCGCCGCACTGCATTCGCTTCGCTCTCGTTGATGGGAACCGGGACATGCCCTATTTTTATCTTGCGTTACAGGCTGCTGGACATTGTCCACGCGGATCAGAAGCTCTACCTCGTGTTCGAGTTTCTCGACGTCGACTTGAAGCGCTACATGGAGGCTGGCAACGCGCAGGGCACGCCGCTCTCACTCGAGCTGTGCCAGGTACGTAAAACCGTATATACAATCCGATATCTTTTTGGAACACTCCCTTCCGATATTTTCCATTTACCGCGGGCTCCACCCCGTAACGACGCGTCATATTCCCCCCTTACGCCGAGCGATCAGCGCTCGCACCATCACCTCGCTTCGCCTGCCCCAACTTTGATTCCGAATCCAGATATTCGGAATCGATGGAGCTCTGCGCGCGTATCACGTGACCACACGCCGTGTCGGCACGTCTGCTGGAAACTCTGAAAGAAGAGCAGCCACCGGCGCCTCTGTTGCCCCGGAGGTTCAGTTGTTCTCCTACAGAGTGCGAGTGGCGGATTTCATTTTTCGCTTTTGTCAATTCTTTATTTCGTTTTCGCTTTTCCTTTATTGGTGCACCGTTAATGATCCTGTCGGTACTGATCTAATTCCTCGTGGTGATGGTTGCGACGACCGCGCAGAAATTTACACACCAGCTGACTTCGGGACTATTGTACTGCCATTCACACCGGATCTTGCATCGCGACCTCAAGCCGCAGAATCTCCTCATCGACAAGAGGAACAACCTGAAGCTAGCTGACTTTGGGCTCGCACGCGCGTTTGGCATTCCCTTGCGCACGTACACGCACGAGGTGCGCATCCGTCATTCATTTCCTATCGGGGCTGTGGACGAATGGCTTCTCGCGCCGGCGGGAAACGTCCGTTTTTGACAGGTTGTCACGTTGTGGTACCGTGCGCCCGAGGTACTGCTAGGCGCGCGCCACTACTCGACTGCCATCGACTTGTGGTCGGTCGGATGTATCTTCGCAGAGATGGTCATGCGCGGCATCCCACTCTTCCCTGGTGACTCGGAAATCGACCAGATCTTCAAGATCTTCCGGTCAGTCATTCATCTCTCGTGATGTGTGCTGCGCGCCCGGTCGCAGAGAGACGCACGTGTTGGTTTCTTTTTATGGGCGTCAGGTCGTTGATGATTTATTCGTATTCGTCATTTTTGACGCGTAGCGTACTGGGCACGCCAAATGAGGAGTCGTGGCCGGGAGTCAAGCAGTTGCCAGACTACAAGCCTACGTTTCCGCAGTGGTCGTCACAGGACCTCGCCGAGCAGGTCCCATATCTAGACGCCGACGGAATTGACCTACTCAAGGTACGCTTTCCTTTCTTCCTTTATCGTTTGTGACCGAATGGACTTTACCTTCCTCCGTCCTCAGCAAACACTCGCATATGACAGCGCCCGGCGCATCTCTGCGAAACGCGCCCTGGTGCATCCATATTTTGCCAATTACCGAGGATAGATCGTCCACCACGTGTCATGATTTCCACTTGTTTGCCTTGTCTCTTTTTTTTTTTTCCCGTCATGCATTTCTCCCCGTTGGCATCGTAGCTCGCATCTGTGTTACCTTTAATCACCTAACCATCGTCCTGGCATTACTCATGCAATTGTTCAATAACAAGCAATCTGCTCTGTTTTCTTTTTTACCCTACCCGCTTTTTTCTCTTTTCGGTCTCCAACTTCGCTTTTGCCCTCGTCTGTGCTTGCTGCCGCCGCTCTCCGTCGTGCCGTGTTTTTCGATACCTTAAAGCCCCGTCGTCACGTCCGGTCTGTGTCTTCTTAGCTTGTTTGTGGAGACGAGAGGAAAGGGGGGAGGTAAAGAGGGGAGGCGTTTGGCTGTGACTCGGAGCGCATTATTGTATTAACCACATGATAAGAAATAGCCGAGACGCCTGATTATCTTCCTCTGGCTCCCATCTGCGTATCTATCTGTCTTTTCGTTTCGCCAATGCCCGTACCATTCGCTCTTGAGCAACAAGTGGCCATCGCAGCCGTGCGCCGTGCATGCGCGCTCACCACGACGGTCTTTAATAAGCTCGTAGCGGGAGAGACACTCGTCAAGGGCGACAAAAGCCCCGTAACTGGTACGCTGCCCGCTGTCCACCGCCCGCACTGCATACACACACGCACACCGCGCAACTACGCACCTGACTCTCGCTTTAACTTTAACAAGTGGCCGACTATGCCTCGCAAGCGGTCATCAACACCGTCCTCTCGCACGCCTTTCCGGACGATCCCATCGTAGGCGAAGAAGACGCCTCGGACTTGCGCCCATCATCCTCGTCGCCTTCGTCACCCGCTGCCACCACGAGGGAGAACGAGAGCGACCCGCTCCGCGCGCGCGTCGTCGAGCTCGCCGATGACGTCTTGGCGCAGCCGCCGCTTCCGAGTCCTGCTTCTTCCGATGCCGATGCCGACGACTCCGGCATCGGTGGAGGAGAAGAAGAGCGGGCGGAGTGGGGGCTTGGGAGGCGGTGGGGCGCAGAGGCGCTTTTGAAGGCCATCGATAGGGGCAATCACGCCGGCGGGCGTACGGGACGTACGTACGAATCATCCTCTTTCTTTTCTTTCGAAGATTATTTTTTTTCTTTTTCTTTTTAAGGCGCGTGTGCGTTCATATACTTACACATTTTCGATTTTGATTTGCAGGCATGTGGACGCTCGATCCGATCGATGGGACGAAGGGGTTCTTGCGCGGCGGACAATACGCCGTCTGTCTCGCGCTGCTCGTCGACGCGCACGTCGAGTTGGGCGTCATAGGTTGCCCGAACCTCCCATCCACCTCATCCTCATCTCAAAACACCGCTGCCAGCACCACGGCAGAGCGCGCAAACGACGACGGCGCACAAACGCAAGATAGTCGAGGTGCGCTGTTCGTCGCCGTGCGCGGGCACGGCGCATATGAGCTGCCCCTCCACCCCATTTCAACAACACGACAATCGCCGCCACAATCGCCACCATCACCACCACTACCTACCGCCGCCACTGCCACCTCCGCATTCTCAATGCCGCACGGGGCGAGGCGGTTGAGCATGCCCCATCTGGCGCCACACGAACTCTCCTTCCTCGAGTCGGTCGAAAAGGCCCACGCGGCGCTCGACACCAACGCGCTCGTCGCGACGCGTCTCGGCGTGCGCGCCGCGCCCGTGCGCATGGATTCGCAGGCAAAGTATGCCGCACTCGTGCGCGGCGACGGAGGTGGCGGCGTCTACTTGCGGTTGCCCGTCGCGGGCCCCGGCCGCGACGGCG
>Ga0137394_10002229_pt1 | contig 14286 bp, 10 predicted proteins | sample czobulk116metaG_FD_108278 | JGI IMG/M metagenome (GOLD analysis project Ga0137394, IMG submission 108278) | Vadose zone soil microbial communities from Angelo Coast Range Reserve, California, USA - czobulk1.16 metaG | ecosystem: Environmental > Terrestrial > Soil > Vadose zone | place: USA...
GCGTTGGCGTCCTTCATCGCGGTCAGCAGCGCGCGCAGCCGGATCTCCGCGTTGCCGTTCCAGCGGAAGTGGTAGAAGTGGCACCGGGAGCCGGTGAACTCCATCGCCTCGGCCCCGACGTTGAAGTAGATGATCTCCTTGCCCGGGTTGCGCAGGTTGTGCTTGCGCACGTCGTCGGTGATCTGCCCGCCGATGGCGGAGGAGGCGCCCTGGATGATGATGTGCGCGCCGTCGTTGATGGCGGCCTTCATCTTGTCGGCCGCCTCGGAGGGCCCGCCCTGGTTGTCGTACTCCAGGATCTTGATGCCGTCGGGCCAGACCTTCTCGTTGTTGAGCTTGATGAGCCCGTAGTTGATCGCGGTCAGGAACATCTTGCCGACCGCGGCCTGCCCGCCCGACAACGTCTCGATGATGGCGATCCTGACCGGCTCCGCCTCCGCCGTCCCCGTCGCCAAACACCCCGCTCCGGCCAGCGCCACTGCCGCCCAGACGCTTCTCATCGCGCCCTCCCCCTCGATCGACCCACGACGTTGTGTACCTCGCTTCGCGAGGGAGGACTCGGGGCGCCCCTGCCCGCCAGAGCCAGCGATCGCCCGCGCGCGCAGCATCATGCTCCGGGGGGTGGCGCATCGTCAAGGAGGGGATCGCGAGGCAGGCCGGGTCGGGATCCCCGACGCCGGCCTGCTCGGATCCGCTCACTCGCCCCCGCGGGGGGCAGGGGCGATAGGGGGCTATGCGCTCACTCGATGGACGTAGCCGTAGCGCGCGTTGCTCCGCATGCCCCCGAGCCTCACGTACTCCGACTTGATCTCGGCCACCTTGTCGCCGGTGATGGCGCCCTGCGCGGTCTTCATGTCGATCCGGTAGAGCCGCGCCGAGTTGCGAGCGAAGATCATCGTCTTGATCGGCCCGTCGGCGGCGCCGAGCGCGGCGAAGCCGTGCTTCTTCTGCATGTCGGCCGGGATCTCCAGCCGCCGCATCGCCTCGATCTGCCACTGGGGAGATCCGTACCAGAGGGAATCGGTGCCCCAGACCACGCGATCGGCCCCGAGGCCGCGGATCAGCGTGCCGACGAACGCGGCGGCGAAGCGGGGGTTGGCCACCGCCGAGTTCGCGAACGAGGTGCCCACCTCACCGTAGACGTTCTTGACGCCGTACTTGGCCGGGATCTCGGCCAGGTCGGTCGCCCACTGGATGCGCCCGCTCTTCTCGAACTCGGCCAGCGCGTCGTCGGGCTTCTCGAGGAAGGGCCGCAGCGCCCCGTGATAGATCACGAAATTGATCTTCGGCCAGTCCTTGGCCGCCTTGCCGACGTCCCACACCGTGTTGTACTCCCAGACCCCCGGCCACGACTTCTCGTAGTCGGCGGGGAGCAGACCCTTGTGGATGCACACGGTGGTGATGCCGGCCTTGCTGATCCGCTCGTAGAACGGGTACATCAGCTTGTCGTCGTCGAGCCGCCAGTAGGACTGCTGCTTGGACGGGAAGAGCGGGTCGCCGATGGTGTAGCCCTTCCACGAATCGGGCTTGACGGTGGCGATGCAGCGGTCGACCTCGTCCATCCAGTTCGCCTTCTTGGGCGTGAACACCGAGTGGGCGAGCAGCCGGCGCGAGCCGCTGATCTTGTTGATCGACGCGCGGGCCATCGCGATCTGGTCGTTGGTCAGGAAGTCCCACGTGGGATCGTCGAAGGGGGCCCCGGTCAGCAGCGCCACCTTCGTGTCGCTGTCCACGAAGATCTCCTTGAGGTAGTTCTCGAACTTGAAGCGGGCCAGGGTGTTCTCGCCCCAGAGCGAAGGGTTCCAGTTCTGCTTGGCGTACTTGGCCAGGTCGAGCAGGCCGGCCTGGTTGAAGTCGTCGCGCACGAAGTGGGTCTGGGCGTCGATGATGAACTGCTTCGAGAGCGCGCCCGCCCGCTGGTTGGCCACTCCAGGCGTCTGGGCCTCCGCCGCGCTCACGTCGAACAGCGGGCCGAAGACCTCGTTCATGGCGAGGAAGGCGGCCGCCATCCCGGCGCTCGAGGCCAGGAACTGCCGCCGGTCCATCCCGTGCCGGGGGCCGAGGCCGTCCGCCAGCTCCTTGATACGGGCTTCGACCCGCTGTTGATCGCGAGTCTGCGGGAGCGGGATGAATTCCCCGTTGGACACGATCTGGGTGGGGACGGGGGAGGCGAACGACGCGACCTCGGCCGGCGCCGTTCTCGTGAGCTCCTCGTCGCTGAGGTAATGGGGCATGGCGGATCTCCTTCAGGGGAAGGGGTGGGGGGCCGAACTGCCATTTTCCCTGGCTCGGTCCCCGAGCCTAGTCCGATTCGGGTCCTTGTCAAGACGCGAAGCGCACGGGAGGTGTTACCTTACCGCCTGCATGCTGGTGGCCGGCGAGATGTGCGCGCTCGTCCTGTCGTGCGACGTGCGGGACGCCGCCCAGGTGGAGTGGGTGGTGGCCGGGGCGGTGCGCGAGTTCGGGCGCGTCGACCTGCTGGTGAACAATGCCGGGTACCGGATCCGGGCGCCGCACCGGCGTCTTGCTCTGCTGCCTCGGCGTCATTCCTCGACCGGATCGACCGTCCGGTTGGGCTAGCGGGCTTCCAGCAGGGCGCTCAGCTCGGCACTGGATCCCGGCAGCATCTCGGAGGCGGGAGCCAGGTAGACGCCGCCGGGACGAGTGTCGCGGGTGATCAGCGCCCCCGCGCCGATGATGCAGCCGCTCGCGACCCGCACCCCCTCCCTCACCACGGCGTTGGCGCCGATGATGCAGTAGGGCTCGATGGTGCACTCGCCCAAAACCACGCTATGCGGTCCGAGGAAGCAGTGATCCTGGATCTCGGTATGGTGACCCACCACGCTTCCGGTCTCGACGATCACGTCGCGGCCGAGCCGCGCGAAGGGCTTCATCACGACGTTCTCGTAGACGAAACAGTTCTCCCCGAGCGTCGATTCCGGCCATGTCACGGCCCGGGAGCTGACGTAGGTCACGAACCGGTAGCCCTTGGCCTGGGCCTGCTGGAACTTCTCCGCCCGGAGCTGGTTGACCCGCTTCAGGCCCAAGGGAACCGCCATCAGATACTCCTCCGGCGGATAACGCTGCGTGATCTCCTCGAACGGAACCACGGGACAGCCCCGCAGCTCATCCTGCTGGATGTGCGCCCGGTCCACCGTGAACGCCACGACCTCGTGGGGAGAATCGTGGCGCAGATAGAAGTGGTTCGTCTCCGCGAACCGCGCGTTACCGAATAGCACCACCTTGCTCAAGCCCGAGCTCCCTCGCGGTCGGTCGCCTGCAAGAACGCGGTCATCCTGTGGATCGTAGAATAGCGAAACAGATCTGCGATCGCCACCGGCCGGGCCGCCAGCGGGCTGACGCGCCGGTGCAGCTGGATGACCAGCAAGGAGTGCCCGCCCAGGTCGAAGAAATCGTCGTGCACGTCGATCCGCTGGACGCCCAGGACCTCCTGCCATATCGCAATGAGCTGCCGCTCCAGACCGCCGGGGCGTTCAGAGGGAGCCGGCCCGGCCGGGACGACCGGCACCGGCGTCGCGCCCGGTGGTTGCAGCGCCTTGCGGTCGATCTTCAGGTTGGGCGTCAGCGGGAACTCGCGCATCTCGACGAAATGCGACGGCACCATGAACTCGGGCAGCTTTGCGCGCAGATGGTCACGCAGGGCGTCCGCGGGGATACCGGAGGCTCCGGTCGGCGTCACATACGCGACCAGGCGCTGGTCCCCGGGAGTATCCTCACGCGCCAGCACCACGGACTTGCCGACCGCGGGGTGCTCGTCGAGCAGGGCCTCGATCTCGCCCAGCTCGACGCGGTAGCCGCGCAGCTTCACCTGTTCGTCGCTCCGGCCCAGAAATTCGACGTTGCCATCGGAACGATAGGCCGCCACGTCCCCGGTCCGGTAGAGGCGTCCGTCGGGATCGCCGAAGGGGTCATGCACGAATCGATCGGCGGTGAGATCGGGCCGCCTCCAGTATCCGCGCGCCACGCCCTTCCCGCCGATGTACAGGTCCCCCGGCGTGCCCACCGGCACCGGCTGCATCTGGTCGTCGAGGATGTACAGCGCGGTGTTGGCGATCGGCCGTCCGATGGGAACCGTGGTCTCGCTGCCGGTGAGCGTGTAGGTGGACGACCAGACCGTGGTTTCCGTGGGCCCGTACATGTTGACCACCTTCCCGAGGACGAGCTCGCCCAGGGTCTGCGCCTGTGAGGGAGACAGCGCCTCACCCCCCACGAGCATCGCCTTCAACCCGCGCAAGGCGAGACGTGACTCTCGATCGGCGGTCAACAGGGTGGCCATCGAGGGGGTGCACTGCAGATGCGTCACCTTGTGGCGGGCGATCAGGGCCGGGATGGCCGAGGGCCCCGCGGCGGGCGCCGGCGCATTGCCGGCGAGCTCCCGCAAGCGGTTCAGATGCTCCAGATGCTGGAGCGCGGCCGAAGAGGCGACCCCGAAGTCGATCAGGCACGCCAGCTCGTCGATTCCGATTCTCTTCAATCGCTGCACCATCGCGAGGCAGGTCTCGACGGTGCCGAACAGGCCGCTGGTCTCGAAGTACCGCTCGAAGGCGTGGCTCAGGATGGCCGACTTCTCTTCCGGCGTGAGGCTCTCGGCCGCGAACATCTGGCTGAGGGTCTGACCTGTCGCAGAGGCGCGCTCCTTGAACGCCGGGAACGACCAGGCGGCCTGCTCGGTCAGGTCCAGGGCGCTGGCCAGATAGCCGACCATCGGCTCGCGCACGACCGCGCGCACCTGGCCGTCGTCGTCGCCGACGAAGGTGTGGAGCATCAGCGTCACGTAGCCGTTGCCCGGATGTCCGTTCTCTCGCCACGCAGTACGGTAGATGGCGAGCTTCTCGGCGAGCTGCTCCACGTTTTGACCCAGCAGGTGGGTGAGGACGCGGAAGCCGCCGGCGCCCGCCCTTCGAAACGTCTCCGGGTTTCCCGCCACCGTGACCCACACCGGCAGCTCGGCTTGAACGGGCCGGGGCAGGGTGCGGACCTCGATCTCCTTGTGGTCGGGGCCGCGAAAGCGCACCGCTTCCCCTCGCCACAGCCGGCGGACGATCTCGATGCCGCGAAACATCGTGTCATGGCGATTGGCGTAGTGCTCCGGCTGCAGCACGAAGTCGTTCGGCTGCCAGCCGGAAGCAAATGAGATCCCGACGCGGCCACCCGAGATGTTGTCTACGACCGACCACTCCTCGGCGATCCGGATGGGGTGGTGCAAGGGAGAGACGCAGCTCCCCGCGCGGAGGCCGATCGATTTCGTGATCGACGCCAGGGCGGCGCTGGTGACGGACGGATTGGGATACAACCCGCCGAACGCGCCGAAGTGCCGCTCCGGCGTCCACACCGCGGCGAAGCCGTGCTGGTCCGCAAACTTGGCCCCTTCGAGCAGCAGGGCGTACTTGTTGGCCGCATTCTCTCCTTCGGCGTTGGCGAAATAGAACAGGCTGAAGTCGATGCCGGCCGCTCGACCGCCCTTCTCCGACCCGCCGTGGACAACAACCTTGAAGCCACGCGCCATGGTCCAGAACAGCTCGAGGACCGAGATGTCGAACGAGAGGCTGGTCACCGCCAGCCAGGTCCCCGGTGGATCGTGCGGAATACGATCATCCATTCCCGCGAAGAAGTTCGTCACGTTGCGGTGCTCCACCATCACGCCCTTGGGCCTGCCGGTGGAGCCGGAGGTATAGATGACGTAGCTCACGTTGCGGCCGGTCACACCGCGGTCCAAATTCTCCTCTGGCTCCCGCTCGACGCTCTCCCAGTCGGCGTCGATGCACACGACCTTCGCGCGATGAGCGGGCAGCCGGTCGAGCAGCCCCCGCTGCGTCAGGAGAATCGGACATCCGGCGTCTTCGACCATCAACGCCAGGCGGTCCGCGGGGTAGGTTGGATCGAGCGGAACATACGCCGCACCTGCCTTGAGAATCCCGTAGACGCCGGTCAGGAGGTCGATGGACCGCTCCAGGCAGACGCCGACGAGCACCTCCGGTCCTGCGCCCAGCCGGCGCAGGTGCCGGGCCAGCTGGTTGGCCGCGCGATTCAGCTCGTCGTAGCTCCGCTGCTGGTCTCCACAGACCACGGCTACCGCGTCCGGGGTCCGCGTCACCTGTTCCTCGAAGAGCCCGTGCACGGTCGTGTCGTCGCGATACGCCTTGCGGGTGGCATTCCAGGTGATCAGCAGCCGTTCGCGGTCGGCCTCCGTGAGGAGCGGGACCTGCGCGAGCGGTCCGTCGACATGGGCGGCGACGTGCTGGAGGAAGACGGTGAAGGCGCCCTGGAGCTCGAGAATCCGGGCCCGATCGAAGAGCGCGGTCCGGTACGTCCAATGGCTGGTCCGTCCGTCCCGCGAGACCGTGATCGTGAGGTCGTTGTCCGCGACGTCCTCCGGTGAGTCCCGTTGCAGGATCCCGACGGGCAGCCGCATGCCCCGGCCGCGCAACTCCGGAGTGCGAGCGACGAGGGAGCGCGCGTACGTTTGCTTGGCCTTTACGCTCTCGAGCTCGTTCAGCACGGCCCGAAGTGCCGCGTCCACGCTGCCGTCAAGGTCCAGCGCTACGTGCACCGGGACCTGAAGGGCGAAGAACTGTTCGCAGCCCGATAGCGACTCCTCCAGGCCCGCGTGTCCGAAGCCGATGTCGAAGGACGCCCGGCCCGAGATCCGCGCCAGGTACAGCATCAAGACGGCCGTCAGGAAGTTCTGGGGTTCGCCCGCGGGGGCGGGAGTCGGTGGGGCGACCAAGGCCGCGGTCACGCGAGACTCGGCTCGTTGCGGGCCCGCGCCACGGTACCCGGAGGGAAGCTCCATGGGGGCAAGCTGCCGGAGCCGCTGCTGCCAGAATTCCTCGTACCGCACGATACCCCGGCCCAACCGCGTGAGGGTCGCGGCCTGGTCGGACGGGAGGGTCTCGAAGCGGCCGCCGGCAGTGATCCCGGCCGCGGCGATGTCCAACGCCTCTCCCGCGAGCGTCAGCAATCGGGGAATGACCACTTCACTGGTCGACGTGGCGACGCGGACGGCATCACCGTCGACATCCAGCACCGTCCCGGGCGCGCTTGCCGAGACTGCCGGCAGCACCTCGACCTTCGGCACGAGCAGCACGTGTCCGCCGCCGACCACCTTCGGAACTTCGAGGGGATTCGGGTACGGCCCGAAATCGAGCGCGCGCACGAACGCGGCGATGTGCTCGGCGGGCAGAGTCCAATCGATGCACGCCTGCGCCGCGGGCCGCGCGTGCTTCGCAAAGTACGTTCGCTGGGAGAGATCCTGGGGGCGGGCTCGAAACGTCCCATCGCCCAGGGCACGGACCAGCTCCTCGAAGGAATCGATCCCGGCCTTGAAGCACTTGCGATTGAGCGTGAAGGCCGTGTCATCGGGGGCGAGCGCAAAGACCGACTGTTTCAGAATGGCGCCGGCATCCACCGTCTCTTTCATCTCGTGCCAGGTGACGCCGTGGGACGTCTCCTGATTGAGGATGGCCCACGTGGTCGCGTGGAGCCCGGCGTACCTCGGCAACGGGCCGTCGTGAAAATTGATGGCGCCCAGACGGGGCAGCGCCAGGATGCGAGCCGGAACGACGGAGACGTTGGCGATACCGAACAGGTAGTCGACGGGCCGACCATCGACCGCAGAGAGCAGGTCGTCCTGGCGGGCGACCCACGGAATCTTCTGTTCCTGGGCCCAGTCCTGGATCACGTCGTTGGTGGACACGATCGCCTGGATCGTGTGCTTGTGGCGCAGGAGAGTCTCCGCGCAGGGGATCAGGAGAGGTCCCTCTCCCAGAATGAGTGTGCTGAACGTCAGGAGGAGTGAGCTGAATGTCATGGGCTGACAGCCATTGCCTTCCCGGTCACGACCCACCGACCAAGGCGGACTCGGGAGCACGCTCGAGCAGACAGCAAGCGATGCGGCGGCGGCAGAAGACATCAACGAGCACGTGCAGTGTTCCTTCGGTCTATGTGACCAAGAGTTACCGAGTTCGGTCGAGTCCCTGGACCCACCAACTCCTATACCATGATCGGCCGTGCCCCGCTCGGGCCCGAGCGGAAGGCCTCCCGCCAGGAGATTGGTAAAAACAAGATCGGCCACTTCCGTGAGCGGCGTCCCCGGGGTCAGCAACCGCGAGGATTGACGCGAGACCCGGCCCTCACTCCGCCAGTGGAGGCCGGACGAACCAGACGACCCCGAGCGCCACCAGCGCCGCGAGACTCGCGTACCACGCGTATCGTCCGGCATCCGCCCGCAGGTGATTGCCCCTCGCCACGACGGAGAGGCCGGTGACGTAGAGGATCTCGCACGCGCCGTTGCCCGTATCGCCGCGGGTGAGACTGGTCCGCCGAGTGAAGATCTCCCGACCGCCCTGGGTCACCGTGTAGTCGACCAGCAGGCCGGTCATTCGAATCTGGTCACCGACGTGGATCGCGCCGATCTGCTCCCCGATCGACGGATCAGCGGGGAGGAGGTGATTGTTCGAGGCCGTCTCCGGCTTGAACGCGGGCGTCAGGTCTCGCGACCAGCTGAAGGAGCAGGTGAACTCCCCGCTCCAGAACTTCACCTTTCGATAGGACCCATTCGTGATCGATTCCCCCCAGACGACGCAGACGTCCCGGATGTTCCCCGGATCCGTCTTGTGGTCGAGGTTGAACAGCGCATCGCCGCGGTGCTGCGAGACGACCAGCCCGGAGATCGCGTAGGTCGCCCTGGGCACGAGCGTGTACGTGTAGCCCTCGATCAGCGCGGTGAACGCGGGGCGGTCGCTCGGCTCCTGGAGCGGCTCCCCTTCCGTGAGCGCGCGGTCGATCCGGGACATCTCGGGCAAGGCGACCTCGCGGAGCGAGAGGTAGAGCGCGCCGATCACACACACCGCGAGCGAGATCGCCAGGTAGCGCTGGACTATCTTCACCTATGCCGATTATCTCGTCCCGGACCCGGTGGACGGCAGATCTTCCGGGGCCTCCGGTTCTTGACCACGAGCCCACGCCGGGGCAGGATGGCCCGGGACGGAGGAACCCGACCATGACCGAACCGGTGACCCAGCTCGACATCGACCAGCGCGTGCTCGACCTCTACGACGAGTACTGCCACGGGGGCATCGACCGCCGCGAGTTCCTGCTGCGGGCCGGGGCGGTGGTGGGCGGCCTGGCCATGGCCCAGGCCCTGCTGCCGCGCTACGCGGGGGCGCAGACGATCTCCTTCACCGACACGCGGATCAAGGCCCAGTACGTGAGCTACCCGTCGCCCGGCGGCAGCTCGGGGCAGATGCGGGGCTACCTGGTGCAGCCCGCGGGGTCGGGGCCGTTCCCGGCGGTGCTCGTGATCCATGAGAACCGCGGGCTCAACCCCTACATCGAGGACGTAGCGCGCCGCGTCGCGGTCGAGGGCTTCGTGGCCCTCGCGCCCGACGGCCTGTTCCCGGTGGGCGGCTACCCCGGCAACGACGACGACGGCCGCACGCTGCAGGCCAAGCTCGACCAGGCCAAGCTGCGCACCGACATGCTCAACAGCGCGAGGTTCCTCAAGACACATTCGCTCTCGACCGGCAAGCTCGGCGTGACCGGCTTCTGCTGGGGCGGCAGCACCGTCAACTTCCTCGCGGTCACCCTGGGCGCCGACATGCAGGCGGGGGCGCCGTTCTACGGCGCGGCGGCCGAGACCGCCGGGGTGCCGAAGATCAAGGCGCCGCTCCTGATCCACTTCGCGGAGACCGACCCGCGGATCAACGAGATGTGGCCCGCCTTCGAGGCCGCGCTGAAGGCCGCCGGCCTGACGTACCAGGCGTACATCTACTCGGGTACCCAGCACGGCTTCCACAACAACTCGACGCCGCGCTACCACGAAGTCTCCGCGAATCTGGCGTGGGAGCGCACCGTCGCCTTCTTCCGGACCAACCTGGCCTGACCATCACCGAACCTGGAGGCGACAATGGCGAACGCCGGCACGGGCACGGGACTTCAGCTCCGCTCGACGGTGAAGAAGGACGGCACCCTCGAACTCTCGCTCGTCGGTGTTGGGACCCCTGAGCCGAAGCCGGAGGAGGTGATCGTCCGCATCGAGGCCTCCCCCATCAACCCCTCCGACCAGGGCCTGCTGTTCGGAGGCGCCGACATGAGCACCGCCAAGGCCTCCGGCACCGCCGACCACCCGGTGGTGACCGCGAGCATCTCCCCGGCGGTGATGAAGGCGATGGCCGGGCGTCTGGACCAATCCCTGCCCGTCGGCAACGAAGGGGCCGGAGTGGTCGTCCAGGCCGGGGCGTCTCCGGCCGCGCAGGCGCTCATGGGCAAGACCGTCGCCATCCTCGGGGGCGCGATGTACTCGCAGTACCGCTGCATCAAGGCCGTGCAGTGCCTGGTGCTGCCGCCGGGAACCACTCCGGCCGAGGGCGCCTCCTGCTTCGTCAATCCCCTCACCGCGCTCGGCATGGTCGCCACCATGCACGCGGAGGGGCACAAGGCGCTCGTGCACACCGCGGCCGCCTCCAACCTCGGGCAGATGCTGAACAAGATCTGCATCAAGGACAATGTCGGCCTGGTGAACATCGTGCGGAAACCGGAGCAGGCGGACGTCCTGAAGAAGATCGGGGCCGCCTACGTCTGCAGCTCGAGCTCGCCCACCTTCATGGACGACCTGACCGCGGCGCTCGTCGCCACCGGGGCCACCGTCGCCTTCGACGCCATCGGCGGCGGCACCCTCGCGGGACAGATCCTCACCGCGATGGAGATCGCGGCGAACAAGACGGCGAAGGAGTACAGCCGCTACGGCTCCGCCACTCACAAGCAGGTCTACATCTACGGCGGGCTCGACCGCGGGCCGACCCAGTTCAACCGAGCCTTCGGCATGGCCTGGGGCATCGGCGGCTGGCTGCTGACCCCGTTCCTCCAGAAGATCGGATTCGAGGCGGCCCAGAAGCTGCGCGAGCGGGTCGCGGCCGAGATCAAGACCACCTTCGCGAGCACGTACACGAAGGAGGTCTCCCTCGCCGGCGCCCTGCGGCTCGACGAGATCGCGGTCTACGGCAAGCAGGCCACCGGCGAGAAGTACCTGATCAACCCGAACAAGGGCCTTCACCAGCCTTAGCCGAACCACCACCTCAGGCCGGGGTCCTGGTAGACCCTGACGCCACACGAGCAGCCGGCCCTTCTGTCCCTGGACGAACCGAGGTAACTACACGGGGAACACCGAGGGGATGGTCGTTCAGTTTCCGGTCTGCCGCCGCCCCGTCACCGCCCTCAAGAGAGGGGTGAATGCGGTGAGCGTCGTGGTCAGGACCGCCGTGCTCAGCGTGAACGCCAGGGCCCGCGTGATTCCGATCGGGGCGAGCATAATCACCCGCACGGCCAACTTCGCGAGCTCTAGAGGGTCGACTCTCCGTGTCGGCATCTTGATCACCTCCCAGACGTGGCCAAGTCAGCATGCCGCGTGCCTTCCTCGGGAGGCACCGTTAGACGCCAGGTCGCGCGCTGGAGCGATGGATCTCCCGAAAGGTGACGGTTTTGGGAACCTCCCCCGTGAACTTATTACGACGCCGGGGTCGACCTTCTTACACGGTCACACCGTCCACCGAAAAGCGGTCATGGGGAATCGGGCGAGACGGCCGGGACATCGGCGTATGGCACCCGTGATGCAAGTTGCCCGGTGGGGAGGAACTGCGATGAGATGGCAAAGCGGTTTCAGCGTGGCATCCGTCGTCGTCTCGCTTGCAACCTTCGTGGGCACAGGTGGCGGAGTCGGGCCTGTTCATCCGGCCAGCGCAGCTTCGGCCGCCGCGACCTCGGAGCCTCGCTTCATTCGCGAGGCTCAGCGTACGCTCGGAGAGCTAGGATATCGGCCGGGCCCGATCGATGGCGTGGTCGGTCGCCGGACGCAGGGCGCGCTCGCGAGGTATCAGCGATCGGAGGGAATTCCGGTGACCGGACATCTCGACGCGGAAACCCTGGTGCGCCTCGACATACACCGGCGGGTGTCACCGGCCGGCGATCGGCGCGAGAGCGAGCTGGGGGTGCGGCCGGCGGGGGCAACCGCCAGGCACTGACGCGGCTCCCTCAGGTCCGGCTCCGCGCGAGGAGCTGCGCGACGGCGACGACGAAGTCTTTCACGTTCAGGGGCTTGCTCTGGTACGCGTCGAACCCGGCATCCATGATCTTCTGCCGGTCCTCGGTCATCACCGACGCGGTGATCGCCATGATCGGAATCGCGCGCGTGGTTGCATCGGCCCGGATCCGCCTGAGCGCCTCGACCCCATCGATCCCGGGAAGCCGAATGTCCATGAGGACCAGGCTCGGCCGTTGCTCGAGGGCGAGGCGGACACCCTCTTCCCCCGTCTCCGCCTCGATGACCCCGTACCCCTTGAACTTCAGCACGTCCCGGACGAGCTTCCGGTTCTTCTCGTGGTCCTCGACGATGAGAATCAGCTCATTTGCCATGGTGCACCGGAATGGTGAACGTAATCGTCGAGCCCACGTCGAGCAGACTCTGGAGCCGGATCCTCCCGCCGTGCAGCTCGACGAAGTTCCGGCATAGCGTGAGCCCGAGCCCGGTACCCTCCTGTTTCACGGCCCCGGCCCCCACCTGACGGAACTGCTCGAATACGGCCTCCTGATCCTCGGGGGCGATACCGACGCCGGTGTCGCTCACCGCGATCTCCACCATCCCGTCCACCGGCGTCGCCCGGACCTCGATTCGCCCGCCCTCCGGCGTGAACTTGATCGCATTCGAGAGCAGGTTCAGGAGCACCTGCTTGATCTTGCGCTCATCCGCCCGGACGTCGCCCACTCCTTCATCGATCAGCTGATGGAGGGCGACCCCACGGCGGGAGGCTCGCTCGCGGACGAGAATGAGCGCATTCTGGATCGCCAGCGGCAGGTCGAAATCCGTGAGGTCGAGCTCCATTCGCCCGGCCTCGATCTTGGACAGGTCCAGGATATCGTTGATGAGCGAGAGGAGGTGCCCGCCCGAGTCCCGGATGTCCCGAAGATACTCGTCCTGCTTCTCGTTCACGTCGCCGAACATCCGATCCAGTAGCACGTCGGAGAATCCAATGACCGCATTCAGCGGGGTGCGCAGCTCGTGCGACATGTTGGCGAGGAACTCGGACTTGTGATGGCTGGCCGCCTCCAGCTGTCGTCCCTTGACCTCGAGCTCCCGGAAGAGCCTCGCATTCTGGATGGCCAGCACCGACTGGGCGGCAAAGGTCTTCAGCAGGTTCACGATCTCGGCGGGAAAGTGACCCGGCTCGTGTCGCCAGACGACGAGGCCACCGAGCAGTCGCTGTTCCCGCACGAGCGGCAGCGCGAGGAGCGACCGGAAGCCCAGCCCCGCCAGGATGTGCCGGGTCTGGGGGGCGACGGACAGGTGCTCATCCAGGATGTCGGCGATCTCGACCGGCGCGCGGGTCGCGCCCGCCTGGCCCACCGCGCCCTGACCGAGGTGAATCGGCGCCGCCTGAAGCGCCTCGAGATGCTCGGGCGCGATGTGGTGGGAAGCCGCCACGTGGAACGTCTCGGTCACTTCGTCGAACTCGTACACGGTGCCTCCGTAGCTGCCCGAGAGCTGGGCCGCCCGGGTGACGATGGTCGTGAGCACGGTGTGCAGGTCCAGGGTCGAGCTGACAGCCTGGCCGACCTCCCCGAGCGCTCTGAGCTCCTCGACCGATCGCGTCAGTCCCTCGTTTGCCTCGGCCAGCTCTCGCGTGCGCGCCTCTACCTTCTGCTCCATGTTCTCGTAGGAGTGCCGGAGCTGCGTGGCCATCTGATTGAACGAATCCGCCAGCGCCTCGAGCTCGTCGCCGGTCTTGATGCTGATCTGCTGGTCGAGCTTCCCCGAGCCGATCCGCTCGGCTCCCTCCTGAAGGCGGCGAATGGGGCCGACGATCTTCCGCGCGAGGACGAGGCTCGCCACCACCGAGAGCACCAGGCCGCCGGCGAGCAGCGACACGCTCCGCACGATGGAGGCGTAGAGAGGCTCGAACGCCTCGTCCAGCGGCCGTTCCAGGAAGACAAGCCAGTCGAGCGGCTCGATCGGGGCGTGAGCGGTCAGGACCCGGCGACCGTCGACGTCGGTCCCGACGGTGGCCGCGTTCTCCGCATCCGGCTGCGTCCGCCCGGCCAGCGCGGCGCCGACGTGCGGGAGGCCGGAGAAGCTCGTCTGCCGTAGTACCATGCTGATGTTCCGGTGGGCAATGAGCGTCCCCGACGTGTCCACCACGTAGGCGTGGCCGGCCTTCCCGACGTGGATCCGCGAGACCACCTCCCGGATGAACTTCAGATTCACCTCCGCGGCGA
>Ga0137394_10002232_pt1 | contig 14277 bp, 10 predicted proteins | sample czobulk116metaG_FD_108278 | JGI IMG/M metagenome (GOLD analysis project Ga0137394, IMG submission 108278) | Vadose zone soil microbial communities from Angelo Coast Range Reserve, California, USA - czobulk1.16 metaG | ecosystem: Environmental > Terrestrial > Soil > Vadose zone | place: USA...
AACGGCTTTCGAGATGAGATGCGGGACAAGATACTTCAGGGTTCGGCGCACCTTACAATCATGCGCAGCGATGGCCAGCCAATGTCGGATTACAGAGACGTGGCGGCCCGCATCGACCGTCTGGATGGAGTGACCGCGGCAAGTGGAACCACCTACGACGGAGCAGTTGTGATTGGGCCAAAAGGATCCGCTTATGCGGTTCTCCGCGGCGTCGATGGCGCCTCTAACGAATCACTCGCGGCCATAGGTCGCTCGGTAATCAGCGGTTCTGTTTCCCACCTTTTTGAAGACGGCACAAAGGATGGGAGTCTGCCTTCCGTAGTGGCGGGAGCTGAACTGGCGACACGGATAGGGGTACAGACCGGTGATACTGCCGAAGTGATTTCGGCTAATCCTCGTTTCTCTTCCTCTAATTCAAGCAGAAGCCATGTTCGCGTCGCCGGTATCTTTCGCTCGGGGCTATTCGAATACGACTCAACCTGGATTTATCTCCCGCTGGAGACAGCCGCCGACTTTACCGGCGGAGCGCATACAGCTTCTGTCATCAGCGTTCAGGTGGCTAACATTTACGAGGTCAAGCAAACTGCGGCAAAGGTGCGTGAATCGCTCGGAAACTCCTACACCACCGTTGATTGGCAGGAAGCCAATCGGCCGCTGTTCACGGCCCTGGCAGTCGAGCGTCGTATTGGCGTCGTGATCATAGCTCTCATCATTCTTACCGCAGCGCTTAACATCACTACAACTTTGATCCTCGTGGTTATGGAGCGACGCCGGGATATCGCCATTCTTAACGCAATGGGGGCAACAAGCCGAAGCATCATGGGGATCTTCATGATTGAGGGCGCGATAGTAGGAGTAGTGGGTGCGTTGATCGGAGTTTTGACCGGAGTTGCCGCGACTTTTCTCGCGAATCGATATGGGCTTATTAGTCTGCCGCCCGACGTCTACTCGATTAGCAGTGTGCCCCTGAACCTACAGTTTCGCGATGTGCTCACTGCCTCAGTTGTAGCATTCGTTCTTACCGTGGTCGCCACGATCTATCCCGCGCGTGCGGCGGCGCAGGTTCGACCAGCGGAGATGCTGCGCGATGCGAATTAGTCCCCTGCCCGAAGTCGAGAGTAGTCGAATGGCCAACGTCCAAAGTCCAACGTCGCTTGAGACTACTGAAGGTTATGGGCGACGCCGAACAGGAGACGCTGGACATTCGACATTGGACATCGGACCGGGATTGACCGTAACTGACCTTAGAAAAAGTTTTTCTTCTCCTACGGGCGAGCGAATCGAGGTCTTACGCGGCGCCTCGTTTTCCGCAGTTTTGGGCGAAACCGTCGCGATCATGGGATCTTCGGGTGCCGGGAAATCAACTTTGCTGCATGTATTGGGAGGACTGGAAGCGGCGGATCATGGAAGCATAGTGGCGGGAGAGTTCTCAATCGACACCGCCGATCCTTCAGAACTCTCCCACTTTCGAAACAACCGGGTGGGTTTCGTTTTTCAGTTTCACCATCTTCTTTCCGATCTTACGGCCGCCGAGAATGTCTGTTTGCCGTTAATGATCAGCCGAACGAGTCGTCGGGAAGCGCTCCGCCGGGCAATCAGGGCACTCGAAGACGTCGGGCTTGGTGATCGTATTTCGCACCCGGCGAGACATCTTTCCGGAGGAGAGCAACAACGAGTTGCAGTTTGTCGAGCATTGATTACGCTGCCGGCTCTGGTTCTGGCGGACGAGCCTACAGGCAATCTCGATACATCAATCGGAAATGAAATTGCGCATTCGCTTGTTTCCTACGGCCGGCAAAACGGGGCCCTCGTAATTATCGCCACCCATAATCGCATGCTGGCGGACCTTTGTGATCACGTCTTAATCTTAAAGGATGGAAGGCTTAGCAATCTATAAACGAACCGAAGCCACCAGGACGGGAGCGTTGGGAATAGTCGGCGGCTTCACACTTTTATTACCGGGAAACCACACAAGCCTTTTTGGTCTCTCATTGATGGGTTATAATGCGCCCGTTGCCGGGCAAGCAAGTTCTTCGCCCGGCATGGTAATCATAAGGGCTTGTTCTTAAGATAAGACAAATGTTCGAACGTTACACCGAAAAAGCTCGCCGGGTAATCTTCTTCGCTCGCTATGAAGCGTCCCAGTTTGGCGCGCCGGCAATCGAACCGGAACATCTGCTGCTGGGGCTGATGCGCGAAGATAAAACGTTGACCGGCCGCTTCTTTCCTCGGGCCCAGGTTTCAATCGAGTCAATTCGCAAGGAGATTGAAGGCCGTACGCTGCTCCGTGAAAAGATTTCAACTTCCGTGGAACTACCCCTGGCTCCGGAAACGAAACGCGTCCTTGCTTATGCTCACGAGGAAAGCGATCGCCTCCAACACCGCCATATCGGCACCGAACACTTATTGCTGGGACTTCTGAGGGAAGACCGCTCGATGGCCGCTGAGATCCTCTACGAACGTGGACTTCGGCTGAACGCGGTTCGTGATGAAATTGCTCGGCAGTCGGGAGCAGACGCGCGTGGCTCGCAGAAGAAGGATACTCCGCACCTGGTAGAGTTTTCTCGCGACCTGACCGATGATGCTTCGAATGACAAGCTCGACCCACTAATAGGACGTGAGGCCGAAATTGAGCGAGTGGTTCAGATACTTTGCCGCCGCACCAAGAATAATCCGGTGCTAATTGGCGAACCCGGTGTAGGAAAGACCGCCATCGTTGAGGGGCTCGCGCAACGAATCATTCGCGGGGAAGTTCCTTCGTTTCTCGAGAACAAGCGGATCCTTTCGCTCGACCTTTCGTTGATCGTTGCCGGCACCAAATACCGCGGCCAGTTTGAAGAGCGGCTGAAACAGATCATGCGCGAGCTGGTTGAGAATCCGCAGTACATAGTTTTCATCGACGAGCTTCATACTTTGGTTGGCGCCGGTTCCGCGGAGGGCTCGCTCGACGCCGCAAATATTTTGAAGCCCGCACTCTCGCGCGGCGAGATTCAGTGCATTGGCGCGACGACGCCGGCAGAGTTTCGAAAATCGATCGAGAAAGATCGCTCACTTGAGCGTCGATTTCAGGCCGTAAAAGTGCCGCCTCCTACAGAAAAAGAGGCCGTCGAGATTTTGGAAGGCGTGCGCGAACGGTACGAGAGTTTCCATCAAGTTCGTTATACAGATGAAGCCCTGGAGGCTGCCGTCTATCAGTCTCATCGATACATTCCCGATCGATATTTGCCTGATAAAGCAATAGATGTCATTGACGAAGCCGGATCACGGGTGAAGCTGCGCGTTCGACGTGAACAGGGAAACCTCTCCGACTGGAGTCAAATAAATGCGTGGTCGCAGGAATCAGGTGACAGTCTGAGTAGTCAGGAAAGCAGTGAGGATGCCCTCGTCTCCGGCGAGGTTACGCGTGACGACGTAGAAGAAGTGATCGCGCGCTGGACCGGCATTCCCGTTACCTCCCTTAAAGAGGCGGAAACGCAAAAGCTTCTGCGGATTGAGATTGAGCTCCACGAGCGCGTCGTTTCCCAACGTCCGGCAATCTCGGCGCTTGCGCGGGCCATTCGCAGGTCTCGCGCCGGCTTGAAGAATCCGCTGCGTCCAGTCGGTTCCTTCCTGTTTCTGGGACCCACCGGTGTGGGCAAGACTGAGGTGGCCCGTTCTTTAGCTCAGGTTTTGTTTGGCAGCGAACGCTCAATGATTCGCTTTGATATGTCAGAGTTTATGGAAAAACATTCGGTGTCGAAGCTGATTGGATCTCCTCCGGGATACGTGGGCCACGAGGAGGGCGGCCAGTTAACCGAACGGATCAAGCGAGCTCCTTATTCAGTTTTACTGTTTGATGAAATCGAAAAGGCGCACCCGGATATTTTCAATGTTTTGCTGCAGGTGTTTGAAGATGGAATTCTGACTGATGCTCTTGGCAATGCCGTAGATTTCAAGAATGCCATCATCATCATGACTTCAAACATTGGCGCTCGCTTCATTCAAAAGAAGGGCACGATGGGTTTCCAGGGTAACTCTGACGCCACCCGGGAAAAGATGGAAGAGATGGTGATGTCGTCGGTTCGACAGACATTCAATCCTGAATTCATCAACCGTCTCGATGAGATCATCATCTTCGACGAGCTCTTTGAACATGAACTGCTCGACGTCATTCAACTTCAGGTCGAACAGATTAACCGGACGATGATCCGGCACGGATTTGAAGTAAGACTGACCGATGAAGCGAAGAAATGGATCGTGACTAAGACCTGCGCCGATCGCTCGTATGGGGCCCGACCGTTGCGGCGAGCACTGCAAAAGTATGTTGAAGACCCTCTTTCAGAAGCGCTGATTCAGGGCCAACTCGTTGACTACTCTTTGATTGAGATATTTCTCGATGGGGCTGAACTCAACTACCGGCCGGTGGGGATTGAAGCGCCCGACGATGCCATTCTTATTCACTGAATCGTTGTTGATTTACGGCATCTGACTCAACCGAAGGCAGAACAAAGGGCAAAGGGAAAGCCCGGGCAATTTCGCTGATCAGCCCGTTTTCCTTTTGCCTTTTTACTTTTGCGATGCTGGTTCGGTATAATGCGCGACTTTGCTGGACATGCATTGGCAACGAGACTGTTACCCTTCGGAATCCAACGCTTCCACAGTCTCTTAGCTCGTTGGCATTAGGTCATTTGGTCGGTTTTGCCTTTATTTTTCGAAACGATACATTTATAGCCCATTTTTAGCTCCCCGAAGTATCTGAGATCCGGTAAGAACCTCTGAGGGAAAAGGCGCTTATGCATTTATATCGCGGATTTTTGCTCATTTTTGTGAGCGGAATCATCCTGCTGGCATCCATGGTCTCCTCACCGCGAGTTGTAACAGCGCAGCAGCAGAACCAGCGTTTGGTTGAATCGGTAGACATCGTCAATAATCGGCGTCTCAGAAAAGACGACATACTTTATTACGTCCAGACCCGTCCCGGCGACCCTTACAACGAACAGCAAATCCAACGCGATTTACAGGCAATTCTTAATCTGGGTTTTTTTGATAAGACCGCTACGCGTGTTCTTACCGAAGATGGCGCCCGCGGGGGCATCAACGTCATATTCGAGGTCAAAGAACTGCCAATCATTCGCGATTTGCAGTTTGAGGGCCTGAAGAGCGTTCCGGAGTCGGATGTACTCAAAGCCTTTCGCGAACGGCGAGTTGGTATTTCCAAGGAAAGCATTTATGACCCGGTAAAAGCTCGGAATGCTGTCCGCGTTTTAAAAGAACTGCTTGCCGCTCGAGGCCATCCAAACGCCACGATTGAACAAAGACGGGAAGAGGTTTCCAATACATCCACCGCGCTTACCTTCGTTATTAATGAAGGAGACCGCGTTCGCGTGGTCGAGATTCAATTCGAAGGCAACACCGTCTTTAGTGACGGCGCGCTCCGTGGCTCAATGAAGTATGTAAAAGAGGCTGGCCTGATCACTCGCTTTAAAGGGCAAGACATACTCAATCGCGAGAAGCTGGAAGCCGATCTGCATAACGTAGACAACTACATGCGTTCGAAGGGGTATTTGCAGGCACGCCATGGGGAACCGCGAGTCGAAGGAGTGGGACCCCGCCGCACGGGACTTCCTATTCTACCGCTTCCGCTCCTCTCCTCGGTCGATGAGGGCTTGCGAGTGACAGTCCCGATTATTGAAGGAAAGGTCTATCGCATTGGCGAGATGAAGATCGAAGGTAACTCGATTTTCTCGGAACCTACCATTCGGGCCGTGATTGGACTCAATAAGGGCGACGTCGCCAATGGTGAGAAGATAGGCAAGGCCTTGTTTGAGAACCTGAAGAGGTATTACGGTCAGCAGGGTTTCATTGAGTACACTGCTGAACCAACGCCCACTTTCAAAGATAATCCTCAGAAACCCGACGAGGGGATAGTTGACTTTGTGATTACGATCGAGGAGGGAAAGCAGTTTTCGTTGCGCCGGCTCGAGTTTATCGGTAATACGTTTACGCGCGATAACGTCCTTCGCCGTGAGGTGTTGCTAAACGAAGGCGATATCTACAACCAGTCGAACTGGGAGTATTCGATTATCAAACTTAACCAGCTTGGTTACTTCGATCCCATCGACAAGGACAAAGACGCGGATTTCAAGACGAACGAAGAAGAGGCGTCGGTTGACCTCAACTTGAAGGTGACTGAGCGCGGCCGCCAGCAGATTTCCTTCAATGGCGGCCTCTCCGGCATCGGTGGATCGTTCTTTGGGCTTGAGTACTCGACCAACAACTTGTTGGGGCGTGGTGAAGTACTTTCACTGAACCTGTCTGCGGGAAACCGTCAGAAGTACCTTCAGTTTTCATTCACTGAGCCGTACATTAAGAATCGTCCGATTACCGCGGGCTTCTCTCTTTTTGGTTACAGCCAAAAGTTCTTCGGCGAGGGAACCTTTCTTTCGCAGAATGTCGCGGCCCAACAGGGCCTTTCCGGATCACAGATCGACTTTCTTAACGTAAGCGACGCAAATCTTTTCACGCGCACATCCTACGGCGGGTCGCTGTTTGCCAGTTCGCCATTGTCGGAATTCTACCGCAAGCGTCGCTTTACTCAGCTTTCGCGGGTTGGTCTTTCATATCAGGTCTCAACCTCCACGGTGAAAGATCCCCAGGTTAATACGGATCCCAACAATCCCACCAACTTCATCCCGGTTGTTTATTCTCAGCCGAATATTATTACCAGTCGCGTCACGGGTAGTTTCGCTTATGATACCCGCAATGCCAATATCGATCCGACACAGGGCAGAGAGTTATCGGTTCAGCTTGCCCTGGCCGGTCTCGGAGGTGACGTTCGCACTTATCAGCCGACCCTTACTTATTCTCAGTTTATCCCGGTTCGGCGTAAGCGGTCTGAACGACCTGAAGTCTTCGGGTTTCGCTTTATTCTAGGAACGGTCGGAAGCTTCGCTACCTCAAGCAAAGTGAGGGGCGCAAATTCATTAGCCTTCGTTGACGGGGTGCCAATTTTCGAACGCTTCTTCCTCGGCGATGAGTTTAGCATTCGAGGTTATAACGTCCGTTCGATTAGTCCGCTTGCTCCCCTCGACACCTATGTTAGTTCACGTAATGTGGTGCTGGCGTCTAATCCTGGCGGGACGCCCACGGTAATCCCGGGAGTGCCGTCCTCGTTAGCGAATGTCGGTGTTTTTACTGGCTTCTCTGGCTCAAACGTAGTTCAGCTTCCCAGGTCCTTTACCCCAATTGGCGCCGATACACAGGTACTGGGTAACTTTGAATACCGCATTCCGGTGATTGGCAACACAGTTGGATTGGCGGCCTTTGCCGATATTGGCTCCGCCTTCAACCTGCGAACCAAAAATGATCAATTCTTTTCCAGCAATTTCCTTGCTGACCAGCCTTTCTTAACATCCGTGGGTCTGATTCGCTGCGACAGAACTGCCGGGGGCCTTGCCCTGGCAAGTTTATCGACGCTGGCTGCCTGCAATTCCAACACTGATCTCGCACTACTCAGCGGGACAGGAGGATTGGTCATCCGAGATAATCGCCTGATAACTACCCAGGAGCTTGATAACGCGCGCAACCTTGGCCCATTTGATCCGACGACGGGCCTGCCCTTTGGTTTCCAGCAGGTGTTTCTCCGCGGCGAAGCACAAACCAACACGGCCGTTCGTCTCTCACAAAGCCTTTTTTCAAAATTCGGAGATTATCGAGCTAGCCTGGGGATGGAGGTGCGGGTGCAGGTGCCGGTCATCAACGTGCCTTTTCGACTGATCTTTGCGTATAATCCGAAAGCCAGACAGGATCAGCTTATCCAAGGGTTTCCATTCATCTTTAATGAGAAAAAGAGAGTTATCCGCTTTAGCGTCGGGCGCACCTTTTGATCATTCAAAGCCAACCACGGCGGTGGTCTGAACAACTAAGTAGGGCTGACAACCGCCATTATTTTGAGGAGCAATACAGGAGAATTATGAAGATAGACCGACTAATCGCCGCCTTTGCATTTGTTCTTGCGCTGGCTGTTTCACCTGCGCTGGCACAGCCAAAAACGGCGGCGCCCGCACCCACTCAGTCGACAGCAAATGTTCCGGAAAGCAAGATCGCTTTGATCTACTCAGATGCTTTTCTCGACGCCAAGACTGGGATCAACCGATTCACTACTTTGATCACCAATTTGAATCGTGAATTCCAGCCGCGCCAGACGGAACTACAGTCACTGCAGGGAAAGATTCAAGCGCTTACTGATGACATTTCCAAAACCGCAGCGGTAGCTGAGCCCAAGGCTATAGCCTTGAAACAGGAACAACTCGATCAGTTGAAGAAGGATTATCAGCGTAAGGGAGAAGACGCTCAGGCTGCTTATAACAAAAAACGCACGGAGATGTTTTCGCCTCTTCAGGATGACATTGGTAAGGCCCTTGAAGCTTATGCCAAGGCCCACAACATCAATGTCATAATTGATGGAAGTCAGGTACCACTGGTTTACGCTGCCGACACCCTGGATATAACTCGGGCTTTCATCAGCGAGTTTAATAGCAAGAATCCGGCGACCGCAGTAGTAACGCCGCCAAACTAGGCTCGAGCTCAAGGTTCTCAATCCGAAGACGCGGCGATGCGGTAGTTCAGCTCCGCGTCCCGCGTCTCGTCTATTTTCAATCATGGAAACTGTTCTCGATTCCCAGGCGATACAAGAACTCTTGCCACATCGATACCCTTTTCTCCTCGTGGATCGAATCATCGAACTGGTTCCCCGCGAACGAATCGTTGGAATCAAACAGGTCAGCATTAACGAGCCTTTCTTTCAGGGTCACTTTCCTGGTGCGCCCGTAATGCCAGGGGTGCTCGTGGTTGAGGCCCTGGCGCAGGTCGGGGCTGTGCTGGCGTTGCGTGAAATCGAGGACCGCGATCAGAAACTCGTGTTGTTTACCGGTATTCGCGAAGCGCGATTTCGCCGGCCAGTGGTGCCGGGCGACACCTTGACGCTTGAAGTAACGGCCTTGCGGATCGGTTCGCGCGTTCAGCGCATGCGAGGCGAGGCTAAAGTCGATGGTCAACTTGTCGCCGACGCCGATATTATGAGCGTGATCGCCGATCGTGCCTCTGCTGTGTAGCAAGAGGAGAGAAGACTAAGAGGAGGCTAAAGGGGAATGGGTAAAGGGTAACGATCGGTTTCCCATTACCCATTCCCCTTTTCCCAATAGCTGTTTATGGCTGTTGCCGCGAAGCCTAATAATTTCCATCCTACCGCCGTTGTCAGTCCTCGCGCTCGCATCGGGACTGGCTGCTATATCGGTCCATACTCAATTGTCGGCGATGAAGTTGAGCTGAAGGACGACGTCCGGCTGGACTCGCATTGCGTGATTGACGGCCGAACTGTTATTGGGGAGGGCACGCGGGTATTTCCTTTTGTTTCGATCGGGCTTCCAGCTCAGGATCTAAAGTACCAAGGCGAGCCATCGGAGACGCGCATCGGCCGGCGCAATATGATTCGGGAGTTTGTGACTGTTCATCGTGGCACCGCCGGAGGTGGGATGCTGACTCAGATAGGCGATGATTGTTTGATCATGGCCCAGGCTCACGTCGCGCACGACTGCATAATCGGAGATGGCGTGATTATGGCAAATGCGGCCACGCTCGCTGGGCATGTGATCATTGAGAACAATGCGAACGTCGGCGCTTACTCAGGTGTGCACCAATTCTGCCGCGTGGGCAGGGAAGCATACGTTGGCGGTTATTCGGTTGTGGTGAAGGATGCTTTGCCGTTTGCCTTAACCGTGGGCAACCATGCCCGGTGTTATGGCTTGAACACCACGGGGATGAAACGACGCGGTTATTCCGGAGAGGTAATCAAGTCACTACACCGTGCCTTTCATCTCCTTCTTTCCTCCAAACTCAATACTTCCCAGGCTCTGGAGAAAATCGAGGAAGAGATTAACGACTCGACAGAGGTGGACTTTTTGCTCGAGTTTATCCGGACCTCCAGCCGGGGGGTCATTAAGTAAGGATGAAGGATGAAGGATGAAGGATGAAGGATGAAGGATGAAGGCGGAAAGATGAAGTAGGAAGGATGAAGGCGGAAAGAATGAACAAAGAAGCGACCGCTAATATTGCCATAACACCTTCGCAACTATTGGGTCGAGCAAAGACCGCCATAGCTTCGACTCTTTCATCCTTCATCCTTCCGCCTTCATCCTTCCGCCTTCATCCTTCATCCTTTCCTCTTTCAGCCTTCATACTTTCCCAATGCATTACGGTTTAATTGCAGGCAATGGGCGCTTCCCCTTTTTGGTGGTAGAAGGGGCGCGAAAGGCCGGCGTGTCGCTTTCCGTTGTAGCCATTCGCGAGGAGACCGACCCTAAGATTGAGCAGGAAGTTGAGCGCCTAACCTGGGTAGGGATCGGCCAACTTGGCAAAATGATTCGCTTCTTCAAAAACGAAGGCGTGGAGAAAGCCGTCATGGCCGGCCAGGTGAAGCACGTCCAGATCTTTAGCGGCGCCATACCCGACGCGAGAATGTTGAAAGTGCTGCTTAAGCTTCCGCGCCGCAACACTGATTCGTTAATAGGTGCGATCGCCGCGGAACTCGCGAGCGAAGGCATCGATCTGATCGACTCCACCTATTTTCTGCGTGATTATTTACCCCTCGAGGGAACACTGACACGTCGTAAACCTAACCCGGCCGAGCGTGCTGACGTTGAATATGGACTTGAGATCGCGCGGGAGATTGCACGCCTTGACCTGGGTCAGACTATTGTCGTGAAGAGTAAAGCTTGCGTATCGATTGAAGCCATGGAAGGCACCGATGCGACCATACGACGCGCAGGTTCGCTGCTGCGGGGCGATCAGAAAACGAATGCGGTTGCTCTTGCTATCGGGCCGCTCACGGTGCTGAAGCTGGCTAAGCCAAGTCAGGACATGAGGTTTGACGTGCCGGTCGTCGGGGTGCCGACAATTGAGACGATGGCCGCAGCTGGCGCAACCTGTCTTTGCATTAGTGCCGGAAAGACACTGATGTTCGACCGCGAGGAAATGATTGCCCTGGCCGACAAAAACAAGATTGCCATCGTTGCTGTCTAGACCCTGGGCCAAAGTTTAAGATTTGGCCTGGCCGGATAGCCCAGCAGCAACTAACTTCAGAACTCTGAACTATTGGTATCTGGGCGGGGTTGATCTTCGTCGTCCTCAACAGGCTCAACGGGAACAGAGCGTCCCGGCACGCGATACTCTTCGCTCACCCACTTGCTGAGATCGACGAGCTTGCAGCGTTCAGAACAAAAGGGTCGAAACGGATTATCGTGCCACTCGACTTGTTTGTCGCAGGTAGGACATTTTTTCATGAACCAGATGCGGCGCGGTTTAATTGACTAGCGGAGTCTCATTCACTGGGCGCAACAGCCATTCAGGCCGCTTGACCAGAATTCGGCGGTTAACGAAGTCGATCGTGCCCTCCCGACGCATCGCGTTCAAGCGAACCGTGACACTCTCGCGCGTGGATCCCACTATGGACGCTATCTCCCGGTGAGGCAGAGGAATGTCGATCAACACGCCCTCGGACTCCCGCACACCATAGCGATCGGAAAAGTCTGCAAGCAATCGATCAAGTCGGGCGGGAATAGCGTTTAACGCAAAATCAGCAAGTCGTCGTTCGGCATGCTCAAGTCGGTGGCCGATCAGGCGAAACGTATATTCATGGAGCCTGGGGTCCTCAGCCATTGCCAGCTTGAATTGCTCCGCCGGTATCTTCAGCAGTGTGCAAGACTCATAGGCAACGGCACAGTTTTCACGACGGCCGGCTGTTGAATAAAGCGCGGATTCTCCAAAGAGAGAGCCTTCAGGCAGTATATCAATTACAGCCTCGCGCTCACTATTGTTCTCTATGCGGCAAAGCTTGATGCGGCCTCTCACAATGGCAAATAAAGAGTCGGCTTCTTCGCCCGCACGGTAGACAAAGCGGCGGCGCCGAACGTCGTAAACGACCGAGCAGTCAGCAAGTTGGGACACCGCGCGTTCGCTTAAGCCGGCACCAAATTCAAGTTGGCGGACAATCTTCGCCCGATCGTCCGAGGTAAAGTCTCGAACGCGAGGCGGCGGCTTCGGTTTTTTGTCAATATCAATCATGGGGGTCCCCCGGGGAGTTACGCATTAGGAGTTCGAGTCAAAGGCTATAGGGTTCAGTCGTCGATGCGACGGTCTCGGTAACCCGGTGGTCTAATCGCTGGTCAGGATATCTGGTAACGTAAGGAAATCCCTGGTGATCGTGCCCGAGGTTTGAACTTCTTCAGCTATTGTACGGTCTCGATAATCGAGGGCGAGCTAAGAAAAGCGGACAACCTCTGAATAAAGCGCACTCTAACATGAAGCCTGTGGCCACGCAAGATTTGAAGCGCATAATAATAAGAGGTCAGAGGTGAGAGGTCAGAAGTCAGAGGTCAGAAGTCGGAGGTCAGAGGTCGGAAGTCGATTGAACTCGCGGGGGGGCCAGGACGTATGATAGAGACGGAGGTCAAAGGTCAGAAGTCAGATGGCCAGATGACAGTGTTCAGGCCGGCGGGTGCAGTCAATCAACCTTTTGACCTCTAACCTTTGACCTTTGACCTTTGACTTTTGACTTCTGACTTCTGATCTCTGACTTCTGACCTCTGAATTAATATGGCTGATTACAAAGAAACACTCGATGAATGGCAAAAGACGGTGCGCCGGAAGGCCCGAGAGCTTGACCAGAAGTATTCAATCAAGGACCTGGTAGATGAAGGAACGCGCGTCGCGGGAGAAGCGGCTAAACGGGGGGCTCAGACTTTCAATACCGGGGCCGAAAAGCTGCGCGCCGAAGCCGTGCGTCTGGCTGAGGACGGAGATATTACTGACGCTGCCCGGCGAACTGCCGACGAAGCTGCTCGCGGCGCAAAAAAAGCGGGCGAGATCATCCGCGATGCTGCCGGCGACGCTGGGAAGAAGGCAGGTAAAAAAGCAAGTGAAGTAATCGACGATGCGAAGACCTATTACGATCGCGCCTCGCAGTTTTATGACATGGGATCAAAGGTAACGCGGGCCTCGACAGCTGCCAGCGCCGGAATCCTCAAAGCACGGGAATGGATTAAAGAGAATCCCGGTAAGGCTGCTCTTGTTTCGTTTTCACTGGTGCTGGGTGTGCGTATGGGCAGTGCGTTGCCCGGCCTTGATGCGGTTTTGCTCGGCGTGCATCCCCACTGGCTAACCCATTCCGCACTGCCGATTTTTGGGGCGCGAAAGCTGAGCGAAAAGTTTAATGACTACTTACGCAAGCAGGAAGAACTGATTGCCGCGGGACAACTGGATGAAGCCGAGCGAAAACGCGTAGAGTTTCAACGAAACATTACTAAGTATGTAGGCGCGCCCCTCCTTGGAGCTGTTAGTTGTGCGGCGGGCGCAGTCATGTTCGCGCAGATTGTTCAACCTGGGAGTGTCGTTGGAGCACCAGTCAGTTGGCTGGTGGGTGGCAATCCTTTCCTTGGCGGTGTTTGGTTATTCGCGAACGGCGTTATCTGTTTTCACGAAGGTTATAAGTTCTTCATGATCGCGCTCGCGGACCAGGATGAGGTTGCTAAAGTTGTGCGCGAGATAAAAGGTTTGCTGCCGGCCGCTGCCACGGGTTGAGAATCAGCGCGAAGCTTCTGATAAACTCAACCTGTGCCTCGCCGAACCATAGAGCGATCTCATCATCACAATCTATGAAATCGCCAAAGAGCAATAACAATTCTAGTTACGGTTACCGCTGTGAATACTGCGAGGGAACCGTTCGGCCTAAGAAGGTTGAGCGGGAGGCCTTTAAGCATAAGAAGGGATTCATCATACTTGAAGACGTTGTCATTGGCGTCTGCGACGCCTGCGGTTCAAGGTATTACAGCGCTGACATTCTTCACGCCGTGAACGATATTGCTAACGGAACGAAGCCCTTCGAGAGAATTGAGAAGATCCCAGTGGCGCACTTCACGGCGTAAGGGTCCTTTACGAAGTCTGTTTATGGGTCAGGGAGATGGGGTGAGGAGTAAAATCTCAGGCCTCCGTTTCATCGACTTCATTGACACTCGGCACAGCTACGATTCCTCGAATCCACTGCAATGAATTGCGGGTTATTCCAGCTTTCCGCTTCGAGGACTTCTGACTTGTCAAAATTAAATTAAAGTCTTCTCAATGCGCCGGTCGGGTACCAGCCACATGATCACAACCAGAACGTACAGACCACAAGCAAGCCACGAATTCACAAACGCCAGCGGGACTGCTACCAGATAGATCACGATCGATATCTTTCCTTTGAAG
>Ga0137394_10002233_pt1 | contig 14274 bp, 11 predicted proteins | sample czobulk116metaG_FD_108278 | JGI IMG/M metagenome (GOLD analysis project Ga0137394, IMG submission 108278) | Vadose zone soil microbial communities from Angelo Coast Range Reserve, California, USA - czobulk1.16 metaG | ecosystem: Environmental > Terrestrial > Soil > Vadose zone | place: USA...
AGCAAATCATCATTGAAACAGGCAAATACGCAAAACAAGCCGACGGCGCGGTGACCGTCCAACTCGGAGAGACCATTGTCGTGGTTGCCGCGGTGGCCGCGATCAAAGCCAAACCCGGCCAGGACTTCTTCCCTCTCACCGTCGATTACCGCGAAAAGGCCGCGGCCGCCGGCAAATTCCCCGGCGGATACTTCAAGCGCGAAGGGCGCCCAACGGAAAAAGAGATTCTTACCAGCCGGTTGACCGACCGCCCTATTCGCCCGCTGTTCCCCAAAGGGTGGTACAACGAAGTCCAGGTCCAGACGATCGTCCTGAGTGCCGATGGCGAGAATGATCCCGATATGCTCAGCATTGTCGGAGCTTCCGCCGCTCTCATGGTCAGCGACATTCCCTGGGAAGGGCCTCTCGGCGCCGTGCGCATTGGCCGTATTAAAGGCAAATTCGTTGTCAACCCGACTCACGCGGAAATGCTCGAAAGCGATGTCGACCTGGTGTATGTCGGGAACACGAACGACATCGTCATGTTCGAGGGATCGGCCAAGGAACTTTCGGAAGCGGACTTCAATGCCGCCCTGAAGTTTGGCCACGAATGTTGCCAGCCGTTGATCCTGGCCCAGCGCGAGCTGGCTGCCCGAGGTGGAAAACGCAAGCGTGACATCACGATCAATGTCGTTCCCGAAGAAATTCTCAAGGAAGCCCAGGCCCTTTCCGGCCGCCGTATGGTCCCGGCGCTATTGACCCCCGGCAAGCTGGCCCGCGAAGCCGCTGTCAAGGGTGTCACGGACGACGTCGGTGCCAAACTGGTCGAAAAATTCGGCCCGGATAAGGTCACCGAATTCGTCCTCAAAGACGCCTTCTATTATATCCAGAAAGAAGCAGTGCGCGGATTGCTCATGGAAGGAAAGCGGCTTGATGGCCGTCCTCTCGACCAGGTCCGTCCGATCTGGAGCGAAGCCGGCATTCTCCCGCGGGCTCACGGTTCAGCCGTGTTCAGTCGCGGCGAAACGCAGGCAGTCACTCTCTGCACTCTTGGCACCAGCGAAGATGCCCAGGAATTCGATTCCTACACCGGTGGTGAAAGTGAGAAGAAATTCATCCTCCACTACAACTTCCCGAACTTCTCAGTCGGCGAGACCGGACGGATCAGTGGCCCTGGCCGCCGAGAAATCGGCCACGGCGCACTGGCGGAACGCTCCATCGCCCAAATGCTCCCCCTGAGCGAGTATCCGTATGCCATCCGCATCACCAGCGAAATCATGGAATCCAACGGTTCGACCTCCATGGCTTCAGTTTGCGGCGGGACCCTTGCATTGATGGACGCTGGCGTTCCGCTCATCCGGCCCGTCGGTGGGATTAGTGTTGGGCTCTGCACCGAACACGACGATAAGGACGCAATCAGCAGCTACAAGCTTCTGACCGACATCATCGGCTGGGAGGATGCCTACGGCGACATGGACTGCAAAATTGCCGGCACTGATCGCGGCATTACAGGCTTTCAGTTGGATCTGAAGCTCCGCGGCGTCTCGCACAAAATCATGACGGAGACTTTGGAACAGGCTCGCGTGGCTCGTCTGCATGTTCTGGCCGAGATGGCCAAGACCCTTTCAGCCCCGCGCAAGGAGATGAGCAAATACGCTCCCCGCATTGTGACGGTGAAGATCAACCCGGAGAAGATCGGCGCTCTCATCGGTCCCGGTGGCAAGAATATCAAACGGATCGTCGAGGAATCCGGTTGCGAGATCAACATCGAGGACGACGGCACAGTCAATATTTACTCCGTCTCTGAAGAGGGGATGAAGAAAGCCCAACAGGAAATCCAGGGCATGACCGCCGAAGCTGAAATCGGCAAAGTCTATCGTGGCAAAGTTGTCACGATTAAAGATTTCGGCTGCTTCGTCGAATTCCTTCCCGGTAAAGATGGCCTTTGCCACATCAGCGAACTGGCCAACTTCCGGGTCAAACAAACCGAAGACATCGTGAAGATCGGCGACGAGATTTGGGTCAAATGCCTGGGCATTGATGAAAAAGGCCGAGTCAAGCTCTCGCGCAAAGCCGCCATGGCCGAACGCGATCAGGAAATGGCCGAAAAAACGTGATCTTCGAAACAATTAGGTCGATTTGGGCGAGCCTCGGCTCGCCCTTTTTTGTCGCTCACCGCTCGTGCTCGTCCCTCGTCCTCGTCCTCGATCCTGCTTTGGCCGCGGCGACATTCGAGGACGAAGGACGAGCACGAGGCAAATGGGTCATCAGTGTTATCATCGTCGCATTGTGGGCAATCGCTCCCCTGCCCCTCCATGCCCACGGCGACGTTCACGGCCAAATCGTGGAAATGAGCCAGCGCATCGAAAAGGATCGCAAAAACCCGGAGCTATACCTCAGTCGTGCCGAACTCTACCGGACACATCAGGAATGGGACGCCGCAAACGCAGACTACGACCGCGCCTTCGCGCTGAAGCCGCTCGAGGTCATCGACTTTGCCCGAGGCCGAATGTTTCTGGAGGCCAATTGGCTTCTCTCGGCGAAGATCACGCTGGATCGGTTTCTGTCCAGGCAAAGCAATCACGTCGAGGCACTCGTCACTCGGGCGCGAACCCTAACCAAACTTGAGATGCGTCTTGAAGGCGCCAGGGACTACACTCGGGCGATCAATCTATGCACCGAACAGCGTCCGGAACTCTATTACGAACGCGCCCAGGCTTTGGCGGGCGGAGGTAATACCTACGTCAGGGAGGCAGTCCGCGGGCTCGACGAAGGCATTAAGAAACTGGGCCCGCTGGTTACTTTGGAACTTTGTGCCATCGACATCGAAGTCAAAGACAAACAGTACGACACTGCTCTCGCTCGGCTGGACACTATGGCGGCGAAATCGCCGCGCAAAGAAACCTGGCTGGCCCGTCGCGGCGACATCCTTGTTCAAGCGGGAAAAAACGAAGAAGCCCGAAAAGCATTCCAGGCAGCCCTGGACGCGATGGAAACATTGCCCCCCGCTCGCAAAAACGTTCCCGCCATGCTCGAACTCCAAACCCGTTTGCGCGACCAACTGAGCAAGCTCAAGTAACTTTCGCGTCCATCTTATACATCTAATCCTTTATCGTCACACGGCTGTGGGCATGCCTAGTTAAGGTCCATGAATTCCAGCCTACTCCTTGATGTTATGCAAGAGCTCCATTTTTCCAATAGCTGCAACCGCGATATCAGCGTCATCAAACTCACCATAGGCATCTATCACCAGTCCTGATTGAGTACAGACAACCTCCACAATTTCCTCGGGCGGCTTCGTATTCCTAGCGGGCCATCCTTTTTGCACCAGGAGCGGCAAGGTACGCATTGCCTGTGTTTCAGCTATAAAGGTGATCGCCGCTTGCTCGCTCATCATTATGCGACGAACGGGTTCTAGCTGATTGGGTTCAAAGCGCACCGCACCAAAAAAGCGCAAAACCTCTTCCGATGCCTGAAGGCCCTCACCAATATATTCTCCCTTGGGAAGGGAGATCCCGCTTCGTTCTAAGGATTTCCAGAAGCTATTGTATCTCGTGACTCGATTGTCCGGTTGGAACGTGCGGTGTCCCGCGACCAGCCATAGCTGCCACTCGGGCCAGGTTATCATCAGCTTTCCGATGGCGTGTTCAAGGCAGGCAAGTCGCGTCTTCGCAACGGAATCGGTGCTGCGCAATGTCCACACGGCTGCGGCTAGGTGAAGCGTCGGACTCACGCCAAGCGCAAGCACCTGATTCGAACGTGCTATATCTTCTACCAACTCGTAATTCATCTATGAAAATACCAGCGAGCCCGGCTTAGCATCGATATCCTACGATACTCCGAACGTATCCAAATCTGTGGGCCAAAGAATGGTGTATTCGCCTTTGTCCAGCTCGCGATATGCAACCCGCGCGTCAATCCAAAAGTCTCGGCTACCCAAAACAGCCTTCACCTCCGCGAAAGCCCTCTGAGGATCATCCGTGTGAATGAAAATATTGACCTCGCCTGAGCCCGCATCGTGACCGTCAATCTCGCTGCTAGACGAGAGCTTCTCTAGCAACACATTCTCAATTGCAATCATTGCGTCGTAATCTTTGATTGACGACGCTGGCCACTGCAATACGAGCTGATATTTCATGAACCGTACGGAGGAGCTTTCAAACCCTTTTGAAGTTGCTTCCGGATATAAAATTTTTGCGCTTCTTCAGGCCCGATAGGAAGCGTCTCGTGGAGATTGCGCTCAAGCTGTAGCATTTCTTCGCGAGAACCTTGCGCAACAATCCCGCCCACCCGCAAGCTCTTCGCTCGTCCTCCGCTGCAAGCGACGAATGCATGCGCTGATTCGTGAAATAACCATTCCAACGTCTCGCCTAACGAAACCGTTTACTACTCCTCATTGCCGTCCATCTTTCTCCCCTAACGAACAATAATCCGAAAGAACCGCACATTATCTGCAGTCCGCAGCATCGATTCATCTACCGTGAGAAGCTGGCCATTCCCGGCAGACGGAGCGCCAATGTTCTCCCACGTCGCAAGATCAGCCGAAGCTTGGAGTTGGTAAGTTACGCCCACAACCGAGAGCCACGAAAGGCTGAGCGCAAGACGCGAACCCGTGACCTGCCGCTTAAGGCATAACCCTGGTGCGGAATAACGCATATCGTTCCCTCCAGTTGTTGCGCTCTTGGCCGACCCGCTTTGCACGATTTTGCGAATCCGATGATTGCCGGTGTCGGCCACATAAACGTTGCCATCAGCGTCGACGCTCAAGCCTGAAGGGTGATCGAATTGCGCTTCCGACCCGAGGCCCTCGCGATACCCGGCTTCTCCCGTTCCGGCCAGCGTCGTGACATAACCATCCGTGCCGACTTTGCGCACACGATTGCCGTCCGTCACGTAAATGTTTCCCAGGCGATCGACCGTTGCGTCCTGCGCTTCTTCAAAACCCGACGAACTCGAGCTCCCATCGTACGCCCAAAACGGCTCCGCATGCGTTAGCTGTACGAAACTTCCAGGTGCATCGAATCGCGACATTGGGCTGTTCCCGCCAATTACGATCACACTATTCGCCATGTCTACTGCTACACCCACTTCACTTGCGGGAATGAATGCGAATCCCTCGACCTTACCCCGAGGAAGCACCTTCAGCACTCCCCCTGGCACTCCGGCGTAAAGATTCCCTAATCGGTCAACATCAAGATAACTCAGTGGCGTATTCATCGTGGCATAGGTCGATACGACACCTTCCGGATCAATGCGCCGAATCAAAAAGTTTCCGCTATCAGCGACATAAAGATTGCCTGCCGGGTCCAGGCAAATTCCCTTAAGGGTAGAGAATCGGGCCGATTTTGCGGGCCCATCCCGCAGACCAGGCAAACCGAGACCGGCTATGGACTTCACCGTCCCCTTCTCGCTTATCCTGCGAACCCGGTAATTCCCGGTGTCCGCGACATAAAGATTGCCTTTGGAATCCAGGCAAAGCCCGGACGGGCTGAAAAATTCAGCCGTCGCTGCCGGTCCGTCGCCATAATCGGCAATTCCATCCCCCGCGAGTGTTTCAACGCGCGCCCCGTCATCATTGATCACCATTCCGTAATGGAACTTCCAGGTAATCGATCCGTACGCAGGCTTTATCCCGGCGGCGGAAATCCAGGTATTATTGCTCACGACTATTGGGCCGGTATAGATGGAAGATGTTGGCGATGCGAATCCGCCATCCAGCGAGTAATAAACCACTGCCCCTGGAACCGATGGAGTAAGCGTAACCGCTGAGCCTCTGGAGATCGAACCTTGGCGTGGGCTGTATGCGATCTCAACATACGCGCTTGAATAGCTAAGACCTCGAATTTCACTGGGATTGTAACCGTCTTTCCGCGCAATTGCATAGAGTGTGTCCCCAGCTGAAACGGCAATGGGTTTGGTATAAACCGGTGATGTCGCATCGGGCAAACCAGGACCATTCAACATGAAATGAATGACCGCACCTGGATCAGGTGAAGTGATGGTGATCAGCGTGTTGTTTGTGACGTGCACTCCCGCGGGCTCGAACTCGGGCGTGGCCAGTTTGGGAAGCCTAAACCGCAAATAAACTGGCTCACTCGGCAAGTAGCCCTCCTTAAAAGCTTGAGCAATAATATTCAGATCGTTTGTGAACAGAAATGTTCTCGATGAACCGCCAAAGTCCGCACTCGCCGGCCACTCATCCAGGCTGGAAAATGCCATTGTTGCACCGGGCGTAACTGTGCGAACCGTCACCTCGCTCCCGCGGCTCACTTCTCCGGCCCACCGGCCGGGACTCAATCGGCCCGACCTGGAGCTTCCTATATACATTGCTCGACACAGTGCTGGGAGCGAGATCCTCCCGAAAGGCCCGCGCCAGGAGCATCTTGCCCGGACTGTATGGAACCCCGCGGCCCGATTCCACGCCGGGATCAAATCGCGTCGGTATGTGGCCATCTGTGGTGTAGTGGATCACCGCTCCCGGGGTGATGCAGCGGATGCTTGCAGTTTCTGAGTAACTATACTCACCGCTCGGATCGAAGATCGGCGGAGCGGCGCGCCCGCTGTCTTCAAGTCGATAGATCCTGCCACCGCCGTGATCTGCCGCATAGAGTCGCCCCACTTCATCTTCACCGAAACTGCTCATCGAGAATCCGGCCCATCCCAGAGATTGCATTTTCCACTCACCGGCATCTCTGCATAGGCCGAATACCTCACCCGAAATGGCGTCACCAAAGACGTAAATCCCATTAAGCCGGGACGGGAATGGGCCGCGCGCCACGAATCCCCCGATAACCGCGGCCCCACTCGTGTTTGGGTAGGTGGCTACCGGAGCCACCAGATTGGTTCCCTTCAGGCTGTTTCTGAAAACACCATCGATGGTTCCCTCATAAATCGGCCAGCCATAATTCCGGCCCCCAGCAGCGCTCGCCGGCTGAAAGTCGATCTCTTCCATCGCCATTTCGCCGACATCGCCGATGTAAAGGTCCCCTGTTTGTCGATCGAACGAAAACCGCCATGGATTGCGCAAACCGAGAGACCAGATTTCGGCACGATATCCAGGCACACCGACGAATGGGTTGCTCGACGGGACCGCATACGTTTCCGGGCCACTTTCCACGTCGATGCGGAGGATCTTGCCCAAAACGGACGAGGCATCCTGCGCCATTTCCGGGCTTAGGCCGTCGCCGATCGAAACGTAAAGAAATCCATCCGGCCCAAAAGCGATCTGCCCACCGTGGTGGAACGGGCTTCCATGTTCGAGGACAAGCAGGCGTTCTTCCGTTTGTTTATCTACCCTATTCGGATTTCCTGCGACCCGAAATCGCGAAAGCACCAGATACCCATCCGGTGTGCGGGTGTAAAAAGCGTAGAAGTATTTTTTGTGCGCATAATCTGGCGGAAAGGCGATTCCTAAAAGGCCGCTCTCGGAGTCGAGAACCACCCGGTTCGTCATTTCTAGAAAAGGCTCTGGCAAAAGACGACCTTTATACACGACGTGAATCATACCGGCCTGCTCTGCCACGAACAGCCTTCCGCTTCCGTCACCCGCATCGGTAATCTGCAGCGGCCGAACCAAACCATCGGCCACCTTCGTGAAGTGAAGCTGTGGCCAATCAATCGCGGCGGCAGAAGTGAAATGAGTCAGCGAGAAAAGCGCCCAAACCAGCCGAGTCCAAAGCGCTGTGCGACCGCGGAAGAGACCGGTTCGCAATGGCACTGAATGCGGGCACCCGGGCCGGAAAACCTTATACACTCCCCTTTCGGCTCTGACGTCCGTTGCCGCAAACTCATGCCACTTCATTTGGAGATACTTTTCAGGTCACCATAATAGACGCTGTCGAGAGTCCACGCAAACCATCCATTCTCCATCAACGATCCGTGAAGGTCGCTCAAAACGGGCATAGAAATTTCGTCAAGTATGACGGCCGATGTCCTACCAAGCCTGCTATTCTGCCAAATAAAAAAGATTAATCATATGCACCCACTAGAACCAAAAGCCGCCTTTATGCTGATGCGCGCCAATGGCTGGAGCCTTGGCAAGATTTCAGAGAACCTCAAAATTCCTCGCTCCACCCTTTTCGAATGGGGCGGGGAGTTGCAGAAGGAAATCCATTTTGTGAAATGCTTCCAAATCGAGAAGCTTCAGGAGAAATATCTTCCTTCCTTCGAAGAAGAACTCCAGCAGCTTTCAGGTTACCTCGCCCGGGTCGAACGCGCCCTGCAAAACCACCAGTTCGAAGAAATGCGCCCGGAATTTCTCCTTCATACTGCCCTTCAGCTCCGTTCAAGGCTCAATCAACTCCGCACCGACGTTCCAATGCATGTTCCCCTTGAGCAGGTCGGCCTCCAGCCTCTCTCCGTCTCCGCCTGCATTTCTCGTTTGCCCTCCGAGGTGCCGGCCGCGACTGACGAGGCGCTGCCCGCTGCTGACAAGGCAGAGCCGAGTCCGAAACAAATCAATGATCACCCTGCGAACATCATTCTTCGCAACGGCTCGACCAATGGAAAATCAAATCACCAAAACCGGACAAATCCGGACAAAAACCCGGCCCCTCAAGATCTGCAAGCCTCGCGCTCTGCAACTTGCAACGAGTCCAATAACGCTCCTGTCCGGTTTCTCGCGATACCGGAACGGGGACACCCCTGTCCGCGAGAATCATCTAACGGGGGTCGGCCTACCAGTCGGCCAGGCTCGGAAACCGCAAGTCCAGCCGAAGAAAACCGGACAAATCCGGACAAAAACGAGGCCCCGGAAAACCCCGAGCCTTCACCCTCAAGAACTTCCAATGAGCACAATTAACACCTTGTCCGGTTTGTAGCGCGAAGGCCTAACATCCTGCCAGCTTGGAAGCGGTCAGCGTCGCAGTCCTAAACTCCTTTGCTCAGAAAGTTGATTGCGCCACATTCCGGGCGTGGATGTTGTTAAGCTCAAACTGACCATTGCCTACGATGGATCGAACTACGCGGGCTGGCAGGTTCAGACCAATGGCATTGGCGTCCAGGAGAAGATCGAGCAGGCATTCGGCAAATTGTTTCCCTCGGTCAAGCGCATCCATAGTTCAAGTCGCACCGATGCTGGCGTCCATGCCTTCGGCATGGTCGCTCACGTGGAAATTCCCACGGTCGAGTTTAAAATGCCGCTCGAAAAGATCGCCCTGGCCTTAAATGCATTTCTGCCCGAAGACATCCGAATCATCTCCGCCACCAAATGCCGCACCGATTTTCATGCCCGATTCGACGCGAGCGGAAAACAGTATCGTTACTTTGTCTGGAATCATCGCGCCGCCAATCCGCTGTTGCGACACATGCTCTGGCAGGTTCCACAGGAATTGGACCTGTCCGTCATGCGCTCAGCCGCCAAGCTCTTTATCGGAAAGCATGACTTCAAATCTTTCGCGGGCACGCGCAACTACGAAATGGAATCGACCATTCGCACCTTGACGCGCTGCGACATCAAGCGCAACGGTCCCTTGCTTACGTTCATCATTGAAGGCGACGGGTTCCTCTACAAGATGTGCCGCGGAATCGTTGGCACGCTCATCCAGGCGGGTCGCGGCAAGTTCGCCCTAAAAGAACTCAAGCCAATGCTTGCTGCCAAGGATCGGCGCGCCGCCGGCGTGACTGCGCCAGCACACGGGCTTGTATTGTGGAAGGTGTTCTATGGAACAAAGCGATCCAATGCGAGCTAAGCGAAGGGATTCCTGATCGTGCAAGTCGTCCTTCTGGAACCTGAAATTCCGCCGAACACCGGCAATGTGGCGCGACTTTGCGCTGCCACGCGCACGACTCTTCACTTGATCGAGCCGCTTGGATTCAAGCTCGACGACAAGCAACTGAAGCGGGCCGGCATGGATTACTGGGAGCATTTGCGTTGGCAGCGTTGGCCCGACTGGGCTTCCTTCCAACGAGGTCTCAAGCGCGACGCACGGCTTTGGTTCATCGAGTCTAACGGGCCCAAGCGATATTCTGAGGTGGCCTATGGACCCGAAGATTACCTTGTCTTTGGGCGCGAAACCGCCGGGTTGCCGCAAAGCCTTCTGGAACAACATCGTGAGCGCTGGCTTCGCATCCCTATGTTCAATCCGAAGGCCCGCTCTCTCAACCTGTCGAATTGCGTCAGCCTTGTGCTGTTTGAGGCGTTGCGCCAGCAGGGATTTGCCGGGGAGCTTGGCCAGTAGACCTCAGTTCGGCCTCCCGAATAGAATCTATAACGTCCTCAGCCGTCTGCGCCTGCATGAGGTCATTGCGCAATTGCGGTTCGCGCAAAAGTCGCGTCAAACGCGAAAGCACCTGCAGGTGACGATTGATGTCGGGCGCGAGCAGCAAAAAGAAAAGTCGCACCGGGGTATGGTCGGGCGCGCAATATTCGATTCCTACGGGATGTCGTCCAAAAACGATGAGCGTTTTGCCGGCGACAGACGCGATGGTATTTCTGGTGTGCGGAACGGCCACACCGCGACCGACTGCGGTGCAGGATAGTTCCTCTCGCTGAACGAGAGCGCGATAGAGCTCATTTTTCAGGTCACCGTTGTGTGAAATGGTCGGGATCTTATCGATCAACTCGTGCAATACCCCCTCGCGCTCGGATGAACGGAGATCCAACAAGACACTCGAGGGAGCGAAGAACTTATGCAACTGAATCGGGGGCGGAACGACAACACTCATACAAGAAGGTAGCAGCGTTCGCCAAATTTTCACTGAAATGTTCCCGTTGCAAATGCCTGACACCGTAAGGTAATTTGTGCGGCACGGATGGGCGATTAGCGCAGTGGTAGCGCAGCAGCTTTACACGCTGTGGGTCGGAGGTTCGAATCCTTCATCGCCCACCATTTCCTCAAGCCGATCCACTCACCGTCTTGAGGTCTGCCCGGACGGTTTCATAGGTCGTGTTGAATTTCAGCACCTCTGGATCGGGATCAATCCCCCAATGCTTGCAGGCTTCCCGATAAACCTCGGGCCACCAGTTGCGGTGTTGCGTGAGCCCCTGGTCGCGCCAGCTTTTCCACTCCATCAAAACCCGCGACCAGCATTCGTCGCCATAGCGAACCGCTTCGGGCGAGTTTTTGAACTCTTTCAGGTACCAGTCGCGACCGATACGCGCATGGAGAACTTCATCCGCCCAGTCGTAGTCCTGGAACAAGGCCGAGAGAGGATTGCCCGAGGCCTGTGCCACTTCCCACTCGAAGCGCTTGCCGTTTCTGGGCATTAGTCCCTGCTCGATGAAGTAAAGAACCGCGTGTCTCTCGATTGGCTTGAGTTGTGTATTGAGCGCCAGCGACCAGGTGAAATTGACCATCACGTTGTTCGCCCAATCAATGCCAAGCTGCGCAAATCCGACCTCACCCATCATTGCGTGGCGAGCCTCGTCCCAGAGTTGGCGCGTCATATCCCGATAATAGTCCCATGGCTTGCCAGGGGTTTGGGCAATGATGCTCGCCATCATCTCCGGCACATCAACCTCCCGCAGCCGCTTGTAGAACATCATCAGGGTCTTGGGCTGCGGCGGAAATTTCTGGTCGTAGAGGAATACTTCCGCGTTGACTCCCATATTGTACGGATCCGGAAAGCGGGCATCGCGGCGCGGCACCGGATCGTACTGGTACGCCACGGCCGAATACTTTGGGGTGATCCTTTTCTGAATGGGCGCCCTCGTGCCATCCAATCCTCCTGCGGAGGCAAGACAGTCGTCCAGCAGTTTCATCCATTCACTGGATCGTTGTTGCGAATCATCGTCGATCAAGCTGGCAATGGCTCCAGCGCCGAAATCCAACATTAACTCCAGTTCGATCAACGCGAACCGGGCCATCCGAACGGTGGGATAATCGACCAGCGGATTTGTATCCTTCAAATGCTGCTCCAAAGCCGCTCGCAACGTCGGAATTGCTTTGGAATAAATTCCCAGGACCAGCTCTTCAGTCGTCGGAGCAGCGAGAATCTCGTCGAAGAAAGTCGCTAATGCCTCCTGGGGAACTTGCTCCAGCCCCAAAGGCGGCTCGCGCATTTCGCCGACGCGCTTGCGGAGAGCGCTCGCGTGCTCGGCGCATAAATGGGCGTGTAAACTGAAGGCCATCTTGAGTTCGTAGATGGGCTCAGCCGTAATCCGCGCCGTAAAAATCTCATGCAGCCGTTTGAAGGCGTAGTGATATCGCTTCAACCGCGTCACACACGCTTCAACCGATAGGCCTGGCTTCATCGCCTCGTCCATCGAGCAAACGCCGGCCAGGCTGGGAAGATTCCGATACGACTTATACGTCTTCATGGCGACTCATTGATGAGTCTATCCCGCCGCCAGGAAAATGCGACTTGAAAACCTTCAGTCCAACCGAATGCACGACTCGATCTCCGCCGCAGTGAATGTGCAGCGATCGATTCGCAGCTCCAGGCGTGGGTTGCGGTCCTCTGGAACGAAGAGGGGTGCCTGGGCGAGTTCCAGCAAGCCAATCAGGCGAAGATCATCCTTCAGCCAAATCTCCACCGGATGGCCCAAAGGCAGCCCAAGTTTATTCGCCAATTCGGTCAGGGCCGCTCGCCGTTGATTGAGCCAGGCTTGGAAACCATGCTCGGGTTGCGAGGATCCGAAGTTAATCTCGATTTGGCCTGGATCGGGCATCGGAGCAGCCTAAAGCCGAGCAACGCGGCGTCAACATATTTGCTTCGCAGATTTGGATCTAAAGAGGACGTACTTAGAGAACCTGGTTGAGAATCTTTGTCGGTTGCCTGGTTTGTCTTTCGACAAAGTTTAGGACAAAGGCTGCCGACGAAGACCGTGAGCGTCATTTGGCGACGCAGGCAGTCAGCGCGCCGGTTTGACTTTCAAATCAAATACGCCCGTCAGCACTCGCCCGCTGGTGCGAACCTGCACCCACATCCGGTAATCGCCTGGCCGCGGAAATGCATAAGGAAACGCCACTTCATTGGGGCGTGCGGCATTATTGGCAGCCCAACGTTGGCTTGTGACGGAAGGGGTGTTGGTTTCTAAACTTCCGAGGCCGCGTTCGCGCCGCTCGAAAAGTTCCTGCGTCGCCATCGAGATAGTGCCCAAAGGATGCAGATGCGTGAACACTTCCCCATCCGAACGCCGCACCACCGCGTGGCCAAACATTCCCATATAGGGCTGCAGTTCTGCCCGACTGCCTTCGGGAGTGAACAGTGCAAACCGAAGAGAAGCCTCGCGATTCTCGATCAGGTCGCCCTGGTTCTGCCAAAGCAACCTCCAGCCGCCCATCAACGGGCTGGGCGCGCTTTGTTGAGCCGGCACACCGGCGCCGAGGTGCCATGAATCGTCGGCGTCCAGTGCGAACGGTTGCGGAGCGCTCCCCGGGGGAGCAAGGGCCGATTGACAAAACACTAACATGTTCGATCCAGCGGTCATTTGCAGCGGGCGGCCGGTTGGCGCGGGCAAATGAATTTTTGCTGTCAGCGTGTCGTTCAATCCGTTCTCGTGTGTGATTTCGCCATAGAGCTGATATTCTCCCTCCGGTAAGGGCGGAAGGACATTCTGGAAGGTGCGATTGTCGCGACGCACCGGATGCAAATGGGCAAACGCATTAAAGTCGGGTTCGCGCAGCAGAAAGAGATGCATCAACTTGCCATGATCGGCAACGAGGGTGTCCCACCCGGAGCTGCCGTTGTTGCTGACAGGCGCTTTGAGGTCGAGCAGCTTCAGCGTGCCATTAGTGCTGATGTTCGCCGCAATCGGCAAAGGCTTGTAAAGGGCGTTGTTCCGGAATTCTCGATCCATTCTTTGCCAACGAAGCGCCCCGGCGCAAAGCGCCACACCGAGCACGAGCGCGGCTGCAAAGGTCACAACTCGCGCGCTCCTGCTTGCCTCAATCGCGGCCGGCGCTCCCGGCGGCAATGCGCAATCGCGGGCGGCTGCTCCGGCAAGCCACACCGCGCTGCCGAACAGGATCACCGCCAAAAACACGAGCAACACCGCGAGCCAGGGCGGCATGCTTGGACGTTTCGTAGCCGCTGAATTTACCGGCACGATAAGGCTGCCGCGACCGGCGTGGCTTTCGACAGTGACCTCGACGCTGTAGGAGCCGGCGCGCAGCAGCCAGAGTGCGCCATTGAAAAGGTTTGTTTCACCCGCCACAGACACTGCTCTTACTGGCGAGGGTCCGCCCTCCTTGCCTGCTTCAAAAAGAATCGCTTGCAGCCATACGTTAGTCACGCCGTCAACGCCAACGCGCGCATCGACCTGCGCAACACCTGGAAGCACCGCCGGCGGTCGGACAATGACGCGGAGAGGATACGAGCCGGCCTGCCCTTCAAAGAAGACATTCGGACTTC
>Ga0137394_10002235_pt1 | contig 14273 bp, 9 predicted proteins | sample czobulk116metaG_FD_108278 | JGI IMG/M metagenome (GOLD analysis project Ga0137394, IMG submission 108278) | Vadose zone soil microbial communities from Angelo Coast Range Reserve, California, USA - czobulk1.16 metaG | ecosystem: Environmental > Terrestrial > Soil > Vadose zone | place: USA...
CGATGTGATCACCGTCGGAGTGCAACGACATACGGGCGTGGTCGAGGAGATCACCTGGCGCGCTATCAAGATCAGAACTTTTCAAAACCATGTGATCCTGATTAGCAACAGCACGGCTGCAAAGGAACCGATCGAGGTTTGCCCGCGTGAGAATTTGAATGCTCGGCTGGTCTTCTTCAATACGCTTTATACCGACTCCCCTGCCAAGACAATTCACGTTGTTCGGGAAGCAGTTCGAGAGGCCGACAACGTGTCGCAGAAGATCAGCCCTATCGTCCGAATTAGAAACCTTGGTGACAACGGCGTCGAGTATGAAGTGAAATACTGGCTCAACGACTATGCGAAATACAACGACACCGACGCGCTGGTGCGACAACGTATCTGGTATGCGTTTCGTCGAGCCAAGCTCAACTTTGCCTACCCGACCCGAACGCTTCTGGTCGAGCGAAGGCCGAAGACCGGAATGGGAGAAGGCGAAGAAGGAGCAATCGTCGAGCGTTTATCTGCGGTTGATATCTTTGCGCCGTTGTCGTCGGAAGAGACCGCGATGCTGGCTCAAGCTGCCACCAGCCACGTTTACGCTCCAGGGGAAATTGTGATTCGTGGTGGCGACCCGGGCTCGTCGATGTTCGTGGTGCACAATGGTCGGGTAAGCGTGCAGGTGACCGAAAACGGCCAACCCCGCACCGTCGCTACCCTGAGCGAAGGGGCCTTCTTCGGAGAGATGGCTCTCTTTACAGGCGAGCCGCGAACGGCGAGCGTACTTGCGATTGAGGAAACCGAAGTCCTGGAGATCGGACATGCTGCGATGAAACGCGTTTTCGACAACAACCCGGACCTCGTCGAGTCGCTGAGTTATATCATCGCCGAGCGCCGGCAAGCACTGGCCGCAACCGAGAAGCTTCCCGGTTCGGAAAGCGACGAGTCCGAAGGCATTGTCTCCGCGATTAAGCGCTTCTTTGGAATGAAGTAACCCAGGTACTTTTGTCAATCCACCCATCCGAGCCCCACTCAAGCGCCCAGTTTTTTAGTTGATTTCACTGGACTTTCCCCTCTCTATTGCCAACTTGACAGCGCGAGACTCAAATATTATTATCCCAGCACGCTCACAGAATGCGAGGCTCGGAATTATTGAACCTGTCGCGCTGTGCGCGTGAAGTGAAATAAGGAGGAAGAATCAAGATGACTATTGTTCGTTATGACCCGTTTCGTGATTTGCGTACTTTACAGGAAGAGGTCAATCGCCTTTTTTCCACTAACTTGACCCGCGGCTTCGCCGAGGAAGGTATCGGTCGAGGAGCTTGGAATCCCAGTGTCGACATCTACGAGAACAAGGATCATATTGTGCTCGAGGCGGAGTTGCCTGGAATGAACCAGGAGGATTTTGAGCTTTCGGTCGAGAACAATGTGATTACGTTGCGCGGTGAGCGCCAATTCGAAAAGAAAGAGGACAGCGATAACTACCATCGCGTGGAGCGTTCTTATGGATCGTTCACCCGTTCCTTCACCTTGCCGCAGACAGTTTCGGCAGACGGAGCAACGGCCGAATATCGCAACGGAGTGTTACGCGTAACTCTGCCGAAGCGTGAAGAGACAAAAGCCCGCCGCATTCAGATTGGTGGCGAGGATGCACCAACCAAGGGCAAGACTATCGAAGCGAAAGCTGAGGCAGTACCGGCGGAGAAGTCCAGCAAAGCCGCCAGCGGCAGCTAAGGCAATTCCTCTGTTGTTTAGAAAGGGCACTGTGCCCCGCGCGGGCGGACAAGTCCGCTTTCTAAACGAACGAAACATACGAGCGGGTCTTTAGTGCTGAGGGTGATGAACCCATAGACTGAAGCCCCGCTCAACAATCATAGGACTAACTCGATCGAGAGAGTATGCGATTAGACAAGTTTACGCTTCGAGCTCAGGAAGCCATCCAGTCGGCCATCGAGCTTGCAGAGCGAAATCAGAATCAACAAGTTGAACCCGAACATCTGCTCGCTGCAATGCTTGAGCAGCCCGAGGGGACGGTTCGCCCAATTCTCGGCAAACTGGCTGTAAATATTCCTGTCGTACTCAATGATGTTCAGGCCGCAATTTCGCGTTTTCCACGCGTCGAAGGCGGACAGCAATACTTCAGCCCGCGACTGAGCCAGGTCTTCACTGCGACTCAAAAGCAGGCGGACAAGATGCAGGACGAGTTTAACTCGACCGAGCATTTACTGCTGGCAATCACCGACGAAAAAGATGGCGAAGCAGGAAAACTTCTTCGGCAGCATGGTGTGAAACGTGACGACCTGCTCAAGGTGATAGAGCAGATGCGCGGTGGCTCCAGAATTACGGACCAGAATGCAGAACAGAATTACCAGGCACTTTCAAAATACGCTCGGGATTTGACGGAACTGGCGCGCAAAGGGAAGCTTGATCCCGTGATTGGCCGCGACGATGAGATACGCAGGACCATCCAGGTCCTTTCCCGTCGCACAAAAAACAATCCGGTATTAATAGGTGAACCCGGCGTTGGCAAGACTGCAATTGTCGAAGGCCTGGCCCAAAGGATCGTCTCTGGCGATGTTCCTGAGACGTTAAGAAACAAACGGCTGGTGGGCCTCGATCTGGGATCCATGCTGGCCGGCGCAAAGTATCGAGGTGAGTTTGAAGACAGATTGAAGGCGGTCTTGAAAGAGATTGAGAACGCGCAAGGACAGATCATACTCTTCATTGACGAGCTTCATACACTGGTCGGCGCCGGTGCGGCCGAGGGTGCAATTGATGCGTCCAACATGTTGAAGCCCGCGCTGGCCCGAGGAGAGCTGCGTTGTGTCGGCGCCACCACGCTCAACGAGTATAAGAAGTACATCGAGAAGGATGCGGCGCTGGAGCGGCGCTTCCAACAGATCTATGTAGGCGAACCCAGCGTTGAAGATACGATTGCGATCCTGCGTGGACTAAAGGAGCGATACGAAGTTCACCACGGAGTTCGAATTAAGGATTCGGCAATCGTGGCCGCGGCGACTCTTTCTCACCGTTACATTACCGATCGCTTTCTTCCCGACAAGGCCATCGACTTGATCGATGAAGCGGCATCTCGGCTCCGGATCGAGATCGATTCACTGCCACAGGATATAGATCAACTGGAACGCGAGATTCTCCAACTTGAGATCGAGCGGCAGGCATTGCAACGCGAAGAAGACGCAAAGTCGAAAGCGCGTTTGCATGAGATCGAACAACGAATTGCGGATTTGCGGGAAGAGTCATCGGGCATGAAAGCAAAATGGCAGTCGGAAAAAGAAGCCATCGAGCGCATGCGCACGGCCAAGGCTGAGCTGGAGCAACTTCGGTTGCAACTCGATCAGGCGCGTAACGCCGGGGATCTGGCGCGCGCTTCTGAGTTGCAGTATGGGCAGATTCCTGAGTTGGAACGAAAGTTTGCAGCCGAGCAGGAGAAGCTCGCAAACTTTCAAAAAGACGGCGTGATGCTCAAGGAAGAGGTTGACGAGGAGGACGTTGCCGAAGTCGTCGCTAAATGGACCGGTATTCCTGTTTCGAAAATGCTCGAAGGCGAAATGCAAAAGTTAGTGACGATGGAGGAGCGTCTGAGCAAACGAGTGATCGGTCAGGACGAAGCTCTTAAGGCGGTTGCTAACGCCGTTCGCCGCGCGCGCGCGGGCTTGCAGGATCCTAACCGCCCGGTGGGCTCTTTTATCTTTCTTGGCCCCACCGGGGTAGGGAAAACTGAAACCGCCCGGGCACTCGCCGAATTCCTTTTCGACGATGAGCGCGCCATGATACGTCTCGACATGTCGGAATACATGGAGAAGCATGCCGTAGCGCGCATGATAGGCGCGCCGCCCGGTTACGTAGGCTACGAGGAAGGCGGTCAATTAACGGAGGCGATCCGTCGCCGGCCTTATGCGGTGGTGTTGTTTGATGAGATCGAAAAAGCGCACCCCGACGTCTTTAATGTGCTGCTGCAGATTCTGGATGATGGGCGGCTAACCGACGCGAAGGGACGCACGGTAGACTTCAAGAACACGGTCTTGATCATGACCTCAAACCTTGGCTCACGTGAGATACAAGAAGCCGATGAAGATGAGAAACAAATCCGCGAGACTGTTCTCGAGGAGTTGCGTGCGCATTTCAAACCAGAGTTTCTAAATCGTATCGACGACATCGTGATTTTCCATCAGCTTTCGCGCGAACAGATAGCACAGATAATTGACGTGCAACTGGAGCGGCTGCGCTCAATGTTGAAAGAACGTGGAGTCGAGCTGGTTCTGGACGATTCGGCTCGACAGCTTCTGGCTCGCGAAGGTTACGATCCAAATTATGGAGCGCGTCCGCTAAGACGTGCGATCCAAACATTGATACAAAACCCGTTGGCGGTAAAACTTCTGAACGGAGATATCCTGCCGGGTCAGACTGTGACGGTATCTGCGAGCGGTGACCAAATGGAGCTTAAATCAGAAGCGGCGGCAGCCGCGGCGTAGATGTTCGACACACTTCAGTTTGTAGTCGCTCGCCCAATAGACAAGTGGCAATGGGTAGACAAATCGACAAACTAAAGTGTGTCGGACAGTAGTCGGAGAACAGCGGAGTTAAGAGGAAAAGTAATGGCACAGTGGAATCCATTGAACGACTTGGTATCGTTGCAAGATCGAATGAATCGTTTGTTTGAAGATGCGACCCAGCGACGCACGAGTGAAACTAACCCCGAGGACGAGGTTGAACGCGCGGATTGGTATCCGGCCGCCGATGTTTACGAAAACGATGGCGAGTATACGGTGGCCGTTGATCTTCCCGGCATAGATCGTGCAACGCTCGACATAAGCGTTGACGACGATAGATTAACGATAAAAGGCGAGCGTGCCGGGCAAGAAACAACCCGGCATCGGGTGGAATGCCCCAGCGGCAAATTCCTTAGAACCTTCAGTGTTCCGGCATCGGTGGATCAAAAGGGCATTAAGGCGGACTATAGGGATGGCGTTCTTCAAGTTCACCTTCCGAAGCAGCCTGAGCGAAAGGCCCAACGCGTTGAGATAAAAGTTTTGTAGGTGCAAATTAATTTCGAAGGTAAAGGATCGGTATGGCTAAAGATATTTTCGGCAGAGATCATAGGAGCACACGACACGAGGATCCTGCGATCCGCGTATCAGATCGTCGCCGGATCCATTTGGATGACGACGCTGAAGCTGGTGATGATGCGCGTGCGGAAGCGCCTAATCTTAAACCAAGTTTTGTCGAAGAACTTGAGGCGCGCACTAAGGCGGCGGAGCAGAAGGTCCAGGAAGTGCAATCCCGCTTCGAGCAGTTGCGGAAACAGTTGCAGAGCGAAACGGATGAGACTCGTCAGCGGCTGAATCGCGCCGCGGATGAGCGCGCGCATCGCGAGAAGGCCGATTTCATTGCGGGATTGCTGCCAGTGCTCGACAATCTCCAACGCGCAACCGAAGCCGCCGAGACGGGAAGCTCGCCGGAGGTGATTGCCGAGGGCATACGTCAAACAGCTTCGAGTTTCGAAAACGCGCTTGCCAATGCTGGTGTTGAGCCGATCGATGCCGTCGGTCAACCTTTCGATCCTCAGTTGCACGATGCTGTCGAAACAGTGGAAGTGGACCCGGAAGAAGAGGGCAAAGTTGTTGCTGACTACGCTCGCGGCTACAAGATCGGTGACCGCCTGCTGCGTCCGGCCCGGGTGAAAGTAGGGCGTTTCACGGCGAAGGCAAACAAGGCGACGGATTAGATGTAAAGCAAACTGTTAGTTTGCTCTGGTTGGCGATGTTATCCAACTTGAGAGAGCAGAAACACCGCAAACTAACAGTTTGCGTTACAGGAAGAAACTAAAGGAGAAACATAGTGGCTGCAAAACAGATGAAGTTTCGCGAAGAAGCGCGAGATGCAATGCTGCAAGGTGTGAATACGCTGGCGAATGCCGTACGCGTGACCCTTGGTCCAAAGGGACGCAACGTCGTGATTGGTAAGAAGTATGGAGCGCCTGTAATAACCAAGGACGGTGTCACCGTCGCCAAAGAGATCGAGTTAAAAGACAAGTATGAAAACATGGGTGCACAGATGGTGCGCGAAGTTGCCGTCAAAACCAACGAGACGGCCGGAGACGGCACCACTACTGCGACAGTTCTGGCCCAGGCAATTTTTCGCGTGGGCGTGAAGAACGTCGCCGCTGGAGCTAACCCGATGTCGTTGCAACGCGGTATTCAAATAGCGACGGACGAAGTGGTCAGGGAGCTTGAACGCGTCTCCAGGAAAGTGAAAAGCAAAGAAGACCTGATGAATGTCGCCAGCGTGTCGGCGAATAACGATCGGGAGATTGGCAAGCTCATTTCTGAAGCAATGGAAAAGGTGGGCAAGGATGGTGTGGTTACGGTCGAGGAGGCTAAGGGACTGCAGACTGAACTGGACATTGTCGAAGGCATGCAGTTTGACCGCGGCTATCTTTCGCCCTACTTCGTTACCAATCAGGACCGCATGGAATGCGTGTTGGACAATCCCTTGATTCTTCTTCACGAGAAGAAGATTGCAGCTATGCGCGATCTGCTTCCCATCCTTGAACAGGCCGTGGGTGGTGGCCGGCCACTCTTGATTGTCGCTGAAGACATTGAAGGCGATGCGCTGGCTACTCTGGTGGTTAATAAACTGCGCGGCACCATAAAGGTTTGCGCTGTCAAAGCACCTGCGTTTGGCGATCGACGGAAAGCCATCCTCGAGGATTTGGCGATCGTTACTGGTGCGCGAGTAATCACGGAGGAGCTCGGGATCAAACTCGAAAATGTCGAGTTGTCGGACCTCGGCACCGCCAAGCGTGTGATTGTGGATAAAGACAATACAACTATTGTCGAGGGCGGCGGCGACCCTAAGGCTATCCAGGGCCGCGTGGCTACTATTCGACGCCAAATCGAGGAGAGCACCTCAGATTATGATCGCGAGAAACTGCAGGAGCGACTCGCCAAACTGGCAGGCGGCGTTGCCGTGGTGAAAGTTGGCGCCCCAACCGAAATGGCGATGAAGGAAATTAAGATGCGGGTCGAGGATGCGCTCAACGCCACCAAAGCGGCTGCCCAGGAAGGCACCGTTGCCGGTGGTGGCTTGGCGCTGCTGCGTACGGCCTTCGTGCTGGATAAACTTTCAAACGACGATCCCGACATTGTCACCGGCATAAAAATCGTAAGACGCGCGCTTGAGGAACCGTTGCGTCGGATTGCTGAAAACGCGGGGCTTGATGGTGCGGTGGTAGTCGGTAGAGTGTCGGAGTTTAAGGGCAACAAAGGTTTCAACGCGGCGACTGGTGAATATGAAGATCTGGTGGCTGCCGGAATAATAGATCCTACCAAGGTTGTTCGTACAGCTCTGCAAAACGCAACGTCAATCGCCGGGCTCTTGCTGACAACTGAAGCGGCCGTAACCGATGCTCCTGAACCTAAGAAGGCGGCGCCGGCGATGCCCGGAGGTGGTGAGGACTACGACTACTGAAACATGGAGCAGGACTGGGGCTTTTCGCCCAGAGGTTGGTATTCACCGTGAGAAGCTGATGGCCGCAGATTTGCAAGACGGCGAAGCGGATAATTCCTATTGCATTGAAACGCAACGGCGAATATGCTCACGACATCCAACACCTGCGGGTTGGGTTGGATTGTTGAAATTTTAACGATCGAAAAATAATGACTTGCTGTCATGAAATCATGCAGGTCACTTTCGCCACGGGGAGTTAGCAGGTTAATACAATGGTTGATTTAGGATCTTATAAAGACAAGTTTGGTGATAGCGGACAACGCATACTCGAGCACGCGTTGAACGAGTCGCGACAGCGCGATCAAAACTTTGTCTCAGTTGAGCATATTCTCCAGGCACTCATGCATGAAGAACCCGATATGTTCAACTCAGCAATGCGTGACCTATCGCTTGATCCAATCGTGGTGAAGGTAGCGATTGATAAGCGGCTCGACACTACCCGCCAACAGCACGTGGGAAAAGGGTTTCGTATTTCTCCCGATACTACAGATCTTTTCAAACGGGCCATGGAGCGCGCCCGTGCGCAGGGTCGCAAGACAATCGAAGCTACGGATATTTTTTCCGCACTGACAAACCATGACAGTCTGTTCGTCGAAGTTTTGAAGAACATGGGCGCAAATCCGGATCTGGTGGCTGAAAATATTCAAGCCCAGGTGCAAAAACGCGAGCGCGAGGAGGAACAGTATCGGAAGAAATTCGAACTGCCTCCCTATCTAAAACATTTTGGAGTTTCGCTTAATCGCCTGGCGCGTGCCGATAAGATTGCGCCTACGATTGGCCGGGAAAAAGAGATTCAGCAGATGGTTGAAATCCTCTGCCATCGTGAGCGCGCAAACTCTCCAATGCTGGTTGGAGAACCCGGCGTCGGCAAGACGGCAGTCGTGGAAGGTCTGGCCCGCTTGATCGAAATGGAACCCGAAAAGGTTCCGGCACGTTTGCGTGGATCACATGTGGTCCAACTGCAAATGGGCGGCCTGGTCGCCGGCACCATGTTGCGCGGCATGTTTGAAGAGCGAATCAAGGGCATTATCGATGAAGTCAAAGAACGTGAGAATCTGATCCTGTTCATCGATGAGGCGCATACGATCATTGGCGCAGGCGCGGCCCTCGGAACTTCTTCAGATGCAGCGAACATGTTCAAGTCGGCACTGGCCCGCGGCGACATGCGCATCATCGGCGCCACTACTAGCTCGGAATACAAAGAGTCGATCGGCGAGGATGAAGCGTTGGCGCGGCGTTTCCGGCTGGTAAAAGTAACAGAACCATCGATCAGCGAAACTCGTGAGATTCTCCTTGGACTTCGCCCTCGGCTGGAGAAAAACTACTCAGTGAAGATTTCGGACGAAGCCATCAACATCGCGTTGGAAATGGCGCCGAAGTACATTCGCAATCTTCACCTGCCGGACAAGGCCATCGGTTGGCTTGATACCGCAGCGGTTAAAGTCGAAATCAATGAACCGCAAACAATGGTGGTAAAGCCGGAACACGTGATCGACGTGATCTCGCAGGAGTCACGTATTCCGCGCGACATGATCTTTCGCGATACGAGCGAACGTTTCTCGATGACCGAAGCGATGCTGTCGCAGCGCGTAATCGGACAGAAGGCTGCGATCAAGGCAGTCGCGCAACGACTGCGGCTAAACAAAGGTCCGCTAAAAGAATCGCACTACAAACCAGACGGAGTGTTGCTGTTTCTTGGGCCAACCGGCGTCGGTAAGACTGAGTTGGCGAAGGCTGTGGCTGAATTCATGTTTGGTGACGAAGAGAAGATGGTGCGCATCGACATGTCTGAGTACAGCGACGGCACTGTGTCGATTGAGAAACTGATTGGCATGCCGCGCGGTATTGTCGGTTCAGAACGTGGCGGAATTTTAACCGAGCAACTGCGCGAGAACCCCTACACGGTGCTCTTGTTGGACGAAGTAGAAAAAGCTTCGCCTTACTTGATGAACCTTTTTCTGCAGGCCTTTGACGAAGGCTGGCTGACGGACGGGCGCGGCAAAAAGGTTTATTTGTCAGATGCGATCGTGATTATGACGTCAAACCTCGGGTCAGACAGCTTCAAGAAGTTTGAGAAGCCCTTAGGTTTTGGGGTGAAGACCGCGCAGGACTTCCGCATCGTAAAGAATGAAGTAATGAAAGCATCTGAGCAGCGATTCTCGCCGGAGTTTCGTAATCGCATTGATGAAATTATTGTCTTTGCGCCGCTGACGATGGATGAGGTGCGGAGCATCGCTGGACTTTATTTGAACAAGCTTCAGCGCCAGATGCAGCGTCAGGGAAAAGAGATCAGTGTGACGGAGGAAGCTCTCAACTTTTTGACCGAGAAGGGATTCAACACCAAGTATGGGGCTCGCTTCCTGAAGCGTCACATCGATGAGAAGGTGAAACTTCCAATCACTGCGCTATGGAAGACGGCCTCGAATTTTGTGGTTGACGTCGAAGATGGCGAGACGGTCGTAAAGCCGGTGGCCGGCACCATCGCCAGCTTGAACTGATTTCGGAACTTAGAACGGGAACTTTGTCCCGTAGCAAGCTAGATAAGGGCTTCAAAGATATTCGTTGAAGCCCTTTCTTCGTTGTAAGGCCGTTCTTGATTCTTTAGTGTAAGCTTTTGACCGAAGGAATCGATCCACGCGCATCACACGAACCCGCACGAAAGATTTGTTTGTGTCATTTCGTGCGATTTCGTGGATCGTGTTTTACGCTTTGACTATGACAATCCTAAGCCGCTTTCCTAAGTTCATCCCGCATTCTATTCTCAGTGGAATTTTGTTTTGCTGTTTGCCCCTGAGTCTTGAGGCGCAATCAAACGCGACTGCTTCCAAAACTGCGGCTTCAGATCCCAAAGCTGAGGCCATAGTAGCCCACGCAATCGAAGTATTGGGTGGTGGCGCTTATTTGAATGTCAGGACAGTTGTTGGGCGCGGCTTCTTCACGGCCTTCCAGGAGGGCGCGTCTCAACTTCCGGCAAGATTCCTCGACTACATCTCGTCTCCCGATAGAGAGCGGACCGAGTTTACCAGCAACGGCATTCGCGTAATTCAAACAAACTCCGGCGAGACCGGATGGGTTTACGACGGGGCCACCAAGAGCTTGAGCGATATGAAGGCTGGTCAGATCGAAGACTTCAAGCGAACCATGCGCACGAGTGTCGAAAATCTTTTACGCGGCTGGTGGAAAAAAGAGGGTGCCACTCTCAGCTATGTTGGCAAGCGCGAGGCAGGGCTCGCTCGGCGCAATGAGACAGTGCGACTCACTTATCCGGATGGTTTCTCAATCGAATACGAGTTTGCCGCCAAGGAAGGTCTGCCGGCAAAAGTAATTTACAAACGGACCCGGAAAAAGGCTGACACTGACGAGACTGAAGAACTAACTGAAGAGGATCGGCTGGCGAAGCCGATCACGATTGGCGGTGTCACTGCACCCTGGGTCATCGACCATTTCATCAATGGCGTTCAAACGAGTCGCATCAATTTCGAGTCAATCGAATACAATCAGGCTGTTGCCGAATCCCTCTTCGCGAAGCCGGCAAACATCAAGAGCTTGAAGTAAATGCAAACCGGCCCTTGTCCATAGTCTTCTGTAATGAAGTCCACCCTAATATCGTTACTTTTAACTCTCTTGCTGTGTTGTTCACTCCCGTCTCACGTCTTTTGCCAATCGCGGGATGATCAGGATGAGGTAATAAGAGTCGACACTGACCTCACGAACCTGCTTTTCACAGCCGCCGACAAACAGAATCGCTTCATCACCACTCTGCGGGAGGAAGACCTGCGGCTAATCGAAGACGGAGTGCCGCAACAGATCACCACCTTCCAACGTGAGACAGATCGCCCACTCTCGCTTGCCTTTCTCATCGACGTGAGCATTTCTGAAGAGCGCACTTTGCCGCAAGAGAAGGCGGCCGCGCGTTCGTTTATTGAGACTGTGCTTCAATCGAGCAAGGACCAGGCGGCAATCATCGCCTTCACCGGGCCCACTTTCCTCGAGCAGGGTTTGACTCGCGACGTGTTTAGCATTTATCGCGCACTCGAGCGCGTTGAGGTTGCGATGCCGTCGTATCTGGGCTCGGGCCGGCCCATTAGCGGCATAGCCTCGGGTCCGGGAATGAAAGCGCCGCCGCCTGGGGGCACGACCGCCATTTGGGATGCAATTGCACTCACGGCAAAAGAGGTTCTGGCTCAAGCTGTGGGTCAACGACGGCGGGCGATAATTTTGTTGACTGACGGTTTCGACACCTCGAGCCGCTTGTTGAGAACGGATGCGATTAATCGAGCGCTTGAAAGCGAAACCGTAATCTATGTAATTGGCATTGGCGACAACAGATCTGAAGGCGTTAACCGTGAAGGGCTGAGGGCGGTAGCGGCTGCGACTGGAGGCCGCGCGTTTTTCCCGAAACGGGAGACTGACTTGAAAACCGCGTTCGCCGAGATCGAACAGGAATTGCGTTCCCAATATCTAATTGCCTATTCCTCCTCCAATAAGAAACGCGATGGCGGTTATCGGCAGATGCGCCTGGAGGTGATTAACCCCCAACTAAAAAAAGAGGAATTGAAGCTCCGCTACCGCCCCGGCTACTTTGCGAAACCCTTGCCTGGTGGGCCTAAATAGGTGAAGCCCGATAGCAAGTAAATCACTGCGTGTGTAGCCAGATCATTACTTACAATCGAGCTTCCGCCCAATACACTAAAAATGGCCGTGCTGTCTAAAGACGATCTAACGACTAAGCTCAACGCCTACTGCCCGCCACGAATATCCCACCGCGGAAACTAGTGTCGTAGGCGAGGAAGTTGTGCAGGGCATTCGGGTTGTTGAGGCTAAAAACCCTGACATGTGGGTTCCCTCCAGGCCCGGCACCCGTAATGACGTCTGCCAATCCGTCGCCGTTTACGTCGCCCGCTCCCACGGTCACCCCACCTTGAAAAGCTGAGCCGAACGCGAAGAAGCTCTGCAAGACTTGATTGGAAACACCGTCGAAAACCCTGACAATCGGGCCCAAACCGGGCCCGGCGCCGACAATGATATCGGCTTTGCCGTCCCCGTTGACATCACCTGCCGCAACACTCACCCCCCCTGGGAAACTCGCTGGGAAGGCAAATAAGCTTTTGAGTAGGGATCCAGTAGAGCCGTCGAAGACCTTCACATTCGGACCAGCCCCGGGGCCCGCGCCGGTGATGATATCCGCCTTTCCATCGCCATTGACGTCACCGGCTGCGAGGCGCACTCCTCCCAAAAAGTTGGATGAGTAGGCAAAGAAAGTACGCAGCACATCGCCTGTGTTGCCATCGAACACCTTCACAATTGGCGACATCCCGGCGTCTGGGGCCACGATGATGTCGTCTTTGCCGTCCCCATTGACGTCGCCTGCGGCAACGAAGAGTCCGCCTTGAGAGAATGCCGAGTAGGCCAGGAAACTTCCGAGGCGCCCAGGTAATCGTTGCCCCGTGTTTCCATCAAAGACGCCAATCAGGGGTGCGAGACCTGGACCAGGCGCCGTTATGATGTCAGGCACACCATCGCCATTGACGTCGCCAACAGCGACCCGAACGCCGCCCCTGAAGGTCTTTCCGTAAGGTACAATGTTGAAGCTCTGAGTCCCGTCCGTAAAAACTCTCACTAACGGCGTACCGCCGCCTGGACCAGTGACTACCAACAATTTGGCAGAGAGACTTGCTGGAAAAAGAATTAGGGCCAGCATCAGGAAGAATGTCCTGGTGATGCTGTGTTTGGAATTTTGTGACAATGTAAGTCTGGGGCTCATCGTTAATTCTCCTCCGTTCCTTGAAGTAAGTGGGTGGAGCCGCTTGTCGGCCTGTAGGTTCGCTAAAGACAGCCGGTCGCAAACATCACCGCGGCATAGCGGCGCCGCGAACGTAATGCTTATCTAGAGCAATCAACGATTAGCGAACAGAAGCGAACAGAAGCGAGGTAGTACCGAAAACATCTAAAAGACACAATTGGGTTCGGAGATTATACGCAGGTCTGGCAATCATGCAAGCCCCATCGGGGTTAAATCATGCAAGGCCGAGTGGGTTCGATAAGTGCGGAGTGGGGTCGCCCTGCTGTTTTCTGGTTTGAGCACCCGCACCAGAAGGCGTTTGCCCAAACGAAAAGAGGGGTACTAAAGCGCGCCTCAAAGCCTGTCATTCTTTCTGAGATGAACTCTACTCAGCGGCGCGGTATTGGGAACGAGCCCGAATTGCGAGTTCCGGGTTGTCTACTTTCACTTTTAACTGGTGCAAGCTGCCGTCTCGCGTCAAGGAATCGGGGTAGAATCCGAGACGGTATTGGTTGCGCAGTTCTTCAGCAATCAAAACAAAAGTTTTCTTAAGATCAGTAGTCTCGCTCTTATAAAAGCGACCCGCCGAAACCTCGGAAAGCGTGGTGAGGAATTCAATTGCAGACTCCCCTTGTCGTCCCTGTCGATTTGCTCGTTCGCGTCGCTGCTCGGCCCTGGGCTTACCTTGCCGTGGAAACCTGTCCTGCATCGGCCCGCGTCTGCCGAATATGCCGCCCGGGCGTGAAAAGGGGCGATCGCGTGAGGGACGTATTGGAGAGGGCGAGTAATAGATTGAATAGATCATCGCATCCGATTCAGTTGCGTAGTTGAGCACTGCCTCCGAAGAAACCACGCTGCCAAAGTCCTCACCGTCAGTTAGCAGGACGACCGCTTTGCGGCCATTGATTGGTTTGAACTCACGTTCAATGACCTCCATCAAGGCGTCGTTAAGCAGGGTGCCGAAATACTCGCCAACCTGAGC
>Ga0137394_10002237_pt1 | contig 14269 bp, 10 predicted proteins | sample czobulk116metaG_FD_108278 | JGI IMG/M metagenome (GOLD analysis project Ga0137394, IMG submission 108278) | Vadose zone soil microbial communities from Angelo Coast Range Reserve, California, USA - czobulk1.16 metaG | ecosystem: Environmental > Terrestrial > Soil > Vadose zone | place: USA...
CTACAGCGGTGCCACGGTGCCGGGCGCGAGCGTCGTGGTGATTGCGGACGGCCGCGTGGTCGTACGTCGCGCCTACGGGATGGCGGATCTCGAGCATCGAGTCGCCGCCACGCCGGAGACCGATTACCGCCTCGCCTCGGTCTCGAAACAGTTCACGGCGATGGCCGTGATGTTGCTCGCTAAGGACAGGAAACTCGGTTACGACCAGTCTGTGCGGGATTTCCTGCCCGAGCTGCCCGCCGCCGCGCAGTCGGTGACGGTCCGACACCTGCTCAACCACACGTCGGGGCTGTGGGATTACGAGGACCTGGTTCCCGAATCGAGAACGGCGCAACTCGACGATCGCGACGTCCTCAGCCTGCTCGCCGCCAAAGATTCGTTGTACTTCCCGGCGGGGAGCCGGTATCGCTACAGCAACTCCGGCTACGTACTCCTCGGCCTGATCGTCGCGCGGGTGTCGGGGATGACGTTCCCGGAGTTCCTGCGCACGCGCACCTTCGAGCCGCTCGGCATGGGCGCGACCGTCGCCCACGTGGAGGGCTCGGACACGGTCCCACGCCGCGCCTACGGCTACTCACCGCGCGGCGGGACGTTCGTCCAGACGGACCAAAGTGTGACGAGCGCGACGCTGGGTGACGGTGGTATCTACACGAACGTGGACGACATGATTCACTGGGACCAAGCGCTTTACGGTACCGACCTGGTCAGTGAACCGATGCTCGAGCTCGCTACGACACCGCCGCAGCTGCCCGGCGGCGCGTCGACCGAGTACGGATTTGGCTGGTTCGTCGATCGCTATCGGGGCGAGAAGCGCTGGCGCCATACCGGCGAGACGAGCGGGTTCCGCAACGCGATCCAACGGTTCCCGCGCCGCCGGCTGACGGTCATCGTGCTGACCAATCGCTCGAGTGGCGAACCGGGCGCGATCGCCGAGCGTATCGCCGATCGGCTGTTGTTTCGCTAGCGCTCGATCCGGTACCCGAAGGTCCGGACGGTAACAATGTGGCGCGGATGGCCGCACGCTCAGATTGTCGACCGGGGGGGCACACTCATGCGATCTCTGTTGCTCAGTCTCATCGTCCTCGTAGCTGCCGGCGACCGGACGTCGGATCGCGACGCGTTGCTGGCCGCCGATCGTTCGTTGTCCGACAAGACCGCTGCGCATGGCATGGTGCAGGGATTCCTGCCGAGCATGACCGAGGGCGCGGCGTATCTGTATCCCGGCGCGCCGCTGCTGCGGGGCACCGGTCACATTCGCACGTTCCTCGAGACTGCTGACTCGATCGTGAAGCAGACGTGGACGCCCGTATTCGCAGACGTTTCGGCCGACGGCCGGCTCGGGTACACGTACGGCTGGACGCACTCGGGTGGATCGCGGGGCAAGTACCTCGCGTGCTGGCGCAAAACAGGGAGCGGGTGGCGACTCGCGGCGTATGCCAACACCAAGCCAGCGCCCGTCACGGACTCGGTGACGACACACGGTCCCAGCGGTGAGCCGGGCGCTCAAGTGCGCGGCCGGGCTGATCCCGGAGAGTTGCTGCATGCGGACTCCGCGTTCGCTGCATTGTCGGTGACGAGCGGCGTGAAGAACGCGTTCCTCGCGTTCTCAGCCGAGGATGCGATGTCGTTCGGCGGCGGCGCGCAAGTGACGCAGGGGCGGCAGGCAATCGGAGCGGGGTTCGACGGTTTTCCGGCCGGGGCCGTGCTCGAATGGTGGCCGGTTGCCGCGGAAATCGCGCCGTCGGGGGATCTCGGCTGCACGGTCGGCGAAGCCAGGATCGTGAGCCTCAACCACTACAGCAAATACCTCACGATCTGGCGGCGCCAGCTCGACGGCACGTGGAAATTCGTGGCCGACGGGGGAAATGTGCGGCCGGCGCCCTAGTGCTTCAGCGTCACCACGATCCCGGGACCGCTACTGGGTCCGAACCGCGCGCCCACTTCCGTCATGCTCATGAACTTGAGCGAATAAATGAGCTCCGCAGGGATTGTCTTGAGGAATTCGACGTCGCCCTTGTCCCGGTCCTCCATGTAGACGTGAACCTCTGCCATCCGGGCATCGGTACCGACGCCGGGCAGCACCACCATGTCCCTGGCGCGCCCCAGCCACCGCGGCCGCAGCAACTGGACGACGTCGAACGCGTTCCCGACGTTGGGCCGGGCGTGGTCGATCTCGTCCTCCGTGATCAAGGTACTGCTACTCTTTGGCTTGGACTGCGCCGCGAGCGCGGAAGGTAGGAGCGCCACGGCGCTCAACAGAAGCAGTACACGCGCGATTCTCGACATGCGTCCTCCCTGACCGACGGTCCCGACGGTAAACGTATCCACCTGCGGGAAAATAGCTCTCCTTGGGCGCCCGCGCTGGTTAGAAACGCGTACTGAGCCCGCCGTAGACCTGACTTGTGCCGTCCGCAGCGCCTCGCTCCGTAATTCCGGAAAGCATCAGATACCAGGCGCGCGCCAGATTCACGTCGAGATCCAGTCCACCCCAGAGGATGGACTGTGTCGTCGGGATGGCCAAGGGGTCGCGCTCGAGCCGCGCCCCACCCGAGAGCTCGAGATGCAGCCGGCTGCCCCCATCGAGGGCCAGCGCCAGCGAGTTGAGCCATCCATTGATCTGCTGACTCCGAAAGTAGGTGCTGCGCGCCCGCACGCCCATGGCGAGCGGTGTGACGCGGTCGGCGCCGATCGACAGTGTGTAGGAATTCGCCCGACCCGCCGGGCCACCGCTGCTCTGCCGCGCATCGACACCGACGGAATAGCGCCGGCCCCATCGCAGTGCGGCACCTGCCCACACACCCTGGCGGAAGGCATCGTCGAACGTCGTGACGGGGTTCACGAAATCCCGGTATAAGAAGACATTGCGGCGGTTGTCGAAACCGGCGTGGACCTCCAAACCGTTGCTCGCGCGATACCGTGCGGTGGCGAACGTGCTGGTGGGGGAAATCGCCGCCATCCCTGGCGTGCGCTTCCACCAGCGGTAGTAATCAATCTCCTGTGAGACGTACGAGCTGAAGCGGCCGTTCGAGAACGACGCTTGAAGAAATGCGAATTCGCGGTTCGCATGCGCATTTTGATAGGATCCGCTCAGCCCCAACGTCGTCGACCACTGCTGGCGCCCGCCTGGCCGGCTGCGGCGCTGCACGTATCCTCCCGCCTCCAGGATATCCGTCGCGAACGCGAGGCTCAGCGGGTCGGGTTGGCTACCGCTGAAGACGCCGGCGGCCCATTGCGGCGCGTGCAACTCGGCAAGGACACCGTCGAGCACGCCGACCACGGCGAGAGCCGGCGCGATCTGACGGCCCAGCGTGATTCGTCCGAGAGACGACGCGGGACTCCACGACAAGGCCAGCTGATACGCCCGCGCGTGACCATCGACGGCGGTGCCGCCGGCGAGAGTGCTGACCGTGCGCCGCGCGCGGATATCCAGTGACAGGCCGATCGGGCCGCCAGGAACGGGACGCCCGTCCAGGCGGAGGTCGAGCGAGGGCTGTGTAAATCCGCCTCCGGCGCCCTGGCCGACGACGAGGTAGTGCGCGCCCGCGTAGCCGCGCAACGCCGTTCGGGATGGGCCGGTCTGTACCGTCGGGCGAGCAGCGACAGTCGCGTCGCGCGGCGGCGCCGCAGCAGTGAACCGTACCGAGTCCCCGACAACGATTGGCGTCGATTCACTCACGATGTCGCACGAGGCCTGCCGCGACGCGAGAAACGCGACTTTCAGGACGCCGATCACCGCTCCGCCCCGAATTACCTGCACGCGCGCACCGTCGCGCAGACCTGCGTCCCTTCCCGCATCGATATACGCCGACGCGCTCGTGAGGTAGGTGACGCGCGCGGTACGGGGGGGGCCCGTGCTGGAATCCTGGGCGCGGACCGGTGCGGCGAGCACAGCGAGGCACGCGAACAGGCCCGCCGGGCGGGACCAAATCGTTAACGGTGATGGCATCCGTAGCAATTCGTGCTATTCCACACGTAGCCGTTGACACCCTGGTGGCGCGGAGCCGTCTGGGCTTGCGTGTGGCAGACCGTGCAGACGAAGACCGCATACGACGACGGGTCGTTGTGGCAGTCGGTGCACGCACTCGCGCTATGGTGTGGAACCCGGAACCACGTATGGTTGAACGCTGCGCCGGTCCAGCCCGCGGTCGTATGGCAGTCCTGACAGGTCGTGGCGAACCCCGCAGCCACGTGGCTCGGATTGGTCGTGGCATTGTACGCCTGCTGATGACATGAGACGCATGCCGTACTTTTGCCGGCGTACACGCCGTCGCCATGGCACTGTGCGCACGTGACCGCAAGATGGGCGCCGGTCAGCGGAAAGCGTGTGCCGGCGTGGCTGAAGCGCGCCCGCGACCATAGCGTCGTAGCATGGCATTGGATGCAGTTAGTCGCGATGCCGCCTGCCGCGTGGTTCGGATTGGTCGTCGCCTGGTACTGGGCGCGATGGCAGTCCACACACTCAGCCCCACGGCTCACGAACGTCAGCCGCCCCTGTGGCGTCGGTGTGTGGCACCGCTCGCAATCCACCGCAACGTGCGATCCGGTCAGCGGAAAGCGGGTCTCCTGATGCGCGCGCATCATGCCGGCACGGTCGAGAAAGTTGCGCGGCGTGTGGCAGCGCGCGCAGTCGGCGCCGAGCTCACCGCGATGCACGTCCCGGTGGCACGACGCGCACTCGGTAGGGGCGCCTTTGAAGTCGAGCGATGTGTGACACGACCGGCACGTCGCCTGGCCGTGCGCGCCTGCCAATGGAAATCCCGTTTTCGCGTGGTCGAACGCGGCGCTGATCCGTACCGGCACCCAACCCTCGGACGCGTGACACACCGCGCAGGGCTGCTGCAGCGGCCCGTGCGGGTTTTTGGTTGTTTGCTGCGCAGCGGACGTGGCCGCGAGCAAACTCATTGCAAGCAGCGAGAGGATCGATTTCATCGGTGGCAGGCCTCGCAGGCCGTTGCTACAGGGCGGTAGATCACCATGAGTTTGCCGTCCACACCGCGTGTGCTGCGGTGGCAGCGATCGCACGGCACGCCGGTGTGGGCGCCCTTGAGCGAGAACGCGGCGTCACGGTTGTGATCGAAACGCGTTGCCGAGCGGAACGCATCCGTGCCGTGGCAACTCTCGCAGGCCCCCCGGTCCGACCGCGCCGCGAACTGAGTGCCGTGCGCATTCTCGTGACAACCGCCGCACCCGCCCTTCGGGGAGGGGGCCGCGAACAGCAGCGGCGGGCCGGACCAGCGAACGCCTGCCGCCAGCGTCGAGCCGGCCGGTGCGCGCCGCATTTCGGCGTGGCACGCGGCGCAGGGCACCGCGCGATGCGCGCCTTCGAGGCGGAAGTGGAAGTGCTGGTGCGCTGCTACGTCGATCGTCGCCGGTCGGAACCCCTGCAGATCGTGGCAATCGGTGCAGCGCGCGAACCGCTTGTCGTGTGGGTCCACGTGGCAGGTCACGCACTCGGTCGTGACGGGACGCATCGCCACGACCGCGGCCGTTCCCGAAGTCTGGACGTGGCACCCGGAGCAGCGCGCCTGCTGGTGCCGGCCCTCCAACGGATAGCGCGTGAGTCGGTGCTGCGCGACCGTATAGCTCGACGGCCGCCAGCCATCCACAGTATGGCACGACGCGCAATCCACGACCCGACCCGCCAGCGTCGCGGTACCGGCGTGAGGGTCCGGAGTGTGACAGGCGGTGCAGGTAGCGAACGGCGGATTCCGAGCGACCTGGCCGCCCGAGAAGTCGTGACACTTCTCGCACGATACCTGCGCGTGGCGGCCACGCAGGGGGTAGCGCGTGCGATCGTGATCGAACGACGTGCGGTTGACCGTCGTGAACGACGTCGTCACGTGACAGCGGCCGCACGTCGCGCCGAGCTTGCCGCGATGCGGGTCGGCGTGGCAGGCGGAGCACTCCTGGTGCTCGAGCGGGCGGTAGCGCGGGATGGCGGGCTGCAGCCGCGGGCTTTGGTGGCAATCGGCGCATTTCACGGTCACGTGCCCGCCGGTCAAGGGATAGCTCGTCTTGTCGTGATCGAAGCGGGGCGCCGGCTTCCAGTGCTCCACGTCGTGGCACTTGAGGCAGTTCTTGTCGAGCGCGCCACGATGTGCGTCCTCATGGCAGGACGTGCACCGCTGTTCCAGCCCCACCCAACCGACGTAGGGCGGTACCCGTTGGGCAAGACGCGCTGCCTGTGACACGCGAAACGCGGCCTTGTGGCAGTCGGCGCATCGCTGTCGCGCGTGGCGTCCCTCGAGCGGCCAGCCGGCGCGCGCGTGATCGAATCGTTCGGGCGCGCCACCGTCAGGCCAGCTGACTAGAGCGAAGTCCTTGCCGGCGTGCTCCGGGTGGCAACTGGCGCAGGTCTGCTGACGTACGCGGCCGTGCAGCCCACGATCGCGCTCGGCGAGCCAGCCGATCTCCTTGTGGCAATTCACGCACAGCCCCGACATCTGCGCCTTGCCGCCCGCCCCGTGCCCACCAGCGTGACACTTCACGCATTGCAGCGAGCCTTCCAGGCGCTCATGCGGGCGGGCGAGCGGACCCGGCGATATCTGCGCGCGACCGGCTGCCGGAGCTGCAAGAGACAGAACGAGAACCACAATCGCACGCCTCACCACAACCAGGTGGCGCCGAGCGCGACCACGACGACGACATGCACGAGCACGGCAACGAGGGCGGCGATGGCGACGGGACGGTGGAAGACATGCCAGTACCGAAAGACGGCTTGCGTGGCGTCGAGCATCCGCACCTGCTGGGCCAACGCGACTTCCTGGTGCGCGAGCCGCATCACCGATCGGATCACGGCGCGGTCTGCTGAGCGCCGCCGCGGTCCTCGCGCATCCCAGAGGCGGCGCAGCCGGCGCTCCGCCCGGCGGCGCCCGAAGTCGTCCGCAACCATGCGTTTCAGAGTCCCCCACACACCGAGTCGCTGGGCCGCGGGAGTGGGCGCCAGGATCCCTTGGATCGTTTCCAGATCGAGCCCGCTCTGCTGCGCGATCTGCACGAGCAATGCGGCCCGCCGCCTGGCAATTTCCTCCCTCGTCAGCTCCACGCCCGCTTTCCCGCGTGGGATCCGCGCGTAGATGTAGCGGCCGACGATGCCGCTCAGCCACACGACCATCATCGACCAAAAGCCAAGGCCGATCACGCCGCCAAAGCGCCAAGCGGCGTGTACCGCGACGAGCAGAGGGAGCGCGAGCGCGGCAAGGACGTGGGCGTTGAGCCACCGGGAAATCGCGCCGGTGAAGGCGAGCCAGCGGAACTTCTTACGGAGCGGATACAGCCACAAGAAAAGGAACAGAGCGAGCGCAAGCAACCCAGCGCTCTGCCCGATGTAGCCTGACGGCTTGAGCCAGGCGTGCCACGGATTACGCACGCGTGCGGCCATGGGCTCGAGGTAGTACCGCGCGCCCCCGACGCAGATCGCAACGAGCGCGAACACGAGAAGCACGACGACCATTCGCCCCGGCCGGCGCGCGGCGGGGGGAGGCGCCAACGCAGCCAGCGAGGGGCGTTCCGGGGGTGCCACCCGGAGCGGCGGCGGCTGTGCCCGTCGATCGGGTACCGGACTGGATTGCGTCATAGTGGTTGTTATTTCCTCTGACGCGCCGGAGCCGTGACGCAGGCCACCGCCGAACGGGGCACCCGACAAGCACAGTCGTAGTGGTGCTCTAGCGAAGGAGCCGATGGACTCGACATTGGCGTATGTCGCGTTTGCCTTGATCCTGCTCCTCTCGATCGTCCGCCATGTTCGGCGGATGCATCGGAAGGAGGCCGCCGCGCGTGCGGCCGCCGAGCGCGGCAAACTTCGCTCCGACGGGCCGCGCGCCCAGCACCCCCACATCGACGCGACGCAGTGCATCGGCTGCGGCGCGTGCGTCGAGGTCTGCCCGGAGGGGGACGTGCTCGCCGTGATCGCGGGCAAGGCCGCGATCGTCAATGGTCACAAGTGCATCGGCCACGGCCTCTGCGCCGAGGCGTGCCCCGTGGGTGCGATCACGATCGTCATGGCCAGTCCGAGCGTCGGCGCGGACATGCCCCAGCTGGATCCGCAGCACGAGACGACCGTCCCCAACGTGTTCATCGCAGGTGAGCTGGGCGGGCTCGCGCTCATCAAGAACGCGGTCAATGAAGGTCGCGACTGCGTGGACACGATCGCGAGTCGTCTCTTCGCGATCAAGCGCGGCCGGGCGATCCCCGGCGTATCGGACGTGTGCATCGTCGGCGCCGGCCCCGCAGGGATTAGCGCCTCGCTGCGCGCCATCGAAAAGAAGCTCAGCTATGTGACGCTCGAGCAGGACGAATTCGGCGGCACCGTCGCGAAGTATCCGCGCCAGAAGCTCGTCCTGACGAGTCCCGTCGAGTTCCCGCTGCATGGGAAGTTCAACAAACTCAAGATCTCAAAAGAGGAACTCCTTCGCTTCTGGCAGAAGCTCCACGGACAGGCGGGTCTCACGGTTAACACCTGTGAGAAGGTCGAAACGATTCTGAAAGAAGCGGACGGTACGTTCGCGATCGACACCAACAAGGCGCGCTATCGCACCTGGACGGTGATCCTCGCACTCGGCCGGCGCGGCACGCCGCGCAAGCTGGGTGTTCCGGGGGAAGAGCTGGCCAAGGTGATGTACGGCTTGATCGAGGCCGAAGCGTACACCGATGCGCATATCCTCGTGGTCGGCGGCGGCGACAGCGCGGTCGAAGCGGCCCTTGGTCTCGCGTATCAGCGCGGCAACAAGGTGACGCTGTCTTACCGGAAGGAAGCTTTCAGCCGCATCAAGGAGCGCAACGCCCAGCGCATCGCGGAATCCGCGAAGAGCGGCAAAGTTCAGGTGATCTTCAACTCGCAGCCGCTCGAGATTCTGCCGAAGGCGGTGCGGCTCGAGGTGGCGGGCGCGACCCGGGAGATCGCGAACGATTACGTCTGGGTGTTCGCGGGAGGAACGCCGCCGAGCGAGTTTCTGGCCAAGGTCGGTGTCCAGATCGGCCCGCGGGACCTGACGGCCGCGGCCGGCGCCGAGGCCAAGCTGGTCAGCGGTAGCCGGCGGCTTGCAGGCTGAACAGCTCGGCGTAGAGTCCGCCGCGCGCCACCAATTCTTCATGCGTGCCGTCATCCACCAGCTCCCCGCCTTTGAGCACGAGGATCCGGTCCGCCATCCGCACGGTCGAAAAGCGATGGGAGATCAACACCGCCATCCGACCCTTGGTCAACTCCGCGAACCTCAGGAACACCTCGTACTCGGCACGGGCATCGAGCGCGGCGGTCGGCTCGTCGAGAATCAGGACCTGCGCCTCGCGCATGTAGGCGCGCGCCAACGCCACCTTCTGCCACTCGCCGCCGGACAGCTCGACGCCGTTATCGAACCGCTTCCCCAGCATCTGGTCGAAGCCCTGGGGCACGCGGTTCGCGACCGAATCAGCCAGGCTGCGCTTGGCGGCTTCCCGAATTCGGCCTTCATCATTCATGGCCTCGACCTGACTGACGCCGATGTTCTCGCGCAGTATGAAGTCGTAGCGCACGAAATCCTGAAAAATGATCCCGATGTTCTTGCGCAGGCTGTCGAGGTCATAGTCGCGCAGGTCCACACCATCGAGCAGGATTCGGCCTTCGTCAGGGTCATACAAACGCGCCAGCAGCTTCACCAGCGTCGTCTTCCCCGCCCCGTTTTCGCCGACGAGAGCGATCCGCTCATGAGGCTCGAACCCGAAGGAGAGCCCGCGCACCGCCCAGCGTTGTGAGCCCGGATAGCGGAACCCAACGTTCTCGAAGCGGAAGCCGGTCTGCAGCGGTCGCGGCACCGCCCTGGCTCCGGGTTTCGAGATGACACTGGGTCGTACATCGAAGAACGTGAACAAGTCGCTCAAGTAGAGGCTCTGTTCATAAATCGATGAGAGCGAGAGGAGCACGCTCTGGATCAGGCTTCTACTCGCGCGGAACGAGCCGGCCAGGAACGTCAGCGTACCGATCGTGAAATCGCCCATCACCGTGCGGTAGATGATCACGCCGTAGGCACCGTAGTAGCCGAGCGTGCCCAGCGTCACGAGCAGCGTCGAGACGATGTTGCGCTTTATGGCGAGCTGCTTGTTCTCCTGATAGAACCTCTCCGACAGCGTGGCGTACCGTCCCACCAGGAAATCCGACAGGCCGAACAGCTTCACTTCCTTGGCGGATTCGTCGGACGCGCCCATGAAGCGCAGATAGTCCAGCAGCCGCCGCTCGGGGGTCCAGCGGAACAGCAGCGAGTAGCCGAGCGAGGCGAAGTGCGCCTCGCCGAGGAACGCCGGCAATACCGCGACGGTCAGGAGCAACATCAGCCACGGCAGCTGCACGAGCAGGACGCTCGCCAACGAGATCAAGGTGATGAGATCCTGCGCGGTCCCCAACAAGAGTGTGAAGAGACCGATGCGGCCGACCGTCTGACGGCGGGCGCGCTCGAGATGATCGTAGATCTCGGCGTCCTCGAACTGGGCGAGATCGAGCGTGGCGGCATGCTCCATGAGGCGCACGCTCAGCCGGTTGGCGAAGAGATCGCCGAGCAGGCTCTCGAGCAGGGACGAGAGCCGCGCCAGCCCTTCGCCCACCACGGCGATCCCGAGCTCGAGCCCGACGAGGCCCGCGAGATGCCACCAATCGGGGGTGCCGCCGGCGTGAACGATCGCGACGCCCGCGATCACGCCGTCGATGATGAGCTTGCCGATCCAGAGAACCGCGACGGGAATGAGGGACCGGATCGCCCGCAGCACCAGGATGGCGATGGTGTAGCCGCGGTGCGTTTGAAACACCAACCGCACGAGGGGCGGGACGTGCCGCAGCGCGGCAAGCCGTTCGCTCCAGGTGGGCGGCACGTCGGGACTGGCGCCTTGGGCGGCGCGTGCCGCGCGGTAGAGACGCCGTTTGCCCATGGCGTTAACTTGGCTCACACCAAGACGTCAGACCAGACGCATGCCGCTATTCCTGATTGCCACTGTCTCTTTGCTCACCGCGCAGGCACCCGGCCCCCCGCCGAGCCTGACGCCGCGCGACTCGGCGTTCCATGCGCTGAATCGACTGGCGTACGGCGCCCGCCCCGGGGAAGCCGACAGCGTCGCGCGGTTCGGGGTAATGAAGTGGATCGAGCGCCAGCTCGATGCCGATCACGTCCCGGACGCCCGCCTCGCCGAGCGCGAGCGGCAGTTCAAGATCCTCGATTACGATCGCGCCGATCTGGCCGGCCGGTACCGGAACGCGGTCCGCGAGCGCCAGAGGATGCAACGCGAAGCCGCAGCGACCGGCGATTCGATGCGCGCCCGGTTCGCACCCGGGCAGGGCCCGATGCGTGAGTTCCGGGAGCTCGGTGGCGAGCTGCAGCAGCTCGCGATCGTGCGGGCCGCGCTGTCGGAGCGGCAGCTGCGCGAGGTGATGGTCGACTTCTGGACGAATCATTTCAACGTGTTCGTCGGCAAGGGCGCCGATCGCTTCCTGCTGCCTTCCTATATAGAGGAAACGATTCGGCCGCGGGCGCTGGGGAGGTTCGAAGAATTGCTGATCGCCACGGCGCAAAGTCCGGCGATGCTGTTCTATCTCGACAATGCGCAAAGCGTTGCGCCGGGCTCCGCGCCTCCAAGGATGCGCCGATTCAATCCTGAACGGATGCCCCGTGGTATCAACGAGAACTACGCGCGCGAGCTCCTCGAGCTCCACACCCTTGGCGTCGATGGCGGTTACACCCAGCAGGACATCATCGAAGTCGCACGCATCTTCACCGGTTGGAGCATCGAGCCTCCGGAACGCGGTGCAGGTTTCGTCTTCCGCGACTGGGCCCACGATCCTGGAACGAAGCACGTCTTTGGGCTCACCTTCCACAATGACGGCAAGGACGAAGGGATCCGCCTGCTCAAGTTCCTCGCGAATCAGCACGCGACGATGCATCACGTGAGCGCGAAGCTGTGCGCCCGGTTCGTCGCCGATGAGCCGCCCGACGGGTGCATCGATACCGCCGTCGCCGCCTGGCAGAAGACCCACGGCGACATTCGCGCCGTGCTGCGCGCCATCTTCACGTCCCCCGACTTCTGGTCGGCGCAGGCGGTCCGCTCCAAGGTCAAGACGCCATTCGAGTTCGTCGTGAGCGCCGTGCGCGCCACCGGTGTCGAGCCCGACGACACGCCGCGGCTCGCGCAGCTCGTCGCCCGCCTCGGCGAACCGCTGTACCAGCAGCCCGCCCCGACCGGCTATCCCGAGACCGAAGCGCACTGGGTCAATAGCGGTGCCCTGCTCGCGCGCATGAACGCGGCGACCCTAATCGCCAAGGAATGCGCGAGCATCCCGGCGATCGACGATCACGCCCAGCTCGTTGATGTGATCGATGATAAACTGCTGGCCGGCACCATGTCCGCGCATACGCGGAGCGTCATTCTCGAGCAGCTCACCGACATCACCGATCCTGAGCAGGCTCGGGTCATGGCTGTCGGCCTGGCCTTGGGTGGACCTGACTTCCAAAAACAATGACCATCTCGCGACGTGTCTTCGTGAAATCGGGTGGCCTCGCGCTCGTCAGCCTTGGCCTCGATCCGCTGTTCCTCGCGCGCGCGGCCTTCGCATCAGGCCGTCCGACCGTCGGGCCGTCCGACCGTCCGATTCTCGTGTGCCTCTTCCAGCGCGGCGCCGTAGACGGGCTGAACATGATCGTCCCGCATGGCGAGCCGGCGTACTATCACGAGCGCCCTCGCATCGCGATTCCTGCCGGCGACGTCGTGGATCTCGACGGCCATTTCGGCCTGCATCCGAGTCTCGCGCCCCTCAAGGAGCTCTGGGACAACAAGAGCCTCGCCGCGATTCACGCGATCGGTTCGCCGGACGGGACCCGCAGTCACTTCGATGCGCAGGACTACATGGAGACGGGCACCCCTGGTGTGAAGCGCACCGGGGACGGCTGGATGAATCGCTATTGCCAGCACGACCGCGAGCACGAAGACACACCGTTCCGCGCGGTCGCGTTCGGGCCGCAGCTGCCGCGGATTCTCGCCGGCAGCGCGCCGTCGCTCGCAATCGATGATCTGCAGGCGTTCGGCTTGCGAGTTCCGCAGGAGGCGGCTCGCGACCGCCTGACGCGCGCCTTCGAGGAGTTGTACGACGGCGCTGGGACGGGCTTGTTGGCTTCGTCCTCTCGCGAGGGATTCGAGGCGGTGCAGATGCTGAAGCGCGCCGACCCCACGCAGTACCGTCCCGCCGCCGGCATCGAGTATCCGCAGGGCCGGTTAGGGAACACGCTGCTCCAGATCGCGCAGCTCATCAAAGCGGACGTGGGATTGGAGATCGCGTTCGCGGACTGCAGCGGCTGGGACACGCACGTAAACCAGGGTTCGAGCGATGGCCAACTGTCGGCTCGGCTCCGCGAGCTGGGCCTGGCGCTGGCGGCGTTCAATCGAGATCTGGGCGAGCGCATGCGCAACGTCGTCGTGCTCACCATGTCCGAGTTCGGCCGGACGATCCGCGAGAACGGCAACAGCGGCACCGATCACGGGCACGCGACAGCCATGCTGGCGCTCGGCGGGCCGGTGAACGGTGGGCGCGTGCTGGGCCGCTGGCCTGGCCTCTCGCTCGAGCAGCGCTTTGAAGGGCGCGACGTCGCGGTCACGACTGATTTCCGCGACCTCTTCGGCGAGATTCTGGCGCGCCACCTGGGAGCGACCGATCTGGGAACGGTCTTCCCCGGCTACACGCCAAGCCCGGCCCGATTCCTGGGAGCGATTCGCGTCTAGGCGCCGGCCACGGCATCCAGCCGGATGATGCCGTCTCCCGCGCCGTCCCGAATCGTCAGCCAGTCGGTGCGCACGCGGTCCCACTCCTGAATCACCAGGCCCTGGTCCTCGAATAGCGCCCGAATCTGGCTCGGGCCGAACCCGGCGATCTCTTCGAGAATCGGCACCAGCACCGACAATGCGTCATCGCTGATCACGGTGCGCTTGGCGATATGCGCGACCTCGCGCGCTTCCGACGCGGCGATGGTGAAGCCCTCGCCGCGATTCACGTGCAGCATGACCGGAATGTCCGACTGCCCGTCGCCGACATAGACGACCTGGTCGCGGGGCACGACGTGCCGCGCGCGGATCTCCTCCACCGCCGCGACCTTGCCGTAGCCCGCGGCAACGCGCTCGAGCGTCCCGATCTTCCCGCCGTCGGGCTGGAACTCGAACCGTGTCCCCACGACATGATCGGCCGGGACGATGCCCTCGAGCGCCGACAGCACGACCTCTTGAGGCGCCGCCGAGACCACATAGAAGTCGAAACGGTTGCCATCGA
>Ga0137394_10002239_pt1 | contig 14259 bp, 10 predicted proteins | sample czobulk116metaG_FD_108278 | JGI IMG/M metagenome (GOLD analysis project Ga0137394, IMG submission 108278) | Vadose zone soil microbial communities from Angelo Coast Range Reserve, California, USA - czobulk1.16 metaG | ecosystem: Environmental > Terrestrial > Soil > Vadose zone | place: USA...
ACTACTGCCGCAAATAACGATCCAACACTCCATACACGCGACGTTTCCAGTCCCTGCTACGCTTCAGCCCTCATTTTTGCGCCGGAAAGTAATTAGGTGATTTATACGTCTGTCCCCGAATTACCCGCCCTTACGCCGCTTTCACCTTTTCTTTCGTCCTGTCGAAGAGCGTGGTGAAGATGGAAACAATCCTGTGCAGACCATCCGAGCCACCCGCCAGGAGCGACGCTGTCATGACTACATCAATTCCTGTAAGCGCATTGCGCTGCAGCATTGAGAGCCCCGTGAACTGCTGCAAATCGATGAGCGGCTGCAGCGAACGGACGCCGGCTGCGCTGACGAGCGTTCCAAGCGCGAGACCTGACAGAAACGCGAGTTCGCGAGTCTCTCCCTTATGCAATGTGAGCTTTTCCGCCAGATCGGTCGTCGGAGCACCGGCCGCTTCTGCGGCCTTCATCTGAACTTCGAACTGGTCAACCGTGCTGCGCCGCCATGGCGTCAGCAGTACTTCCAAAGCACGCTCCATAAACAAAGCCACCACGGCGAGCGGCATGAGGATGCCGGCTATCAGAGCGGGAGAGATATCCGGCCGAAACGGTACAAGCCGCGCCCCGGCGGACAGCATCACACCCAGTGCAGTGATAATAATCGTCGCTCCCTTCACCCTCTGCGCTTTGATCCTTTCCTCTTGCATATGGATAACCCTCCGCTATTTGTCGGCGCTGATCTGCGCCGGACCTGAAATTTTGATCTCAATCAGAATCGCGAATTCTTTGAACTCGGCAAGATCCACCGGGATCTTCTGAGCTGGAAAACCGGTAACTAAAATGGTGAACACTACTCTGCATACCGGAACGTCTTTGAAGGTCGCCTTTCCGTCATGGAGCGGCTTTTCGTGATGGATAGCTCTGCCGCAGTCGGAGTCGGCATCAGCACTCAACTCGATAGTCGACTGGTCCGGCAGCGGATTAACGCCTTCCGCGTCTACCTTGACTTCCAACGAGACTGAAGGTTGGTTTTGGCCGTTGGCTATCACGCAAAGTGGAGCAAGACAAATCAGCACGCCGGTTATGAGTTGAATCGTTTTTTTCGCCATAGGTTTTTCCAGCTGGTTAGTTATTCCTCGCTGTGTGTCGTCGATTTTTTGGCATGCACGAGGTCATGCATCATTTCGTCGTAGTACGGTTTGTCTTTCAAGCTCGCACGCGAGCCCGGAAAATACGCCAGAGTGAGCTGTACCAGGTCTGACGTCATCATCGTTATCGTCACGGCACAGCGTTCGCCGTGCGTCAGATGCGTGTTGTCCGTCATGGGGAAATCGAACAAACCTACCCAAAACGTAGTGTCGATTTCTCGATAGGTCACCTGGTTCAGGTCCGCGCGTCCACACTCCGATTCCGTAAGCGGCCGGGAAACATACAGACGCACTCGCGCCTCGCGCAGCAGCGGTTTATGGTCGATGATCTCAACCACGAACTGCCTGTAGTTCCGTTCGCCATCGGTGTTTGCAAGGCATAACCGCTTTATCGGGTTGTCGCGAGGGTCGTAGCACTTGCTTTTCCCGGTTTTGCACTGGCCCAGCTTCTTCGCAGTTTCCGGGTCGATGTTGCGCGCGACGCGGTCCCCGGGAACTCTCAGGGCTGAAATACCATCCTTCAAGTCCTGGAGTTCGGCATCACCTTTGACGATCGAGCCGCTATCGGTAAGCACCGTAACCTCGCGCTCCTTAACCTCGAGTGCGACTTTTTCGAGAAGGCTGACTCTCTCCGCGTTTTCGGAATTCCCATCCTCCGGGATCCGTTGGCGTACATGCTTGAACAGCGGTGCAAGGTCGATCGATTCATGGAAGTTGGAGGCCAGCAATTCCAGCTTCAAGATCTGCTCGTCGAGGTGCTGGTCATCGGTCGAGTTCCCGTTCTGGCTTAAAAAGGTTGTCAGGATCGATTGAAACATGTCTTTCCTGAGCGTGCTGTCAGCCTCCTCCCGCTTCCCCATCATTTCGGTGTACACGCGGAGGTTGTCTTCCGACTCGTGCCGGGCGTCCAGAGAAGAATTAACGACGAAGCCCAGAACCAGCGTGACCAGCGGCATCATGATCACCTTGAGCAGTTCCAGCCAGCGGCCTGATCCGGCCTTATGGGTTTCACTTCTGGTTTCTGTTGCGCCTTCGCGCTTGCTGCTACCGTCCTCGGAGGTCATAACGCCCATCCTTCCGTGGCTCGAGGTTGAAGTCGTACTGCCTCGGTTCGCCATAGGAAAACACGTCAGCCGATGCTCCCGGATAATCCAGCAAGGTCAATGTGCACTTTCCCTTCTGTGGAACATTGATACGGTAGGAACCATCACCGGCGGCGCCGCCCCTGGTGACCACCCCTCCGCAGTTGATTTCGATGCCGCCGGCAACTCCCCGGCCGCCTGAGATCACGGATCCGTAAATCTGCCCGCCGTAGAGAGTCGTCTGGAGAAGGCCAAGTAACAGGCCGGAGAAGATAAGGTGTCGCATGCGAGTCCTCCTTGCCTAAAACCATGCACGCTAGGCACACCACGCTCCTTTCTGTCGCGGCGGGGGCATTTGCTGATTTGGCAGGGAGTACGGCCAAAACCTCGGCGGAGCGAGGTCCTGGCTCATATCCGAATGGTGAGAGCGTGCACCGCCAGGATAGTGAACCGCCTTGCAACCCCAGGCAGCGAGTCAATATACTCGTCCCGATTTTAGGTAAGGAATTCAACTCGGTGGGGGGAATGCAATGAAACAGAAGGTGAGTCGAGTGTTTTGCGGATTACTGATCCTGGTGCTTGGTTCTGCCCTGCTCCTGGGTCAGGGTTCAACGGCCCAGATCAGCGGTACAGTTACGGATCAAAGCGGCGCTGTATTACCGGGCGTCGAAATCATCGCGACACAAACAGACACGGGTGTAGCCCGAACAACATTAAGTAATGAGACCGGGGCATATGTTTTGCCGAATCTGGCGGTTGGCCCCTATCGCCTCGAAGCGTCCCTGCCTGGATTTCGTACATTCGCGCAGACCGGAATTGTGCTGCAGGTGAATAGCAATCCGGGCATCAACATCGTGATGCAGGTGGGTCAGGTTTCGGAGACCATCGAAGTCCAGGCTAACGCCGCGATGGTGGAGACACGGTCGACCGGGATCGGTCAGGTTACGGAGAACGCGCGCATTCTGGAATTGCCTCTCGTTGGCCGGCAGGTCTATGACCTTGTGACCCTTTCGGGTGCGGCTATGCAGACCGGTACAGCTACGACGGGAAACCGGGCCGCCTACCCCGGCACTCCGACCTTTTCAATAGCGGGAAGTCTCAATGGCGGAAACACCGTCACGCTCGACGGCGCAATGCACAACGATGTCGCATCCAACACCGCCTTGCCCTTACCCTTCCCCGATGCTCTGCAGGAGTTCAAGGTCGAAACCAGTTCCCTGCCCGCCCAATACGGCTTTCACTCGGGCGCGGCGCTCAACGCGGTGACGAAATCCGGCACGAATGAGTTTCACGGCGCGCTATTTGAGTTTGTACGGAATTACAAATTCAATGGCCGCTCATTCTTCGCCGCCAAACAAGACTTCCTGAAGCGAAATCAATTTGGCGGAACATTTGGTGGACCGATCAAGCAGAACCGGTTGTTCTTTTTGGGCGGGTATCAGGGCACCATCACGCGCCAGGACCCGGTGGGACAGCGTGCGTTTGTTCCAACGCCGGCAATGCTGGCCGGAGACTTCACAGCCTATGCATCGGCAGCCTGCAGGACAACAGGAGCAACCACATTGGCGGCGCCTTACGCCAACAACAGGATCGATCCATCGGCATTGAGCAAGGCCGCAGTCAACCTCAGCAAGCGACTGCCGGCGCCGCAGGATCAATGCGGCCTGGTCGAGTTCGGCAATCCCAACAAAAGCAACGAGCATCAGTTCGTAAGCAAGGTTGATTACAACCTGAGTGCCACGCATTCGATATTCGGGCGTTACCTGGGAGCTTTCTTTGACCAGCCATCCGCGTATGACATCTCGCACAACCTTCTAAGTACGGCTCAACGGGGAGCCAACCTGAAGGTCAACTCGCTGGTTTTCGGGGATACGTATTTGATCAGCTCCAAGATCGTCAATTCGTTCCGGGCGACATGGAATCGAACCACCGATCTTAAGAAGCCTGCATCGTTTTTTTCCGCCGCAGACCTCGGCTCCAACATATGGGCCGACCCCACGGATTACATGACCATCGCCGTTACCGGTGGATTCAACCTTGGCGGCGCAGGACAGAGTTATCTTCACTGGGCCTGGACAACCGGTCAGCTCGCCGACGACATCAGTGTTGTCAAAGGAAACCATCAGTTGTCCTTTGGCGTCAGCGCGATGGGCTACCAATCGAACAGCCATCACAGCACGTTCAGCGGGGGCATCTTCACGGTCAACAGCCTGTCCGATTTCATGATCGGCAGGCTGCAGAGCTACGTGCAGGGTCTTCCCTATACGCTGTGGGTGACAAATAACTACGTCGGCGTGTACGGCCAGGATAGCTGGAAATTAAAGCCGAATCTCACCCTGAGTTATGGCCTGCGGTGGGAGCCGTTTTTCCCGCAACAGTTCGACCGGCTCAACCAGGCAAACACCTTCCAGTTCGACGCGTTCAGGCAGGGAACCAAAACAAGCCAATATGTGAATGCGCCTCCCGGCGTCTTCTATCCCGGCGACCCTCAGTTCGGTTCGAACGGAACCAGTCCAATCAACAAACGATGGCAGGACCTTGCTCCTCGTGTGGGATTAGTCTGGGACCCGACGAAAGACGGCAAGATGGTCGTTCGGGCCGGCTACGGAATTTTTTATGACATGGAAGCGGCCGAATTGAATCTGGCAACGCCGCAGGGTCCTCCGTGGGGCGGCAAAGTCCAGCTGACCAACCCGGCGGGCGGCTTCGACGATCCATTCCGGGCCGAAGCCGGAGGCAATCCGTTCCCGTTCACATTAAGCAAAAATGTGGCGTATCCGGCTGCCGGCGTCTTCACCACGTTTGATCACAACACGCAAGTCCCGTATGTGCAGCAGTGGAACGTTGGAATCCAGAGACAAATTGGGAACGACTGGCTTGTAGGGGCCAGCTATATCGGCAATGAGCTCGTACATCTGTACGGTTCCAGCGAACTGAATCCGGCAATCTATTTCCCTGGTAATGCAACCGCCGGCGGGCAGTGTTTCGCTCAAGGCTATACATTGACCACCACACCAAACGCTGTCTGTTCCACGACTGCCAACACAAATAACCGCCGCATCACCACTCTGATCAATCCGGTTGACGGCCCGAAGTATGCCAATATCGGCTCCTGGGATGACGGCGGCACCCGAAGTTACAACGCCATGGTCTTGAATACGCAGAAACGTCTGAGCAAAGGTTTCTCGTTGACTGCGAACTACACGTTGTCACACTGCCTCGGGACTCCGATCGGCAGCGGCACGCTCCTTCAGAGTTCGGCAGGGAACGGCGTCTACCTGACTCCCACGCGCAAAGGCGACCGCGGTAACTGCACCAGCCAGGTCGCGGATACGCGGCACATCGTGAATGGGACCGGGATCGTCAGCATGCCGAAGTTTTCCAGCTCATGGCTGAATGCTCTGGCCAGTAGCTGGCGATTGTCGGGGATCCTTAGCGTGGCTTCCGGAAGCGCCTTCACCGTGGTCAGCGGCACCGATCGCGCCTTGAACGGCAAGAATGCGCTCACGCAATATGCGGATCAGAGATCGTCGCAGGTTTATGGGAACAAGTGCACGGACGACCTGACCCGAACGGGCAGCGGCTTTAACTGCCTGTGGCTCGATCCCGCGTCATTCGGAATACCGGCTGTTGGAGGCTTTGGCAATCTGGGACCGGGTACGGTTGTGGGTCCGGGTAGCTGGACGATCAACGCAGGCTTGTCGCGGATATTCAAGCTCAAGGAAGCGCAGACCCTGGAATTTCGCGTGGAGGGAACCAACATTCTGAACCATGCGAACTTCATGATTCCCAGCGGAAACTTGAGCAACCCGCAGTTCGGCCGCATCCAAACCGCCGGTCCGGGGCGAGTCATGCAGTTCGGGTTGAAGTATTTGTTCTAAAAACCATCGCGGGAATCAGCCGCGAATTACGCCAAGGACGCGAATGGGCGCTTCGGAATCATTTTAAAAGCGCCCATTCGCGTCCTTGGCGTAATTCGCGGCTGGTTTATCTTTGTGCTATTGCCGAAGTGCGGCGGCAACATCGCTGAGGATGTCTTCGACGGACTCACAGCCGACGCTGAAGCGAATAAAACCATCGCTGATGGCGTCGCCGCCCCAGCGAGCGCGTCGCTCTGCTGTGGAGTGGACGCCACCGAAGCTCGTCGCCTCACGAACAAGCTCAAGGCCGCTCAGGAACTGTTCGGCGCGCGCACGCGTGGCGAGGTCGAAGCTGACGATGCTTCCGAAGGCCTTCATTTGCCGCTTCGCTATCTCATGACCCGCGTGGTCCGGTAGCCCGGGATAAAACACGGCCTCCACACCAGGCTGAGCCGCCAGAAACCGGGCAAGCTGTAGGGCAGATGCGCACTGGTGATTCAATCGCAACGGCAGCGTTGCGAGCGAGCGATGCGCAAGCCACACCTCCATGGGTCCCGGAATCCCGCCGTGCTGAGTGCGCCAGGTGCGTAACGCCGTGGCTTGTTCCGGATCGGTGGTCGCCACGTGGCCGAGAACAAGGTCACTGTGTCCGGTCAGGGCCTTGGTGTCGGAAGCGACCACATAGTTCGCGCCGAGGGCCAGCGGCTGCTGGAGGTATGCCGTGGCTGTCGTGTTGTCCACTGCGGTCAGCACGTTCTGCGCCCGCGCTGCCTGGACCAGGTCCCGTATGTCGCATACGTCGAGTTGCGGGTTCGTCGGTGTCTCGAGCCAGAGGAGTCGGGCACCCTCGAGCGCATTCGCCTGAGCGTTGCCGCGTGTCGGAGTCATTCGAACTTGAACTCCAATCGTCTTCAGCCAGGTCGACGCCAGCACCCGAGTGGTGTAATACGAATCCGAAGGGAGCACGACAACATCACCCGGCTTCAGACAAACGCCGAAAACCGCGGAAACGGCTGCCATTCCCGAAGCGTAGGCGATCGCCTCACCACCCTCGAGAACTGCAAGCGCTTCTTCCCACGCAGTCCAGGTGGGATTGTGGAAACGGCCGTACGTAAACGTGTGCTGCGCGGGCTCACCAGGAGTGGTGTACGTGGACGAAAATTGCGGACCAGACCGAAACACGCCCGTTTCCGTCGATGCTCTGTAGCCTGCATGCAAAATCGTCGTGTCACGATGCATCGCGACCTCCAACAGTGAGTGTACGCATCTTAACGGGACTCCAGAACGTCGAACTTGAGGGCAACGCCGTCTATTTGCCTTTGATCGTAACGGTAGCCGGTCGCGCGCTCGGCCAGGTCCACTGGAACTTCGAAGAAGAACTCAACCCCACCTTCACTTTCCGCGTCCTGTTCCGCCGTTCGCCGCTCGATAAGCTCTTTAAGGTGCGATGGCGGATCACCGATCACCTCCAGGTGACGAAGTCCTCGATCGGATTCATGCGTTACGCGCCAGGTGCGCCGGCCCTCGGCCCAGGCGGAGGCGCTGCTGAACATGACGTGTTCTTCGACGAAACACGTCACTACCTCGCCACCCTCTGAAAGATGCGCGAGATCGAGCGTGCCGTCGTGGGCATCCGCGCGGCGCTGTATGACGATCGCGAACCATCCGGCAGGAAGCTGTGAGCAGGTGGCAGGCGACCTTGGAAACTCCTCCTGCCCGCCGGTGGCGCGAAACCCAAGTTCGGTGAGAACGCTCTCGGGGGACTTTCCTCGAATTGCCAGCCAGCTCAGAGCAATTCCCACAGGTTCTCCTAACAATGAAATAATCCCGCTAACCGCTCGATGTCAACGGATCACCCTGGCTTATTCCATATGCCTCGTTGGTCATGAGACACGGCCTCGCTAGTCTTTCCCTTGACTAAAATCGGCAATGTTGGTATCCGAAGTGACTAAATTCACTCACTTCACGAGGAGACATGAAAATGCGCATTGGGCTTTGTGTGCTTTTGCTTTCCGTATTGGTCATGGTTTCTTTCGCCGCCGATGCTTCGGCGATGCAATTGACGAGAGACGTGAAAGTCATCTCGAGCACCGGCGCGCGCGCCCTGGCGGACGCCTGCGCGGCCTGGGCCGAAAAGAACAAGCTGGTCGTAGCGATAGCAATTCTGGATTGGGGCGGCAATCTCATCGAATCCCACGCCATGGAAGGCGCGCCCATGAACGCCATCGACACGGCGTTGTTGAAAGCCAAGTCCGCTTTGCGCTGGCGGCGACCGACCTCGGAAACCAACAAGATCGTGCGGAGCGGTGAAAATCTCGCGCCGACGTTCATGAACGACTTCCCGCAGCCCGGCGCGGTTCCCATCATCGTCAACGGCCAGGTTGTCGGGGCGATGGGTGTTTCAAGCGGCGACGGCGAGAAATGCGCCCAGGCGGCGATCGACACAGTTTTCAAGGGACAGGCGACCACGTCGGCGCGTTGAAGGTGTAAAGCAATCTGGAATCGAGGAATCAGCCGCGGATTTCACGGATTACGCGGATGGCGCGCATCAACGGTTTTATTGCGCGCCATCCGCGTAATCCGTGAAATCCGCGGCTGATTCCTCGATTCCAGATTGCAGATCCGCAATGACCAAAGGACTCATCCTCCTTATAAGTTTTCGGCAGTTCTAAATAAAAGGGAGGTCTTGGCATGAGAGAAGCAAGAAGTGAGGCCTCAGCGTTCTGCAACCGGGGGAGTGTATTACGGATCTTGGCTGCCGCGCTGGGAGTGTTGCTGTTCTGTTCTTCCATGTTCGGGCAAACCTCTAACGGCCGCATCTCGGGAACCGTCAAGGACCAGACCGGAGCTTTAATCCCCGGTGCTGAGGTGACTGTTACAGACACGGCCAGAGGCCTGGCTCGAAACCTGACTACGGGAGAGGCTGGAGCGTATCTCGCTCCCAACCTTCTCCCCAGCACGTATACGGTCCGTTCTACGTTTCCGGGATTTCAGTCGTGGCAGCGCGAGAACGTCCGCCTGGAGGTTGGCCAGGACCTGACCATTGACGTCGTTCTCCTGCCCGGCGCGCAGACGGAGACCGTTTCAATCACCGAAGAGGTTCCGCTGGTGAACCTCACGAGCGCTGTTTTAGGGGGAACGCTCAGCAACGATACGATCAACAACCTGCCGCTCAACGGCCGAAACTTCACGCTTCTTCTGGAAATGCGTCCGGGCGTGGTTCTGACTCTCGGCAACGACAGCGGCGGCGCGGGGGCGGCCTCGACCAACGGACTTCGCCCCGAAAACAGTAACGAATACCTGGTCGAAGGCCTGCACGGCATGTCTCCCTTCAACGGCCAGCCTGTGATGAACAGCCTGGCCCTGAGAGGAGATGCGGCTACTGTTCTGCCCGTTGACGCCATCCAGGAGTTCAACCAGCAGTTCAACGGCAAGGCGGAATACGGCGGCCGGGCCGGAGGCACGACAAACATCGGCCTGAAGTCGGGAACCAACGCCATCCATGGCACGGCGTACAGCTTCTTCCGGCGCGACGCCTGGGATGCGCGGAACTACTTCAACACGGACACGCAGCCAAAGGTCAACACGAACTTGAACCAGTTCGGCGGCACGCTGGGCGGGCCGATCAAGACGGACAAGCTCTTCTTCTTTCTTGGCTACGAGCAACAACGCCTGACTGTGGGGGATTCATCAGCCGCCACCGTAGCGTTCACGGACCCGGCCATGATCGCGAACTTCCCGGCCTGCATCAACGCTTCCGGAGGTTGCAGCCCGATCACCAATTCCGTTGCCAGCGCCAGGACTCCCGACGCCAGCAACCATCTCCTCCTGGCATGCCTCGGTCTTCCCGCTGCGAGCCGGAGTCCCCAATCCCTGGCCCTGGCGGGACTGAATCCGAACTGTACGCCTGGTCCGACTTACCCCAATGCCACGACGGGCTCCCAATGGTTTGTTCCGCACGGAGGCGATGATCACGGCGCTACTGCAAATCCCGCCTTCGGGATCAACGCATACTTCGCCAATTCACAAAGCATCGTCCGGACCCACGGCGGCGTGGGCAAAGTGGATTACCGCCTGAATGATAAGAACACGATCAGCGGTTTCTTCTTCAGGGGCCTGGGGAAAGATATCTATTCCGCGACGAATGCGACGAATCCGGACTGGAGAACGCGGGTCAACGCCTGGTCTTTTATGGGCGCCGGCACGTGGGCCTGGTACCCGAATACCGCGTGGGCCAATTCATTCAGGCTCGGTTATGCCAGCCTGAGGCACCGCTACGTCGGCGTAGACACATCGACTGAAGTCACTTCCGCCTCGCTGGGACTCCCGACGGGGGTCTCGAAATTCCTGGACCGGAGCGGGGGTTACCCCCAGGCCCTGATCATCAGCGGCTTCAGCGCGTTCGGGTCGCGGAACACGGAGATGGAGGGTCCGAACACTTCCATTGAGGTGAATGATCAGGTCAATTACCTGCTGGGCAACCACTCCATGAGGTTCGGCGGCACGATCATGACCAACCACCAGAACGGCGGCACATGGGCAAACACCAAGGGCAATTTCGGTTTTGGACAAGGCGCCAACCCTGAGGGAGCCGGCAACGGGTTGTTGGCTTTCCTCGCGGGTCAGAACGCGATCCCGGACAATGTACCCGGCGCGCTGGGATATTGCCCGACACCCGGAGTTGTCGTTGGACAAAACTGTGTCGGTGCGGTCGCCATCCGCACTACGACCAGCGGATTGGAATCGGCGTCTCTGTTTTACGGCAATCCCGAGTCGCACATCCGGCGGATGGTGTATTCACTTTTTCTCCAGGATGACTGGCGCATTCGCCCGAGACTGACTCTGAACCTCGGAGTGCGCTACGAGCTCAGCACCGTCATCCATGATCGGGACCATATCCTCGGCAGCTTTGATCCTGCCAAAGGACTCGTCCAGGAAGGTATTCAGGTCCCCAGCGTGTACAACCCCGATCGCAACAATTTCGCGCCGCGCGTGGGCTTTGCCTGGGATGTGCGTGGCAATGGCAAGACCGTAATTCGAGCGGGCGGCAGCATTATCCATGAGCTGGTCATTCTGCGCACGTTCGCGGAGGTCGGCAACAATCCGGGGCTGGCCGGAAATCAAACGGCGTGGGTCATCGGGTGTTCGACGGCGGTGACTGCCCTTGCGCCGGACGCCACAACAAATTGCCCCGGCAACTTGCTTACTTCGGGCGGTTCAAGGGACGTCGGCCAGGTCAGTTGGAGCCGGTCAGAAGGAACACTCGGAGCCATACAGTGGGACGGCGCGGGTAGTCGAAGCGTGTATCCGGCGTCCGCCATTCACAATTGCAGCCCCTCTGTCCTGATCAGGGACACTCCGGCTTCTGCCGGAAGAGCCGGCAGCCGTTGTCCCATCGTTTCCGTGGACCCTCATCTAAGTACACCCTACGTGGAAACCTGGACGCTCTCCATCCAGCAAGCCCTCGCGAACAACCTGGTTTTGGACGTGGCCTACGTGGGTAACCACGGCGTCAAGCTACTCGGCCGGCATGAGGACAACCAGCCGTTCGCGGCGCAGGTCTGGAACACAGTGACTACCGGAGGCCAGACGTTTGCTCAGATCTGTAATACCACGCCGACCGCCGCCAATGCCTGCAACGGCCAGTCGGGTGCCTTCGGTGCGGCAGTGATCAACTCCAAAACGTACATCAACAAATTCCCGTACATAAACACGATCCTCCGCCTGGCAAACGGCATGACGTCCAACTACAACGGCCTTCAGGTCTCCTTGACCGCGCGTAATTTCCATGGCTTCAACACGAATCTGGGTTACACCTATTCCAAAGCCCTCGACGTGAATAGCTCCAACGGCGGTAACGTCGGGACAGATTCCTATAATCTGGCGCTGGATTATGGGCGCGCTGGGAGCGACCTTCGGCACCGCTTCACACTATCGCCGACGTACAGTTTCCCGTCTGTTCAGGGGTATGCAGGCCTGTTGGACGGCTGGCGGCTCAATGGCATCTTCAAATATCAGACGGGGCGACCCTGGCAAGCGGGGACCCAGTGGGGTGATCCCGGCGGCGTCGGTCGAAACACCCGTCCGGACTTCTTTGGAGATCCCAGCGATTTCGTCGTGGACTACACCGGCCGGAACTTTGCTGTGTTTCATCCGGGTGGAACGACGGCTTCAGGAATCAATCCCCAGACGCAGGCGCCTTATGCGGCGGCGGACCTGGCCATCAACACTCAACTTTGCACAGCGAACGCCAGGTCAATAGCCACTCTCACTGCGAACGGTTGCTGGACGCAGGGCGGTTCCGCAATTACTCCTGCGTCGGCCGGCAGCTTCGGAACCATGACCAAAGGTCTGTTCGACGGTCCCAGCTATTGGAACCTGGACATGTCCGTGAGCAAGAGACAGAAGGTCAGCGAAAGATTCGCCGCTGAATTCCGCGGCGAGTTCTTCAATATCTTCAATCATCCTATTTTTGCCCAGCCGGCGACTGGGGTGACTTGCAGCGCCACGACCTGTAACCTGGGCTTGACCAGTGCGACCCCGGACGTGGCTGCCACGAACCCGGTCCTTGGGTCCGGAGGCGCGCGCCGGGTGCAGTTGGGGGTGAAGGTCATTTTCTAAGAACCAAGAAGAAAAAGTTCGGATGAAGCCTGAAAATTGATTAGTGATTAATGATTAGTGCGCTTGGCCAAATGAAGCGATTGTCCATCTGCCAAGCGCATTAATCATTAATCACTAATCAATTTTCAGGCTTCATCCGAACTTTTTCTTTGTATTAACTTCCCTACTTCGCCGCGCTTGTCGTCATCCAGAGGTACTGAGCGTCCGCACACTCGCTCACAACGGTCAGAAAACGCTTTACACTGTCGTTACCTACGATGAAAGGATGAGGACCTCCCGTCCTGCGTGACTTCAGGAGGGCGATCTTGTCCAATGTTTTGTCCTGGCCCGAATGGTTCGTAAGAAGAACATCGGCTCCCGCTTTCGCCGCGATGTCCTGAAAACGCCTGGCCGACGCTCCGTAGGTTTTGAAGGCGTCCGGTGATCTGGGAAAATTGAAGCCGACGCCGCCCCACATGCCCGCGAGATGCCGCTGGTTTCCGTCCTTGATCGGGATCAATGACGAAATCGTGCCCGGAGTATGGCCCGGTGTTACATACAGCGTAAGCGTGGTATCCCCGAGCGTCAGTTTCTGACCATCGGTGGCTACCATGTCTTTTCTGGGCTTCAGTTGTGCGGCTGTTCGGTCATTCGCCATGAAATTCCAGTCAGCCTCAGACAAAACGATGCGCGCGCCATAACGGTCCTGAAGAAACTTCGAGCCCAGGTAGTGGTCCCCGTGTCCGTGGGTCACGACGACATATTTGACCCTCGCCGGATCGAGGCTCAATTTTTTCAGCCCGTTTGCGATTTCCTCTTCGACGGAATAGTCGTACAGCGAATCGAGCAGGATGATTCCCTCCGACGTCGTTATCGCCCACGCCGAAACATCCTTGCTACCGATGAAGTACAGGTTATCGAAAACCCTGGCCGGCTCCGTGTACCACTGGGAGGCGGGAGGGATCGTCCGCTGAGCGGGCGCGTTTGCCTGTTGTGCAGGAGGCGTCGCCCGCTGGCCGGCTGCGGGTTGGGGCTCATTGCAGAGATTGATCACACCGGAATAGTCCTCTTTCGCAGCAGCCTTGGCCGCCGCCACGTGGGTTTGGAACGTGCCCGTCGGTGTCTGGGCAATCGCGTTGATCGCGAACAGGCCAACACAAAGCAGAGGTAACCAATACCGTTTCATAGCTCTATCCCCCTTGGTGTGTCTTTTCGAAATGCGCCGATTCTCTCAGATATCCGGTTCTCCTGAAACATTTTCGGAAAGTGTTATTCCCCTCCTGGTCCAGGAGGGGTGGACGCGCCGTCAAGAAAGTGCCGCGAAGCCTCCTTTGAAGGGCGCGGACGGGGTGGTCAGTTCGGCGAACATGGCGTGTGAGCGACCACCCGTCTGCGCCGCTTCGGAACGGATTCTTTTTCCTTATGGCGCAGCCACCCCTCCTTTTCATTAAAGGGTGTTGCAGTGAAAGGTCCAGAACTGGCCGTGGCTCATCGAAAATACCAATGAGGCGATTCGATGAGCTGTGGCGATTTTGGGATGATAACGTCCGGCGATTCTTGCAATTACCCACAAGTTGTTCCT
>Ga0137394_10002240_pt1 | contig 14259 bp, 13 predicted proteins | sample czobulk116metaG_FD_108278 | JGI IMG/M metagenome (GOLD analysis project Ga0137394, IMG submission 108278) | Vadose zone soil microbial communities from Angelo Coast Range Reserve, California, USA - czobulk1.16 metaG | ecosystem: Environmental > Terrestrial > Soil > Vadose zone | place: USA...
ATCTCGATCTGTCCGACTGACTTCATGCGCTTCTTGCCTTCCTTCTGCTTCTCGAGCAGCTTCCGCTTGCGCGAGATGTCTCCACCGTAGCACTTCGCCAGCACGTTCTTGCGCAGCGCCTTCTGCGTCTCGCGGGCGATCACCCGCGACCCGATCGCCGCCTGGATGGCCACCTCGTACATCTGCTTGGGGATCTCCTCCTTCAACTTCTCGCAGATCACCCGCCCGCGCTGGTAGGCGCGGTCGCGGTGAACGATGGTCGAGAGGGCGTCCACGGGCTCCCCGTTGATCAGGATGTCGAGCTTCACCAAATCGGCTTCCTGGTAGCCCAGCGGCTCGTAGTCCAGGGAGGCGTAGCCGCGGGAGATGCTCTTGAGCTTGTCGAAGAAGTCGAACACCACCTCGGCGAGCGGGATCTCGTAGGTGATCTGCACGCGCTTGGTTCCGAGGTACTTGATGTCCTTCTGCACGCCGCGCCGGTCCTGGCAGAGTTTTAACACCGCCCCCACGTACTCGTTGGGCACGTAGATGTGCGCGAGCAGCATGGGTTCCATCAGCTTTTCGATGTCGCCCTCCGCCGGGAGCTTCGCCGGATTGTCCACCCGGATCTCGCTGCCGTCCCGCTTCACCACCTTGTAGACGACGGACGGCGCGGTGGTGATCAAAGCGAGGTTGTACTCGCGCTCCAGGCGCTCCTGCACGATCTCCATGTGCAGAAGGCCCAGGTATCCACAGCGGAATCCGAATCCCAGGGCCTGCGAGGTCTCCGGCTCGTAGGTGAAGGCGGAGTCGTTCAGGCGCAGCTTCTCGAGCGCGTCGCGGGTGTTCTCATAATCGGCCGAATCCACGGGGAAAATCCCCGAGAACACCATCGGCTTGATCTCCTTGAAGCCGGGGACGGGCTTGTCCGTCGGGTTGTCCGCGTCGGTCAGGGTGTCGCCGACCTTCGCGTCCTGGATGACCTTCACGTTGGCGACGACGAAGCCCACCTCGCCGGCGATCAGCTCGGCCTTGGCGCGCGCCTTGGGGGCGAAGACACCCACCTCGCTCACCTCGTAGGTGCGCTTGTTCGACATGAACTGGATCTTCTGGCGCGGCTTGACCGTCCCCTCGACGATCCGGACCAGCATGATCACGCCGCGGTAGGAGTCGTACCAGCTGTCGAAGATCAGCGCCTTGAGGGATGCCGTGGGGTCGCCTTTGGGCGGCGGCACGATCTCGACGATCTCCTCCAGCAACTCGTCGATGCCGACGCCCTCCTTGGCGCTCACCGCCACCGCGCGGCTGGCGTCGAGGCCGATCACTTCCTCGATCTCCTTGCGCGTCCCCTCCACGTCGGCGCTGGGGAGGTCGATCTTGTTGATCACCGGAACCACCGCGAGGTCGTGCTCCAGCGCCAGATAAACGTTGGCGAGGGTCTGCGCCTCCACGCCCTGCGAGGCGTCGACCACCAGCACGGCGCCCTCGCAGGCAGAGAGGCTGCGCGAGACCTCGTACGCGAAATCCACGTGCCCTGGCGTGTCGATCAGGTCGAGGACGTAGTCCTTGCCGTCCCGCTTGCTGCGGAAGTTCATCCGGACCGACTGCGCCTTGATGGTGATCCCGCGCTCCCGCTCCAGCTCCATGTTGTCGAGGAACTGGTCCTGCGCTTCCCGCTCGCTCACCGTGCCGGTCTTCTCCAGCAGCCGATCGGACAGCGTGGACTTGCCATGATCGATGTGGGCGATGATGGAAAAATTGCGGAGATGCTGGTTCTGCTCGGGCATCAGGGGTGGTCCGGAAGCCGGGGGGGATAACACGCGAGGCTCGCTCGCACAATGGCGAGCATGGGCTGGGCGTGCTGGTTGCTCGTGCTGCTTTTGGTGCGGATGTCGCGCTGTGAGTCGTACTCGTGAGCGGGGTTTACAGCCCCAGCTCTTGCTTGAACCAGCGCACGGTCGGCACCAGCCCCTCCTCGAGCGAGACTCGGGGCTCCCAGTTCAGGAGAGCGCGGGCGCGGCTGATGTCCGGCCGGCGCTGCTTCGGGTCATTCTCGGGCAGCGGGCGGATCGAGCGCACGCGCCCGCCCTTGCCCACCACCTTGCGGATGGTCTCGGCGAACTCGATCAGCGTCATCTCGTCCGGGTTGCCCAGGTTCACGGGACGCGGATCGCCCCGTTCGGAGAGCGCGATCAGGCCGGCCACCAGGTCGTCCACGTAGCAAAAGCTGCGCGTCTGGGTTCCGTCCCCGAACAGGGTGAAGTCCTGCCCGCGCAACGCCTGCGTGACGAAGGCGGGCACCACCCGGCCGTCGTCGGCGCGCATCCGCGGGCCGTAGGTGTTGAAGATGCGCGCGATCCGGACGGGGAGACCGCGGACGCGGGCGTGCGTGCTGATCAGCGCCTCTGCGAACCGCTTGGCCTCGTCGTAGCAGGCGCGCGGTCCGACCGGGTTGACGTTGCCGAAGTAGTCCTCGCTCTGCGGGTGCTGCAGCGGATCGCCGTAGACCTCGGAGGTGCTGGCGTGGATCAGCTTCGCGCCGCAGTCCTCGGCGAGTTGGAGCGCGTTCCGCGTCCCCGACGAGCCCACCTCCAGCGTCTCCAGCGGCAGCCTGGCGTAGTCCGCCGGGGAGGCGGGCGAGGCGAGGTTGAACACCGCCTCGGCGCGGCCCAGCGCAGGCAGCGGCCGGCAGATGTCGTGCTCCAGAAATCTGTATCTCGGGTTGTCGCGGTAGCGCTCGGCGGTCTCGCGGCGCCCGGTGAGCAGGTTGTCCACCGCCACCACCTCGTCGCCGCGCGCCAGCAGCCGATCGACCAGGTGGCTCCCGATGAACCCCGCCCCACCCAGGACGATCGAGCGCATCTACTTGACCCTGCCGTAGCGGTCCTCGAGCCGGACCACGTCGTCCAGCTCCGGGGTGGAGGCCTCGAGGATGTCGCAGTCCGACTGCGCGGTCATGCGGTGTCGCAAGAGAGGCGTGATGTGGAAGGAGTCGCCGGGCTTCAGCAGCGTCTCCACCAGCGGCTCGCCCTCCCCGCCGGTCTGGAAGAGCATCTCTCCCGAGAGCACGTGGACCGTCTCGTCCTTGCGCAGGTGGTACTGCAGGCTCAAGGCGTGACCCTTGTTGATGTGGAGGATCTTGCCCACGTATCGGCCGGTGTGGGCCCAGATCAGCTCGTATCCCCAGGGCTTCTCGACGCGGACTGGCTTGATGGCAGGCATGTCAGCGGGTGGGCATCACCACGGCAGCGGCACGAAGCTCGCGCTCGACGTCCGTGCGGAACCGGTTGGCGGAATCGCGGCCCGAAAAGGAGCCGACCCGGACGCGGTACCAGGTGCCCTTGGCGCCGAGGTTCGCCTCCACCACGTAGGGCTTGAGGCCGGCTCCGCGCGCGCGGGCCTCGATGCGCGCGGCCTCGGTCCGGTCCCGCGAAGCCCCCACCTGGACCGTGAATGCGCCCAGGTCGCGCGGCGGGGGCGTGAGCACGGCCGCAGGCGGAGGGATCTGCGTGGGCCGCGGAGGCGCGGGCACCACGGTGGGCTCGCGCGGCGGCGCGGGGACCAGCGACGCGACGCGCACCTGCTCGTCCCGCTGCGGGACCTCGAGCGGCCTGGCGGCGGGCGGCTGCGGACGCTGCTCCTTGCGGGCCTGCGCGTCGAGCGCCGCGAGATCTCCCTGGCTGGCCGGCGGCGCCGCGGCCGAGAGCCTCTTGCCGAGCAGGATTCCCACGGAGAAGACGCCGCCGAGCAGCAGCAGCGCGCAGGTCCCGAGCGCGATCACCTGCCGGTCATCGAGGGAAAGCTCGATTCTCTCGCGGAGCCGCCCTGCGTCGCGCACGCGCGCGGGTGTACCAGACACTCCCGGTGCCCGCTACTCTTCTTCCGCGGCCGGCGCATCCATGCGGTCGGGAGCGGACACCCCCAGCACCGCCAGCGCGTTGGCCAGGGTCTGCTTCACCGCCCACACCAGGAACAGCCGCGCGGTGGTCTTGCGCGGGTCGTCGGAGATCACCCGCTCCGTCTTCTTGAACTTCGTGTAGTACCCGTGGAACTGCGCGATGGTTTCCTGAAGATAGAAGACGACCTTGTGCGGCTCGAGCGCCGCCGCCGCATGGGCGATCAGCTCGGGGAACTGCAAGAGCCGCTTGATCAGCTCGATCTCCTCCGGAAGCTGGAGGGCGCCGATCGCTTCCGGGTCCCAGCGGGGGGCAAGCCCCCGCTCTTCGCGCGCCTTGCGCAGGATCGCGGCGCAGCGCGCGTGGCCGTATTGCACGTAGAAGACCGGGTTGGTGTTGTCGCGCTTCTGCGCCAGCCCCAGGTCGAAGTCGAGGGCCATGTCGCCGCGGCGCAACAGGAAGAAGACGCGCGTCGCGTCGGAACCGGCCGTCTCCAGCAGCTCGCGCAGGGTGACGAAGTTCGCCGCCCGCTTGCTCATCCGGTAGGGCTGGCCGTCCTTCATGAGGTTCACCAGCTGGAAGAGGATGATCTCCAGCTCGCCCCCCATGGCGGCGACCACCGCCTTCATCCGCTGCACGTAGCCGCCGTGGTCCGCTCCCCAGACGTTGATCAGCCGTAAGTAGCCGCGGGACAGCTTGTCGAAGTGGTAGGCCACGTCCGCGGCGAAGTAGGTGGGCTCGCCGTTGGTCTTGAAGAGCGGGCGGTTCCGATCATCGCCGAAGCGCGTTGTCTGCACGACCTTGAGGGGCGTGGGGACGTACTCGTCGTCGTGGGTGTCCACGCCCTTCGGCGGCGGGAGCGTCTCCATCGCCGTCAGGCCCTTCTCGTCCAGGACGCGGACGGCGCCGTGCAGGCGGTCCTGGTCGTGCAGTCTCTTCTCGCTGAAGAAGCTGTCGAACCGTACCCCGAAGAGCGCGAGGTCCGGCTTGATCATGAGATCGAGGATGTAAGCGGTGGCGAACCGGCGCAGCGGCTCGCGGATCTCTTCGAACGGACGCGAGGGGTCGCCGCCCGACTCCAGCCAGGCGCGGGCCACCTCCTTGACGTATTCGCCCTGGTAGTCCTCCGGATCGAGCGGCACCTGGGGAACGGAGGGCCGCAGCTCGGTGGCGCGGGCCAGCACGGCGTGCGCCAGGCGCCAGACCTGCCCGCCCGCGTCGTTGATGTAGAACTCGCGGGAGACGTCGTATCCGGCCCACTCGAGCAGGTTGGCCACCACGTCGCCGATCACCGCGCCGCGGCCGTGGCCCACGTGCATGGGTCCGGTCGGGTTGGCGCTGACGAACTCCACCATGGTGCGCTTGCGCTGCCCCGAGTCGCTGCGGCCGAACCGGTCGCGCTGCTCCCAGACGGCGCGGAGCGCCTTGTGCCAGACGTCCTGCGCCAGGCGCAGGTTGAGGAACCCGGGCCCGGCGATCTCCGGCTTTCCGGCCAGCAGGCCCTCCCGGTCGTCGATCCGATCGACGATGGCCTGCGCCAGCGCGCGCGGATTCGGCTTCTGCGCCCCGGTGGCGGCGGCGTGCTGCTTCGCGAACGTCATCGCCGCGTTCGAGGCGAAGTCACCGTGCGAGGCTTGCCGGGGCGCGTCGAGCTGGACCGGGTAGTCGCCCGGCGGCAGAAGCCCGTCCTTCACGCATCGCTCGAGCGCGCCCTCGATCAGCGCCGCGACCCGCTCCTTCACCATGGCGGGCCCTGCGAGTACTCGCGGTCGAAGAGCGGCCGCAGCCGATCCCAGCTCGCGTGCAGGTGCTCGATCATCACTTTGGTGTCGCCGATCACGGGCATGAAGTTGGTGTCGCCGACCCAGCGCGGCACCACGTGCCAATGGAGGTGATCGGCGATCCCGGCCCCGGCCGCGCCGCCCAGGTTCATGCCCACGTTCTGCCCTTGCGCCCGGTACGCCTGGCCCACAAGCCGCATGGCGACGCGCAGCATCTCGGAGAGCTCCTGGTGCTCCTCGCGCCCGAGCAAGCCCAGGTCGGCGAGGTGCGTGCGCGGCACCACCATCAGGTGGCCGTTGTTGTAGGGGAACCGGTTGAGGATCGCGAAGGTGTGGGGCGTGCGCCCGAGGACCAGGTTCTCGCGGTCGTTCCGCTGGCGCGGCAGCTCGCAAAAGATGCATCCCTTGGTCGGGTTGCCCTTCTCGATCAGATCCATCCGCCACGGCGCCCAGAGCTGCTCCATCACCTCACCAGGCTGGGGGCCAAGAACATCACGCCGCCCCCGCCGCCGGCGGCGGCGGAGCGCACGCCTTCGGTGGCGCCTTGGAAGGCACCCTGGAACGCGCCGCGCATCAGATCCCGCAGGGAGATCTCGTGCTCGCGCGGCGGATATTGGATCCGGGGCTCGCCGGTCTGGCCTGACAGCGCCCAGGCGGCGCCGACGGCGTCGTCGAACCCGCCGAGCTCGTCCACCAGCTTCAGCTCCTTGGCGCGCTTGCCGGTGTAGATGCGGCCCTCCGCGATCTCCCGCACCCGCGCTTCGGGGAGGCCGCGGCCCTGGGCGACCGCGTCGATGAACTGGCCGTACACGTCGTCCGAGATGCCCTGGATCTCTTCCCGGTCGGTGTCGCGGATGGGCCGGAAGGGCGACAGGGTGTCCTTGTACTTGCCGGACTTCAGCGTGGTCTCCTCGATCCGCGCCCAATCGAGCAGCCCGCGGACGTTGAAGTGCATGAAGATCACGCCGATGGACCCGGTGAGCGTGCCGGGCTCGGCGAAGATCCGGTCGGCGGGAGCGGAGATGTAGTAGCCGCCGGAGGCAGCCAGCGAGCCCATCGAGACCACCACCCTCTTGCGCGCCTTGATCCTCTTGACCGCGTCGTGGATCTCCTGCGAGGGCGCGACCGACCCGCCGGGCGAGTCGACCCGGAGCACGATCGCCTTCACGTCCTCGTCGCGCTCGTACTTCTTGAGCAGCTTGACCACCTTGTCGGAGTCGACGCCGGTCTGCGCCTCGCCGATGGCCCCCTTCACCTCGACGATGCCGACCCGGGGGCCCGCGCTGGTCTCGGTCTCCAGGCTGAGGCTGGCCGCCGTGCCCTTCACCGCCGAGTACGCGAGCAGCATGAACCCGAACAGCACCAGGAAGAGGCCGCCGAAGATGACGCCGAGCACGATTGCCGCGCGCTTGTCCAACGTGGACGCTCCTTCTCAACAGAGGCCGCTTGCTACCACTCGGACCGTATGGGTACAAGCGCCTGCTGTGCCCTTCCGGCGCATCTTGACGACCCTGGTCGAGCGGTCACCGGGAGCGCGGGGGGCGATCTTCTGCGATTCCGAGGGCGAGTCGGTGGAGCTGGTGCTCCGCGACGCGCAGCTCTCCGAGTTCGATATGAAAGTGTTCGGGGCCCAGCTCGCGGCGGTGTGGATCGGCCTGACGACCACCGCCAAGGACCACGGAGCGGGCGCGCTGGTCGAGCTGCGCGTGGGCTGCGCCCAGGGCACCCTGCTCTGCCGCTCGCTGCCCGAGGGGTATTACGTGGTCCTTCTGGTCGGGCACGGCTCCCCGGCCGCGTCGGCCGCGTTCGCGCTTCGGGCGACCGCGAGGGAGATCGCGGCGGAGCTGTAGACTAGCCTTGGCCTAGGGCGAGGACTGCGACTTGGATGCCGCGGCCGTGGAGCGCAGTGCATACCGGACCAGCGCGCGCAGGTCGGGGCGATCGGGATCCAACTCCAGCCCGCCCTTCTGTCCCGGCCCGGTCACGATCCCGCCCCAGCGGGACGGCTCCTCCACGGGCAGCCCGTCGAAGTCCAGCAGCAGCGGATCGCGTGGGTCCAGGTCCTCCACCTGCCGGAGGAAGGTGAGCGCCGCCTTTTGCGAGGCGGGCCCGTTGACGGCCAAAACCGCGAGCCCCGCGAAGTTCAGCGCTGCGATGCGCTTGTCGAAGACGGAGCGGGCCGGCGCACCGGAGATCAGGACGGCGACCCGGGGCTTCCCTTCTTCCTTTGGCCGCCAGAGCCACCCCTGCAGCTCGCCTGTCTTCACCGGCATGGGCCGGGGGATGGCGTCGCGGGACAAGCCGGGCCGCGGGCTTCGCGTCAGGCGCGCCGCCGTCCCCCGGCCCAGACGGAGCTGCCAGACATCGGTGGTGTCGTCCGCGAGGCGCCAGCCGAACCAGAGGCGGTCTCCCGGGCGGTCCCAGACCATGCCGTCCGCGAGCGCGCCGGCGGGCGGCGCGGCCAGCGGCTGGGAGCGCAGCGAGGCTATGTCCAGGAGGGAGAAGACATCGAGCCCATTGGATTCCATCGCCACGGCGAGGCGGTGGCCGTCTTCGGTGATCGCGAAGGCATCGACGGAGGCGCTGGCGGAATACACCAGCGTCTTGCGCACATGGTTCTGCACGGTGATGGCGTCGACGCCGAACGCGTCCCGTCCGGCATCGGTCAGCACGTAGAGCGTCCGGCCGTCCGGGGAGAACCGGGGATTGCGGAAGCTCCCGCGGGTCTCCGCGGGCGTCAGTAGATCCCCGCGCGCCGACTCCAGATCGACCAGCGTCACCGCGTCTTTTCCCGACCGGCGCACGAGCGCCACGAGGCTGCGGCCGTCTGGCGAGACCGGCCCGAGCGAAACGAGGCCGGTGAGCGCGTCGGCCAGGGCCAGTGGCAGGAGCGGCCCGCCGACGCCACGGTGGGAACCCGCCGCCGGCGGCGGCGGCGCGACCTCCGAGATCTTCTTCGTGTCCAGCGCGATCGAGCGCAGGGAGATCTTGTTCCCGTCGCGGACTGCATAGAAGAGCGTCTTCCCGTCCCGGGAGAGGCCGCCGGAAAGCTGATCTCCCGGCGTGGGATCGAGGAGGAGCGGCGTCGCGCCCTCATCGTCGAGCAGGAGGAGCCGCTTGCGGCCCTCGCGGACGACCTGGACGAGCAGCTGCCTGGTCTCGGAGGGGAGGTAGCGGACCTCCAGCGCTCCGCCGGGCTCGTCGGTGAGCTGCGACGGATAGCCGCCGTCGGCGGACACCGAGGCGACCTGTGGCGTTCCGAACAGCGTAGTCAGGAATGCCACCCGGGCCCCGTCCGGCGAGGGTGCGGGCGCCCAGGCGGACGCCATCGACTCGAGGTGCCGCAGCCGCGCTTCCAGACTTTCGGCCGGGGCGGCGAGGAGGAGCGCGAGGGCGAGCATTGAATTTGGAGCCTCCCCCGGGCGTTCTACTCTGTAGCGTGGCCGAACGCGACCGCCGCGCGTCGCTGGTGGTGCGCGCTTGACGCGGCGGGCGCCCGCCCGCAAAAAGGAGTGCGCATGCACCGTCTCTCCCTCGCACTGCTGCTCGCCGCGGGGTGCATCCACAACGGGTCTCCCCGCACGGACGACGGCCTCGCGCTCACCATCGCCCAGCAGGAGCGCTGGGCGCAGGACGCGGTCAGCGCGCGTCAGGGGCGCAACCAGCTCGAGGCGATCCGATCCAGCGACTACCAGGCCGTCGGTCGGGGTCGGTCCGAGCTGAAGCGGCTGATCCAGGCCATCGACCGATCGACCTGGATCCGCAACACCACCGCCGAGCTGATGGTGGACGACATGGACCCGCGGTTGCCGGCGGCCTTCGACCGCGCCGGCCGGCTGCGACGCGAGGCGGTGCAGGGAGCGGACGAGCTGGCCTCGGCCCTGGGCCAGGCCAAGGGAGGTCTGAGCATCGGGGATTTGCGGCCCGGTTTCGAGGCGGTCCGCAAGGCGCAGGGGAGCGAGGACCGGCTGGCGCGGCTTCCGCCGCGGGCGGGCGGGCTCCGGCTGATGCCGGCGCCGCTGCCGGTTCCCCGCCCCTTCGTGGTTCCGGCCGCGCGGCTGGTGGCGGCCAACCCCGAGCTGACCCGCGAGCTCGACCGGCTGCCGCCGGATGACGCCGCGCAGGTCCGCGCGCGGCTCGCCGACCTGGACCGGGGGCGCGAGGAGCAGAAGCGGGCCGAGCCACCGCCGGCCGTCCTGCCTCCGCCGGTGGCCAGCGGCGAGGAGCCGCCGCCGCCCGCCGAAGGCTCCGAGGCGGAAGCTCCATCGCCGACGCTGCGGATCGCGAACGACGCCGCCGCGCTGCTGGCGAAGCGCGCGCCGCGCTCGATCACGCTGCGCGAGGACGGCCTCTTCGACCTGTCGTACGACGACGCCGACTACCTGGTCGATCCGAGCGGCAAGCTGGTGCGCAAGGAGAGCCCGCAGAGATAGGCGGCCGCTTCAATCAGCGCTGGAAATCGTAGACGCTTCCGAGGCGGAGGATTTTCGTCAGCTCGTCCAACGCTGCCATGGTCTCGCGGGCCAGAAGCGGATCGGAGAGATCGGGGCCCGTCAAGCGATCCCGGTAGTGTTTGCGCACCCACGCCTCGAGCTCGGCGCCGAGGGCGTCGTCCCACAAGACGCGCGCCTTCACCGCGCGGCGCTCGGCGTCCTCCAGGACGATGCGCTGGCGCAAGCAGGCCGGGCCGCCGCCGTTCTCCATCGACTGCCGCAGGTCGAGGTGATGGACGCTCTTCACGGGCCCACCGCCCTGCACGACGCGCTGCAGGAAGGATCGCGCGTGGCGATCCTCTCGCGCCTCCTCGGGAGCGACGATGGTCATGCTGCCGTCGGGGAGCGTGAGGAGCTGGGAATTGAACGGGTAGGCGGCGACCGCGGACGCGACCGGCAGCTCCGCGTCCGTGGCCAGCCAGGTCGCGATCCCTTCGCCGAGCAGCAGGCGCAGATCGTCGAACAGCGATTCCCGATCCACGAAGGCGTACTCGTGCAGCAGCAGCACGTTGCCGTTGCCGACCGCCAGCACGTCCGTGTGGAAGGCGCCGGCGTCGATCCCCTTGGGGTGCTGCTGGGGAAAGAGAGCGCGCGCCGAATCCACCTGGCCCAGGCGGGCCAGGGCGTGCGACGCCTCTCGCGTCTGCCGCGCCGGATAGCGCACCGGCTCGCCCGCGGCGGACGGCCCTCCGAAGGCCCGGCGGCCCCAGGCGAAGAGGTGCGCCGCCGGCCGTCCTTCCACGAAGAGGCGGGTGTGGTTCGCCGCGCCTTCGTCCGCGAACGGAGCGCCGCCGGGAAGCGGATCGTGCACCTCGAACCGCTTCGCGTCCGCGAAGATGGCCCGCAGCACGCGCGTGGTGGTGTCCGCCTCCAGCGAGCGGTGGAACATGGCGGTGAGGTTGGCGGGAACGAGGTGCAGCCGTCGGTCCTGCGCGTCGGCGGAGGGAATGCAAGTGGCCGCGTTCGCCGTCCACATCGCGGCGGCGCTGGAGCTGATCCGCAAGACCTGGTCCTTCAGCTCCGGATCGCGGGAGGCCTGCGCGATCACCTCCTCGTCGCTGCCGCGGAAGCCGAGCCGGCGCAGGGTGCGCAGCGAGGGACGCTCGTGCGGCGGCAGCACCCCCTGTCCGACGCCGAGGGAGGCGACGAACCGCATCTTCTCCAGGCCCTGGAGCGCAGCCGCCCGCGGGCTCGCGGGTTGGCCCGCGTGTGTCGTCGACGCGACGTTGCCACGCGAAAGCCCCGCATAATTGTGGGTCGGACCAACGAGTCCGTCGAAGTTGTACTCCCTTGCCGGCACGCGCGCGTTCTAGCACAGCAAGAGCGAGTGACATTGCCTCATACTCGAGTCGGCGAATCAGCCTTACCGGGCGCCGTAGAAGCGGAAGACGAGTTGGGCGACGCAGGCCGGTTTGCGCTCGCCCTCGACTTCGATCGTTGCGTCGATCAGGCCCTCCGCGCCGTTGGGGATGTCGGTCACTTCGCCCAGGGTGGCGCCGAGCCGATAGCGCTGGCCCTCCTTGAGCGGTGCGGGGAAGCGGACCTTGTTGAGCCCGTAGTTGATCACCATCGCGCAGCCCTTGATGTCCACCAGCTCGAAGAAGAGTCCCGCGATCAGCGAGAGCGTGAAGTAACCGTGGGCGATCGGCTTGCCGAACGGCGATTCGCGCGCGGCCCGCTCCCGGTCGACATGGATCCACTGGTGGTCGCCGGTGGCGTCGGCGAATTTCACGATCGCGTCGTAGGTCATCGTCCGCCACTCCGACTTGCCCAGCTCTTTGCCGGCCAGTGACTTGAGTCCAGTCACGCCGTCGATCAGGGTCTTGCCCACGCTGCGCTCCCGGTCAGTGGAGAGCCCCTCCTTAGCACGGCTGCGGTATGTTGGCGGCGATGAAGGCCGCCATGAGGATCCTGCTCGCGCTGCTCGTCGCCCTGCCCGCTTTGGCCAAGGAACGGGAGGGAGCTGAAGCAGGAGATGCTGGTCAACCGCTGACGCCGAGCGCCTGGAGCGCGCGGGCGGCGCCCATGGCCGCCGCCAGCGACGCGGCCGTCTCGCCGCTGGCGCTGCGCCAGGCCGGGTCGGCGCCGCGCGAGAGCAAGAGGCGCACGATGTCCTCGCGGTCGAACATGGCGGCGAACATCAGCGGGGTGCGGCCGACGGGATCCTTTCCGTCCGCCGAGGCGCCCGAGTCGAGCAGCAGCCTGGCCATCGCCAGGTCACCCTTGAACGCCGCACCGGAGAGCGGCGTCTGGCCTGCGTCGTTCATGGTCTCGGGGCTGGCTCCGCGAGAGAGCAGGAAGCGGGTCGCCTCGAGGTAGCCGTGGTAGCTGGCCAGCATCAGGAGCGAGTCGCCCCGCTCGTTGCGCACGTTGGGCGGCAGGCCGAGATCGAGGATCCGGTTCAGCCCGACGGTGTCTCCGGCCCGGGCCAGGTTGAATGCGGTCCGGGCGTAATCGAGCGCATCCATTCCGGTGGAATCGCTCATCGCATCCCTCCCCGGAGCGCCCTGACGGCGTCCTCCAAGCGCGCACCATACTCGGAATCGGCGCTGCGGAAATAGCCGATCGACCGCTCCCGGACTTCGGACCGGGTCGCCTGGCACAGGCTCTTGGCGAGATTCGCGATCAGGCGCCAGCGGGCGTCCTCGGACATCGCGCGGTACAGCGCGCCCGCCTGCATGAAGTCGTCGTCGGCGGGGTACCGCGACGGATCCTGCGGGCCGGTCGTACCCGAGAGCGGAAGCCCTTGCTCGTGCGCCGCTCCGCTCGGGCCCGGGCCGTTGGCGCTGTTGGGCGTGTAGTTCTTGGTACGGCCGCCGTTGTCGTCGAACCGCATGGCACCGTCGCGGCCGTAGTTGCGCGCGCCGCCCAGGACTCCCTTGGGCTCGTTCACGGGCAGGCGGGTATGGTTTACGCCCAGCCGGTAGCGCTGGGCGTCGCCGTACGCGAACAGGCGGGCCTGGAGCACGCGGTCCGGAGAGGGACCGATGCCCGGCACGAAGTTGGCCGGGTCGAAGGCCGCCTGCTCCACCTCGGCGAAGAAGTTGTCCGGGGCCCAGTCCAGGACCAGCGCGCCCACCGGCACGAGCGGATAGTCGCGGTAGGGCCAGACCTTGGTGACGTCGAAGGGGTTGAACGGGTACGTCGCGGCCTCGTTCTCGGGCATGACCTGGACCTTGAGCGTCCAGGAGGGAAAGTCGCCGCCCTCGATCGCGTCGTAGAGGTCCTTCTGGTGGTGGACCGGATTGCGGCCGGCGATGCTCGCGGCCTCTTCGCTGGTGAGGAACCGGATGCCCTGGGCGGTCTTGAGGTGGAACTTCACCCAGAAGCGCTCGCCGGCGGCGTTGGTCCACTGGTAGGCGTGCGACCCGAAACCATCCATGTACCGGAAGGAGGCGGGAATGCCGCGGTCGCCGAACAGCCAGGTGAACTGGTGGGTGGCCTCGGGCGCGCGGGAAAAGAAGTCCCAGATGTTGTCCGGCTCCTGGCGGTTGGTGAAGGGGTCGGGCTTCTGCGAGTGGACGAAGTCGGGGAACTTGATGCCGTCGCGGAGGGAGAAGATGGGCGAGTTGCTCCCGACCAGGTCCCAGTTGCCGTCCTCCGTGTAGAACTTCACGGCGAATCCGCGCGCCTCGCGGGCGGTGTCGGCGGCCCCGCGCGATCCCATCGAGGTGGAGAACCGCACGAACACCGGCGTGCGCTTCCCGCGCTTCTCGAGCAGCCGCATCCGGGTGAATCGCGAGATGCCGTCGTTCAGGGCCTCGAAGTAGCCGTAGGCGCCGCTACCCACCGCGTGCACCACCCGCTCGGGAATGCGCTCCCGGTTGAATCGCGCGAGCTTCTCGATCAACAGGTGATCCTGGAGCAGCGCCGGTCCGTCGGAACCCGCGGTCTGCGACCGCTGATCGTCGGCGACGGGCGCGCCACCCTCCGTGGTGAGCTGCGGAATCCTGAACATCATTGCTACGCTTTCCTCCAGGCGGGCACGCCCGCCGCGAGTTCCGAACAAGTGCTTGGCCTGGACTGGTGTGGGGGCAGGTGCGGCCACGCCTGGATCGCGAATCATCTGCGCGTCTGGGTTCGGGGATCGGGACTCGCGCCTTTCGGCGC
>Ga0137394_10002242_pt1 | contig 14254 bp, 13 predicted proteins | sample czobulk116metaG_FD_108278 | JGI IMG/M metagenome (GOLD analysis project Ga0137394, IMG submission 108278) | Vadose zone soil microbial communities from Angelo Coast Range Reserve, California, USA - czobulk1.16 metaG | ecosystem: Environmental > Terrestrial > Soil > Vadose zone | place: USA...
GCGGGATTTTCCACTCGTTGAATCTGTCGAGGTTGAAAACAATGTTACAATCTGCAAGGACGATCTGTTCGATCATCCACCGCAGTGTAATATTAGAAAGAGCATCTGCTCTGCTTGGGGCTGCGCCTCCACAAACATCTGGCAACCATCAATTAACCATGCCAACGCCCGAGTGTCATTTAATTCACCAGAGTGGCACCCGGAGAACCATACCTCTTTGACGTCGGTCTCGAATACATCCGTCCCAGGGTTGGTCGCATATTGATTAGATGTTTTCAACGAACCACCGGGGAGTGTGGTGTGGTAAAGATTTGGTCGGAATCTTGTACGGTGCTGCCAAGAAAAGGGTGTTGGCCAAGCAATGCAAAGGATGTGCGTCAAACAAGTGCAATTACATACCTCATCAAGCGAGAGGGCTTGGCGGAACACCCTAGTGTTCGCCCCCACAACAGGCAACGATCGGGAAATAATGGACCCCACACTGGGAACGCAATCCCTGGTGATCAAATCAATTGGGTCCGCTTCCATTCTTGCTCTATAGTCTACCGAAGACAGCATGATTACTCACCAGACCCCAATGAAGTCGATGGTTACACGGCGGCTGGAGGTTTCCTTGAATTCCTTATTGTTGTTATTCAAAGGGGTCCACTTGCAGTACCGGTTGTATGCATCGGAAACTTTGTCTTCAGCATTTTTGGGAAGCAATCCAACCTTAAGGGCCAACGACGTTAATTGACATATGCATAGGAGTAGTGCCACTGTTCATGCCTTATGTAACATTGACGCGAGTGCCCGGGCAACGTAGGCACCACGAGAGGAGCCTACACCAATCCCTCCAGGTCAGCCAGTTCCCAGTAGGATCAGTGTATACCAGACGGACCGAATATGCATATTTGGTCGCCATCATTGTAATACTCCATTAAAAACCTGTAGCCCGCTTGCACTTGTTCAGAAAGGTACACGCCAAAAGCACGGTCCACGATTGACTCAGCCCATCGAAAAGATGGTAGAATTTTCCCTATGCATGGCTACAAAAATCAAAGAGGGCTTGGAACACGAAAACGCCACTCACGTGATAATAAGATAATTGGTTTTCGATATTTTTCTGCAGGAGCGCATATAACTTCAGAAGATTTGTAGGCTATGGGACATTATATCTTCATAGGAGAAGGAGGGGAGAAAAACACACACAGGTGAGTATTTTCTCACGCCATCAAAGCACAATACAATTATGCGTGACTTCTGCTTTGTATTGCCATGACGGAGTTCCGGAGCATGTATGGTGGAGGTGTCCATAATTGCAGGTGCAGTCGCAGATGGTGGCAGATGGAAAGGTAGCTTAGGGGCCGGGGCTTGAGTAGCTGGCGAGGACATCACATCGTCGCTGTGCCCTATCAGCCTCATTGACCCCCTCTGACCCCTATCCATGTCCAGAAGCCACCATGACCCCTATCCATGCCCCGAAGCCACCACATACGCCCTGCCCCCGTTCGCAAAGCCTCGTATCACCCTCTCCCGCACACCATCGCCCGTTCCTGAAGGACCAGATGCCCCCTCCGGCCTTATTTTGGGAACAGTCCGGGACAACGATGGGCAGACTCCTTTACATCGAGCATTACTTGTCGGACATGCCGAATTTGTATGCCTCCTTCTCGAGCACGGCGCAGACACAACAGCCCGAATAAATGATGGGTTTACTCCACTTCATTACGCGGAGATTGGAGGATACGTAGAAGTCGCACGCATTCTGTTTGAACGCGGCGCGGATGCAACAGCGCGGGCAAACGATGGGCAAACACCCTTACATCTTGCATCACTTGGCGGACATGTAGAACTTGTGCGCCTCCTTCTCGAGCATGGTGCGGACGCAACAGTCAGGGGAAAGGATGGGTTTACTCCGCTGCCTGTCGCAGCAAGACGCGGATATGTGGAAGTGGCACGCGTTCTCTTTGAGAAAGGGGCGGATGTGCGAGCACAGGACAACAATGAGCGGACCCAATTGCATGTGGCGTCGTTCTTGGGCCATGTAGATTTCATGCACCCCCTTCTAGAGTGCGGTGTGGATGCAAATGCACAGGATAAGCACCGGTCAACATCATTGCATCTGGCTTCGCGACAGGGACATGCAGAAGCTGCACTCGTCCTTCTCGAACGCGGTGTGGATTCAACAATCCAGGGTGTGTTCAAGCAGACTGCGTTGTTCTGGGCGGCCCTGAACGGTCACGTTGGAGTGGTCCGCGTCCTTCTCGAACATGGTGCCGACGTGAACAGCCGAGAGATGCATGGGTTTACTCCGTTGCATGCGGCGGCGGGTAAGGTCATGTCGAAATCGTACGCTTACTGCTCGAGCGCAGCGCGGACGTGACAGCTGTGGCCAACGACGGGCGGATTCTATTACAACTGGCGTCACGCAGGGGACATGAAGAAGTCGTACACGTCCTTGTCGAACACGGCGGGGATGCGACAAGCCGGGGTGAAGAAGGCTGAACCCATGCCATCTGACCCCCTTCTGGCGACGCGTGGAAGTTTTAGGCGTCCTCGAGCAAGGGCGGAATGTGACAGTTTAGGACGAGCATAGACGACTCCGTCTTACCTATATCGTGAGGGGGACAAATAGAAGTAGTCGCATGTGCCCTTGTCGACAAGGATGGGTAGGCTCGGTTGTAAATTTGTACGTATCTGAGACCTTAACCATATCCTGATGTACACCACATCCTTGATTCACCAAAGTGCCCTGGGAACTGAGTGTCACGTCGGGATGATAGTCCATCATGAATTTAAGTACCAGAACACGGTTATCAAGTGGGTTGAACCTCCCTCTTCTCACCCCGGTACGTGCCATAGGATACAGAAGCTCTATCTCGCTGTTCTCCCCAAGTTCTACAGTAGTATTCCTCCGAGTCGGACACCGTCTGTACTGAGGAAACCCCCGTGCCCCACAGATATCAACAATACGTGATTGCTTTGCGCCCCCTCCTTTGAAGGACTCCTTCCAACCCATTGTAAGGGATCCACCTGCACGCAGAGCAGAAGACCTAGACCCTTCGCGGACCATGTTAGCTCATAGCTCATCACAGCTCCGGAGCACTATAGGAACACACGCAAACTTGTGTCCTGACAACTTGACAACTCAGCAAGGTCAACCAGCTACTGTCCGTTTGTCAAGTCACAATAAGGTATCGACCCGTACTCGAACTAGGAAGATGGTCGGAAAGAAAGAACCAACGGATCGTAATCCACGCCGTCGTGGCGCTAACAACTCGAAAATGAGGGGGGACCGGATAGAGCCGGGACGCTTTCGCTAGCACCATGAATGCGAGCCACTAAGTTCCAAGTTTCCAAAGGAATCGATCGTACATGAGACGGTGGAGAAATTATGGGAGGGGAGAACATTGAAACAGTCTGGGCAATCTTGCCAGTTGCCAGTGCAGTGCAATTGTAGGTGTACGCCGGCCCGGGATTTCAGGTTTGAAAAACAAAAACACCACGTGAGCTGGACATGGTGTCAAACATGCCCTGTAGTTCGTAATTGATACTGAAAGCGGCGCAAAATCCATTCGGGACATATGTTTACACATGGTTGTTATCATCATACAACTTGAAAGAAAATCGGAGCAAGTTCCCTGCGTGCGTGCCGACCAACATCCGCCACTGGCACCGGTCACCTACTGATGCAGCTTGTATATCGCATTGCCGTAGTACGCGCCCGCCGCAGCCGACGTGATGGTCAGCATCGCGGGTATCGGGCCCTTTGCGAATCTCGGGACCGAGGATAGGAATAAGAGGGCGGAAGCACCTGTTCGGAAAAGCCCGTTTCGCGTTGGGCAATGAGCGTCGCAGAAAGCGATAGAGCGCGATGTCGCTCACCAAGTGCGGTCTCGAGCCCGTTGGCGGTGTGCTTGCGGATGCTATCCCCGCTGTATAAGTAGAGCGCGCCGACGCTAAGTGCAATGCCAAGGGAGGTGAGGGAGAAGTGATGTTAGGAGTACTGTAGTCAACTAACGTGGATACACCGAAACACGTACCCGACGCCTGCGACGAGAGATGGGATAGAACGCGTGCGGGCATATCCCGTCACACCCCCAACGATGCACAGAGTGCCCATGACGAATGCGGGGACAGCAGACTACAGTTGCGCGAGGAAGGGTGTGGGGAAGGCGGGGACGTGATCAGCGCTTAGTCGACTAAACCCCAGCGAAGCCAGGCCCAACAACGATGACAGACATCATGCGCACCATTTTCCTATTTGTTTTAGAGCGAGAAAATTCTTGTAGTGGTGGTGGTGGTAGTGCTGGCGGGAGTGAAGCTAGTGAAGCGTTGAGGACGTTGAGGACGTGTGACGAGTCTATTGGTCGGAGACGGTAACGTACCCCATAACGCGGTCCGCTTCGGGATCCTCGGCGAGGCACAGCTCCGCCGTTCGCACTCTGCAAGCGAGCCACCGTGACGACGACGGAAATGACGACCGCAAGGGATTCGCTCCCCGAAAGAAACGAAGACTATGCAACCAGAGAGTACTGGTACGCACCCCTGAAAGAGCTCTTTTCAACCTTGCTTTGTTTCCTTATCGTAAATCGATCCTGTATTGGATGTCAGGGACGAGAGATATGCACAGTGAGTCTTCCGAGCTGCTCTTTCTGGCTCCGTAAACATCATGGGCGTACGAAGGGAGGCGGAGACGACTTTCGACTGGTTCAAGAGTTACCAGGACGTCGGCCACCTCCTGCGCCCGGCCCTTCCTGACAAGACGGCGCGAATCCTCATGCTCGGCTGCGGCAACTCGACGCTCTCGGAAGACGTGCGTCCTCACCATGTCATTCTCGCGCGTCGCCTCCACCTTGTTTACGCCCCCTCCTGCCGGGACGAAACGCTCAGATGTACGACGAGGGATACAAAAATATCGTCAACGTCGACGTGCGCTCGTGCCACCACTACTACCCCCTGATCTAGCTGTGCCGCGTTGGCTGATGGGCTCCTTGCTTCCGAACCACGCAGTATTCTCCCGTGGCGATCAAGAACATGTCCGCAAGGAACCACAGCCGGCCGGAAATGCAATGTACATTTCTCTCTTCCACGCCTTTCGTCATTCACATAATCAACATGGACGGTCGTCGTCGGCACCGATTTTGATCCAGGGCTCGTGATGGACGTTCGCGACCTGTCGACCTTCGAGAACGGCACTTTCGATGTCGCGATCGACAAAGGTGAATAAAAAAAGTGCGGCCCAAGCACTAGGGCTTACTTGTCCGGAAAGGTACCATGGACGCGATGATGACGGCCAAGGGTGATGTCTGGGTAAGGTTCCCGCCCCACTGCCCCCACCCCATCGCCAGAAGATCCGGCGCGATAGCATCCTCACCCCACCGTCCGCAGGATCCTCCACGACAAGTGATAAATGACTGCACGAAAGAAGTGGACGAAGTCCTCCGGTACGACATCACCTTCTCTCTTTCTCTCCGCGAAGAGAGGAGTTTAAGGGTGTATGTATTGTAGGGTTCTACGGAAGGGTACCGGCAAGTTTCTCTACTTGACGTTTGGCCAGCCGCATTTCCGTCGACGGTATTTGACGCGGCCAGATACTAAGCTCGAGATTCAGCGGATTGGAGATGCCTTTCATTACTTTCTGTATATCTTGCACAGCTGAGCAGAGAGCAGAAATAAAATAGCAAAGTCTTAGAACAGGAATTTTACATTTTTGTAGTAGTCCACCAGCGGGTTCTCGCCGCTCTGCAGAGTCGTGCTCTCCAAGTCGGCGTACGTCTCCATAAACTCCGCGTGCGTGAACACGTTCGACTTGCGCTCGCCGACGGGCAACCCGCTCGAGCTCGCGACGCCGTCTGTGGGCGTACGCCGGTTCTGCGGCTGGTACGACGAGAAGAATCCCGCACCGACGGACAGCGGCGACGAACTGTTCGCGAGCGGGGACGGCGCGACGGGCAATAGGCCTTCGTCGCCGCTGGCACGCGGCTGCGCGAGCGCGTGCTCGTACATGTCGCGCAGGCGGCTGAAGTGCGTCGGGAAGAAGATGTCGAACAGGCCCGGGCGGACGAACAGCGTCGAGCACGCGACGGCTGTGCCACGCACGCGCGCCTGCACGACGGGCGCATTCACGCCGGGTATCGCGTCGGGGAGCGCGCTGAAGTCCGAGAGGAGGAGCCTGTGCCGTGGGAAGTGGGTGCGCAGGGTACGCAGGAGGCTCAGTAGGCGCGTCGGGATGTACTCGGGCGTCGAAAGATTTGGGGCGAAGGGGAGGTGGTTGTATATCGAGCGTACGGAGGGGGACTTTAGGATCGAGGGGAGCGGTGGTGGGTGGCCGAGGCGGCGTCGCAGGTTGAGGAAGGAGGTGATGAGCGGGTCGGTGACGCGCGTGTAGTATATCCCGTAGTCCCCTTTGGCGTCGACCGTGATGAGGGCTTGGTACGGCTCTAAGCTGCGATAGTCGTAGCGGATCATGTCATGCGCAAAGTTGTCCTGCGTGGTGTGAACGGGTCGAGCCAGCGCGAAGGAAACAGACGACCCACGATGACTTCCATGGCCAGGAAGAAACACGGGGCCGGTTCTTGCTGATCCCAGTGGAATATGCTCTTGTGAAAAGTGCTGACGCAGGGATGCCGTGGCACGAGGAGCTCCTGCTGCGACTTTGCTAGGCGACCGCTAATCTCCACGATGTTGTAGTGGGTACGCTCGTAGACCTCAGGATACCCGCTCCTTATGAAGTCAAGGATGTCCATGGCTAACGTTCCGTTTCCCGCCCCGATCTCGTATATGACGAGATCTTCATAAGGGAAATATTTGAGGAGGTATTCCGATACCAGGCACTGAGCGATGGCCTGCCCATAGTACGGCTACGCGCAGGAATCATGACTTGAAACAGTGTCGTTGTCAGACATAGGGCGCACCTTGAACAGTTCCGTCGGTGTATGCCAAATCTGTCTGCCTGGTCCCTCCTCTTCTGCACCATACATCGAATACCGCTTGGCAACCTCATTCTGAAATTCTACCGAGTCGCGCATGGCACGGAAGTTGATGGGGTCCCCCACGGACGTAAATATGGTCGCCTGCTGCGGAAAATAGCCATAGTGGGGGTTATAGAGCGAGTCCTCGATAAAATCGCGGACGAGCATTTTGACGCGCGTGGGTGGCTTGGTGTGTCGCTCGAGGTCGTTAGACGTGACGCGGGCATACGCGCTGTGCTCTGGATCAGGAGCTTCATCGAAAAATATCTCGGGGTTGTAGTTGAAGCGGTCTTTTGGAGGTTTTCCGGCTCTGGACGCGATTGGCGTGGAAGCGAAGGTTCGAAGGGATGGGCTGTGGTGCGAGAAGGAGGACGACAAGTTGGAGGGCAAGCGATGGCGTCGTATGGGTAGTCTAGAGACGAGTGTCCCCAGATGGCACATGGGCCGCGCGATGCAGCAAAGAAAGGACGAGACACGGTTGGTCGACGTTGGGGAAACTCACGCGTTTTGTTTGCGTAAGCGCCCATTGAATACCCCATACGGGTCCCGAACGCTCTCCCACTTGATCCATCCATGGAGCTCGCAGAACGCTACGTTCGTACCTGGGTCGCCTCTCCGAGAGACAAGGAAATCGAAGACACGGTATCGGGTATATGCTTACAATCAACACAGAATTACCCCGTCCTGAGATCTATCTGAGCTTCCAGGTGTTGCCAGTGGGCAACTCAAGCTGGTGCATGTCGTGAAAGCGTTAGGAGAGTACCTAACGTCGGAAGAGGATAGCCTTAGGAACAAAGGCGCGCATCGTTTCTCTGTGATATACCTTGCCCTCCTAACATTATCCCACAGGCGTGGAGTTTCTAGCCTTGGTGGTTGGTAAATGCCCACCGGAAAATTTCAATCAACAATCTGGCACGTTCTATATACCTCAGATTACGGATCGTTGAGGTAATCCCATGATCAAGTCAAGGTTCTGGTCGCGTTCTTTGCCTCTAAGCTAGAGGACACCGAAACGATAATTCCCGCCATCAAGGGTATCCTTGCGATCACTCGCATCCCCACCATGGTTCCTGAAAATGTCATTGATATATGCGCAGCGTGAGTAACTTTTCTAAATTTCCCATATTTACCGATACGCATACAAAAACATAGGGTCTTTGCCAAAGTGAAGATGCAAGCGCTCGTTCAGGTGCAGCGTCACGTCGTTTTTTCCATTTTCGACACTCTTGTAGCACTGCACAGAGATGGTAAGATCGCCTCATTTTGACGCTGTTAGCAGAATATCTTTACAAGTTGACAGTTCTTAAGAGCATGGGCGATCCATTTCTTTCTGGTTATATCGCTTTGGCAGATGGCGAGAAGGACCCCCGGAATCTCTTGGTTGCATTCGCCATAGCAAGAGTGCTCGCCCTAGAATTCGACATCTCCACCCAGTTCGAGGTGCGAATCACTCCTCTGGGTTCTTCTCTTCTCTTGGACTGACATCGCACTCCAGAGTCTTTTTAACGTTACTTTCTGTTATTTTCCGATTACTTTTCGACCACCTCCGAACGATCCGTACGGGATTACTGCAGACGATCTCAAGGCCGCACTTCGGTAGAGTTTGATACTCGAGATGCTACCGATCCCCGTTGATCGCCCTACTAGATCGTGTTTAAGTGCCACACCTTTATACAACAATCTCGCCATCCCTCTCTTCCTCGATAAGATTAACGTTGGTTCACCCGCGACAAAAGTAAATCCTCGGTTTTCATCCTATGCGACATTTGGCTTACTCGCAATCGAAAGCGCGATACCCTCCAAACACTCTCCTTGTGTCTTCCGGTATATGGACCGAGAGTCGCAGCGAATTTCGCGCGCAAGCTTTGGAGCTCCCTCAAACTCGAGATATTTCAGCCTACCGATATCGAGACAGAGATGGAGGCTCTCAAAGCAACCCAAGTTCTGATTAAGACAATTTATGCGGACGAAGTTGCAGACGCCGAACTTGAAGGCCTCGCCAAAGATGCCTGCGAAGAGTGCATTCAGATTTTGAAAGAACCGGAGAAGAGTCAAGCAAACCCAGCCATCAAAGTTTTATGCGCTTTCATGTCCACAACCCGTCAGTAGTGAACCGATTAGGTTGCCATTCGAGATCTCACGGGTAGTCTTAGCCTCGGTTTCACGCTACACGCTCTCCCATGCGGTGCCTCATCTCACAAAGCTTTTTGTCGATCCGGACGAGCTTCCAAATAGAGGGCCGGTTCTTTCGCTATTATCCTCCCTGATCGCGGCCGCGCGCGACTCAACACTCAAGGCTGCCAATGCGGAAGATATTTTCCTTCTCCCTTTTAAGGATGAAGTATTAGGCATTCTGGTTACCGGTTTGAAGGCACAATCTTCTCTTCGTCCTGCAATCGAGGGTCTGAATGGCTTGGCGACCACCCCCGACCTTCTCGATAATCAGGAAATCGGCTTTGTGGTACAAAAAGTGAACGACGTCATTTCAAGTCAAGAAGAAGACCTCCTAGGCGCAAGGTGATCATCCTCGCTATTATCTCCGGGCTTGGTATTTGTTGATCATAGTGCTCTAGGGACGCAGCCCTTGATCTACTCAAGACCATCTCCATCCAGACGCCATCTCATATAGCACAAATGACTCTTCCGCTCCTCTTCTCGGCGCTTCCGGATCAAGCGCCAGGACGGGATGATGCCGTAGGACGTGAGAAATATCGCATTGGCCTTTCCGCACTGTCACGCCTATGTGCTCATCCTAATCTCTTCGAGACACTCGTCGTCCGCCTGTCCGTGCGTCTAAGTCTACTCTATGCTCCTGTAGCAGCTCCGGAGGACCCCGAGCCTTCAGCTGCATACGCCCACGCATTATTGTCGACGCTTGCGGATGTGTTAGCGCGCAAGGTCGAGAACGGGGACGTGGACGTACAGAAGTATGCCGACCGACTAGTTCCGGGGCTGTTCAACCTCGCCGTACATGGCGCCATTGTGACTTCGGGAAACACGGGCGTGGCGGATCCGCGTGTCATTGATGTTGTTGCACGCCTGGTTAACCTCGTGGTTCAGTCATTGTCCGCTCAGTGAGTCAATTGATAGGCCAGTGATAAAGAACTATTCCCTAACCTGATTTATCTGACATAGGAAACAAGAAACGTTCTCCGAGACGCTGTTCCCGGCATATATGCAGGAAAACATCACCTCACTCGCCGTCGGAGACCTCAGTCTACCAGCCGAGGTATATTTTGCGCCTTTCGATGTACGTTAGCTTTTCGTCACAGCGTCTGGTCTAGACTTATCTGCGCCCCAGACCAACGCACCAGAGAGCCAAGCCAATCTCATCGCTTTGTTTTCGGAAGGCGTGATAGCCTTCTATCCAGAGGTCCGTGTGCGATGTGCACCTTTTCGCGTCCCACCCTCTGACTTTCAACTAGGTGAAGATTCCTGTGGACGACGAGAGTGCCTTGTTGGTCCAGCTTTTGAACTGGGGAATCCGGCAGACCAAGACGAATGCGCAGCGAGAATGCGCTTGGCATATCGTTGCTGCCATCGTTAACAAACACTCAGCAGGTGATAAACAGCTATCCTCGGTAGCCCGCAGCCATGCTGACGCATAGGCCCAAGATCTTGACACTTTTCTCAACACGACCTTCACCACGTTTTGGGATGAGGAGATTGCCAAGCCGCTTGACTCTGATACGCGACGTCTCGCCATTTCAGCATGGGCATGGGTGCGAATCTCGTAGCTCACTGTGGAGTGTTGTTACTTACCCCTCAGGCAGATTTCAAGAGCGCTCTTGGTCAGGAATCACCCACAGGCCCTGCCGTTCGTCAACCGGCTTTTTGAGTTGTTTGACGATGCGGAAATAGGGTGGAATGCGGCCCGTGCGATTGGCCAGGTTGGCATAGTCGACAAGGTGCTTACGAAGCGCAACCATGCTGTCATCAAGGTCATTTTTTCCACATGAGTTCATGTTTCGTGTCGATATCAACTGACTTTGGATCCTCAGGTTCTTCATTCCCAGAAGTACGCAAGTAGCATCCTTCCAAAGATCATTCAGGGAATAAAGGACTCGACAGGTACTTCCGTGTTGTCCTGAAAAGTTTGTGGATGTTGCTTATTCCATGCCAGAGCAATCACGGCAGACTACGTGCCTCGTCGCGCTCGCATCGCTCATCAAGGTGATTCCGAGGCCCGCTTACGCACACGAACTGCCGACGGTGGGTCGACCGAGTTCTCACGTGGCCGTGCGCCGTAGCCCTGTCTGCTCACGTGTTGTCCCTCCAGCTCATGCCGCTTCTCCTTCGCGGGCTGACTCTGCCCGACCCCACGCTGCGCGCCGGAGTCATCGATACGCTGCTCTCTGCCGCGCAGGCCGACGTCGAAGCCGAGACGAAGACGGCGAAAGAGGGCAACGTCGTTTCGGAGCACGCCGTCAGCCTGACCAACGCCATGTTGCGGAACAGCGCCTTCGCCGAGATGCCCGACACGGTGCGTGCTTCTATCCCCGTTCTTTCCGCTTCTCTTTTCACCTACTTAACTTTTTTTCTTTGCTCTGATTGTCGATGTGTCGTGGAACAGAGGGTGCGCGTTGGTGCGCTCAAGTACCTCGCGGTGCTTCCGAAGATTGTGCGGTATGATGTTCTCCACCCGCAGAAGGCGGCGGTGCTACACGAGCTCGCAAAAGCGTTGGATGATCCTAAGCGTGTGGTGCGCAAGGAAGCTGTCGACGCGAGGTCCGTCTGGTCAATTCCCCTTAATGTCCCCCTGCTTACCTCACGTCGTGCTCTTCCAGGACAAGCTGGTTTACGTATTCTGGTTAGAGGGATGGTGTGGATAATACCCGTCGCGTGGTAACCGCAGACTGGTAACCACGGGTAACACTGTACTGTATATGCGGAACGTTGCAGTTGGACCAAAGTAATCCGATCCCTGGTCAGTCCTTCCTGGTGTAGTCAGCTAGAGTATATGTAGGTTACAGGTATACATCTATTGGAAGTCCTTGCACTATTGCATCATTGCTGCGGACAAAGTAAGCAGATCGAGCACGCGAAAAGGTATGGTAAAAAGCTAAAACCCACACACACACCAAAGCGGAGAGCAGAGGGTATCGGGTGCGGTCCTCAGAGTACAATTATGCCGGAGCCATGATTGCCTGCGTCTTGACGTGCGCCTCTAAAAGCACGCGTTCAAACTCGCGCAAATGCTCTGCCACAAACGCGCGGCCGTCGACGCGGCGCTCGCCTCCAGGGAGATCGCCGCCCTTCTCCCACCGCTCGATGCGCGCGCGGCTGCGCTCCGCGTTATCCCAGTCCGTGCGCCACCCGCCGAGCTTGTTCTTCAGCGCGCGGATCCTGCGCCCCGCCTCGGTCGTCGCGGCTCCGTTCACCTGCGCGTGCTCCGAGAGCGAGGTCAGGCTCGAGACCAGCGAAGCGGTGTGCGTGCGCAGGTGCGCCAGGTGCGGTATCGTTCCCGCGGGCGTCGTGGTACCCGAGTTCACAGGTGGCGGTGGCGGTGGCAAGCTGACGAAGGAATCTTTGAGCGGCGAGATGTCGCTACCGTCCAGGTCTGGGTCTAGGTCGGACTCGGCGCCGTCGGGATGGAGGTGCGCGTCGGGGTCGACTTCCCAGTCGTGCGCGAAGGCCGACTCCTCGGCGACTGTGTCGAGCTGGCGCGTATCGGTGGCCGGATCGCGGTGCATCGGTGAGGGTGAGGGTGGGGGATGTGCGGAGGATGACGAGGGCGCGTCGGAGAGTTGCAGGGTGCGGGGGTCCTCGAGTTCCTCGAGGCTCGCCAGCGCGTCCTCGCCGCCGACCTCCGCCGCGATGCGCTGGAACTCGCGCTCGTACTTGACCAGCTCGCGCACTTGCTCCTCGCGGTCGCGTGCCGTCTCGTTCAGCCGGCTGATGATGTCCCCCGCGAGCGTCTCGATCGCGAGCGGCGCGGGCCCGTCTACATCGAGCCGGCGTAGGTGCGCGAGGAACTTTTCGGTCGACTCGAGGTTCTGCGAGACGTGCGCCATCGGATCTGCTTCGGGCTGACTGCGCCGGCGCGCGTGCAGAGATGGATTGTGGAAAGTCGGATCGGGGGTATCGTGCTCGTTTTCATTGTCGTGGTCGTGGTCGACGTCGTGTCTTCCGTCGTCGTCGGTGGTGGTGGTGGTGGTGGCGGGCGTTGTCGCGCCGGACGGTATGTCGGAGACCATTGAGGGGTCCAGATCACTGTTGACGGCGAACGTGGGCACGCCTGTATCTTCTGGGGGCAACTCGTCAATCCCCTCCGCGCCCTCGTCATATTCGATGCCGAATTCTTCCGCGAGGAGCTTCGAGCCTGCCGTTGGCTCCGGTAAAAGTGCCACGGCGAGTTCGTGCGCGAGAGACGAGGTGCCGCCACGGAGGGAGGCGTTTGACCTGTTGCGAGCCAGGGTATTATGTTTTGGAGATGATTTCCTTGGGGATGAAGACGGCGCGGAGAGAAAGCGCGGGTCTTCGTCGTAGAGATCGTAGGACATTGCGAGAAATATTAGTGGATATAACGGAGGCGAAAAGGGGTCTCCGGGAAGAAACGAAGGTTGTCAAGATCCAGACGTGAGTGACACTTTCAATCGCAGACCCGTCAAAGCGTATCGACCTGAGCACGTGGCCACAATTCAGTTTTCTCACTCCTTTGACTCATCAGTACACGCCCGCAAAGTAAACCTCGAAAGGACTAGATATACATTTTAGCGTAGTAAAACAAGAGGCGTCATCCCCTCAGCAACGATCAACTCGACGGCTTTGGTACGCGCTTCGGTACACTCTGTTTATAGAAATGTGCCATTATTCCTTCTGCGTGTGTGACCGTCAAATTGAATAGCGGGTGCGTAGCATTCTGGAATTTCCTTAACGAGTGGATCATCGAAGAAGCAGGGAACGACTTACTATTCGGTTCGCAGCCGAGCCGACAACGTAAGAGCCACCGTCTTCCTCCGTCCAGCAGAGCGACTCAGCAAAGGCAGTCGCCCGCACGCCATCTTCCCCTTTCCATGCTGCGCGCACCTCCTCTCGCCGTGCGGGCGAAGGATACACATGATGTTGTGCAGCCGACAAGCCGGAAATACAGTACGCGGTATGGTAGGCATCCGGATTCCTGCACGCTATATGAGCACAGGTATGAATGGAATGGTACCGGAAGAATAGACCGTACTTTGGTGGCTTGTCACGCAGACCCCCGGCTGGATGCTGCCCGACAAGGAGGATGTATTCCTGCAGCGCTTGTCGATTAAAGAATGAATCTAATACGTAGTCAGCACGCATGGGGAGGGCGA
>Ga0137394_10002243_pt1 | contig 14242 bp, 16 predicted proteins | sample czobulk116metaG_FD_108278 | JGI IMG/M metagenome (GOLD analysis project Ga0137394, IMG submission 108278) | Vadose zone soil microbial communities from Angelo Coast Range Reserve, California, USA - czobulk1.16 metaG | ecosystem: Environmental > Terrestrial > Soil > Vadose zone | place: USA...
AGAATCGCGCAGCCATTTGATAGCACTTCCGGCGACAGCAACTAAGAGCAGAGTCAGTACCATCGCATAACAGTGAGGAAGACGTGGTGCTCTCACTAGCTCCTTCTAAGGCATAGACAGGCTTTCCTTTGGGTCCCACTTGATACGCGACCTGTGAAGCAGGTGTAAATGCCTACATCGCCGGAACCGCGCAGTGACGTACCGTACTGAGTAGTCCATGATTACTGTACACGATATCGGTGCCCGTGCAGAACAGCAAGAATGCGCCCGTCCCATATGTGCATTTGGCCTGGCCCTGGGTGAGGCACTTGTTGCCGATGAGGGCGCCTTGCTGGTCGCCAACGAGGCCAGCAAGCGGCACACCCTTGAGGGTGCCATATGCGAGATTACCATATACCTCGCTCGTCGAAACGAGACGAGGCAGGATCGATTCCCGCAGGCCAAAGAAGCGCAGGAGCACAGGATCCCATTCGAGTGTGCGGATGTTGAGCAATAATGTCCGCGACGCATTGGTCACTTCGCTGATGTGCTGGCCGGCGCTCACGCCACCGAGTAGATTCTATCTAAAGACCATCAACGGCGTGCGCGGCGGAGGGTAAAAGGTGGGTTCGAGACTGACGTATGCGATCCAAGACTCGATCGTGCCAAACGCGAGGTCGTCGGCCTCGTGCGCCTTGCGGACATCCTCCCAGTTGTCGATCATCCATCGGAGCTTGATCACGGAGAAGTACGTGGAGAGCGGGAGGCCGGTCCTGCGGAGACGATGTCAAGTTAGACAACGACATGGTACCGCGGGCAACACAAACTCCGGAAAAGATGACTCACAACTCCTTGAGGGCCTGCACTCCATCTGCACCACTGTGCACTTGACCGTTGACTTCGATCCCCTGCGTCTTGAGCAGGTGTGTGTAATGTGCGACGACTCCACGGGTGCGCGAGTCGTCCCATACGATGGCGCGGGATAATGGCTTGCCCGTTTTGCGGCTCCACACCACCGTCGTCTCACGCTGGTTAGTGACGCCTGTATATTATTCGCTTGGTAATCGACCTTCGGAATTTCAGCAATCAGGTAGGACTGAGGCTCACCGATGACCTTTACGCTGCTACGCTTATAGCCCGCCTCCTCGAGCTTGGCTACGGCCTGCTCGATAACCTTGTCACACATTTCCTGTATCTCGGTTGCATCGTGCTCGTGCCATCTGATGGATCGATCAAAAGAGAAGCGCAAATCAGGGGACGGAGTTGTGTAATGGGTCGTTGCGGGCCTACCCGGGGTTGGGATAGTACTGAGGAAATTCTTGTTGGCTTTGCGCCACGATATTCGCGTACTTATCAAAGATGATGAATCGTGTGGAGCTGTGAGTCTCAAGTCACTGCGAATGCGCGCTCGTGAATATGTAGTTGAACTTACGTCGTACCGCAGTCCAGGCTGCCGACGAACTCGCTTTCCCTGAGGGCCGACATGGGTCTGGTCTATGTGGGGGCTTCGTAAAAAGGGGCAAGGGAGAAAATGCGGTGTTGGGCTGGATTCTGCCTCGGCTCAGTTTATTTGAGGGAACATTGATGTCGTGGATCATATGATTATTTGCCTTTACGCTCGGGAGCTTCTCCGCAAAACGTAGCGGTGATAAGTCGTCGCTTGCTTTTCTTTCGCGACCCATACCTCCGAGAGATTGTCGTAGTGCCCAATTGAAACATGGTGGTCAACCGGGCAGTTACAGTCTCTGTAGGGGCTACTGCTGAAAAGCACAGAACGAAAAATCACGCTGTGTCGCTGGCTGGAACACGGGCGTCGGACTCGCTCGGATGTCGGATGGCGGAGCGGGGCTGACCCAATCGTGCGTGGCCAAGTCAGACATCTCTTCCCCGCCATCTCACTCGGGAAGAAATGTACTCTAGATAAACTCCTTTGTCGCGACCTGTTCGCATCAAGCATAAGCGGAGATCCGATACGACCGATAATCTAATCTTTCCTCGGCCGAGCCAACTACATCTCATAACCATGTCTTCGAGCGCAGAAAATATCGCCCAAACCGCCAAAGCGGCGTTCGAAGCTTCCCAACTCATAAGCGCGGCGGAACGCACCCGAGCCCTGCACGAAATCCGGAAAGAGCTCGAGGCGAACAAGGATGTCATCCTAAAGGCCAACAGCGAGGACATGGCGGTGCGTTCTCAGTTTCCTTTCCCCCCCGTAACCCCCTTTTCTCGACGCAAGACATGCTGAAAGAAAAACAAAACTGACCGGGTTTGCGGCCGAACAGTATGCAGAAGCAGAAGCCGCCGCGGGGCGTCTCGCCCCCTCGCTCGTGAAGCGCCTCGACCTGCGCGCGGGCGACAAGTGGGACACGATGCTGCAGGGCGTCGCGGACATCGCCGCGCTCCCCGACCCGACTGGATCCGTCTCGTACGCCCGCGCGCTGCACGACGACCTCGATCTCTACCGCGTCTCGTGCCCGATCGGCGTGCTCCTCGTCATCTTCGAGGCCCGTCCAGAAGTCATTGTCAACATCGCCGCCCTCGCCCTCAAATCCGGTACGTGAAGCCCCCCCACCCCCAAACAAATACATTCCCCCTTCTTCTTGCGCCAAGAAGTGATGAACTCACGCAATGAACTAAAAAAAACACGCGCAACAGGCAACGCGGCCATCCTCAAAGGCGGCAAAGAGTCCGCGCGCACGACCGCAGAGCTAGCGCGCACGGTCCAAGCCGCGCTCGCGCGCAACGGCGCGCTCCCGGGCGCGTTCATACAGACCGTCGAGACGCGCGCCGAGGTCGCCGCGCTGCTCGCGCAAGATCGGTACATCGACCTCGTCATTCCGCGAGGGAGCAACGCGCTCGTGCGCGAGATCCAGCGCGGCACACGCATTCCCGTCATGGGTCATGCCGACGGGCTCTGCGCCATATATCTCGACGAGTCTGCGGATGGAGACAAGGCGAAGCGCGTCGTCGTTGACGCAAAGGTAACGTTTGTCGCGTGCATTGTCGCTTCTCATAAGGGGCTCACTTACATACGCCCGCCACAGATAGATTACCCCGCGGCATGCAATGCCGTGGAGACGCTCCTGGTGCACGAAAGCCTGCTCCAGACAATCTGGCCCGAAGTAGCAAGCGTGCTGCTCGCAGCAAACGTCCAACTCATCTGCGATCCGCCGACGCTCTCCGCGCTTGCAGCCTCCCCAGCCACCCGCGAGGCAACAACAGCAGCGCCAGCAACCGCGACACGCGTGCGCCCCGCCGAGCCAGAAGACTACAAGACCGAGCACCTCTCGCTCACGCTGGCCGTGCGCACCGTGCCGTCCCTCGCGGCCGCAATCTCACACATCAACGCGCACGGCTCGCACCACACCGACTGCATCATCGCCGAGTCCTCCGACGCCGCGAGCACGTTCGTCCGCGGCGTCGATTCGGCGGGCGTGTTTGTCAACGCGAGCACGCGCTTTGCCGACGGCTTCCGGTATGGCTTTGGTGCCGAGGTGGGGATCAGCACGGGGCGGATCCACGCGCGTGGTCCTGTCGGGCTTGAGGGGCTCGTGACGTACAAGTACGTTTTGAGGAGCAAGGGCGAGCAGGGTCATATCGTCGGGGAATTTGGCGGGGGACCCGGGAAGAAACAGTACACGCACCAACCCATCCGGGTGGACGAGCTCCCATTCTAAGAAAAAAAGGGGTTACATCATGTATGCAAGAAGAGTGACATAGCTAGTATAATGTACGGATATATCAGAGCGTGTCTGCCTATCAAAAATGAAGTACAAGGAAATCCAATCTCAGAGTATACATGCACCTGTCAGGTCCGTTATCATGGCGCAGGGCTCTCCTCCAGACGGGCCTTCTTATCTTGCGGCGTCTGAGCCTCCCCGTCTTCAGCTTTACGCTTTTCAGCGGCGCTGCTTGCCTCGGGCGCGGGCGCTTTCTTTTTCTTCTTCACGACCATCGATGTGAGGTCATTGATTGGCAGACCCTGCTGCACCGTGGTCGTGGCATTAAGTTCTTGGTCGAGCGCGCGTTGTGCCAACTCGGGCGCAGACAGCCCGCCGTCCCGCTCATCGTTAGGCGCCGACTTCAATTCGTCGACCTACACGACGCGCGTATGAGTCACAGGGTAGAGGAAGAACAAAGCGTGCGGGCAGCATATCATTACATACCTTGAGTGCGAGATCCTGCTTCAGTTCGCCAAGCTCTTTGATCTCGGCCTCGATCTGCGCCTTACTCCGGTTCTGAACCAGCTCCTCCGGGGCAAGCATGGCCTTCTTGCCTTTGCCTTTGCCCTTGCCCTTGCCATCCTCTTTATCCTTCGCGTCGTCGTCGGAGGGTTCGGGTAATGGTGGCAACGTGCCCGTGAGGCCCTTCTGCAACTCGGCAAGACGCGCCTCTATACTCTCGAGGGCTCGTTGCGCGTGATGGATGGCATCCGCGAGCCGACCGGCCGTGAGGTCGAGCGCGATGCTCAGTTTGTAATGCGCTTCGGCGAGCTGGCGTGAGGACAGTGGGAGCAGCTCCGTTTTTAGCGCGATCCCAGAGCTGTAGTCCGTGATGGCCTGGTCAAACTTCTCTGGGCAGTCCGTCAGAAGGTTTTAACGTTTGAGAGCGCGCGGGCGGGTGGGGGTGAATGCAGGACGCAGACGCAGTGGGGAAAATAAAGGCGTGTGTTTTGGTAGGCTGTATGGTGGAAGCAGAGAAATAGAAAACGCACCGGTTTCGAGCGAGACGTCGCCCAGAGCAATGAACGTATCGGCCACCTTGAGTCGCACCTCGTCGCCTTCATCCATACGCTTCTCGTATATCGCGCGCGCGAGATCGAGCACCTCCCACGCAGCATTGAAGTCATCTTCCGGCTCTGCCTCGTCCGCGCCATCACCATCGCCATCGCCATCACCGCCTCCATCACCAGCCTCTTCCACACCCTCCGCCTCCGCCTTGGCCGCCTCGGAAAACAGGTCAACAGCGGGATCATCATCTTCCTCTTCCACGTCGCCCGAGAACGACATGAACTTGTTACCATTCGGCGCGGGCTCTGCATATCACGTACACGACAAAAACGGCAAGGCAAGGATTTTTTTTTTATCAGTCAAAAAGGGTGCCGTCGCAAAAAGCTTGCTGTGGCAAACGTACCTTCTTCCGCGGGGGCGCCCTCCCGTTCCTTGCCAAGGACGGAATTCTGTGCGATGGCATTCTCGAGCAGTGCCTTGCCGTACGAGAAATAGACATCCGCCATCTCTGGCGCGTCTTCTGCGTGCGTTTTTGATCTGTTGTGTGCGCGCGCGTGTGTGGATGATAGGGTAGGGGGGTAAAGTAGGACGTCAGCCAGCCATCGAACGATAAACAGAACGAAACGCGGGAGAGTGGGGAAGAGGGAAAGACGAGGGTGATTATGAGGAAGAGACACGAACAAGAATTCGAGCGCGGTCGCGTAGTGCTCGACGGCTTGCTCGTACTTGCGCAACGCGAATGCCCGCTTCGCGTGATCGAGCGCGTCTTGGACAGTCGCAGGTGAATTATCAGTGATGGACTGGGGTGGCTGTGGACTGCAGACAAAACCCCATAAACACTTCACGGGGACGGAAACACGATGGAAGACCTACGTGGACATGACGGCGGTCGTTGGTGGAGTGTTGGTGGAAAAGATGGAAAAGTGGCTCGGACAAACAAGTCGCGTCCTTTACGCGCGGCGCGCCTGATCAACGCGCCACCAAACAGATCTAACGGTCACTATTATTCTCAAGAGCTAACGAGCGTATCGGGTCGAGAGAAGAGCAAAAGCATGTTTCAGAAGGGAAAGCGTTTCTTGCGCGACATGAAGTTTTACAGGGGAATGAAAAAAAGAAAACCACTGCCGCAGGGCATCAAGTAAAGGCTACAGGGTAAAACAGTGAAAAGGGAGAAAATAAAGAGGGAATGCTTATATCAACTGCGCTGCGCCACTCTGCTGCTTTGAAGCGTCCGTCTGCGCTCCTATGAACAAGCTCTGCCCAAACGATGGCGCACCAGTAGGCTGCGAAAACAAGGCCGTGCTCGTGCTGGCGTTAGAGGTACTAAATCCGGGGAACGCCCCGGCTCCTGCTCCTGCCCCCGCACCGCCAATACCGCCTGGTGTCAGAACGGACGACGCACGGAACGGGTTCGCGGCGCCAAGGCCCATGCCAAAACCGGTCGCTTGTGGACGCAACCCAACGCCGAGCGAGGAGCCGCCGCCTCCCGCGCTGAATGGCGTGAGCCCACCCGTTCCCCCTCCGGCTGGGGGTAAACCAGTTGGCTGTGTAGCTTGGCCAAAACTGTCACCGAGACCTGACACTCCACTTATTCCTGGACCCACACCAATTATTGGCGACGACACGCTCCTGAAACTTGGGCCAAACCCAGCTCCCACGGTTGCTCCAGCGCCACTCATTCCAGTCGTGCCGACGGGCGGTGACGCTGCAGCCGCAGCTGAAGGGAGTTCAGGCGTCGTCGGCTCGGACTGTGGAATCGGAGGAAGCGCCTCGAGCAGCGAGGCGCCGAACGACGATGTCGGCTTGAAGGTCTTGAGACCTGCAGTATACCCTGTAGTCTGCGGGCGCAACGGTGCGCCAGTCGGCTGGCTTGACAGTGCCGTACTGCCTGTGGGCTGCCCGCCGAGCGAACCGAAAAGTGGATCAGAAAAGGTAGATCCAGTAGCACTAAGGCTCGTGGGCGTCGACGTGGCCGTGCTGGGTGAGCCCAAGGAAGTCAGCGACGATGTCATGAGCTGAGGTGCCTGTGCACTGCCAGCGCCACCGGTCATAAATGAGGATGCGACGCCCGTGAAGGTGGTTGATTGCAAGCCAGTCGCTTGGGGTTTGACTTGCACTGGACTTTGTGTCAATTGTTGGGGCTGGGCAACGCCGGTCGCAAGCTCGAAAAGCGTAGGTGCGCGGGGAACGGGTGGAGGGGATGGAGCCTTGGGTACGCCAAACGGGTTGCGCGAACCGGTTTGGTGCGGTTTGAGGGGCATCGGAGGTGGGGAGGAGGGCTTCGTATGGGTGAGAGGTGTCGAGGCTGGACGGGCTGGCACCGAAAAGGCGGGGGATGCGGTAGAAGTAGACGTGAGGGTGGTGGGCTGACCGGGAGGGGCAAACGAAAAGGGCTGGAGGGCGATCTGGGACGTCGTCGGGAATGGGTTCGAGTTCATAGACGAGAAAGGGTTTGAGCCCGCGAAGTTTGGGGTTGGATTGTTCGTGGGTGCCATGAACGAATTCCCTGCAGCGGGGAATGGATTCGTTGTCTGTACGGCACTGGGGAACGGATTTGTGCCCAAATTTGTCTTTGGGAACGGATCCATTCCAAGCGAGCCATTTTGCGACACAAAAGGGTTGAAACCTGTCGGGGCCGGTTGTATTGAGCTCGTCTGGGCGAATGGTGAAAGCCCAGTGGCTTGCATAGGCAGGGAGTTTGCGCGGAAAGGATTCGCGCCTGGCATATGTGTCTGGAGGAAATTGGGGGGCGCGGTAGGGAAGGGATTCGACGGCTGTTGCACGACTCCAGGCACAGCGGTGGCCTGGGGTTGCAGGAAGGCAGTTGGTTGAGGCTGGATCTGTGGGAAGGGGTTTGTTGAGGGACCGGGAGTCCCCGCGGCGTTGAAGGGGTTGTATGTTGCAGATTGGAATTGGCCGTGTGCCGGGCTGGTGACAGCTGGTGAGACTCGAAAGCGGAGAAATAGGAAATGTGCGCACCTTGCGCCTTGCGGGTTAAAAATAGTTGTCTGTTCTGTCTCGATAGCTTCGAAGAAGTCCGTCAATGCCTTTTTCGTTTCATACTTTGGTGTCTCCTGTGAAGGAGCACCCTCAGGAACCGTCGGTGCCGGGGTCGATGACGCTTGTGTGGCTAGCACGATGTGAGCGCATCACCTTTGGATGGTCCGAGTCGAGTGCTTACGTTTTTCTACCCTCTTCGCAACGGTCCGACCATTCTTCAGGTTCCTATCCGCAGCATCTTTGGCCGCCCTGTACTCGATTCTGTTCTGCTCAAAGTTTGGATCGTTCAAGTACTCTTCCAAGGACCCCACGAGAGAGATCGGGGCCTGTAGGAAAACTGTGAGTAAGACATCGAGTAAGGGACGTGGGGACCTACGTGTTTTAGATTCGGGATGGGTACATTGAGTAGATTTTGCAGTTTCTTTGCCACGCCGAGGTACTCGACCGCGTGTTCTGCCTGTTTGCAAAAAATTCGATAGATAGTGAGGGCCTGCTCGGCGTCAACATGCGACATCTCGAAGTAGTGCTCTAAACAAGTTGAGTATTGACAAGCACGCCCGAGACAGTCGAGTGCTACCCTCACCTAGAACGTTGATAACACCTTCATTGACGGCTTGGAAAAGGATGAGCAGATCCTTGACTAGCATCCGGAGCGCAGTGAGGGATAATTGATCCTCCAAGTCATCCAGGTAAAACTGAGTAAAACTGCATGAGTTGCAAGGAGAGGATCGCCAAGAAAGGCAGATATTGAAGCTTACCTTGCATTCTATCAGGGAATCCATCATCTTCTGTACGACCTTTGTCTCTCTCAGCAGCCCTTTTTCTACAGTCATAACTCGGAGTTTGCGACCCATGATCGTTTTTCTCCTCGACGAGTCGCTAGATGACTGGAACCTGTCTTCTTCAGGGGTATATTTACGACTTTGTCGTGCATCTTCCTCGATCGACATGGATAAACGTATATCACGGTTTGTTTCGGACTGGACACGAATGGCGTCATGCTTCAGATCGCGGTATGCGCGTATGCGCGTGTCAAGATACAGCGCGTAATGTTGAAGATTTTTGGGTGCGTTGTAACCTGAAAGGAAGGTGTGAGCTGGTTGAAACGGACAGAGAGAGGAGTTAGGTGGGGAACAAGGACATAGTTCATACCTTCCCATTGGCCACCGACGACATTCTTTAGCCGTAGGACATCGGACGAAGACAAGTATTGAAGTATATTGTCTGTTGCGCCATTCCGAATCATTGTATGGAGGACGATGAGAGCCTTGAAGACCACCTGAAGAGGTGTCAGCCCACAGGCGGGTTCCACGGCTCACGGAATGGAATGAGATGAGCAAACTGACAATCGAGTTTGGCTCTCGGAAGCGGGGAGAAAGGGCTTTGCAGACGTCATGGATGGCACCGTCCTCAGACCATGTTGCGGCGATGATGGGGTCGATGTACTTTTTGCCCACGAAAGTTAAGAATGGACACGAACGGTGGCGGAGGGGCTTACCTTTGCTTTTGGAGGAGCAGGTTTTGGTTTGCAAGCGTTCTTGACGACCTTTTCGAATGAAGACATTTGTGACTGGCCACGTTTCTTCAGCTGGCCCAGGTCTCGCGGTGGAGAGTAGTTCAGACGACGAGTACGTGCAACCCGTCACCGTCACTGGCTACAAATGCCTCAGTGCCTCACCGCCGTTGATGCCTTCCTTTCACGGATAGTCTTCCTCCGAATGTACCCACGGCCGGCATCGGCTCGGGAGCTTACGTCATGCCCCCAAGTACCTCATAAGGTGAGGTCAGAGGGTAGGTGAGGGTACAAGTGATCATCAAAAGCCGCGGAAAAGTACATAGCATGGAATACAGCCATGATTGTCCTACGCAAACGCAATGATAGCCGTGCGGGCGCTGGCAGGAAATGGGGCTTTGCCAGACTCGGATGCAACCGGTACTTGGCACCGGATTCCTGGAAACATACAGTTTAATTCTACTGGCATACGCTCGTCAATCAGCTCAGGCCAGAGCAGGCTGTTTGCACAAACAAGGAGCACGATGTTCTTTGTCCAAACCTTTGTTGTTTGCAGGGGGGAACTTTGATACCTTGTTCCATAAGCCAATTCATTAGGCAGACACCGAAATTGGGTCTAGGCTGCCACTTACATCACGAAGTTTGATTGACTTGACTTTCCTCATCTGTCCGAGATGGAGAGTTTTCTCAAATCATATGCCAAGAAAGTGCCAATAACGTTGGCGTACCACAACCAAGACTTGATTTAATATTAATGATGCAGTGATGTGCCACGAATATTCGGACAGTAGCCGTCGGACTAGCGTTCCCGTCATCCCGTGACTCCGGGAAAGCCATACGGTCTGATCTGGAACTGCTGGAATCAAGGGCCTGGATTTCCTTAGCCCTAACAATTCAATTATGGCCTTCCTCTCTGATCACAAGGGACCGGAAACTTACCCAAGGGGGCGACCCGCGGACCGAGTGATGGATCCACGAGATTCCGGAGACAATCGTTACATTCAGCCCATGTCCTGATGATCTCCTCCATTTTCGAGTTCTTTCCCGACATCCATCATGTCGTGGACGGCTGCGTCTCCCACCACCAGTCCCCCACTTTCCCCGCCTCTCAGCGGACCATCCAGCCCTATCCTATCCCGCCGCACCCAGCATCGCAGGGGGTCCACCAGCGCGGCCGACCCCTGGGGGAATCACCTCGATCTCAACATGAACCCCGGCCGCACGACGTCCTGTAAGCTGACGATCGTACGCGTCAATCCGACGCCGTCCACGATCCAGCTCGACGAACAGCCGCCTTCCCCTCAACACCGTCGACATTTGAGCCTCGGTAGCCACACTCAGAGTTCGCTCAGACGCCCGGCGGGCCACGGCCTCACAGGGAAGAACGAGAACACGCGCATGAGCTTCGCTTCGTCCTCCTTTGCCCCGCCAGGCTCATCCTCCCCTTCTGGATCGCGACCGGCAAGTCCCACTCACGGACACGGCCTGCACAGGCATGCCTCTGTACCAAAGCCACGCCTTTCTGCGGACCAGCTCGTGTCGCTGGCTCAGCAGTCGTGCAATCCGCAGTCAGCGCCCAACTCTCCGCGCACCCCTGGCGGAGGTTCACTTACGGCAACGCGCGGACCAGACCACGCTTCCTTCACCGCAATTCCCGATGACGTTTTCCTTCCTTTTGTGGACCGTGCAGAGGAAGTCAAGGCGCTCTTTACCTCGCCGCAACCAGGCGCAAGGCTATTCGCTCTCCTCGCACAGACGTTCCCACCTCACTCTGCGCCAGAATCTCCCGTGACAGCTGAAACAGTTTTCGAGACTGATCCTAGAAAATGGTCGTCTGCGCAACTCGAACATTGGGTGAAGCAAGTCGACCGTGACGTCGCCCCGGATGAGGTCTGGGTCGGTCTCATCCGTCGCTGCGTCCTATATCACAGCGAGCTCATCTGGGAGCGAATCAAGGGTGCGCTAGGAGTACCGCCCGAACTCGACCCCGATGGCTTCGAAGAGGACCCTTTTACGGTCGACAGACCCCTTATATTCAATACGCTGAAATCGGAACTTTGGTCGGATCTTGCGGCGCCACATAATGAGAGTCCCCCTCCCAACCTTGATACTGAGCCCCAGCCGACACCAGACCACGTATCAGAGACCCATTCCTCGGCTTCTGCCGGTGAATCGCCCGTCGTCTCGACCTTATCCATCGAACCGGTACTCATGACCACCATGACCGCCTCGCCCGTGACTGAACACGACCATCCGCCGACGCGCCCGGGCGGTCATCGCATGCATGACATATTCGAGGATGTCCAAGAGGAACCCAATGAGAATGAAGACGAGGCGCTCGCCGTGCCCCCTCCTTCCTCGCCACCGCGCGAGATCATCCAAGGTCTACGCATTTCGACGGGACCCGCCCCACCGGGACTCTTTGCGACCGGGTCCAGTCAGATACCCACGTCCACGCAGTTGCGCGCCTTTTCCATGTCTTCCGCGCCTCAGCAGCAGCAATCCACTCGAGTCCCCGGTGAGCACCCTTCGCCGTCCATGACGAGCGGTTCAACAGGCACCTCGCGAAGGTGGAGCTATGCGGCTTCAAACGCGAGTAGCGAGGCGTACGACGCTGTCGGTGAACGCGGGCCCGGCAACCCGCTCTTCCCGACTAACTTTGCTAGGCTCGCACTGGGACCGACCCTCACCGCCAAGTACGTACCTTTTTGTCCGTCCGTCTGTCTTCAGTGTTCCTTCCGTGACAGGGTGGTAGCTTATCGCTGATGGAAAATTTGTTGCTCTCATTAGCAATCCCGCTTTACGCTCCCGCGCCCTTCCTCCCGCGCCGGCGTTTTCGAACCCACACGCGATCCGCACGGGCGTGCTGCGCGGACGGCGCGGCAAGCCGAGTTGGGCGGACGGGTGGGATCCGATGAAACACGAATATGCGGTGACGGCGAGCGAGGGTAGCGTTGGCGGTCATTGAGTCATCATCCGAAAACTCTCTCACTTTCCTTTGGCGCGGAACGGACTTAACCCCATCGGACTTTCGGGTCAAGCTCCCACTTACGAGACCGATGATCCCATGTAATACCCCGGCCTCATTCCCGTGCTCACCCTCGCAATCCCTCGCTGCCTGCCAGCTCTTTCTAGCATTGACCGCCAGTTCTCGAAAGTATATAAAGCTCGTTTCATGTTCTTGGTGACTGTTATTCTGTAGTTGTACCATTTGGGGCGCGCGTTGATACAAGATCGCGATGCTGAATCAATTCATTCATCCCATTTATTTGAACTGCTGGCATGTACCGGTAGCTGACAAGGAAATTTTGATACTTGTCACACATTTCTTCCCTCCACGACACTTCCAATATAGACGGGATTAATTGCATAGTAGCATTTTTGATTATCATAAATATTCCACGGTCGCAAATACAAGTATGGCTCCATATTCCTTACAATTTGTGCTCGATGGTTTGAAAGAGAAAATCATGGAAAGTGTATAAAACGGCGATGACCTCCTGCAGATATTTCTTGTGATGAGTCAAGGCAACTGTTGTTAATCAATGAAACACGCTATACCTGAGAACGACCGAGAAAACCTCACATATTGCCATCCCATTGTACGGTGCAACAGTGTCACCCTTGATCGTCCTGACTCACCGTATCCATACGATGCTCGAGAAGGACGCGGACGACTTGCTCATGTTTCCCTCGCGACGCCATTTCCAGCGGAGTCAGCCCGTCGATGGTCTGGGCTTTAGCATCTGCCCCGCGATCGAGAAGAAAGCGCGCGAGTTCGACGTGTCCCTCGGATGCCACGACATGTAATAGAGTCCGCCCACGGTCGTCCTGTGCGGTCGCATCTGCCCCACTTTCGAGAAGTAGGCTTACGATATCCACATTTCCCCGCATTGCTGCGTAATGTGATGGAGTTTGTCCGCGATTGTCCTGGGGGTTCACATCCACGCTGCGTTCGAGAAGTAGGTGTGCGAGTTCCTCATGTCCCGTGGTTGCTGCCAAATGTAATGGCGTCCGCCCGTCGTCGATTCGTATTGTCGCATCTGCCCCGCGATCGAGAAGTAGGCGTGCGAGTTCGACATGTCCCTCGCGAGCCGCGACATGTAATGGCGTCCGCCCGTCATTGGCCCGAGCGGTCGCATCTGCCCCACGATCGAGAAGTAGGCGTGCGAGTGTGACATGTCCCTCGCGAGCCGCGACATGTAATGGCGTCCGCCCGTCATTGGTCCGAGCGGTCGCATCTGCCCCACGATCGAGAAGTAGGCGTGCAAGTTCGACATGTCCCTCGCGTGCCACGATAGATAATGGCATCCGCCCGTCGTGGTCGGGTGTTGTCGCATCTGCCCCGCGTTCAAGAAGTAGGCGTGCAAGTTCAACACGTCCATATTCCGCCGCGACATATAATGGAGTCCGTCCGTTATTGGTCCGACCCTTCACATCTGCCCCGTGCTCTAGAAGTAGGCATGCGATTTCGAAATGTCCATACTTTGCCGCGGAACATAATGGGGTAAATCCTTTATCGTTCTTGGACTTCACATCTACGCCGTGCTCGAGAAGGAGAAGCGCGACTTCCACTTGCCCCGTCTTCGCTGTGAAATGTAGCGGGGTATTCCCGTTGTCGTCGCGAGCTATCGCATCCACGCCACGTTCGAGAAGAAGGCGTGCAAGTGCCGTATGTCCCAATACCGCTACCATATGCAGTGGAGTCATCCCCTCGTCGTCCGGGGCTGTGGCATCCAGACCGTGCTCAAGAAGGATGTGTGCGACTTCCACATGTCCTCTGATTGACGTTATATGCAATAAAGTATGTCCGTTATGAACCTTCATGTCTATGCCGTCGAGAAAGACTCGGATGGCGTCCGCATGTCCCCCGATTGATGCTGCTAGGAATAGACCCAACTGATGATCGGCATAGCTTGTTAAATCTCCGCCGCGCTCGAGAAGGACACATATGAGTCCAATATTTCCCTCGAACAACGCCTGATGCAACGGAGTCCACTTGTCAGGATCATATCTTGCC
>Ga0137394_10002247_pt1 | contig 14236 bp, 11 predicted proteins | sample czobulk116metaG_FD_108278 | JGI IMG/M metagenome (GOLD analysis project Ga0137394, IMG submission 108278) | Vadose zone soil microbial communities from Angelo Coast Range Reserve, California, USA - czobulk1.16 metaG | ecosystem: Environmental > Terrestrial > Soil > Vadose zone | place: USA...
CTCGGCAGCGTCGTCGTGGAGCCGCCCGCGGCGCTGATGGAAGCGATCAACAAGTCGAACGCGCGGCTTGCGCGACTGTTTGGGCGGCCGGTCACAGCATGAGCATGATGATCAACACGCTTGGACGATATTTTGCCGGCCGCTTCGTGGTCTCGGCGCTCGGCGTGTTCGCCAGCATCTTCGTGCTGCTGGTACTGGTCGACTACATCGAAATGGTCAGGAAGACGTCGGGGCTGGTTTCGGCATCCGCGATCACGGTCGCGGAAACGTCACTGTTCCGCGTGCCGCAACTGCTCGAAAAGATGATGCCGTTTTGCATCCTGATCGGAGCGATGACCTGCTATCTGGCGCTTTCGCGCCGCCTGGAACTTGTGGTCGCCCGCGCTGCCGGCGTCTCGGCATGGCAGTTCATCGCGCCGGCGCTGGCAAGCTCGATCGCGCTCGGAACCATAGCGACGGTCGCTTACAACCCGATGTCGGCCAATTTGCGCGAACTCTCCAAGCGGATGGAAGCGGAGCTGTTCGGCTCCACCCCCGGCGGCGGCATCCAGGACGCATCCGGCTTCTGGATCAATCAGGTGAACAGCGACGGCCAGGCCATCATCAACGCCGCGCGCAGCGAACAGCAGGGCGTGCGGTTGACCGGACTCACGGTGTTCCGGTTCGATACCGACTTCCAGTTCAAGGAACGAATCGAAGCGCGCGAAGCCACGCTCGAAGAGGGCCGCTGGCGGTTCAAATCGGCGCGCCGATACTCCCTCGACAGCCCTCCGATCGACCAAGATAGTTTCTTCCTCGCCACCACCCTGACGCCGGCCCAGGTTCGCAACAGTTTCTCCACCCCCGAAACTGTGTCTTTTTGGCAACTTCCGGGCTATATCCGATCCTCCGAAAGCTCCGGATTTGCGACTGCGGGCTACCGCTTGCAGTACCATAAGCTTCTCGCACAGCCGTTTTTGCTGGCCGCAATGGTCATGCTGGCGGCGGCCGTCAGCCTCCGCTTCTTCCGATTCGGCGGCGTGCAAAAGATGGTTTTGAGTGGCGTGGGTGCAGGCTTTCTGCTCTATGTTCTCTCCAAAGTAACTGAAGATTTGAGCAAGGCTGAATTGATGCATCCGATCGCTTCGGCGTGGCTGCCTGTGTGTGTAGGCGGTCTCACCGGCTTTTTGGCCTTGCTGTACCAGGAGGACGGGTAGTGGCCGTTGTCGCCGCCCGCCAGATTCGGTCGCCCGCGTTCGGGCGGCGCACCTCGGTGCGCCGTCAACGGGGTTGCTTGACCGCCGCCAGCGGGTCCATTCTCGCCCTGCTTTTCGGGTTCGCCCTGGCCGGCGCGCTCGGCATTGCCTTGAGCATGCCGGCCTCGGCGCAGAGCTTCACCTACAATCCGCTTCCGCCGCGGCCGAAACCGCCGCCGGCTCCCAACAATGGACAGATGCTCGTCCAGGCGGTCGAGGTGGATTACGACTACAATAATTCGCGCGTGTCGGCGGTCGGCAACGTGCAGATGTTCTACAACGGCACGAGCGTGGAGGCCGACAAGGTCATCTACGATCAGAAGACCAAGCGCCTTCACGCCGAAGGCAACATCCGCATGACCGATGCGGACGGCAAAATCACCTACGCGAACATCATGGATTTGAGCGACGACTACCGCGACGGCTTCGTCGATTCGCTGCGCGTCGACACCGCCGACCAGACGCGAATGGCTGCGACGCGCGCGGACCGCTCGAGCGGCAACTACACCGTCTTCGAGAATGGCGTCTACACCGCCTGCGCACCCTGTAAGGACGATCCAAAGAAGCCGCCCCTGTGGCAGGTCAAGGGCGCGCGCATCATCCACGACCAGACCGAGAAGATGCTGTACTTCGAGAACGCACAGCTCGAGTTCTTCGGCGTTCCGATGGCGTATCTGCCGTATTTCTCGACGCCCGACCCGACCGTGAAGCGCAAGACCGGATTCTTGATGCCGGGATTCACCTCGGCTACGGGCTATGGGTTTGGCGTCGAAACCCCGTTCTATTGGGCCATCGCCCCGGACTATGATGCGACCTTCAACCCGCGCTTCACGACCCGGCAGGGCGTGCTGCTGCAGGGCGAATTCCGTCAGCGCCTGATCAACGGATCGTATCAAATCCGCGCCTATGGCATCGATCAGCTCGATCCCGGTGCGTACGCGGGGCTACCGGGCGATCGCCAGTTCCGCGGTGGCGTCGACACCAAAGGCCAGTTCGCGCTGAACGACAAATGGGTGTGGGGTTGGGACGGCGTTCTGCTGTCGGATTATTACTTTTTCTCCGATTACAGGCTGGCCCAATACAAGGATCCGCTGAACTCATTCCTGAGCCTGCCGACAGAAGCCATCTCGCAACTTTATCTGACCGGCGTCGGCAGTCGCAGCTACTTCGATGCGCGCACGATCTATTATCTGAGCTACTCCGGTAACCAGGCGCAGGTGCCGATCGTACATCCGGTCATTGATTATTCGAATGTCATCAACCGGAACATTATCGGTGGAGAATTCAGCTACAAGACGAACTTCACCAGCCTGACGCGGGACCTCGCCGCCTTCGACCCGATCACGACGGTGGCGAACACCGCCGGCCTGTGTACGATCGCTTCAGCCGATCCACTTGCGCGGACGCCGTCGCAATGCCTGCTGCGCGGCGTACCGGGCACCTACACGCGGCTTTCGGGTGAAGCGCAATGGCGGCGATCGTTCACCGATCCGGCCGGACAGATCTGGACGCCGTTTGCCATCCTGCGCGCGGACGCGATCGATGCATCGATCTCGAATCAGCCGGGCGTTTCGAACTTCCTCCCCGTAGGCGAAACGCAGGCGCTGCGGGTGATGCCCACCGTCGGCCTCGAATATCGCTATCCCTTCATCAACGTTCAGCCCTGGGGCTCCACCACGATCGAGCCGATCGCACAGATCATCATTCGTCCCAATGAAACCTATGCGGGCAAGCTTCCCAACGAAGACGCGCAGAGCATGGTGTTCGACGCCAGCAACCTGTTCGCCGTCGACAAATTCTCAGGCTACGACCGTGTTGAAGGCGGCGGCCGCGCCAATGTCGGCGTGCAGTCCACCACGCAATTCGACCGCGGCGGCTCCGTCAACGTGCTGTTCGGACAATCCTATCAATTGTTCGGCCTGAATTCGTTCGCCGTTCATGATGTGACCAACACCGGGGTCGATTCCGGCCTGCAGAATACGCGATCCGATTATGTTGCCCGCGTCAATTATTCGCCCAACAGAACCTATACGTTCAGCGTGCGCTCGCGCATGGACGAAGCAACGTTGAATATCAATCGCTTCGAGGCTGAAGGCCGTGCGAGTTTCGACCGCTGGTCGGTTAGCCTGATGTACGGCAACTATGCTGCGCAGCCCGACCTCGGATACCTGACCCGTCGCGAGGGATTGCTGGGCAGCGGCTCGATCAAGGTAGCCGCGAACTGGGTGGTGTCGGGTGCGGCCCGATGGGACCTTGAAGCCAACAAGCTCAACCAGTACATCGTCGGCGCAGGCTATGTGGACGATTGTTTCGTGCTGGCGGCCAACTACGTGACGTCCTACCAGTACTCTGCGGGCGTCGCCCCGCCTGTGCTCAGCCACGCGTTCATGTTGCAGATCGGCCTGCGAACGCTCGCCAACACGAGCTCCTCGGCCAGTCCGACCGGCGGCCTGCAATAGAGCCGCCCAGACGTTGCTGGAGGACCATTCCCGTGTCGCGGATCCAGTTCGAAATCGGTTGATACAGCGAATATGATCATGACGACCTCGACAATCCTCGATCGCCTCTCGCCTCTCATTCTGGGTTGCGCCGCCGTGCTGATCTTGATGGGCTGCGGATCACCGCTGCATGCGCAAACCGTCGCCGTGATGGTCAACGGCGAACCGATCACCAATTACGACATCGATCAGCGCAGCAAGCTGAACTTCCTGTCGACACACAAAACGCCGGTCCGGCAACAGGTGATCGACGAACTGATCGACGAGAAGGTCAAGATCAAGGAAGGCAAGAAATACGGCGTCGATCCCACCGCTTCCGACGTCGACCAGTCGTTTGCCGCCATGAGTTCGCGGATGCGCACCACACCCGAACTGCTTGCCAAATCGCTCGAAAGCCAGGGCATTCGGCCCGAAACGCTGAAGGCCCGGATGAAGGCCGAGATGGTTTGGACCAGTCTGATCCGCGGGCGATACAAAGAGAGCCTCCAGGTCGGCGAGAAGGACGTCGCCGCCGCCGTCCAGGCCAATGGCGACGAGAAACTGCAGACCGAGGCCTTCGAATATCAAATGCGTCCGATCGTCCTGATCGTTCCGCGAGGATCCGCGCAGGCCGCCATCGAAGCCAGGGTCAAGGAAGCGGAGTCGCTGCGCACCCGCATCCAGACCTGCGACGAGGCCAACTCCTTTTTCAAATCGATGCCAAATGCCGCGATACGCGAGACCGTGACCAAGACGTCCGCCGATATCCCGGCGGTTCTTCGCGAAGGGCTCGACAAGACGCCGATCGGCCATTTGACCGCGCCTGAAGTGACGAAACAGGGCGTCGAGATGGTCGCGCTGTGCGGCAGGAAGGCGACCACTGTCGACACGCCCAAGAAAAAGGAAATCCGGGAAAAGATGTTCGCCGAGAAATACGAAGCGAAGTCGAAATCGTACCTGCAGGAAGTTCGCAAAGCCGCGATGATCGAATATCGTTGATGCATGGCAAAGCCCCTCGCGCTGACCTTAGGCGAACCCGCGGGTATCGGGCCCGATATCACCATCAAGGCGTGGCTGCGCCGGAATGAGCTGAGGCTGCCGCCGTTCTATCTGCTCGGCGATCGCAACCTCCTCAGCGATCGGGCGAAGGCTCTCGGACTGGACGTCAAACTCGCCGACGCTCGTGCCGAGGATGCGCTCGATGTATTTGCGGACGCGCTGCCCGTCGTCGCTGCCGGCCAAGCGGCGACCGCGCGGCCGGGCCAGCCTGACAACACCAGCGCCGCCGCCGCCATGGCCTCGATTCGCCAGGCCGTCCGCGACGTGATCGCCGGTCGGGCCGGCGCGGTCGTCACCAATCCGATTGCCAAGAGCGTCCTCTACCGCGCCGGCTTCCGCCATCCCGGCCATACCGAGTTTCTCGCCGAACTCGCAGGCACCGGCGGCCATACGCCACAGCCTGTCATGATGCTGTGGTCCCCTGCCCTCGTGGTCGTGCCCGTGACGATCCATGTTGCGCTCCGTGACGCCATCGCGCAGCTATCCAGCGAGCTGATCGTCACGACGGTCCGCATCGTGGCCGCGGCATTGAAAGCGCGCTTCGGCCTCGCCCATCCGCGCCTCGCGGTATCCGGCCTCAACCCCCACGCCGGCGAAGAAGGTTCGCTTGGAATTGAGGACCAGACCATCGTGGCGCCGGCCGTCGAAATCCTGCGCCGCGAAGGCATCGAGATCAGGGGACCGCTGCCGGCTGACACCATGTTCCATGACGGCGCCCGCAAGACCTATGACTGCGCGATCTGCATGTATCACGATCAGGCGCTGATCCCGGTGAAGACGCTGGCGTTCGAAGACGCGGTCAATGTCACGCTGGGATTGCCCTTTGTGCGCACGTCGCCGGATCATGGCACGGCGTTCGACATTGCCGGCACCGGCCGGGCCAATCCGTCGAGCCTGATCGCAGCATTGCGTCTCGCCGCCCGCATGGCGGCGGCGCAGCCGGCATGAGCGCGATCGACGACCTTCCGCCGCTACGCGAGGTCATTCGCCAGCACGCTTTGTCGGCCCGTAAATCGCTCGGCCAGAATTTCCTGCTGGACCTCAACCTGACCGCACGGATCGCACGCGCTGCAGGCCCGCTCGAAGACGCTGTTGTTGTCGAGATCGGCCCCGGTCCCGGCGGCCTGACGCGCGCCCTGCTGGCGCTCGGCGCGCGGCGCGTCATCGCCGTGGAGCGCGACGAGCGCGCACTGGGCGCGCTTCAGGAGATTTCAAGGCACTACCCGGGGCGGCTCGAGATTATCTGCGCCGATGCGCAGCGTCTCGACCCACGGCCGCTGCTCGGCGGCACGCGTGCGAAGATCGTCGCCAACCTGCCCTACAACATCGCGACCGCGCTGTTGATCGACTGGCTGTCGATCGAGCCGTGGCCGCCCTGGTACGACATGATGGTGCTGATGTTTCAGCGCGAGGTGGCCGAGCGCATCGTCGCGCGGGAAAATGACGAAGCCTACGGCCGGCTCGCCGTGCTCGCGAACTGGCGCACCGAGACAAAAATCCTGTTCGACATTTCTCCCGCGGCGTTCGTGCCGCAGCCCAAGGTCACCTCCTCCGTCGTGCGATTGGTGCCGCGCGTCGCGCCGGAGCCCTGCGATCGCAGGGCGCTGGAACAGGTTGCGGCGGCGGCGTTCGGCCAGCGCCGGAAAATGCTGCGGCAAAGCCTCAAATCATTGCCCGCCGATCCGGCCCGGCTGGCCGGCGCGGCGCATGTCGATGCGACGCGGCGCGCCGAGACCGTTCCGGTCAGCGGTTTTGTTGCCATGGCACGTGAATTGATCGATATAAGAAACGAAAAACTGAAGGTCATTTGAGGAGAAAACACCATGGCCCTCATGCGTCGCCAATCCCTGGTAAAATTCGATGCGCCACTGTGTGAGACCATCGCCGACACGCCGAAGCCGCTGGCTAAGGAAGTCCTGGTCCGTATCGAGCGTTGCGGGCTGTGCCATTCCGATCTGCACATCCAGGATGGTTACGCCGACCTTGGCGGCGGCAAGAAACTCGACACCACGCGCGGCATGACGCTGCCGTTTACGCTCGGACACGAGATCGCGGGGATTGTCGAGGAAGTCGGTCCGGATGTTTCGAAAGACCTGATCGGCACCAAGAAAGCGGTATTCCCGTGGATCGGCTGCGGCCAGTGCCGCGACTGTTTGAACGGCGACGAGAATCTTTGCGTCAAGCAGCGTTTCCTCGGCGTTTCGATCGACGGCGGTTTCGCCAGCCATGTGCTGGTGCCGGACGCGAAATATCTGCTGGACTACGATCCGCTGCCGGTCAATCAGGCGGCGACCTTGATGTGTTCCGGCGTGACCGCCTATGGCGCGCTGAAGCGCCTGGTCGACCGGCCGCGGCAGCGCAATCTGCTGCTGATCGGCCTTGGCGGCGTCGGCATGATGGGCCTGGCGTTCGCGCAAGCCATGTTCAAGCAAAACATCGCCGTCGCGGATCTGAGTCCGGCCGCGCGCGAGGCGGCGCTGAAAAATGGCGCCGCGGTCGCCTACGATCCTTCCGAAGCCGATATCGTCAAACGCATCCTGAAGGAAACCGAGGGCGGGTTCGACGGGGTCGTCGATTTTGCCGGCAACGAAAAATCGATGGCTTTTGCGGTCTCGGCAGTCGCACGGGGCGGCAAGATCGTGGTCTCCGGATTGATGGGTGGAAATTTCAGCCTGCCGATGGTTCAATGGATCTACAAGCGCATGACCATCGAGGGCTTCATGGTCGGGACGCTGGCCGAAGGGCATGAGCTGATGGCGCTGGCGCGCGCCGGCAAGATCAGGCCGACGCCGATGAAAGAAGAGCCGATGGGCGACGTCCAGAAATGGATCGATGAACTGCGGGCCGGAAAAGTGGTGGGACGCATCGTATTGAAGAACTGAGGCAGAGCATCTTTTAAGCCTCGCCAAAAGAGGCGGAGTGCCATGTAAGCCTCGCTTAAACAGGGAGGATTTGATGGCCTGGAGGAATCGATCGACGCTCGCCGCCGCGGCGGCGTTCGCGCTGGCCTTCGCTGCGACCTCTGCCTTCGCCCAGAAACAATACGGCCCCGGCGTCACCGATACCGAAATCAAGATCGGGACCACCACGCCCTATAGCGGTCCTGCGTCGGCCTATTCGGCCGGTGCGGTCTCCGCCACCGCCTATTTCGCCATGATCAACGAACGAGGCGGCGTGAACGGGCGCAAGATCAATTTCATCAGCCTCGATGACGCTTACAGTCCGCCCAAAACCGTCGAGCAGATCCTTCGCCTGATCGAAAGCGACGAGGTGCTGTTTCTGGTCAATCCGGTGGGCACCGCGACCAACATGGCCGTGGTCAAATACATCAACCAGAAAAAGGTCCCTCATCTTTTCATCGGCTCGGGCGCGACGGTCTTCAACGATCCCGAGCACTATCCGTGGTCGATGAGCTGGACGCCGCATTATGCGTCGGAAGGCGAAATCTACGCCAGGTACATTCTCTCGATGAAACCCGAGGCGAAGATCGGGATCCTGTCCCAGAACGACGATCTCGGCCGCGATTATCTCTTGGGATTCAAGCGCGGGCTCGGCGAAAAGGCATCGACGATGATCGTGTCGTCGCAGACTTATAACACCAGCGACCCGACGATCGATTCCCAGGTGGTTTCGCTGAAGGCTTCCGGCGCCGACGTATTTTTCATCGTTACGGTTCCTAAATTTTCTGCGCAAGCCATTCGCAAGGCCCACGACATCGACTGGCACCCGCAGGAATTCGTGGTCAGCGTCGGCTCCTCGATCGCAGGCGCGATCAGGCCGGCCGGGTTTGAAGCCGCAAAGGGTATCATCTCCGCGGCCTATCAAAAGGATCCGGCCGACCCGCAGTGGAAAGACGATCCGGCCATGCAAGCCTGGAACGTGTGGATGGACAAGTACAACCCGCGCATCGACAGAAGCGATTACTACGCGCCCTATGGCTACAATATCGGGTTCGCGGTGGTGCAGCTCCTCAGGCAATGCGGCGACGATCTTACGCGCGAGAATATCATGAAACAGGCGTCCCATCTGGACATGGAGCTGCCGCTGCTGTTGCCGGGGATCCGCCTGAGGACCAGCCCGACCGATCTGCGCCCGATCAAGCAGATGCGTTTGGTGCGTTTCGACGGCCAGCGCCACGTGCTGTTCAGTGATGTCCTCGCAAGCGAGTGACGCCAAAACCACAACGTCAACTTTTATTTTTTCTAAATACGGCGGGGCCTCGCGAGCCCGAATTAAGCCTCATGCTGCCGAAATTGTGGCTCATTCCGACCCAAGTCTTTGTGGAGAAAAGGGCCACGGAATACGCGTATCAGTACCGGAGTTGCAGATGTCAAATCGAGCCGCGAAATTTGCGTCGGCAGTGTTAGCCTGCCTTCTCGCGAGCCTCCCTTTGACGGCAACATTACGCGGCGCGGCCGGCGCGGAAGAAGAGTGCCTTTCCGCCCCGAAAGGCGAGACGCCCGAAGGCAGCCACTGGTATTACCGGATCGACCGCAGCAGCAAACGCCAATGCTGGTATCTCCGAGAGGAAGGCGAAAAGTCCGCCAGCGTCGCGCCGCCCAAATTGTCATCGCCCGCGAAGCCGGCTCCAAGCAAAACCGACACGGCGATGCAGTCTTCAATCTCGAACGCGCACGCCGAACTGCCTCCGCAGACACGCAGCCTTCAGCCGGGCCGCGAAGACCGGCCGGAGCCGGGCCGCGAGGACCGGCCGGCTGCGACGATTTCCAGCAACGCTCCGCTGAGCGACGCCGACAAGGCTGCGCAGCCGCCAGTTGCAGAAACACAACCATCGGTCGTCACTTCGCGCTGGCTGGATCGGTCGAACGCGTCTGCCGCGACCAACCCCACTTCCTTGGCCAATCCGGCCCCGAATGAACCCTCGGTTGCTGTCGCCGACGCAAGCGCAGCTCCGCAAATCCAACCTCAAGCGCAGACGCCCTTGCCTCCCGCCGCCGGCCAGTTCACGGCGGCGGACCTGTCATCGGAAACGCCAACCCATTCCGTGCAGATGCTGTTGGCCGCGATCATGGGCGCGCTGGCACTGGCGGGTGTCATGGGGCGCGTGATCTTCAACTTTGTCGGCACGCGACGCCGTGCCAAGCGCAAACTTCGCGGTCGCCGAGGTGCAATCTGGAAATCGGCAACGACCGGCCGCGGGGGATCAACGGTTTATCAGGGAGCCGATGCTCTCCCGCCACAACCTCATTTCCCGCGCGACCTCGATCAAGTCGGCGAACCCGACGACAGGATTGTGGAATTGCTGCGGGATTTTTCCCGCAAAAGCCGCCGAGGTCCAAACGAGCGTCAGCGCGGCGTCGGTTCACTTCTCTAATTGCCGCTGCAATTCCCGCACGAAATTCGTCAAACCCGAGCGGCGTTCGCGCTTGAGCCGCTCGGCCTTGAGGATCGATTGCACCTCGGCGAACGCTTCATCGATATCGTGATTGATCACGATATAATCATATTCCGCCCAATGGCTCATTTCATGGCTGGCGCGGCTCATCCGGCCCCGGATCACGGCATCGGAATCCTGCGCGCGCGAGTGCAGGCGCTTTTCCAGGTCGGCGGCTGACGGCGGCAGGATGAAGACGCTGACGACGTCGGCGCGCGCTTTTTCCCGCAATTGCTGGGTGCCCTGCCAGTCGATGTCGAACAGCACGTCCTGGCCCGCCGACAATGCGGCTTCGACCGGCGCGCGCGGCGTGCCATAGCGATTGTCGAACACGGTGGCCCATTCCAGCAATTCGTTTCGCTTTGCCATCGATTCGAACTTCGCTTTGTCGACAAACAAATAGTCGCGGCCGTCGACTTCGCCGGGCCGTATCGGCCGCGTGGTCGCGGATACCGACATTTTCAGGCCGGGCATCCGTTCGATCAGCAGGCGCGACAGCGTGGTCTTGCCCGCGCCCGACGGCGATGACAGCACGAACATCAGCCCGCGCCGCTCAACCCCATCGAAGCCGTGGCCTCCAGCCGTCATGGATCACTCCAGATTCTGAACCTGTTCGCGAAATTGCTCCACCACGTTCTTCATCTCAAGGCCGGTGTTGGTCAATTCGAGATCGTTCGACTTGGAACAGCAGGTATTGACCTCGCGATTGAATTCCTGCGCCAGGAAATCGAGCCGCCGTCCGATCGGTCCGCCCTTGGCGATCATCTCGCGGGTCTGCGAGATGTGCGAGGCGATGCGATCCAGTTCTTCGCGAATATCGGCCTTTGCGGCGATCATGATCGCTTCCTGATTGAGCCGGTCGGGATCGAAACGGTCGGAGGTTTCAAGCAATGCCGCGATCTGCTCGGCAAGCCGCGCCCTGATCGCATCCGGCTTGCGGCCGGGAGCGGCCTCGGCCCGCGTCGCCAGGCGCTCGATCTCGTCCATTCGCTGGATCAGGATCTGCCCGAGCGTCACGCCCTCACGCTGGCGCATTTCGACCAGGTTGCCGAGCGCCTGTTCGAAGGCTTCAGCGGCGGCGGCCTGCGCCGCCTTGTCTTCCGCCTCATCGCTTTCCGGCTCGACAACTTCGATGACGCCCTTGATCCCCAACAACCCGTCGATGCTGGGCGCCACCGCGTCGATCTTGCCCGCGAGCACGCCCGCGACCTTTACGATCGAAGCGAGCACCTCCTCATTGACCCGAATGGTGGAGACCGCGTTGGCGCGCTTGACGTTCAAATTGGCGTACACTGTGCCCCGCGACAGCACTTCGCCGGCGCGCTTCTTGGCAAAAGCTTCGAGTTCGTCCCAACCCGGCGGCAGCCGCATCCGCAGATCAAACCCCTTGGCGTTGACCGACTTCAACTCCCATTCGAACGCGTAGGGTCCGCTGGCGCCGTGACTTCGGGCAAAACCAGTCATGCTCGACAGCGCCATCGCGTCAGATACTCCGAAAGGAACGGGTGTGAGATTCGCAAACCAGGAACCGTTCCGACCTTAGCGCGTATTCCGCGAAAGTGGATACCGGTTTTGCCAATGCAGATGCGCAAAGTCGCTCGTCAGGGGCGTTTTCGGCCAAAGAGAACTCGGCCGGCGCCCGCTTTATTGCTGAACCACCGGAGGCGACGCCGTCGACTGTGCCGTTCCCTGCCGGGCCGGAGCGGCACTGCGGGTCGGCTTTTTCGCCGGAGCGACCGGCTTGGTCGTGGTGGCTGTTGGGGGATCGCCCGGCGCACCCGCCGCCGGTGGCGTATCGTCCGCCGCCGGTTCGACCGTATCGTTCTGAATCTGCTTTTCCATCGTGCGCAGCTTGGCGACGTTCTTCTGATGCTGGTCGTAGGTCTCGGTAAAGGCGTGGCCGCCGGTACCGTCGGCGACGAAGAACAGGTCGCGGGTCCGCGCCGGATTGGCGGCCGCTTCCAGCGAGGCGCGCCCGGGATTGGCGATCGGCCCCGGCGGAAGGCCGTCAACCACATAGGTGTTGTAAGGCGACGGCTGCTGGATCTCGGAGCGCTTGATCGGCCGCCCCAGCGTTCCCTTGCCGCCAACCAGCCCATAGATGATGGTCGGATCGGACTGCAGCTTTATTTTCTGCCGCAGCCGATTGACGAACACCGCGGCGACACGGCTGCGTTCATCCGGCTTGCCGGTTTCCTTCTCGACGATCGATGCCAGCGTCACCAGTTGCTCCGGCGTCTTGACCGGAACATCGACATTGCGGCGCTCCCAGATTTCCGCCAGCACCCGCTTCTGCGTCTGCTGCATCCGTTGAATCACCTGGTCGCGCGTGGTGCCGCGGGGGAATTTGTAGGTTTCCGGCAGCAACGTGCCTTCGCGCGGCATTTCGCGCACCGAGCCTGCAAAAATGTCGTTTTCGGAAAGCCGGCCCACGATCTGCTCGGAAGTCAGTCCTTCGGGAATCGTGACGGCGTGCTGGACCACCTTGCCTTCGACGATGGTCCCGATGACATCGCGCAGGCTGGCGCGCTTCTGGAAGGCGTATTCGCCGGGCTTGAGATCGGAGCTTGCCTTCAAGGCGAACACGCCGCCGATGAAGGCCCAGGGACTAATGTCGATCACACCTTCGCGCTGCAGGGTATCGGCGATATCCCTTGTCTTCGAGCGCGCCGGAATGTTGACGATCTTTTCTTCCTTCAACGGTCCGGGGGCATCGAGCATCTGCCTGCCGTAAACGTAGACGGCGCCTCCGCCGAGCATCAAGATCAGCACGATGGTGATGACGGCGTTGCCGACGATGACGAACGGATTGCGTGCGCGCTCGGACCGCCTCGGCGGCGGCGGAACCCGCTCGGGCTCCAACGCGGCGCGCGGACTCCTTGGCGAAATGGGCGGCCTCTCACTCATCGATGCAACCTGAATCCTGTCGGTTCAATCGCGGCCTCGCGAGATTCTCGCGTTGGCCGATAGTCTATCGCCCGGTTCTAGGAATTATCACCGAATGCGGCGAATCGGTGGACACTTCTTCATATGATGCGTCAGTTGGCCACGCGCTGCACTATCACGGATGCGTTGGTGCCCCCGAAACCGAACGAATTCGACAGCGCGACGTCGATCTGACGTTTACGCGCCATTTGTGGCACGAGGTCGATTGCCGTTTCGACCGACGGGTTATCGAGATTGATGGTGGGCGGCGCGGTATTATCGCGAATCGCAAGGATGCTGAAAATCGTCTCGATCGCTCCGGCCGCGCCCAGCAGATGTCCGGTCGACGATTTGGTCGACGACATCGACACCCTGGAGGCGGCGTTGCCCAGCAGCCGTTCCACCGCGGCGAGTTCGATTTCGTCGCCGACCTGCGTCGACGTGCCGTGCGCGTTGATGTAGTCGATATCCGAAGCCGTGATTCCGGCGCGCTTCAGGGCAGCGCTCATGCTGCGGAACGCGCCATCGCCATCCGGCGTCGGAGACGTGATGTGGTAGGCGTCACCGGATAACCCGTAACCGATCACTTCCGCATACATCCTGGCGCCGCGTCGCTTCGCGTGCTCGTATTCCTCGAGCACCACGATGCCGGCGCCTTCCCCCATCACGAACCCGTCGCGATCCTTGTCGTAGGGACGCGATGCTTTTTCCGGCGTGTCGTTGAAGGCGGTCGATAACGCGCGCGATGCGCAAAATCCCGCCATCGACAGCCGGCAGATCGGCGATTCCGTTCCCCCGGCCACCATCACGTCGGCGTCGCCGAGCGCGATCAGCCGGCTTGCATCGCCGATCGCGTGCGCGCCGGTCGAACACGCCGTGACCACCGCATGGTTGGGACCCTTGAGACCGTGCTCGATCGACACATAGCCTGAAGCCAGATTGATCAGGCGTCCGGGAATGAAGAATGGCGATACCTTGCGCGGTCCACGCTCCTTGAGAAGCAGCGCGGTGTCGGCGATGCCGGACAGGCCGCCGATCCCGGAGCCGATCATCGTACCGGAAGCGCAACGATCCTCTTCGGTGGACGGATGCCAATCGGCATCATCGAGCGCCTGGCGCGCCGCGCACATCGCGAAAATGATGAA
>Ga0137394_10002249_pt1 | contig 14234 bp, 9 predicted proteins | sample czobulk116metaG_FD_108278 | JGI IMG/M metagenome (GOLD analysis project Ga0137394, IMG submission 108278) | Vadose zone soil microbial communities from Angelo Coast Range Reserve, California, USA - czobulk1.16 metaG | ecosystem: Environmental > Terrestrial > Soil > Vadose zone | place: USA...
AGCGTTTCTCGAGCCCCATCCACATCCGCTGGAGGTAGTTGAGCATCGTGTCGACGCCGTACTTGAGGCTGTCGACGGCCAGCTCCGTCGAGCCCGCGAGCGCCGACTCCATCCCGTCCTCGTGCGTCGATTCCAGCTCGCGGTGGAAGGTGAAATAAGTGAGGTCCATCCCGCGATGGGTCGTCCCCTGGAGCCTGCGGAGCCCGGGGAGGAGGTGATCCCACATCGAGATCGCCATGTTCTCGAGCCCGAAGGACGCACCGAGGGCGACACCGTAGTCGCGGTGGCCGTACAGCTCGGCCATTCCCCGGACGAAGTCCTCCGTCTCGGGCTCGAGGCCGAGCTTCTGCGCCTGCACCGGATCGACGTCGATCGATCTCAGGAATGCGTGATACAGATACTCGTGGCGCTCTTCGGGCTTTCCGTTGCCGAGCTCCGAGGCGAGGATGACGCAGAGCTCGTCCGCCGCCTTCTGATCCGGAGTGTTCGCGAGCAGCGTCGCGAGGATTCGCGGGAAGTTCTTGACGAAGCCGTAGAACTGGATGGCGAAGTCCCGAAGATCCTCGTCGCCGATCTCCCCGCGCTCGAACCGGTCGAGATACGGATTGTTGACCGCTCCGTGTGCCAGAACCTTCTCTCGCAGCATCTGGTAGAGGTTCATCCCGATTCTCCTGAGCCGAGGGACGGCCGTGAGCTGCCACCGTAGCGCATGCCCGGGCGAAACGGGATTGCCCCCTTGACCCTGGGGCGGCCGGCGCCGCATCATCGCGAGCGGAGAGGAGCCGGGAAGCGCGATGGAAGAGAAGCGGGACGCCGTCTCCACGACGAACGAAGAGTTCCTCAAGTACGACCAGGTGCGCAAGGAGCAGCGCTACCGCCTCGCCGAGGCGGAAGGAGCCGAGGCGTTCGACGAAGGGTTCCGCGTCCGCATCTGCGACATCGGCCGGTTCCTGCACGGCGGCGCCCTAGACCAGCAGGAGTTCGCGCGGGAGCTGGGGGAGGGGCTTCACGAGCTTGGCTTCGCGATCCTCGAGGGGCACGGCCTCGATCCGTCGCTCCACGACGAGGGGTTCCTCAGGGTGGAAGAGCTCTTTACCCGGCCGACGCTCGAGGAGAAGCTGTGGTACTCAGCCAGCCGCCGGGGCTCGGTGAATCAGGGGTACTTTCCCATCAAGAGGACCACCGGGATTCACCCCGATCTCGTGGAAGGCTGGGTCCTCTGCCGCCGCGCCTTCGATATCGACGATGGCAGGCTAGAGCGGCCGCATCTCGAGGAGTTCTGGCCGAACCCGGCCGACGAACGTTTCTTCCGCGAGCTGGCCCTGCAACAGGAGAGGCTGATCCTGCCCGTGATGCAGAGCCTCCTTCTCTACCTCGCAGCCGATCCGCATTCCTACGACGCACGGCTCACCCACACAAACTTCGCTCTCCGCCTCAACTACTACCCCCCCGTCACGGAGGAGGACGACCGCTCGGGGGCGGCCCGCCTCCTGGGACATGAGGACGTGACGATGTTCACCCTCCTCCCCGCGCCGCGGCTCGAGGGGCTGCAGGTGCTGAACCGGAAGAACATGAAGTGGGTGAGGCTCGACGCTCCGCCGGGGACGATCGTCCTCAACACGGGCGACTACATGCAGCGGATCTCGAACGACATCCTCCCCTCGACCACCCACAGGGTCTCGAAGCCGCGAGATCCGGGGGAGCGTCGCCGCTCGCGCGTTTCGTTCCCGATGAACATCTACCTGTGGGAGGACGAGGTCGTCGAAGTCCTGCCGTCGATTCCCGACCCGCGCTACGAGCCGGTGCGCGCACTCGAGTTTCACACCCGGATCACGAGCAAGTACTACGGCGACGACTACGCAGTGACACAGGAGTGACGCCGCGCGCGCGGAGCCTACTTGATGCAGACCGCCCGCACCTGCTTGAAGTCGGTGAAGCCCTTCAGGATTTTTTCGATCCCGTCCTGAAGCAGCGTCGTCATCCCTTCCTTGACGCCCTGGTTCCGGATATCCTCGATTGACGCCTTGCGCTGGATGAGGCGCTTCACGGCGTCGCTGCCGACGAGGAGCTCGTGAAGGGCGATGCGCCCCTTGTATCCCGTATCGAGGCACTCGCGGCAGCCGCTTCCCCTGAAGAGCTTGAATTCCGGGGTGTACTTCACGCCGAGGCGCTCGAACCCTTCGGCGCCGTACGCCTCCTGCATCTCCTCGAACTCGGCCCCCTCCGGATGGTATTGCTCCTTGCAGTTGGCGCAGATGGAGCGCGCGAGGCGCTGGGCCAGGATTCCGAGGAGAGCGTCGGCGAAGTTGAAGGGATCGATCCCCATGTCGAGGAGTCGGACGATCGTCTCGGGGGCGCTGTTGGTGTGCAGGGTCGAAAGGACGAGGTGTCCGGTCAGCGACGCCTCGATCCCGATCTGCGCCGTCTCGGTGTCGCGCATCTCGCCGACCATGATGACGTCGGGGTCCGCGCGCAGGAACGAGCGCATCGCCGCAGCGAACGTGAAGTCGATCTTCGGATGGACCTGGCACTGGCGGAGGCCCATCTGCGTGATCTCGACGGGATCTTCCGCCGTCCAGATCTTGAGGTCGGGGGTGTTGATGTAGCCGAGGGCCGAGTGGAGCGTCGTCGTCTTCCCCGAGCCGGTCGGCCCGACGCAGAGGGCGATGCCGTACGGCTTCGCCATGATCTTCTTGAACTCGGCGAGGTTCCGCTCGCCCATCCCCATCTTCTCGAGTGGCTGCGGCTTGCTCGCCGCGAGGATGCGCATGACCACGTCCTCGTTGTTCCCCGACGTCGGGAGCGTCGCCATGCGGAGCTCGATGACGAGCTGCGGCGTCTTGAAGCGGATCTTCCCGTCCTGGGGCTTGCGCCTCTCCGAGATGTCGAGCTGCGCCATGATCTTGAAGCGCTGCACGAGCGCGTTGCGGTGCGGCCCCGGCAGCTCCATGTACTTGATGCAGTCGCCGTCCACGCGAAAGCGGATCATGGTGGGCAGGGTCGGCCCGTTCGGCTCGATGTGGATATCCGAGGCGCCGCGGTTGTAGGCGTCGACGACGATCTGGTTGGCGAGGCGCACGATGCCGCTGTCCGTCTCGTCGACCTCCTCCTCCTTTTTCTCCTCCTCCGTCTCGTGCTCGCCTTCGCCCAGCTCGACGAGGATGCGGCCGAGGCTGGCGTCGGCCGCCGTCGCCTCCATCGGCTGGCCATAGGAGGTATGGATGAACATGAGGAGGTCTTCTTTCAGGGCGACCTGAACTTCATGGTTGGGGGCGAGGCCGAGCGCCTTGAAGCCGTCGAGCCTCACGAGATCGAGTGGATCGTCGATCGCCACGACGAGGAGGCCGCCTTTTCTCTCCACCGGGGCGACGAGGTTCTTCTTGAGGAAGTCGAAGGGAATGCGCTTCTTCAGATCGTCGGGGATCTGCTCGGCGCCCGTGTAGTTGAAGAAGTTCAGCCGGTAGAACTGCGACAGCGCTGCGCCGATCTCCTCCTTCGGGATCTTGTGCTTCTCCATCAGCGCGATGGCGACGTCGGTGTTGTTGACGCGGGCCGATGCCGCGGCGTCCTCGATGTCCTTCTCCGAGACCATCCCCTTGTCCACCAGCAGGCCGAACTTGCCGGGCTTGTTCTGCCGTGCCGCGCGGTTCTGGTTGTAGAAGGCGATCCCCAGCATGCGGGCGATCTCTTCCGCGGCTTCCTGGTCCTGATCGGTGAAGGTCGGTCCGCTCGTCTTGTTGATCAGCTCCACGACGCCGATCAGGTACTTCTCGAAGACGATCGGCAGCGCGAGGACCTGCTTCGTCTTGTACCCCGATGTCTTGTCCCACCGGCCGTCGAATTTGAGGTGCGGGTGGACCTTCGCGAGATCGGCGGCGTCGTAGGCGTTCGTGACGCGAACGGGGAGGCGCGACAGCGCCGCGAATCCCGCGATCGAGGCGAAGGTCTTGGGGACCCGGATCTCCTTGATGTCGCCGCCGGTCTTGTGCAACGAGTAGAGCTCCTGGTTCTTCGTGTCGATCGCGAAGATGGTGACGCGCTCGCAGCCGACCAGCTCGAGGATCTTGTCCTTGAGATTGACGAGGATGTGGTTGAGCGACGGGGCGGAGTTGAAGAGGTTCGTGATCTCGCTGAGCTTCTTGCGGTAGGCGACCTCGAGCTGGAGGCCATGAACATTGGGTGCGGTCTGCGCTGGCATGGCGGAAGCTCCCCCCTCTGGGACGTCTGATCGGCTCAGGGTCGGGCGATTCTAATGTGCCGGCCGCCGGCCGGACAAGTCAGCCGGTCGCGATCCCCCTCACGCCGTCGCCGCGGGCTTGGCTACGGCCGCGAGGAGCGCAGTGCGGGCTCTCTCGATCGCGTCGGTCGAGGCGGGAGAAGGCGCGCGCCCCGCGGCGGCGCGGGCCTCGGCTGCGATCCGGCGCAGCGCGTCCACGCGCGCCACGGCCTCGCCGCACCGCGCCCCGAACGGCGCATCGCGATCCGCGCGGCGGCGGAGTGCGTCGAGGGAGGTGGTGATCCGGTCGGCTCGATGACAGATGAGGACCATGTCGTTGCCGGCTTCGACCGCCCTGGGCGCGAGATCGTCCCAGTCGACGCGGACGGCGACCGCCTTCATCTCGAGATCGTCGGAAATCGCCACGCCGCGGAAGCCGGCTCTCTCCCTTAGAAGCGTCGTGCTCACCTCCTTCGACAGCGTGGCCGCGATCGGGTCAGGGCCGGAATAGAAGGGGTAGTGGCCATGGCCGATCATGACGGCGGGGGCGCGATCGGCGAGCCGAATGAAGGGAACGAGATCTTCGCGCTCGAACGTCTCGCGGTTCTTTCTCACCGAGGGCAGGTGATGATGCGAATCCAGGAGGGTGTCGCCCAGGCCGGGGAAGTGTTTCAAGGTCGGAAGGACGCCCGCGGCCATCAACCCCTCGATCGCGGCGGCTGCGCAGGCGACCACGGTTTCGGGATCGGATCCGTAGGCCCGATCGGCGATCCCGTTCGGAGCATCGTAGGCGCAGAGATCGACGACGGGGGCGAAGTCCAGGTCGAACCCCAGCGTGGCGAGAAGATCGCCGTAACGATTCCAGTACCGCGTCAGCCGGTCGCTTCCTGTTTTCCCCATCAGGTAGGCCGGCGGAAGCCCCTCCACGTGCGGAGTGAGACGCGTGACCCTCCCTCCTTCTTCGTCGATGGCGAGGAGCGGAGGCGGATCGACGGCGCCGCGCACGGCGGCGCAGAGGGTGGCGAGGGCGGGGAGGGAAGAGACGTTTCTCTTGAAGATGATGACCCCTCCCGGCTTCACGCGCTCGAGGAGCGCGCGCGTCTCCGGCGTGAGGTCGGTCCCGTCGATGCCGACGAAGAGGAGCTGGCCGATCCGATCGGTCGACGTAGCGGAGGAGAGCTTGGTCATGCGGGCGATTGTCTCAGACAGCGGAGCGCGGTTCAACTCGTACCCGTACTTCGGGCGCTCGTCGCGGTATTCTCGATTTGCGCCCCGTTCGTGGTTCCGATTCCGCCGGGTCCGGCTGGACAATCGGTTCCGGAAGTCACAAATTCGTTGAACCTCGGCGGAGCCCTGTGGTAGGATTCGCGCGCTTTTCCGCGCATATCTCGTTTCATTGCAGCCCAGTACGGAGGACCCGGTGATGAAAGGCAAGTTCTACACCGTGATGATCGTCCCCCACACGCGGGCCCGTTTCTCCAGGTTCAAGGTCAGCGCATCGTTCGTCCTCATCCTTTCTATTATCGCGCTGGCGACCGTCGTCTCGACCGGACTCCTCCCCCTTTACATTCACATGAGCAGGGCGAGGTCGGCCGAGGTCCGGGAGTTGAAGCAGGAGAACAAGGAGCTCCGCGCGGCCGGTCAGGAAGTCGATCAGAACCTGACGGCCCTGAGGGAGGAAGTGGCCTTCTTCGAATCGAAGGCGACAAAGTTCGCGATGATGGCAGGAGTGCAGGATCTCCCGTCGGCGCAGCCGGCGGGTGGACTCCATGAGCCCCCGGCCGATTTTGGCGGCGGGCGGACCCAGGTCCGAAGCAAGAGCGCAGTCAACGGCAACCTCCTCCGGGAGGAGATGGAGACGCTCCAGGAGCGCTCCGGCGTTCTGAAAGAGTCGTTCGGGATCCTCGAGAAGGTCTACCGAGACCAATCGCTCCTTCTCGCCTCGACACCGTCGATCGCCCCCGTCCACGGGATGATCGCCTACGGGTTCCAGTGGCGTCGTGACCCCTTTACCGGCGAGCGGGCCTTTCACTCGGGGCTCGACATCGTGGCCAACTCGGGGACGAGGGTCCTCGCTCCGGCGGACGGCGTCGTCACCCTGGTCACGCGCGACGCCGGCTACGGCAACGTCGTTTATATCTCGCACGGCAACGACGTCATGACGCGCTACGGCCACCTCAGCGGCTTCGCCGTGCGCGTCGGGCAGGAAGTTCAGCGCGGGGACGTGATCGGCTACGTCGGAAACACCGGCCGGAGCCTCGGCCCCCACCTTCACTACGAAGTGCTCATCCAGGGGACGAAGGTGGACCCGATAGCCTACATCCTCGACGACGACCACATCACGTCGTAGAGATACTCCCCCAAACCCAGGGCCGCGCGGCGATCGCCCTTGGCGCACCTTCAAGCGCAGGCCCCGGGGCCCGCCCAGGCGAGCGGGCCGGCCGCAGGCCGGGCAGTTTTCCGGCCGGAGGACGGCCCGATCGCCGTGGAGCGGGTGGGGCCGGTCTCGCGACAAACGCTCGCCGGCTCGCGTTGCTCGTGGTAAGCCAAGAGCGATCACCGCGCGGCCCGCCCAACCCCTTCCTTGACGTAGCCTTAGGCGCCTGTCTAAGATGACGCTCACGGTCCAGGTCGCGCCTCTTGGATGGGATGCAGTCCGCTGACGCCGTCAGGCCAAGGCCGATCCCCATTCCAGCGCGTTGACCCCCCATCGATTGTCGAGCCGGGGGGAGGTGCATCCTGGCGGGGAGTCACTCGCGCATGCTCTCGGTCCTGAACGCGGTCGCGACGGTCTTCGTCGGGACCAAGCACGAGCGGGAGATGAAGCGCCTCCGGCCCCGCGTCGAGGCGATCAACGCTCTCGAGCCCGCGCTCCTCAACCTCACCGACGCCGAGCTGGCCGCGAAGACGCCGGCGCTCCGGGAAAAGCTGGCCAACGGCTCCCCCCTCGACGATCTTCTGCACGAGTCGTTCGCCGTCGTCCGCGAGGTCTCCCGGCGCCAGCTCAACATGCGCCACTTCGACGTGCAGCTCATCGGCGGCATGGTCCTCCACTCCGGGAAGATCGCCGAGATGAAGACGGGTGAAGGAAAGACGCTCGTCGCCACGCTGCCCGGCTACCTCAACGCTCTCGAGCAGAAGGGCGTGCACGTCATCACCGTCAACGACTACCTCGCGCGTCGCGACAGCGAATGGATGGGGCGCGTCTACAAGGCCCTCGGCCTGTCGGTCGGGCTCATCCAGCACTCGAGCTCCGACGCGGAACGCCAGGGAGCCTACGGCTCCGATGTGACGTACGGCACGAACAACGAGTACGGCTTCGACTACCTCCGCGACAACATGAAGTACTCGCTCGAATCCTACGTCCAGCGAGGCCACAACTACGGCATCGTCGACGAGGTGGACAGCATCCTCATCGACGAGGCGCGCACGCCTCTGATCATCAGCGGCCCCGCCGAAGAATCGACCGATCTGTACCACCGGATCGACAAGATCATCCCGCGCCTCGTCGCCGAGACGGACTACACGGTGGACGAGAAGGCGAAGACCGTGTCGCTCACAGAGGAGGGAGTCGAGAAGGCGGAGAAGCTTCTCTCCGTCACCAATCTCTACGACGCGGTCAACATGGACATCCTCCATCACGTCGGCCAGGGGCTTCGCGCGCACACGCTCTTCCGCCGCGACGTCGACTACATGATCAAGGACGGCCAGGTCCTCATCGTGGACGAGTTCACCGGGCGACTGATGCCCGGAAGACGCTGGAGCGACGGCCTCCACCAGGCGATCGAAGCCAAGGAAGGCGTGCGGATCGAGCGCGAGAACCAGACTCTGGCGAGCATCACCTTCCAGAACTACTTCCGGATGTACAAGAAGCTCTCCGGGATGACCGGCACCGCGGACACCGAAGCGACCGAGTTCGATCAGATTTACAAGCTCGAGGTCTCCGTCATTCCGACCAACCGGGTCCTGGTCAGGAAGGAGAACCCGGACGTCGTCTTCAGGACTCGCGACGAGAAGTACCGCGCGGTCGGGCACGAGATCGCCGACCTCTGCGAGAAGGGTCAGCCGGTGCTCGTGGGCACGACGTCGATCGAGAACTCCGAGCTGCTCTCGGCGATGCTCAAGAAGGACGGAGTCCCGCATACCGTCCTCAACGCCAAGTACCACGAGATGGAGGCGGAGATCGTCGCCCAGGCCGGCCGGAAGAGCGGCGTCACCATTGCAACCAACATGGCGGGACGCGGCACCGACATCCTTCTCGGCGGCAACCCCGAGATGATGGCGCGGAGGAAGGCCGCGGCGATGGAGCCGCCGCCGACGCCCGAGCAGTTCGAGCCGCTCCTCACCGACATGCGCGCCCAGTGCGCCGCCGAGCACGACGAGGTCGTCGCCCTCGGCGGGCTCCACATCCTCGGGACCGAGCGCCACGAATCGCGCCGTATCGACAACCAGCTCCGCGGCCGCGCGGGCCGCCAGGGAGATCCGGGCTCCTCCCGTTTCTACCTCTCGCTCGAGGACGATCTGATGCGCATCTTCGGCGGTGACCGCCTGAAGGGCCTCTTCCTCAAGCTCGGGATGGAGGAAAACGTCCCGATCGAAGCCGGAATGGTCAGCCGGTCGATCGAGCGCGCCCAGAAACAGGTCGAGGGGCAGCATTTCACGACGCGCAAGCACCTCCTCGAGTACGACGACGTGATGAACAAGCAGCGGACCGAGGTCTACCGCTGGCGTCGCGAGATCCTCGAGGGGACCGGCAGCCGCACCTACGTGATGCAGAAGGTGGAGGAGATCGTCGACTGGCTGCTCGAGACCCATGCTCCCGAGAAGGAGGACCCGGGGGAGTGGAGGACGGCCGAGCTCTCCTCGGCGTACACCTACCACTTCGGCATCCGGCTGTCCCCCGGCCAGCCCGACTTCGCGAAGATCAACTTTCTCGAGCTGCGCGACCTGCTGACGGCGAGGGCGGTTCAGAAGTACGAGGAGAAGGAGCGCGCGATCGGCGCCGACCTGATGCGGCGTCACGAGCAGGTGATCATGCTCAACATCGTGGACGGCCAGTGGAAGGACCACCTCTACGCGATGGATCACCTCAAGGAGGGAATCGGCCTCCGGGGCTACGGCCAGCGCGATCCCCTCACCGAGTACAAGCGCGAGTCGTTCGACATGTTCGCGGCGATGAAGCAGCGGATCGAGGACGAGATCGTCCGCCTTCTCTACCATCTCGAGCCGGTCAACGAGGACGAGGCGCGCCGCGAGCAGGAGCGGAAGGCGAAGGCGAGGGGGCGGGCGATGGTCTTCTCAGCCCCTCCGAAGGAAGCTCCGGCGCCCGTGTCGAAGAAGGCGATCGATCGGGTCGGGCGCAACGATCCATGCCCGTGCGGGTCGGGGAAGAAGTTCAAGAAGTGCCACGGCGACAGCGAAGGAGCGGGGGCGGGAGCCGGAGCTCAATCCGGGCGCGCCACGGGGCGCTGAGAAGGGGGCGGGCGATGTCGATGCCGCAGTCGGAGAAGAACTTCCTGGAGAAGGTGGCCGATCTCATCCCGGGCCTCTCGGGCTATCGGGCCAAGGAGGGGCGTCGGGACACCGACAAGCGACTCCGGGAGTACATCGCGTCCCGGCTCGACGACCTGCGCCGCAAGGTGGAGGAGATCAAGCTCGCGGCCACCGACGAGGGAGACCTCGACATGCTCGACGACCTGGGCCGCCTCGACCTCAGGCTGCAGCGGACGGGCGACGCCATCCGCTTCGCCGACTACGGATACAGCGGCTTCTTCGATCAGATGAAGATCCGCGAGGAGGAGCTCGACCGGCTCTACGTCTACGACGAGGCGATCCTGGGCGACCTCGAGCTGCTCGAGCGGGATCTCGGCAACATCAAGTACGAGGCGATCGGGACTCTGACGCTGAGAGAGGTGGAGGGAACTCTCGCCTCGATCGAGCTTCGAGTCTCCAACAGGAAGGACCTTTTCGAGACGCCCGCCCGGTGAGGCCGGCGGGGATATCCAGCGAGGGCCTGCGATGCCGCTGATCGAGATGATCGAGTGGAAGGACGAATCGGGCGAAGAGATGCTCCATCGCTTCGCTCCGGGCGGCGACATCAGGATGGGCGCCCAGCTCGTCGTCCTCGAGAACCAGTGGGCGGTCTTCTTCCGTGACGGCAAGGCGCTCGACGTTTTCGGCGCCGGGCGCCACACGCTGACCACGGCGAACATCCCGCTCCTCACGCGCCTTCTCGCCCTCCCGCTCGGCGGGGCGAGTCCCTTCCGCGCGGACGTCTGCTTCGTCGCGCGCAAGATCTTCACGGATTTGAAGTGGGGAACCAAGGAGCCCGTCGCCTTCCGCGACGCCGAGCTGTCGATGGTGCGGTTGCGGGCCTTCGGAGTCTACGCGACGCGTGTGAAGGAGGCGCAGCTTTTCATCAACAATCTCGCGGGCAGCCAGGGACGCTTCGTCACCGGCGAGATCGAGGGGTACCTTCGCGATCTGATCGTGGCGAGGCTCAACGACGTCCTCGGCGAGACGCTGAAATCGATCTTCGATCTTCCGCGCCACTACGACGAGCTGGCGGAGGCGCTCAAGGCGAGGGTCGGGGACGACTTCAGGAAGTACGGGCTGGAGCTGACGGATTTCTTCATCAACGCGATTACGGCGCCGGAGGATGTCGCCAGGGTGATCGACGAGCGGAGCGGCATGGCAGCCGCCGGCGACATGAATCAGTACATGCGCTACAAGGCCGCGCGGGCGCTCGGAGACGCGGCGGCCTCGGGCGAAGGCTCGGCTCTGGCGGGCAACGCGGCGGCGGGAATGGGACTCGGCGTGGGCGCGGGGCTCGGTATGGCGATCCCCCAGATGATGCGCGACGCCTTCTCCGCCGGACCGACACCAGCGAAGCCGGGCGATCCGGCGAAGGGATCGGGCTGCTACGCGTGCAACGCGCCGATGCCGCAGGGGTCGAAGTTCTGTCCCGCGTGCGGCGCCTCGCAGGCGACCGGAGCGATCTGCAGGCAGTGCGGCTCCGTGTCGCCGTTCGGCGCCCGCTTCTGCGCGAGCTGTGGCAAGCCGCTGACCTGAGCCCACGGCGGACGGACAACAGGAGAGCCAAGAAGATGCTGGATGGTCCCATCCCCCTAGGACTCACCTTCGACGACGTCCTTCTCCTGCCCGCGTACTCCGACGTCGTTCCGGCGAAGACCGATGTCTCGACCCAGCTGACAAGAGGAATCCGCCTCAACATTCCCGTCGTCTCGGCGGCGATGGACACGGTCACTGAGTCCGCTCTCGCGATCGCGATGGCGCAGGAAGGCGGCATCGGCATCATCCACAAGAACCTCTCCATCGAATCGCAGGCCGAGGAGGTGGACAAGGTCAAGCGCTCGGAGAGCGGCATGATCGTCAACCCGATCACCGTACGCCCCGAGGCCAGAGTCGAGGAAGCCCTCGATCTGATGAAGAAGTACCGGATCGCAGGAGTGCCGGTCACGCGCGCCGACGGGAAGCTCGTCGGCATCCTCACGAACCGCGATCTCCGGTTCGGCGCCATGACCAACCTGAAGGTCTCCGATCTGATGACGAGAGACGGGCTCGTGACCGTGCCGCAGGGCACGACTCTGGAGGATGCGAAGGCGATCCTTCATCGCAACCGGATCGAGAAGCTCCCGGTCGTGGACGAGCAGGGGAGGCTCAAGGGGCTTATCACCGTCAAGGACATCCAGAAGGCGATCCGGTATCCGCTGGCGTGCAAGGACTCGCTGGGACGGCTTTGCGTCGGCGCCGCTCTCGGCGTCGGGGCCGAGGCCGTCGAGCGCGCGGCCGCGCTCATCGAGGCGCACGTCGATCTCCTCGTCATCGACACGGCGCACGGGCACACGAGCGGCGTTCTCGAGACGATCGATCTCGTGAGGAAGAAGTTCGCCGACGTGCAGCTCATCGCCGGAAACGTCGCCACCGAGGAGGGGACCAGCGCCCTGATCGATCGGGGCGTGGACGCGGTGAAGGTCGGGATGGGGCCCGGCTCGATCTGCACGACCCGCATCGTCACCGGGGCCGGCGTCCCGCAGATCACCGCGATCTCCGCCTGCGCGGGCGTTGCGCGGAAAAAAGGGATCCCCATCATCGCCGACGGCGGCATCAAGTACTCGGGTGACATCACGAAGGCGATCGCCGCCGGGGCCTCGTCGGTGATGATTGGCTCGCTTCTCGCCGGCACCGAGGAGTCGCCGGGTGAGACGATCCTCTTCCAGGGCCGCACCTTCAAGGCGTACCGGGGGATGGGTTCGATCGGCGCGATGCGCAAGGGAAGCCGCGATCGCTACGCGCAGGCCGACGTGGAAGACGAGAAGCTGGTGCCCGAAGGGATCGAGGGGCGCGTCGCCTACAAGGGAAGCGTCTCCGGGCTCGTGCGCCAGCTCGTGGGCGGCCTGCGATCGGGGATGGGGTACTGCGGCACGAAAGACATCGCCGCGCTGCAGGCGAACGCGCGCTTCATGCAGATCACGCAGGCCTCACTCAAGGAGAGCCACGTGCACGACGTCGTCATCACCCAGGAAGCGCCGAACTATCGCGTGGAGTAACCCCTCTTTCCCCCCCGCTCACCGCGCCCTGCGGTGAAGCGCTTCCTTCATCACGAGCGTGACGAGTGCGAGGAGCGTCAGGAGCGACGCGACGGAGAAGCAGGCCGCGAACTGGTACTCGTTGTAGAGGATCTCGACGTGGAGGGGGATCGTGGTGGTCACCCCGCGGATGTGGCCCGACACGACCGACACGGCGCCGAATTCTCCCATCGCCCGCGCGTTGCACAGCACCGCGCCGTAGAGCAGCCCCCATTTCATCTTGGGGAGGCTGATCCTGAAGAACGTCTGCCAGCCGCCCGCTCCGAGCGTCAGGGCGGCCTCCTCCTCCTCGCACCCCTGCGCCTGCATCAGAGGGATCAGCTCCCGAGCGACGAAGGGGAGGGTGACGAAGATCGTCGCGAGAACGATCCCCGGGACGGCGAAGATGATCTTGACGTCCCGCTCCGCGAGCCAAGGGCCGAGCGCTCCCTGCAGGCCGAAGAGAAGGACGAAGACGAGACCCGATACGACGGGTGAGACGGAGAGGGGGAGATCGATGAGCGTGATCAGCGCGCTCTTTCCCTTGAACTCGAACCGGGAGATGGCCCACGCGGCCGCCACGCCGAAGACCATGTTGAGAGGAACGACGATCCCGGTCACCAGCAGAGTAAGACGGATCGCGGCGAGCGCATCCGGCTCGCGCAGGGCATCGATATAGAGCGTGGCTCCCTTTCTGAACGCCTCGACGAAGACCGCCGTCAGCGGAACGAAGAGGAAGAGCGTCAGGAAGGCGAGCGCCGCGCCGATCAGGATCCGGCGGAGGAACGGCGGCTCGGCGGCCGCGGTCCGATCGAGCACACCGCTCATGACGCCGCGCCCAGCCGCCGGCGGCCGAAACCCTGGATGAAGTTGATGAGGAAGAGCATCGCGAACGAGACGATCAGCATCACGACGGCGAGGGCGGTCGCGCCGGGGTAATCGTACTGCTCGAGCTTCGTGACGATGAGGAGCGGAGCGATCTCCGTCTTCATCGGCATGTTCCCCGAGATGAAGATCACCGAGCCGTACTCGCCGATCGCTCTCGCGAAGGCAAGGGTGAATCCGGTCACGGCGGCGGGGAGGACGACGGGGAGGATGACGCGCCGGAACGTCGTGAGACGTCCCGCGCCGAGGCTCACGGCCGCCTCCTCCATCGCCGGGTCGAGGCCTTCGAGCACCGGCTGGACGGTGCGCACCACGAAGGGCAGACCGATGAAGGTCAGCGCGATCACTATCCCGAGCCTGGAGTAGGCGGCTTGAATTCCGAGGGCGGCGAGCGGGCGGCCCAGCCAACCGCCGGTCGAGTAGATCGTGGTCAGGCAGACTCCCGCGACCGCCGTCGGGAGGGCGAAGGGAAGGTCGACGAGGCCGTCCACGACTCGCTTCCCCGGAAAGGGGTAGCGCACGAGCACCCACGCGATGAGAAACCC
>Ga0137394_10002250_pt1 | contig 14226 bp, 11 predicted proteins | sample czobulk116metaG_FD_108278 | JGI IMG/M metagenome (GOLD analysis project Ga0137394, IMG submission 108278) | Vadose zone soil microbial communities from Angelo Coast Range Reserve, California, USA - czobulk1.16 metaG | ecosystem: Environmental > Terrestrial > Soil > Vadose zone | place: USA...
GGTCCAGCACGATTACCTGCTCCGGCTGCTTCCCACGGCCACGGAGCCGGCCTGGGCTTACGCCGGCGGCGATACATCGCTTCAGGCCGCGTTCAACGTGCCGTGGGAGGTTTACGACCTGGGGCAGTGCTCGTACGAGGACCCCTCGGACGACGCGAAGATGTCGATCATGGTGCGCGACCGCGACGCCAGTGGCACCTTCACCTTTGGCGACGCGGTCTACATTCGGCGGATTCCCTTCGCCTCGGTGGCGTGGGGGACGCCAGGCATCAAGTCGACCGATTACAACCCGGCGAACGACGACCAGACGCTGGGGAGGTTCACGCTCTACACGGCCGCGGGGGGCACCGGGGCGATCACATATCCGCTTCCCGGCGGCCGCTTTAGGGTCCGGGGCGGCAGCCTCTGTACGGGCGACACGTTCGAGTTCAGGGCGGTTCCCTCCGGTTCGGCTGCGGGCACCATCGTGAAAAACGACATGAAGAAGATCCTCGCGGTCCCGAACCCGTACTACGCACACTCCCAGTATGAGCTGACCCAGTTCGACCGCGTCATGAAGTTCACCAACATTCCGGCGTCCCGTAACGTCACCATCCGAATCTTCAACCTGTCAGGGGATCTGGTCCGGACCATACGCAGATCCGCCTCGGCAGGCGACGACATGTCGCGCGCTGAAATCGTTTGGGATCTGCACACGGACAATCGTCTCCCCGTCGGGAGTGGCGTGTACATCTACCGCATTGATGTCGAGGGCGTCGGCACGAAAACAGACCGACTCGCGGTGTTCATCGAGAAAGAGCGGTTGGACAACTTCTAATGGGGGGCCCGATCGCCATGAAACCTATAACCATTCCTTCCCATGGACGGAGGGTCAGGGACATGAGGGCGTTTCTTGTAATCGCCCTCCCGCTCGCGCTGCTCGGCATCGCAGGAAGCGCGGAGGCTGGGGGGCTCGACCGGCTCGGAACGGCCGGAGCGCAGGAGCTGCGCATCCCGGTGGGGGCCGCTGCGATCGCCATGAGCGGGGCGTCGACGGCGCTCGGCAATGGCGTCGCCAATCTTTACTACAACCCGGCATCGCTCGCGGCGACCGACAACGCGGAGGCGATGGTCGCCTACAGCAGCTACATCGCGGATACCAAGGTCAATTATGGGGTTGTCTCCACGAAGCTGGGGTCCTCCGGGAATGTGGCGTTCTCGCTCAAGGTACTGAACATTGGAGACATCATCGTGACCACGGAGGACGCGCCGGAGGGAACGGGGGAGATCCTCAATCCAACGTATTCCGTATTCGGATTGTCGTACGGTCGCCGGATGACCGACAGGGTCATGCTTGGATTTACGGCGAGCTACATCAATGAAAAGATCGCGCAGACCTCCGCGACCGGCCTTGCCATGGATTTCGGAGTCCAATACGACCCGGGCTGGCGCGGGCTCAGATTCGGATTTGCAATGAAGAATGTCGGCCCCAACATGCGTTTCAGCGGTCCTGACTTCGAGCAGAGGTTCATTCTTCCCGGCGATGACCCCTCGGCTCAGCCTCACGTGGTTCGACTCGAGCCGACCGACTTCGAGCTGCCGTCGTTCATGCAGATCGGAGTCTCCTACGAACTGGGTATCGCGGAGAAGCAGCACGCGACAGTCTACGGGACGTTCCAGGGAAATAACTTCTCCACCGATGAGTATCGCCTGGGTGCGGAGTACATGCTCGGCGAGCACATCGCCCTGAGGGGGGGCTACGTGGGTCAGGCTGCGCTCAATGAAGCGGACCGGCAGCCGGACTACCTCTATAGCTATAGCTACGGCGCCGGGCTCAATTTCAAAATGGGCGACCGTCCCCTGAGCTTCGATTGGGCGGGAACCCACATGGGCGAATTCTTCGACGACAATCAGCAGGTCTCGCTCAAAATCGCGTTTTGAGCTGGCCGCGAGCTGCTAGCCTTTCCCGGGGCGGGCCCTTCCTGGTCCGCCCCGGTTCGCTGCGCAGGCGAGCCGCCGCGGCTTTCTTGCTCCTCGTTCCGGTCCTCTCGGCGATTCTTGGGTGGGACGGCCATGTCTTCGCGGCGTGCGACGTCCCCTCCGGACCGCTCGCCGATTCGCTTCCCATCGGCACGGAGGCAGCGGCGCGCTCCCACGTCGGCATCCTCGCGGTATCTCTCGATCGGGGCGATACCCTGCTCGGGCTGAACCCGGAGGGCCGTTTCATCCCGGCGAGCAACATGAAGCTCTTCGTGACCGGAGCGTTCCTCAAGCAATTCGGCCCGGACGCGCGCGGGCTCGCGGACATCGCGGCGGTAGGCAAGGTCGACCGAAGCAAGGGGGGGCGCGAGCTCGCGCTCAAGGGGGATCTGATCCTGCGTGGATCGGGATACCCCGACGTGTACCAGCTGCTCAAACCGGGCTCCCGCGGCCTTCTCGATTCGCTCGCCTATCTGCTGTACGAGTCGGGGATGCGAAAATTCGAGGGCACGGTTTGGGTGGATGGGACCCTCTTCGCCCGCGAGCCGTACGGGCCGGGGTGGGCGGTCGACGACCTGCCGTGGTCCTACGGGGCTCCGCTGAATTCGGTGCTCGCGAACGGTAACGCCGCGACTCTCCTCGCGACCGCGACCCCAACCGGCGTCGTGCTCTCCTTGGATCCCCCCGAGACGCCGCTCAAGATCGAGGGCCGGCTGTCGCTCGTGGATTCCTCGTCGGCACCCGTGCTCTCGATCTCACGGGACCCCGGCTCTCGAGTTCTACGCGTCAGCGGGCGGGTTCCGCGCGGCGGCGTGGCCAAGCGCCAGGTCGCCGTGCCTGAGCCCGATTCCACGGCCGGGCTCGTACTCTTAGGCGCGATGAAGCGGGCGGGGATCAAGGTCAAGGGGACAGTCGCGACCATGCCGGCGAACGGCAGGCGGCCGGGCTCCAAGGATCCGGTGATGTTGACCAGCCTCTCGTCCCCCCCGGCGTCGGAAGTCGTTTCCATGGTGGATGCGTACAGCCTGAACGTCGAGACGGAGGCATTGCTGCGTCTCCTCGATCCCGCCCCGGCCGGGAAAACCGCCGCGCAGGGCCTGCGCAAGCTTTCATCGATGCTGGCGGAGGCGGGCGTGGATACTCTCGATCTCTCGTTCGTAGACGGATCCGGGTTATCGCCGCTCAATCTCGCGACGCCGCGCGCGTTCGTCCGATGGCTCGCGTATCTCGGACAGGACTCCACGCTGAGCAAGGTCTTTCGCGAAACCCTCGCCGTTCCTGGTGGCGTGGGGACCCTCCAACGCCGGTTTCCGGACCTGGGCCCGGAGGCGTCGCTCCGGGCCAAATCGGGAACGCTCACCAACGTGAGCGCGCTCTCGGGATATGTGACCTCCGCCGAGGGAGAGCGGATCGTGTTCTCGATCCTGAGCAACGGGAACCGGGGGGGCGTCGCTTCAGCCCGAGCCGCGGAAGAGGCCATCGTCGGCGCTCTCAGCCGGTATCGAAGGGGAGCGGAGCCGGGGACAGCGGCTGGAGGCGCGACGCCAAGGATGATCCCACGATGAAGGCGCCGCCCCGGTTACGCCCAGGGGACCGGATCGGCATCGTCGCTCCGTCGGGACCGGTGCTGCACCGGTACGTCGTCGCGGGGCTCCAAGTCCTGGAACAGGCTGGCTATCGCCCCAAGCTCGGGCGGCATCTCTACGACCGGCGAGGCCATCTCGCGGGAACGGACGCCGCGCGCGCGGAGGATCTCAACCGGATGCTCCGCGATCCGGACGTCCGGTGCGTGCTCATGGCCCGGGGCGGCTATGGGGCGATGCGAATCGCCACCCAAGTGGATTGGAACGCGATGCGCCGCGACCCGAAGATCTTCGCGGGGTACTCGGACGCGACCTTCCTACATCTCGGCTTTCAGGCTCACGCCGGGGTTCGCACGCTCCACGGGCCGAACCTGCACGGCCTGGGCTTCGGGCGGCGAGGGGAAATCAGCCGATGGCTCACATGGCTTTCGAACCCGAGCCCCCCGCTTGGAATCCGATCGTTGGCGGTCCCGCGACGGGTGGCGGGCGGGCGCGCTTCGGCATCCGGGCACGTGCTGGGCGGCAATCTGGCCCTGGTCAACCACGCTACAGGGACGCCGTTCATTCCCTCCTTCCGCGGAGCGATTGTCTTCTTGGAAGAGGTCAACGAGCCGCCGTACAAGATCGACGCATTGCTCACGCATCTCTCTCTGGCGGGCACGCTCCGCGGAACCCGTGGGGTGGCGCTCGGGAGCTTCATCAACTGCGCGCCAAAACCGAAGCACCGCGAGCTGAGATTGAGCGAGGTCCTGCGCGATCGTCTGGGGGAGTTGGGCGTTCCGGTTCTCGCGGGGCTTCACGCCGGGCACGGACGGCGCAACCTTCCATTGCCGCTGGGCGCGCACGCTATCCTCGAGCCGCGCCGCGGGCGCCTCACGTTCGACGAGGGGCTGGTGTCCTGACTAGGCGTACACCCCGCGGAGCTGGATCGCGTCCACGACGCGCTTGATTGCCAGCATGAAGGCGGCGACTCGGAGCGAGACCTTGTGCTCTTCGGCCATCCTCGCGACGTCGTTGAACGCGGTGACCATGATGTGCTCCAGGCGTTCGTTCACCTCCTGCTCGCGCCAGAAATAGCCCTGGCGGTCCTGGACCCACTCGAAGTAGGAGACCGTGACGCCTCCGGAGTTCGCGAGGATATCCGGGATGACCACCACGCCCGCCTTGTTCAAGATCTTGTCCGCCTGGTGGGTCGTGGGGCCGTTCGCGCCCTCGGCGATGATGCGGGCGGAGAGGCGCGACGCATTCACGTGGGTGATTTGATTCTCGAGGGCGGCCGGAATGAGGATAAAGCACGGAAGCTCCAGGATCTTCTTCCCCTCGACCGGGGTCCCGCCCGGAAACCCGGCCACCGTTTTCTTTTCGGAGAGATGGCGCATGAGGGCGGGCAAATCGAGCCCTTTCGGGTTCCCGACGCCTCCTTTGACGTCGCTCACCCCTACGATCAGCGCCCCGTCCTTGACGAGGAGGTCCGCCGCAACCGAGCCGACGTTCCCGAAGCCCTGCACGACGACCTTGGCGCCCTTCAAGCTGAGGCCGATCTTCTTCGCGGCCTCGCGGATGACGAAGAGGACCCCCCGGCCGGTCGCCTCCCGGCGACCCGCGGAACCACCCAGCTCCAGCGGCTTGCCGGTCACCACCGAGGTGACGGTATGACGCGCGTGCATGGAATAGGTATCCATGATCCAGGCCATCGTCTGCTCGTTCGTGTTGACGTCGGGCGCGGGCACGTCCGACTCCGGCCCGATCACGTCGATCAAGTCCGCGACGTAGCGGCGGGTGAGCCGCTCCAGCTCGCCCTGGGACATCTTCGAGGGGTCGCACGCGATGCCCCCCTTGCCGCCCCCGAACGGAATCCCGACGACCGCGCATTTCCAGGTCATCCAAGCGGCGAGCGCCATGATCTCATCGAGGTTGACGTCGGGGTGGTAGCGGATCCCGCCTTTGGCGGGGCCGCGGATGATGGAGTGCTGCACGCGGTATCCGGTGAAGACGCGGAAGGTCCCGTCATCCATTTGGACCGGGAGCTTGACGATCGTCGCGCGGCGCGGCTCCTTGATGATCTGCACGAAGCTCGGATCGAGCTTGAGCCGTTGCGCCGCTTCCTCGAATTGGAGCCTCGCGTTTTCGAGGGGGTCCAGCTCCTTTTGGAGCTCGGAGCCCATGTCCGATCCTGCGAAAGGGGTCACGGTCGTCATCTCTGGATTCCCTGGTTGGAGGGCGCTAAGTCACGAATATGCTTCATTTTTGAGCCCGCGGTAGTGTAGAGAAGAGGGGAACCTCAATCAAGCATGTACTACTTCTTCTACATCCCGGTCGGTACCGAAGCCCGCGTCCGGGGCACGCCCTGGGGGACGATCGCTTTGGCGTGCGCCAACGTCGGCGCGTTCCTCTTTTTCAGGCTTGCGCCGGGATTCGAGCCTGAATTCTACCGATTGACGCTCCTTCCCGGCGAACCGTCGATGATCACCTCCATTACCTCCTCCTTTCTACACGTGGGCTGGGTTCACTTGCTCAGCAACCTGCTCTATTTGGGGATCCTCGCGCCGCCGATCGAGTCCCGCCTCGGCACCACGCGGTTTCTCATCGCCTACCTCGGATTCGCCGGCCTCGCGAATCTCGCCCAGGCCGGCTGGATGTTGGCCGCGGCGCCCGAGTTCGCGTCGACGCCGATCCTGGGCTCCTCCGGGGCGATTGCCGGGGTCATGGGGCTCTTCTTGGTGAGGCTCTACTTCGTGCGGCTGCGCTTTGCCTCGGTCACGCTGCTCTATTTCCAGGGCATCACGAGAGCGAACAAGTTCGCGCTCCCCGCCGTGGTGGCGATCGCGGCCTGGTTCGCGCTTCAGGCGATCTATCAGCTGGTCGAGCCGGTCGAGGGGACCGCATACGTCTCCCATCTGGCGGGCCTGGGTTCCGGCGTCGGGCTTGGTCTTCTGATGGGGCTGGCCGGGGAGGGCCGTCTCGAGCGGCGCCTCATTCTCGGCGATCGTTACGCGCAGAAAGGGGAATGGTTTGCGGCTTTGGGAGAGTACGAGGCCTATCTGGCCAAGCGCCCGGGCGACCCCGAGGTGCTGATTCGCGCGGCGCGCGTTCATCGGGTCACCCACCAAAGCTCCGAATCGCTGGCGCGTTTTCGAGAGGCGATCTCGGGATGGCTCAGGCGCGGGGAGGTCGAGGAGGCATGCGACGCGTTCGATGAGATGAAGCGTCTCTTGGGAGACGTGACGATCCCGCCCGGGGATCTGCTCCGCGTGGCGCGCGGCTACGAAGAACGGGGCAGGCCCAGCGACGCGAGCCGCGCCTACGAGGCCTACGGGCGGCACCACCCTGAAGCGGCGGGCGCCGTCACGGCGCTTCTCAAGTGCGCCGACATCGAGTGGAAGGCGCTCAACAATCCGGGTCGTGCCCTGTACGTCTGCCAGGAGCTCCTGAGCTACTCCTCGCTGACGCCCGAGGTCGAGCGGCTTGCCCGGGACCGCCTGCGGGCCCTCGAGGAGGCGCTGGCGCTCCAACGAGGCGCGGCGTAACCCGGGCACCGCTCCATCGTCTTTTGTGGAGGTTGCCCGCTAGGGCAGGCAGTTCAGCTCGGCGAGGTCCTTGTTCCGATTGGTGGAGTCGAAGATGTAGACGCGGAACTGGTGCCCCGGCATGAGCGTCGCCCGCGGCACGCACCGGGAGATGAGGGAGTTCGCCTGGCTCGCCTTGCTTTCGCGGATCACGAGCTCTTTCGGCAAGAGCGCGCGGTCCTGCGGCACGTACCATAGGAGTACCGTCGTGTCGCTGCGTGAATCGTAGGGCACCTGGATCTCGTAGAATCCGGTGCCCTCGGTGAGGGCCGTGCCGGCTAGCGCTCCATCGATGAACAGATCCACTAGGACGTTGGCGATCGGACGATCGTTGATGTCCAAGACGGTCCCGGCGAAGGTGGCGAGCTGCCGGCCGACGCCTAGCCCTTGGAATTCCTGGACGGACCGGGTGGAGGCGCCTTCGGGACGGGGTTCCGCTCTCTGTCCGGGTATGCTTGGCGGCGCCGCGAGTGCCGGGAGACCGATCAGAGCGCTGCTTGCGGAAAGCACGAGAATCCTCAAGATGGCTCGCATCATGGTCGATATCCCTCCCATGTGGCGCGATGCCTGATGGATCTCTGTCAGGCACGCTAACACTCGTATCCCGGCCTGTCAACTCGGCTTCCGAGGAGAAATGACCTTGCGTCCCCGTCGGCGAGTCTGTTACGGTCCGCACACTTCATGCCATTAGAGCCTTCGTCCGCCAGGATGGAGGAAGGGAGTAGGCCCGCCATGTCGACCCACGGGATTCGGGAGGCACGGATGTCGTTCGACCAGCTGATGGGCGTCTTCTCCAACGACGTCGCGATCGACCTCGGAACCGCCAATACGCTGGTCTATCTCAAGGGGAAGGGGATCGTTCTGAACGAACCTTCCGTCGTTGCGGTAGACCGGACCACCGGCAAGGTCATCGCGGTCGGCAAGGAAGCGAAGAGCATGCTGGGTCGTACGCCCGACGAGATCGTCGCAGTCCGTCCGCTGAAGGACGGCGTTATCGCCGATTTTGAGAAGACGGAGGATCTGCTCCGGGAGTTCATTCAGAAGGCGCTCCGGCGCCGCACCTGGGTCCGTCCGCGCATCATCATCTGTGTCCCCTCGGGAATCACCGAAGTCGAGAAGCGTGCCGTACAGGATTCGGCCCAGCACGCCGGCGCGCGGGAGGTCCTCCTGGTGCCGGAGCCCATCGCCGCGGCGATCGGGGTCGGGCTCCCCGTGGGGAAGCCGTCGGGGAACATGATCATCGACATCGGAGGCGGCACCACCGAGATCGCCGTGATGGCGTTGAACTCGATCGTGAATCAGCAGTCGATCCGGGTCGGTGGGGATGAGATGGACGAAGCGATCGTCCAGTACGTCAAGAAGGCCTATAACCTCCTCATCGGCGAACAGACCGCGGAGGCCATCAAGATCAAGATCGGCTCGGCGTTCCGTCTGGAGCAGGAAGAGGAGATGGAGATCAAGGGCCGCGACCTGGTCGCGGGCATTCCCAAGACGATGAAGATTTCATCGGTCGAAGTCCGCGAAGCGTTGAGCGAGCCGCTCCAGCAGATCGTGGACGCGCTCATGCAATCGCTGGAAAAGACCCCGCCCGAACTCGCCTCCGATATCGTGGACCGCGGCATCGTGATGACCGGCGGGGGATCCCTCCTCCGTGGAATCGACATGTTGCTGCGGGAGGCTACCAATTTGCCCATTACCGTCGCCGAGGATCCGCTCACCTGCGTCGTTCTCGGGACCGGAAAGATCCTCGACGATCCTACCCTCTACGAAAAGGTGCTCATGTCGGTCGTCCGCGACTGAGCGGCGGGCGTAAGGCCCGATGTTCCGGCTCCTATTCGCCCGGCGCGCCGATTGGGCGGCCCTGACGATTGCCTGCGTTCTTTCCGTGACCCTGATGCTCCTCGATCGCGGCCAGCAGGCGCGCGCCGCGTGGTTCCTCCAGCACACCGTTCTTGCCCCCGTGGACGCAGTCGTCGGCTGGGTCGACGCGGGTGTGGGGGTGTACTGGGAGAACCAGAAGCTCAAGAAGCGCCTCGCCCAGGTTCAGATCGAGGCGGATGCAACCCGCTCCGAGCGCCTCGAAAACGCGCGCTTGAGGCGTCTCTTGGCCCTTTCGCAGGAGAATCCTTCCGACCTCACGGCGGCGCGTGTGACGTCGCGGAGCCTGGATCGGCTCGGCGGAAGCCTCACGATCGACGAAGGCTCCAGGGAAGGGATCCTCCCGAACGGGGCCGTGATCACCCCCGAAGGCCTCGTCGGCCGCATCGAGCGCGTCGCGCCGCACGAGGCGAGGGTCCTCACCCTCCTTCATCGCGATTGCGCGGTCGCCGTGCGCGTGGGGCGATCCCGTGTCGACGGTGTGCTGCAATGGGAGTTCGGAGAGAACCCTGTCTTGAGCCTCCTGTACGTTTCCTCGCAGGAGGACGTCAAACCCGGCGACTGGGTGTTCACATCGGGCCTCGGAGGCATCTTCCCGGAGGGCGTGCGCGTGGGAACCGTCACCCGGGTGGGGATCGCCGAAAACGGGCTGATGAAGGACGTTCAGGTGAAGCCCGCCGTGAACTTCCGCAGTCTCGAGGAGGTGCTCGTCTCCTTGCGGGCGGGCGCGGGACGCGGCCCGCGGATGCTGCCCCTGGAATCCTCGGAGCCCGATAGCGCCGCGGCACCGGCCTCGGCACCAGCCGCGGTCGCCGCGCCGGCGCCGGTCACGAAAAGGCCCGCCGTCGTCGTCACGCCGCCCCCGGTGCCGGCTCCAAGCGAAAGCACGGAATCGGGGGACGGGCAGTGAAGGGTCTCCGGGACGCGCTCGTGCTGCTCGTCGTCCTGATTCTCCAAGCGACGGTCGTCCATCGGATCGAGATCGCCGGGGTTCGGCCCGACCTTCTGGTCGCGTTCGTCGTCTATTTCGGCTGGATGCGGGGGCCCATTCCCGGGGTGATCGGCGGGTTCACGGTTGGCCTCCTGCAAGACATCGATGCTCCCGGACCGCTTGGGCTCAACGCCCTCGCCAAGACGGTCGTAAGCTTCATCGTCGCGAAAGCCGGATTTCGCGTCCATCGCTCCAACGTGGGCGTGCGGTTCGTCCTCTTCCTGACCGCGATGTTGGTCCACGACTTGATCTACTTCGGGTTCTATACCTCGGGCGACGTGGGAGGGCTCGTGCGGCAGTTCGTGTTCGTCGCACTCCCGTCCGCTCTTTACACAACCGTACTCGTCGTCCTCCTGCTCGCCACCGTGGAGGCGACCTCGCGCACGCTCCTGCTCACGGACGAGGGGTAGCGAATGCGCGCGGATCCGATCGCTCTCGGCGGCTGGCAACGACGCGAGCGGATCCTCACCGTTTCGGTGGCGGGGATCTTCGCCCTCGTCCTCATGCGGCTCTTCTTTTTACAGGTACTCCAGGGACAGCGGTACCGTGAGCTTTCGGAGGGGAACCGGATTCGCGTGGAGGTGCTGACCGCCCCGCGAGGAGAGGTCCGGGACCGGAAGGGCCGGTTGCTCGCGGACTGCGTTCCTTCCTTTACGGTCACGCTCGATCCGTTCGACAAGGCCTATACCCGGAACCCCGCGCACATCGACTCCACCCTGGCCACCCTCGGGCCGATCCTCGGAGTAGACCCGACCCTCCTTAAGGAGAAGATCCAGCGAGAGCGCAAGGTCTCCTTCCTCCCGATCCGGCTCAAGAGAAACGTCGACATCAAGTCGGTCGCATTCGTTTCGGAGCATCGAGACCAGCTTCCCGGCGTCGAGGTCGAATCGGAGCCGCTTCGCCGTTATCCGCTCGGACTCATGGCGTCCCACCTGCTCGGATACGTCGGAGAAATCTCCGACAAGGAGCTCCTCGATCCTCAGTACGGCGACTATCTGAGCGGCGACCTCATCGGCCGGATGGGAATCGAACGGAGATACGAGAAGATCCTTCGCGGACAGGACGGGAAGCGTTTCCTCGAGGTGAACGCCCTGGGGAGGAAAGCCGAGCTCCTGGGTGACAAGCACCCCATCGTGCCACGACGCGGCGTGGACCTCGAGTTGACAATCGACCTCGACGTCCAGCGCGCCGCCGAGGAAGCGTTCGCGCCGGGGGCGCGGGGCGCCGTGGTCGCGCTGGATCCACGCAACGGCGAGGTCTTGGCGCTCGCGTCGAAGCCCAACTACGATCCGAACGAGTTCTCGACCGGAATCACCCAGGAGCGGTGGAGCGAGCTGAGCGGCGGAGGGAACTATCCGCTGTTCAACCGCGCGATCCAAGCCGCGTATCCACCCGGATCCACGTTGAAGCCCTTCACCTCCCTCGCGGGCCTGGAATGCGGCGCGATCGTCCCCGGCACCGTGTTCGCCTCGTCGTGCACGGGAGAATTTCGGTTTGGAACCCGCCTGTTCGGCTGCTGGAACCATGACGGGCACGGGCGCCTCTCCATGCACGACGCGATCGTTCGGTCGTGCGACGTCTACTTCTATCAGCTCGGGTTGCGGATTGGACTGGAACGTCTGGCCGATTTCATGTCCAAGCTCCAGCTCTCCGAGAAGACCGGAATCGACCTGCCCCAGGAACGCCGGGGTTTGTTCCCGGACCGGGCCTGGTACGACCGGCGATTCGGCACGGGGCGGTGGAGTCGTGGCCTAACCCTGAACGTCGCGATCGGTCAAGGAGAGGTGTCGCTGACGCCCGTGAAGCTTGCTCAGCTCGCGGCATTCGTCGGCAACGGCGGCGTGCTGTGGAAACCGCGCCTGGTCCGGAGCGTCGCCTCGGGAGCTTCGGCCCAGGCGTACGACTCGCTTCGCCAGGTCGTGCCGGTGTCCCCGTACAACCTGGAGGCCGTCCGATCCGCCATGGCATCGGTCGTCTCCGATCCCAATGGAACGGGCGGCCAGGCCCGGCTCGACTCGATCGCGGTTGCGGGAAAAACGGGGACCGCACAGAACCCTCACGGCAAGGACCACGCCCTCTTCATCTGCTTCGCACCGGCGGAGGCGCCGCGCATCGCGGTCGCGGTGCTCGTCGAGAACGCGGGGCACGGCAGCTCGGCGGCGGCGCCCATCGCACGGAAGGTGCTCGAAGCCTTCTTCCATCCCGCGCCGCCCGAGAGCGCCGCGGTCATGACGGGGAGGTGACATGTTCGAGGCGCGGTTTTCTTCCGACATCGACCGGCCGCTGCTCGCGGCCACTCTGATTCTCACCCTGATCGGAGTCGCGTTCGTCTTCAGCGCGACCTCGATGGCCTCCGCGTCCGCGGAGCACGGGCTGTATTTGAAGCAAATCGCGTATCTCCTCCTCGCCCTTCTGGCAGGCGGTCTCATCGCGGCCGTTCCGTACCGCGTGTACGAGGGCAGGACCGCCTATCTCCTCTACGGCGTGGCCCTCGGACTCCTCGTCCTGACGCTGTTCGTCGGGCACGTCGGCCTCGGGGCGCAACGCTGGCTCGGCTGGGGACCTGTGAAGATTCAGCCCTCCGAGCTCGCGAAGGTCGCGACCGTGATTCTTCTCGCGAGCCAGCTCGGGGATCGCAAGAAGGACCTGACCCAGATCCGAAACCTCGTCCGGCCGATCGTGACCGCCGGGATCCCGTTCCTCCTTGTATTGAAGCAGCCCGATTTGGGGACCTCGGTCGCGTTCGTAGCGATGCTTCTCACGATGCTCTACTGGGCCGGGTTGCCGCTTCTGTATCTCTTTTTCCTGATCTCGCCGATCGCCAACGTCGCGCTCTCCTTCTTCACGCCCGCGTGGTTCGTCTTTCTCGGTGTTCTCGCGGTGATTCTCTACCGCTCGCGCATTCGTCTTCTGCCGTTGCTCCTCGTGGTGGGCGTGAATCTGATCGTGGGCATCGCGACGCCGCAGATCTGGAATCACCTGCAGCCCTACCAGAAACAGCGCATCACCACGTTCCTGGATCCGGGCGCGGACGCCTACGGGGCGGGATACCAGATCATCCAGTCGAAGATCGCCATCGGCTCGGGGCAGGTGTTCGGGAAAGGGTACCTGCACGGGACCCAGAAAGGGCTCGCCTTCCTCCCGGAGCAGCATACCGATTTCATCTATTCGGTCGTCGGCGAGGAGACCGGTTTCGTCGGCGCCGCGCTCGTGGCGTCCCTCTACCTGCTTCTCATCCTTCGCGGCATCCGGGTGGCGCATCACGCCCGGAACAAATTCGGTGGCCTCCTCGCGATTGGAATGACCTCGATTTTTCTGTACCATGTGCTCGTCAACATATGGATGACGGTCGGGCTCGCGCCCGTGACCGGCCTCCCCCTGCCGCTTCTGAGCTACGGCGGATCCTCGCTCGTGGCGAGCTTCTTACAGGTAGGCCTCATCCAGAACGTCGCGATGCGCTGGCGAGATTACTGACGCGGAGATTTCGTGCATCCAACCATCTTTCGGTTTCACGCCTTCGAGCTGCACAGCTACGGCCTTCTTCTCGCGATCGCTTTTCTCGTCGGCATCCAGCTTTTCCTCAAACGCGGCGCCGATCGCGGTCTTCCCGAGGACAAGCTGAGCACCCTCTCCTTGATCCTGCTCGTCCTCGCGATCATCGGAGGGCGGGGGCTCTACGTGCTCACCCACTGGAGCGACTACGCGCGGGATCTCGGCGGGATCTTCCGGATCTGGGAAGGCGGCCTGATGCTCTACGGCGGATACTTCCTCGCGATCGCGGGGGGTATCGTCTATGTGCGGCGAACGGGGCTTTCGGTCTGGCGGGTCGGCGACGCCGCCGCCCCGAGCATGGCGCTCGGAATCGGCATCGGACGGCTCGGCTGTTTCCTGAACGGCTGCTGCTTCGGGCTCCCGTCGCATCTCCCGTGGGCGATCAAATTTCCCCCGGGGTCGTATTCCAACTTCGTCTTCCCGAATGAGGCGCTCCAACCATCCCAGCTGTACCTCGCCGCCGCGGGTGGTGCGCTCTTCGTGCTGCTCCTCCGCTTGGATCGGAAGCCGCACTTCGACGGCTGGCTCTTCTGGAGCTACATCGCGATGGATGCGGTGCTGCGTTTCGTGATCGATTTTACCCGTTACTACGACTCGACGAGCTATCTCGGGAAGGTCGGGCCGTTCCCCTTCAACGTGAATCAAGTCTTCAGCGCCGTGCTCGTGATCGCGGCTCTCTTCATGTTGAAGCGGCTGA
>Ga0137394_10002251_pt1 | contig 14224 bp, 10 predicted proteins | sample czobulk116metaG_FD_108278 | JGI IMG/M metagenome (GOLD analysis project Ga0137394, IMG submission 108278) | Vadose zone soil microbial communities from Angelo Coast Range Reserve, California, USA - czobulk1.16 metaG | ecosystem: Environmental > Terrestrial > Soil > Vadose zone | place: USA...
ATCAATAGCGTGATTAATTTCCTGATTGTCGCATTCGTGGTTTTCCTGGTAGTTCAACAAAAGAATCGCCTCACAAGGAAACCGGAAGCGGCGGCTGCGCCTACCACGAAAGACTGCCCCCAGTGCGCGATGACTATTCCGATTGCGGCGAGGCGCTGCGGGCACTGCACATCGCAGATCGCGTGAAGAAGTAGTCAGTGGTTAGGGGTCAGTTTTCGGCGGGACGAATCTTCATCGGTGGGTACGAGACTTCGCGCGCCGAACAATAGCTTAAAAATCTAAAACCGGGAACTCAAAACTAAGAGCTAAAAGCTGATTTCGGTCAGGCCTTCGGGGCTTTCTTTTTCTGGATACCTTCGAGATGGGCGCGCAGACGGCTGACCACAATCTCTTCATGTCCTTCGTCCATTTCTTTTTGCACTTCTTCCAGCGCGAAGTGCACGACGTCGTGATGATGCATCTCCATGGGGGCTACCGCATCGCTAAAGCGCAGCCACAGCCGGTGCAGTAGATTAACCTCGTTGGCGGTCAGGTTGGGCGCGTGCGGCCCAAGAACTTTGTACAGCTTGTCCCCATTGGGCAAATGGATTTCCAGATTGAATTGCGGCTTCTGATCCCCCAGTTTTTCCCAGGCTTCACCGATCTGCCGCGCTTGCTCCTCGTTCGTTTCCTTTGTCGAACGCCCCGCAACAATCGTGCTCGAATGCAGTGAAGTAGCGGCGCGCAGGATGCCGTCCCACAAATCGTTCGCGGCTACGACGGCGAGGCGGATGGATTTGCCTCGCTTCTCGGCCATAGAAAGCGCCTGAGAGAAGAGCTGCTGCTCGATGCTGCCGAAAAGCTGATCGGCCTCAAGTTCATTTTCGCCCGAAGCCGAGCGGCGCAAGAGCCGGACGTGGAGCACGACAAGGTCGCGTCGCCCGGGTTTAATACGATCCAGCACGTTTCCAAGATGATAGAGCGCGTAGTGGTTGCTGATCGGGACGAGGATGTTGCCGGGGCGCGCGCCCACGGCTTCCGGAGTCAGCTCCGATTCCAACTCGAGATTGAACTGGTCCATTTCGACGTGAGCCGCGCCGCCGTGTCTGCCCCGCTGTTCTGAAATCGTGAACACGATGTAAAGCAGAACGGAAAAGGTTCCGCCGGCCATCGTGGCGATGGGTTTGGTGAACAGGTTCACAGCAGCGATCAAGAACAGCACCGAGGTGATCAGCCCAAGCCCAACGGGAATCTGCACGCCCCGGACCGTAAAATTCAATGGAACCTGAAATTCCCGCTGGCCGGGACTGGTATAGCGGAGAACGAGGACCGCCAGGCCGTTCATTGCGAAGCTCCAGATCACCCCGAAAGCGTAGAGGTTCGCGAGAAACGTGACGTCGCCCCGGCTGATGATGATGGTTATGACCTGGAGTGCCACGACGATATTGATGATGCGATGGCTCGTGCCGAAGCGCTTGTGTGGCTGCCGGAACCATGCGCTCAACACGCCGTCTTCGGAAACGCGGTTCAACACGCCGTTCGAGCCGACGATGGCCGTGTTCACCGCGCCCGCCAGGATCAAAGTGCCCACCACGACAACGAAGCCGTGGAATATCAAACGGGCGATAAATGGCCCTTCAAGATTCATCGCCAGTCCGCCGATCAGGTTTTCCAGGAACTGCTGGCGGACGCCGTCCGGAATGATCATCACGGCAAAAAAGGAAACCAAAGAAGTAAAAACCAAACTGTAGATAAAAATAACCGCGCCGGCCTTTTTCAGGTTGGGGAGCTTGGGGCTCTCGATTTCACGATAAACCTGCGCCAGCGATTCCTCGCCGCTCATCGCCAGGACCGAGTGGCCGAGGGCGATGAAGATGGCGATGATGCCGAACATGTGTGGAAGGCTGCTGTGCGCCAGCCATCCAAGGGCGCTGGGGCTGAGCCTGAGGTTGCGCGGGTGCGGCCACGGAGGCAGGGCCGAATGGCGCACGGCCGCAGTGTAGATGCACCAGGCGATGAGCATCACCACCATTACCGTGACCAGCTTCATGATCTGCAGAGCTTTTTCGCTGGACTCGGCAACGCCCTTGGTGTTTTGCCACCAGAAATAAAGCGTGACTACGATGGCAAAGCTTGCGGCAATAAAACTGATTGTTCCGGAAGAGAGCGGCCCACTCACGTGAAAATATTGCAGGAGCTCGTTGATCAACCCCGCTAGATACTGGCCAGCGGCGACGCCGCTGATCGGTCCGGTGAGAATGTAGTCAAACATCAGCGCGGAAACGCTGAATTTGGCGAGCGTTCCGCCGAGGGACATTTTCACGGCTCGGTACACGCCGCCGCGCACGAACATGCTGCAGCTTTCCACGTAAACGGCGCGCACGGCGTAGGAAAACACCATGATGGCGAGGATGAACCACGGCGCGGTCTTGCCGATGTAGGCTTCCGCCTCGCCTCCGGCATAGTAGGCCGAGGAAGCGAGGTCGTTCAGCACGATGGCCGCCGCGCGCCAGAACGAAATGAACGTCAGGAGGGCTGTGGTGGCGACGATGACACGCGGGATACCGTTGCCGCGGCTGCCCGCGGCAGCAGGGCTATTGGGAATGCTGCTCATGTCTGGGTTGTCGTTAACTCGTAGGTTGAAATGCTCGCATTTTTAGGACGCTAAGTCTAGCTTGTCGCCCGCGAACCGCCGAAAAGAGCTAGCCGGCAGAGGCGCGAAAGGCTTTGGCGCATTCGGCGCAGGGGCAGATGTTGCGGAGGTGGTCGTAGCTGTAAATGCCGCTGGAGTGGCCGTCAGTAAAGCTGATCTGGACGGCATAGTTGCCAACCACCGTGGCGGCCTGCGCGCGCGGCTTGGGCTTGAACATGGGCAGTGCCGGAGATGACTTGAACGGTGAAGCTACGTCGCCGAGCTCCGCTTTCTTCTCTCGCGCGTCGTTGCAGGTGGCACAAGGACACTCCTCGCGCAAGTACGCAAACTCGTAGTGGCTCGCGTGGCCGTCGGCCCAGATGATGTCTACACCCGCGCCGTTCGAAACGTGAATCTTGACGCTTGTCGGTTTTTTTCGCGGGTCCAGGGGAGTGGGCATAGATTCCGTCTGCGATCAGCGCTTGGGCTTGCCGTCGCAGCAGTCGCCGGGCGGAATGGGATTCCCATGCGGGCAAGTCTTTGGATGCCCAAGGAACGTACAAATCCGCTGGTCCAGCTCGGGGCTGATGATGTGCTCGAACTTGCAAGCTTGCGTGTGCGCTTCGGAATCGTCAATGGAAAAGGTGTCCTTGAACAAACGCTCGGCCAGACGGTGGCGGCGGACCACGTCGCGCGCGCGCTGGCTGCCAACGGAGGTGAGTTGCACCTCCCCGTTTTGCATTTGCACGAGGCGCAAATCGGACATGCGTGAAAGAACTCGCGTGGCGGGCTCATTGCTAACTACCGGGAGACTTCCGGCCGGGCCGGTGGCGTGGAGGTGCTCGGCCTGTGCCGGCTTCCCTTCCTCGCCGCAAACCCAAATCTGCTCGAGAAGGTGGTCGAAGCGAATTTCGTCGTCGGTGGAGACAGGTGTGCAGCAGTCCGCGGTGTCCGCGAGCGGACAAGCCAGCGGGTGGCCGGGACCATGTTGCGCGGTATCGAATTGCAGATGGCCGTGTGCAAGCTCGATGCGGCGGTCGGCCTGGCGCGCGATATCCGGGTCGTGCGTCACCATCAGGATGGTGTGGCCGGCATTGTGCAGTTCGCGAAAGATCTCGAGCACGACAGTTTCGTTGGCCTCGTCGAGATTCCCTGTCGGCTCGTCGGCAAGAATAATCTTTGGCTGATTGATCAGCGCGCGCGCAATGGCCACACGTTGCTGCTCGCCGCCGGAAAGTTGCGCGGGGAGATGCGTCAAGCGGTCGGCGAGTCCTACACGCTTCAGCGCTTCCCCGGCCTGCTTTTCGTCCGTCACGCTATGAAAATACTGCGCCAGCATTACGTTTTCCAGCGCCGTGAGATATGGCACGAGGTGAAATTGCTGGAAAACAAAGCCAACTTTTTCCGCGCGGTAACGCACCAGCTCATTTTCTCGAAGTTTCGAAAGATCGACGCCGTCAACGACTACATGGCCAGAAGTAAGCGTGTCCAGTCCGCCCAGAATATTGATCAGCGTGGTTTTTCCCGAGCCAGAGGGGCCCATGAGCGCGACCCATTCGCCGGTGTTTACCTCGAAGCTGACGCCGCCAAGCGCGCGCAGTGCACCGTACTGCTTGGTCAAATTCTCAATGATCACTTGCTTCGCCGCGGTTAGCGGTGGAGCTTCGACCACGGAACTCACGCTTCACCTCTGAAGACCGATGCCGGGCGGATACTCGCCAGCCTCCGCAGCGGAAATGCACTAAGAATCGCGACTACCACGGTCAACGCCACAGCTACAGGATACACAATCAACCGTGGCCGCGCCGCCACTCCAAAGACCGCTTTGCCCAATCCGATGGAAAGGAAAATTCCCAGCGCACCGCCGATGATGCCGCCGGCAAGCCCGAGCAACGCCGTTTCCGCAAGGAACAGGCGCAGCACACGGCGCATCGAGCCACCGATGGCCTTCATCAGGCCAACGTCCATCCTCCGCTCCATCGCCACGTTGGTCATCGCCGCCATCACGCAAAGCGCGGTGAGCAGTAACACGATCCCGACCGTCGCGGTCAGCAATCCGCTTATGCGGTTATAAATTCTCGCCTCGCCTTCGGTGAACTGCCGGATAGGGCGCACATCAACATCGGGAAGCTGGCGTTGAAGATCCGCGATGTAACTTTGAATTTCGACTGGAGTGCCTGGAACAATCAGCTCGATCGCGCTGATGCGATTCGGTAGATCAGCCAAGCATTGTGCCGTTCGCAATCCGATCGCAATGCGGTTGTCTTCGGGTCCGCCGGTCTGGTGAAAGAGAGCGACGCGGCACGACTCGAGGCGGTCACCGCTGGCTAAGACGAGTTCCGCGTCCTGCTCGACTCCTACCTGTTTTGCGACTCTTGCGCCTGCCACACACACTTCGCCCATCGATGGGGCTGGCCCATTGAGATTGGCTTCGGAGGTTGAAGAAGAGAACACTGAGACTCTAACAAACCCGAGCGGATTGGTCCCAGCGACGACAGCCGGGAGAGATTTTCCCGACTGTGGAACGGAAACGCTAGCAACCATGTAGAGCGTGGACGATACGGTGACGCGGCCATTGGGGAGATTCACGGGTACAAGATGGATGGTGGACTCGGGCAGGGTCTCAGAACCTGCTGCCGAAGAGCCTTTCGGAATAATCAACACGTTCGGTCCGAAGGCGCGAAATTCGGTGGTCAGGCGACGCCTGGCGTCGACCTGAAGATTAAGCAGGGCGGCGGTGACAGCAGCGCCCGCTCCCAGGGCCAAGAGCATGACGAAGAGACGACCGGGGTTGGCGCCGAAGAGGCGCCTGATGATGCGCCAGAACATCGCCCGATTCGTTATGCGACGGTCGGCCATCATTCACCTCGCAGGATTGGCGCCGGCTCATAGCGTGAAGCCCGGCGCAGCGGAAAGGCGCTGCCGAGAATCGTGACGCCCGCGGCAAGCGCGATGATCACGAAAAAGACGATGAGCGAAGGTTCGGGCGCCACACCAAAGACTTTTTCACCGACCAGACGCGCGAGAAGTATTCCCAGAGCATAACCCGCTCCCCCGCCCACGAACGCGAGCAGTAGTTGTTCTGCCGCAAGCAGGAAGCCAACCGTGCCGGAGCCCGCGCCCAGTGCTTTCATCAAGCCAATCTCCGTGCGACGCTCAATCACCGAGGCCGCCGAAGACGCGCCGACTGCCAGCGCCGCCGCCAGCAGCGCCGCGCCGGTGACCAGCCACAGCAGCATCCGCACGCGCGTGAGAATTGCGCCTTCGCCTTCGGCCACCCGGCGAATCACGCGCACGTCCGTTCCCGGTAACTCCTGCTGAATCTGAAACGCAATCGAAGAAATATACGGAGTACAAAACCAGGTGTCGTATTCCTTGGGGGTGAAAGTCTTCGGGTCGCGCTTCGCAAACGCATCTTCCGGCTTTGTCAACGCGCTGACGTACAACTTCCGGTACTGGCCCGGCTTGCCTGCAAGCGATTGTGCACGAGAGATCGGGACCACAATAGACTCATCCTCCGGACCGCCCGAACTAAGTACGGCCGTGACTTTGAGTGGGGAAGGAATCTTGGTGACGTCACCAGCGGCCAAGGAAATGGAGTCACCGATCTTGATGTGATTTTTTCTTGCGAACGCCGTTCCCACCACGCATTCCTTGGCATCGTCTGAAAACCATCTGCCGTTGATTTGCCACCAGGGGTTCGTCTTGGCAATTCCGGTCTGGAATTCTCCGCCATCCGGAAGCGGGACGGCATGGTAAGCCCAGGTTCCTATGAGGGGAACATCAGCGATCCAAGTCCCGGGCTCCCTTTCCCCGTCCTCGCGGGTAAACGGCAGAGCCTCAGCCCGGACCTCAAGTACCGGCGCGAACGCCACAATGTTGTTGTGCCAGAAGATCGTTTTCAATTTAGGCAGGTCGGCTTCCGGCAGATAGGCGCCGGCGTTCACCGGACGATAATCCACTCCGCCGATTTCGAGCGGCAACGAGTCCGCTTGCGGCGTAACGATAAGGTTCGCGCCCAGGCTCCGGAATTCCTTCGCTAATCGGTCGCCCACATCCAGCGAAACGCTCAGCGCCGCCGTGGCCACTCCCATACCTAGCCCGAGCGCCGCCCCGGTGAGGAGCTTGTGGCGCGGGCGGCGTCCAAAAGAGTCGGCAACGATTCGCAGGAACATAAAATGGTTGGTCGCGCGTGTAACGGGCACACACTAAAATGCCGCTACTGAGGAATCTCCTTCGCAGCTTGCGTCAACGACGAAATATCAATCACCAGGTCTCCGCCATCCAGGCGCGACAGCACACCGATCGGGTTGCAGCCACCTTGATCGCCAATCGACGGAATGTAAATCGCCGAAGCGCAGTGCCTGCAAATCACGTTCTGTCCATCCTGCCGGTAACCTTCGGCGCCGCAGATGCGGCAGGCATCCAGCGCCACTCCCCATCCATTCGGCTTCTTTATGATCATGAACCGCAGCGACTGCCCGCCCGCATTCACGGTGAAAAGATGCATACTTCCATCTTGTACTTCATTAACCGGCACACGCACGATGTTCCCTACAGCCGAAATCGGCCTCGCCGCCGGAGGCGCCGAGTTCGCCCGCGCATAAATAAAATCCGCCGTCAGCACCAGAATCACCGTGAGAGACGCGACCGCCGCGGCCATCATCCACCGGCGCTGCCGCCGGTTCTGCGATTCCCGCAACCGCTTCTCCGCGTCATTCCTGTTGTCGTTCGCAAGCTTGGAATGGGAAGCCGCCTGCCATTCCCGCAGGATCAGCAGCGTCGCAGCCCCGAAAATAAACACAAAAAAGAACAATTCATTCCGGACAATGGGTCCCAGAATGGCCATCTCCACCTTGCTCGAAGGCAGCCATCGCGCCTCGCTCAATTCATGCAGCCCGGTGAGCGCCAGTTGAAATGCCACCAGCATCAGAATGACGCTCGTCGCAGCAAAAAACCGGTGCAGCGGTACGCGTAAAGTTCCTTTAAAGAAGAAAAGCCCCACCGCAACCGCTCCGCCAATCCCCGCAATCGTCCCAATCCACGTCTGCAGCCCCTCGCTTGAAAGCTCCACGGCACGCAGAATCAGCGCCAGCTCAGCTCCTTCGCGCAGGACCATCAAAAAGACAAATACGAAGATGCCCCAGCCCGCCGCGCTCCCCGCCTTTTCCGCATAGGCCTCGACTTTGGCCTCAATGTCTTTTTTCAGGTGGCGCGCAACGCGGTTCATCCATACGATCATCGTAATAACGAAGACCGAAGCAATGAGGAGCATCAACCCCTCGAAGCCGTCTTCGCTGATGCGCCAGCGCTCCAGCGCCAGCGCCACTCCCAGGCTGAGCGCAGCCGCCGCTGCCACGCCGTACCACACGAAGCGTGCCAGGTGCTGGCGGCCCGTGCGGGAAAGATAGACGAGGATAATGCCGACGACGAGCGAAGCTTCAACGCCTTCACGAAGCGCAATAAGAAGAGCCGAAAGCACGAAAACTCCAGTTGTTAATGATTTGCAACTACATTTTAAGTGTACCGCACTGAGGAACTTCCGTCAACCGGACCAGCTTAGTCCTATTTGCCCACCCGCGTTGGGTTATCCTATTTGAAGCTCATGCGCACCATTCGCACAGGCACCGCTTTGCTCTTGTCGCTGCTCCTTGGCGGCCTGGTCCCTGCGCAAGCACCCTCTTCCTCGCCGCTCCAAGCCAATGCCGTGCATCCCGATCCCAAACGGGCGCAGAAGTCTCTCGAACAGGGCGACAAAGCAGTGGCAGCGGAGCGCTTCGATGAAGCGCTTGCAGCTTACGAAGAAGCCGCGCGTTACGCTCCGCTGGATGCCGAAATTGTCGAAAGGGCCGCCGCGCTTCGCTCCAAACGCGTCCGCTCCCTCGTTGAGGCCGCGGAACGTGATGCGCTGGCCGGACTCCTCACTGAAGCCACGGAAGCGCTGGGAGCGGCGCTCCAGGTCGATCCCGGAAATACGATCGTTCAGGAGCGCCTCGTTCAACTGAAGGCAATGGAAGACCAGCCGAGCGCAAAGCCGAAACCGGGAATCTCCGGCCTGCCGCGCCTGAAGCCGCAACCCGGAAAACGCAACCTGAACCTGCGAGGCGATACAAAGTCAGTCTACGAGCAGCTCGCAAGCCTCTTTGGCATCAAAGCAGTCTTCGATCCAGACCTACCTGTCCGCAACGTGCACCTCCGCGTTGACGACGTAGATTTCGCTACTGCCATGACTCTGCTCGGTACGCAGTCCGGGACCCTTTGGCGCCCCGTAAATCCCACCCTGATGTTTGTCGCTCCAGACACGCCGGAAAAACGCCGCGAGTACGCCATGCAAGCAGAACAAACATTTCCTATTGCCGGGGCCGTGGGTCCCGAGGACGTCACCGAGATGCTGCGCATCCTGCGCGACATCACCGGTGGAACGCGCATTGACCTCGACACTCGCAGCCGCACCATCACCATGCGCGACACACCTGAACGTCTGGCCCTTGCCGGCGAGCTCATCCAGCAACTCCAACGCGCCCGCGGCGAAGTCATGCTGGAAATCGAGATCCTGGAGGTCGACCGCAATAAAGCCCGCGCTCTCGGAATTACGCCTCCGGCCTCCGCGCAGCTCATTGGACTGAACACCAACGACCTGAACAAGCTCAAGTCGTCGACTACGCTGACAAACCTGCTCACCAACATTCAACAAGTTTTCGCGGCAAAGGGCTTCGCGAGCATTCCGGCCGTGGTCCCCATCGGCGGCGGCCTTTCCACGTTCCTGCTCACTCTTCCCAGCGCCACTGTGAATTTCTCTGACACGCTCTCGCTGGTTCAGAGCGGGCGCCAGATTCTGCTACGCGCCCAGGACGGAAAGCCGGCCAGCTTTTTCGTCGGTGATCGCTTCCCGATCACGCTCAGCCTGCTCTCTGGAAGTGTGGGAAACAACATCTCTACGGCGGGCTTGCCAGGCTCCACGATTTTCCCGCAGAACAGCTTCAGCGTCGGCGCCCATCCGTCCGCGCTGGTGGCCAACAACTTTACCGGCGGTACTCTCCCCGATTTGGCTGTCGTCTTCGACGACCCCAACTCACACACCTTTGTCATCCTGCGGAATCAGGACAATGGAAACTTCGTTCAAGCCACTCCTTCACCGATCACACTGGGCGCAAACGAAACGGGACAAGTCGCCATCGGTACCGGGGTCTTCCGCAACGACAGCGCAAAATTTTCTACCGCTCAACCGCCCGACGTCGTCCTCGTAAACTCCACCTCGAACAATGTATCCGTCTTGCTGGGAAGCGTTGACTCCACGGGTAAAGCCAACGGTCTTTTTACAGAAGCGCCTGGCTCTCCTTTTCCAGTCGGGAATAATCCCAGGTCCGTGATCGTCGCGGACTTCAACGGCGACGGTTTTCTGGACCTCGCCGTCGCCAATCAAGGCGACAACTCGATCTCTCTTTTCCGCGGACATGGAGACGGTACTTTTACCGAGTTCCCCGGCTCGCCCTTCCAACTGACCAATTCTTCAACGATTACGGAAACCGCTCCCGTCGCGATGGTCAGCGCAAACTTTCTGAATCGCTTCAATTCCACCAGTAACGCCGCTGAAGTGGATCTTGCCGTGGTCAACCAGGGCACGAAAAACGTCGCCATTCTGCTGAGTTCCGTTGATCAAAATCTGAATGTAACTCTCGCGGAAGCCACTGGTTCTCCCATCCCCGTGGGCACGACTCCCGTGGCGATCGCCACCGGCGACTTGAATGCTGACGGCGTGGCGGACCTCGCCGTTGTAAATCAAGGCGACAATACCGTCACGCTCTTGCTCGGAAGCACCAACCAGGACGGCACATTCACTGAGGCTACGGGCTCCCCGCTGCCGACTTCAGCCTCTCCTGCGGGAATCGTCATCGCCAATTTTGCGAACGGGACCGTGCCGGACATCGCCGTTACTAACAATGGAGTCGGCACTCTCGGTGTTTATCTCGGACTGGGAAACGCCACGTTTGCCTCGCGCATCGAACTCAACACTCCCGCCGGCCCCTCGGCACTTATCGCTTCCGCGCTGACTACCAGCGGATTGCCCGACGTTGCTTTGGTGTCCCAGGATCCGGCTGCCACTCAGGGCGAGGTAACGGTGATTCAGGATTCCCCGAATCTTGCCAACGCCGCCGCCACCGGTGCGGCGCAGACGCCCTACCCGGCTTCGGAATATGTCGATCTTGGCGTGAAGATAAAAGCGACGCCCACGCTTCATCCCAACAATGAAGTTACTCTGGTCCTCGAGTTCGAAATCCGGTCCCTGGCCGGCTCCAGTGTGAACGGCATTCCCGTCATTTCCAATCGCACGCTCGCGCAAACCGTTCGTGTCAAAGAGGACGAACCAACCCTGATCGGCGGCCTGACCGATGTGGAAGAAACTCATTCGATCACCGGCCTGCCCGGTTTCGCCGATATCCCCATCGTAGGTTACTTATTCGGGGGAAGGAACAATTCGCTTCAGGATACGGAGCTTCTAATTCTCGTCACACCGCGAAAACTCCGTTTGGCCGATCATCTCACCCGCACGATCTTCGCCGGCCGCGGCGATGCCGGCGGTCGAGCGCCCGCCGGCCCGGGAACACTGCAGTCGCCCTCGCCACAGCCCCAACAATAAGGGTTTGAAGGATCGGAAACCCGCAACTCCCGCTCTGGCAATCTGTATGTCGCAGGGAAAGAGACTGCACGGTGGCGTGCTTAAAAGCTATGGCAGTGCTTCGAATACGACGATGGGCTGGTAAGTGCGCGGCACCACAGCTTCCGCAATGGCGATGAGTTTATCCTGCTGGCTGAATACGCGCAGCCGCGGCGGCCTCGGCTCGCCGCCATCAAGCTGCGACGTCGCGCCGGGAGGCGGCTCGACGCGGCCAGGGTGAAGCTGCGCGATCATAATGTTGAATTTTGTGCCGTGGCGTACGCGCTTTTCCACCACCGGTAAAACATTCACTCGCGGAAAATTCGTCAGCAGGTGTTCGAGCGGAATCAGGCAATCCGCAAATTTACCGGCTTGTTTGGCCCCTGCGAGTTCCTCGAGCGTAATCGCTTGCTCCATTGAGAATTCGCCCACAGCCGTGCGGGTGATTTCCGCCAGATGCGCGCCGCAACCCAGCTTCTGTCCCATTTCGTGCGCCAGCGAACGGATGTATGTGCCGGACGAACACTCGATCACAAACCGCGCGATGTTGCCTTCAATCTCCGTAAGCTTGTACTCGTAGATTTCGACTTCAACCGCCTTCAGCTCCACAACTTGTTTTTTGCGCGCCAACTCATACGCGGGGCGCCCTTTCACTTTTTTCGCGGAAAACGACGGCGGCATCTGTTCGAACCGCCCGGTACGCTCTGCCGCAAGCGTTTCGAGCGTCGCGAAATCCAGCGCCGGTGCGGCGTCCGGCCCTTGCGCTTCGCCATCGGAATCATACGTATCCGTCGCGAATCCGAATCGAAACCCCGCCTCATACCGCTTGCGGCGCCCGCCATAAAACTGCACCAGCCGCGTGGCTCTGCCCAGTAGCAGCACCAGGACACCTGTCGCTAACGGATCGAGAGTGCCTAAGTGTCCAATCTGCCGGAAGCCCGCCAAATGGCGTACCGCATCCACGACGTCATGCGACGTCTTTCCCTTCGGCTTATTGATAACGAGTGCGCCGTCGTTCGGCGCCGGCTGTGGTTGTCGTGGCATTCTCGAATGTATCAGTAATTAGTTTTGAGCTCTTAGTACGGATCCAGAATCTGGAACCAAAGCTTCGTGCTCCTACTACGCCAAGCTGTTTCCGCCTAATCCTCGGTGCGCCAACGACAAAATGCGAACCCATTTGTCACTGAACCCGTGCAAGTCTCCAGCCTCGGCCTTGAGTCGAATGCCACCGGCTCAAACGGATCATGCAATTCTCCGTCACTGGACGACCAAGAACGAATAACCAATTACTGCTGTGGTGTGGGCGGGTTGTCCTTCTTCATTTCCTTCAACAGCCGCTCGATGCGCTCCACATGTTCCTGCGAAAGGTCCAGGGTAAAATGCAGTTCCGGCACGCGGCGCAGTTGCAGCCGCTCGACGAGTTCCCGCCGGATGTACCCCGCCGCATGATCGAGCGCCTTGATGGCGTCAGCCTGCTCCTTGTTGGTCCCCTTCACGCTGATGAACACGCGCGCATGCTTCATGTCCGGCTGAACGCGTACTTCGCTGGCAACCACGCTCACTTCCAGCCGCGGGTCTTTCAGCTCCCCCGCCAGCATGGCGTTGATTTCGTGCGCGATCTCCTCGCTTACGCGTTCGTGTCGGTGATTGGCTGGACTCATTGGCGTCTCTGAACACTCGCTAAACGATCTCAACCGCTTGATTGATCAAAAACGATCCGAGGATGCGGTCCGCCTCGTCCAAGACTCTCTGCAGCATTTCTCTCACGTGCTTCTCTTCATTCGATATCGTCACAACACCGACCACCGACCTCTGCCACGTGTCGTGATGCTCCAGTTCCGCCACCGCCACGTTGAAATCCCGCCGCAGCTTATCCTTCAAGCTGCGCAAGACCTGCCGCTTGTCCTTCAGCGATTGCGCGTCCGGGATGTGCAGCTCGAGGGTGAGCAGACCGACCGGCATGTGCGGCTCCGGGGGACAGCTTGGCGGTTTATTTCTTGCCGGAGGACCCGCTGGCCTGTCCGGCGGCTTCCGCGGCGCTCATCTTGGAAACGCTGAAGCATTCCAGGACGTCACCGACTTTAATGTCGTTGAAATTCGCCACGCCCGCGCCACATTCGAATCCAGTGCGGACTTCGCTGGCGTCATCCTTGAAGCGCTTCAACGAGTTGAGCTTCGAGGTGTAAATCACCGTGCCTTCGCGCAGCACGCGCACCTGCGCGTCGCGCTTCAGGATGCCGTCGACGACGTAGCAGCCCGCAATTGTTCCTGCGCCCTTGACGCGGAACGTATTCCGCACTTCCGCCCGGCCCAGGTACGTTTCCGTGACTACCGGTTCGAGCAGGCCTTCCATGGCCTTCTTCAACTCGTCGGATACTTCGTAGATGATCGTGTGCGTCCGGATGTCCACGTGTTCCTGTTGCGCGAGCTCCAACGCCTTGCGGTCCGGCCGTACGCCGAACGCAATCACAATCGCACCAGATGCCGATGCGAGCAGCACGTCGTTTTCCGTGACCGCGCCGACGCCCGATCCGATGATCTTCAGCTTCACCTGGTCGGTCGACAGCTTCGGCAGCATTTCGCTGAGCACTTCCACGGAGCCCTGCACGTCGCCCTTGATCACAATTCCCAGTTCCTTGACGTCGCCGGCCTTCAATTGTTCGTGCAACTGGTCCAAAGTGATGCGCGAGCCGCTGATGCGCGCCATCGCCGCGTCACGCTGCTTGCCCTGGCGGTATTCCACGACGTGCCTCGCCTTGGCTTCGTCGGTCACCTGAAAAAGATCACCGGCATCCGGAACGCCCTGCAAACCAAGCACTTCGACGGGCCTCGAAGACGGCGCATCATGCACCACCCGGCCGCGATCGTCAAACATCGCGCGCACTTTGCCGAAAACCGATCCGGAGATGAAAAAATCTCCAGCCTTCAGTGTGCCGTTTGGTACTAAGATGGTTGCA
>Ga0137394_10002253_pt1 | contig 14222 bp, 15 predicted proteins | sample czobulk116metaG_FD_108278 | JGI IMG/M metagenome (GOLD analysis project Ga0137394, IMG submission 108278) | Vadose zone soil microbial communities from Angelo Coast Range Reserve, California, USA - czobulk1.16 metaG | ecosystem: Environmental > Terrestrial > Soil > Vadose zone | place: USA...
CTGTCGCCGCTACGCGGCTGTATTCGGATGCGCTTCGCGCGATATCTTAGACCGCCGCTACAGTCGGAAAGCCCGCGTGCATGGCATCGAATTTGTGAGCGAATTTCTGACTCAGGACACTAGGTGGGGAATCAAGTGCTCGAATCCGGGAGGCGCTTCAACAATGCACTCGCTTTCCGGAACCAGGGCCGCTCCCGGCGCCGCAGGTAGCCCGGCATCGTCGGTTTCTTCGCCAGAATGCGCTGCGCCCATTCGCGCGCTTCGGCGTTGCGTTTCTGCCCGGCGAGGAAGTCCGCATAGTTGTAGTAAGTCTCGGACAGCGTCGATTTTTGCGTGGCTTGCTGAAAGAACGCGTCGGCTTTCTCTGCCTGACCGGTGTTCGCGTAGGCATGCGCCAGCAATCCGCCGGCGCGGTGGAAGTCGTAGCGGGCATCGCGCGACACGACATGTTCCAGGTCCGGCACGGCCGCCGCAAAGTCACGCAGCTGAATTTCGGCAATACCTCTGCGGTAAAACGCATCAACTGAGTCTCCGCGCGACGAGATCGCCTTGTCGTAGCAAGCTCGAGCACGCGCGAATTTCCCGTCGTCCAGGTACAGGTCGCCCAGTTCTTCGTAGTTCCCCACGGAAGGATTGTCGAGGACGATTGCCTCGAGTTGACGAATCCTCTTGCGCCTCGGAAAGCCCTCGAAAGACCCGCGAAGCAGAGTGAAATCGGGAACGACCTCCATAAAGATGTAAATGAGGGCGCCAAGGGGGCCAAAAAAAATGATGATCCACAACCAATACGTGTCCGGCCGGCGCCGGATGAAGTGAACCAGCGCCAGGCCTTGCAGAATGACACCCCATGGATAAAGCAGGTAAACGAGTGATCCCATGTCGTGTTGGTAGGATTATTATATTCGGGGTATGAGCCGGACATCACTGCCTGGGCCGAAAATCCGATCGAGCCTCATCTTCGCTTTGAGGCGAATTCGTGACCCGCTCCAGTTCTTCACAAAGATGGCGCAAAGGTATGGTGACCTCGTCCATCTCAAAGCGGGATCGCCGGAAGTGTTTCTTCTGAATGATCCTGCTCAGATCAAGCGAGTCCTGGTTACGGACCATCACAACTTCACCAAGGGGCAGGGCCTGCAGCGCGCGAAGAGACTGCTCGGCAACAGCCTGCTCACTACCGAAGGAGAAGTGCATCGCAAACAACGGCGCCTGGTGCAACCTGCGTTTCATCACGGGCGGATTGCCGGATATGCTTCGACGATGGTGGACTATGCCGGCCGGATGAGCGGACGCTGGCAGCATGCTTCGACGCTGGAGATTTCCGAACAGATGATGCGTCTGACGCTGGCGATCGTCGCAAAGACGTTGTTCGACGCGGATGTCGAATCGGAAGCCGCTGACGTGGGTCGAGCGCTGACCGCAACCATGAAGTTGTTTCCGCGATATGTCATCCCATATGCGCATTTGCTGGAGAAGCTTCCATTGCCGAGCAACCGCCGTTACCGGGAAGCGAAGGAGTACCTCGATGCCACAGTTTACAAATTGATCGAGGATCGCCGGAGGACCGGATCGGACAAAGGTGATCTCCTCTCGATGCTGCTTCTGGCACAGGACGAGGAGGAAGACGGGCGGAGAATGACCGATACAGAAGTCAGGGACGAGGCCATGACGCTCTTTCTCGCCGGGCACGAAACGACCTCAAACGCGTTGACCTGGACCTGGTACCTGCTGGCCAACAATCCCGACGCGGAAAAACGTCTTCACGCCGAAGTAAATTCGGTTCTTGGGTCGAGATGTGCAACTATTGAAGATGTTCCGCGGCTGAAATACACCACGATGGTATTCGGCGAATCCATGCGGCTTTTTCCTCCCGCCTGGATTCTTGGCCGTCGTGCCATTGAGGATTACACAATTGACGGTCATACAATTCCGCGCGACTCGCTGATTTTGATGAGCCCGTGGGTCATGCATCGTGATCGGCGATATTTCCCGGAACCTCTGTCCTTCGATCCGGGCCGCTGGACCGACGAAGCGAAAGACAGGCGGCCGAAGTTTTCGTACTTTCCTTTTGGCGGCGGCCCGAGAGTTTGTATCGGAGAGAGCTTCGCCTGGACTGAGGGCGTTCTGCTTTTAGCCACGATCGCTCAGCGATGGAAATTCCGCCTTCAGCCCGGCTATCCGGTACGACCTCAGGCTCTCGTCACATTGCGTCCGAGACATGGCGTGAAGATGATTGCGGAGAGGCTCTAATTATGACAGAACCAACAAAAGAAGAATTGCTGGCTCGAATCGCCGAACTGGAAAAGCAGGCGGGTTCAAAGAGAAGCGGTAGAATGGAATTCAAAGTGAGCGAGAAGGGTGGAGTCAGCGTTTACGGACTCGGCCGCTTTCCAGTAACGCTCTACTATGAACAGTGGACGCGGCTGCTCGACGCCTCCGACGGGCTTCGTGCCTTTCTTGAGGAAAACAAAGCGAAGCTGAAGCTGAAAGGCGCGGAGTAGGACCGGCTCGGAGTGACATTCGCCTCGCTCAAAGAGACGCGAGCGAAGCAAGAAGAGTCGCGAGCCTCACTTGGAGTGACGTTTGCCTCGCTTAAAGAGACGCGAGCGACGCAAAAAGAGACGCGAGCCTCACTCGGACTGACGGTCGTCTCGCTCAAAGAGACGCGAGCGACGCAAAAAGAGACGCGAGCCTCACTCGGACTGACGGTCGTCTCGCTCAAAGAGACGCGAACGAAGCAAAAAGAGTCGCGAGCCTCGGTCGAAGTGACGTTCGCCTCCCTCAAACAGTCGCGGTCGAAGCAAAAAGAGTCGCGACTTTCACTCGGAGTGACGCTCGCCGAGCTCAGAGAGACGCGATCGAAGCAAAAAGAGTTGCGAGCCTCACTTGGAGTGACGTTCGCCTCCCTCAAACAGTCGCGGTCGAAGCAAAAAGAGTCGCGACTTTCACTCGGAGTGACGGTCGTCTCGCTCAAAGAGACGCGATCAAAGCAAGAAGAGTCGCGGGCCTCATTCTGCGTGACGACGCTGCCACTAGAATCTCCGCAACTGACCATTCCGTCCCCGCCTACGTGTCCGCTGAAGACACCTAAGAATTCGAATGGGCTGCGCGCGCCGGCGTCGAGGAGGGCGGATCTGCAATCAGCAGTCTGGAATCGCCGATTTGGAATATATACAGAAGATTTTCAAAAGCGATTTTCAAAAGCAGTGATCGCTAAGGCTGATCGAGAATCCGGTTGTATATATTCCAAATCGGCGATTCCAGATTGCTGATTGCAGATCCGCCCTCCGTTGGATTGACACGCTCTCCGCATAGCCTGTAAAGTTTTAGGTTTGCACTCATTCGAAACTCCGTGTGTGAGGGGACATGAAGATCCATGAGTATCAGGCGAAGCAGATTCTTGCGCGCTATGGCGTGAGGATTCCGCGCGGCGAGGTGGCATACACCAAGGAAGAAGCGCGGGAGGCCGCCCAGAAGATAGGCGGCACCGTGGTGGTCAAAGCGCAGATTCACGCAGGCGGAAGAGGCAAGGGCGGGGGAGTCAAACTGGCGAAGACTGTGGACGAAGCGGAGGAAATCGCGGGCCGGATGATCGGAATGAATCTGGTGACCGCGCAAACGGGACCCGAAGGGCGTCAGGTCCAGAAGGTCTTGATTGAAGAAGGGCTCGATATCCGCAAGGAACTTTACCTCGGCATTGTGATCGATCGTCAGACCGGCACGCCCGTTTTCATGGCTTCGGCCTCCGGCGGCATGGATATTGAAGAGGTCGCTGCGAAGAATCCGGAGGCCATCCTGAGGGAACACGTTGAACCGGGACTTGGCCTTCAGCCGTTCCAGGCGCGCCGTCTCGCTTTCGGCCTCGGGCTCGCGCCGGAACTGATCAATGATGCGGCGCAGTTCATGATCGCGCTCTACCGCGCCTTCGAAGACACCGACGCATCGCTCGCTGAAATCAATCCATTCCTCGTCACCGGCGACAACAAAGTCTATGCGCTCGATGCGAAGATGAACTTCGACGACAACGCGCTCTATCGCCACAAGGACATCAAAGAACTTCGCGACCTGAACGAGGAAGATCCGCTCGAAATCGAAGCCAGCAAGTTCGGTCTCAATTACATCAAGCTCGACGGCAACGTGGCGTGCATGGTGAACGGCGCAGGCCTTGCGATGGGCACGATGGACATCATCAAGCTCGCCGGCGGCAGCCCTGCCAACTTTCTCGACGTTGGCGGCGGCGCATCGGCGGAGCAGGTGAAAAATGCGTTCCGCATCCTGCTTTCGGACAAGAATGTGAAGGCCGTCCTCATTAACATTTTTGGAGGAATCATGCGGTGCGACGTCGTCGCGTCGGGGGTCGTGGAAGCAGCAAAAGCCACCGGAGTCAAGGTTCCGGTAGTTGTGCGGCTGGAAGGCACGAACGTCGAGCAGGGCCAGGAGATCCTGCGTAAATCCGGACTCAACTTCATCGTTGCAGACGGAATGAAGGACGCGGCCGAAAAGGTCGTCGCGGCGGCGAAGGGGTCAAAATGAGCGTACTCATCGACAAAAACACGCGACTGATCGTTCAGGGCATCACGGGCCGCGAAGGCGCGTTCCATGCGCTTCAGGCCGTGAAATACGGCACCAACGTTGTCGGCGGCGTCACGCCCGGCAAGGGCGGAATCAAACATGAAGGCTTCGACGTCTTCAATACCGTCGAAGAGGCTGGGCGCAAGACCGGCGCGAACGCATCCCTCGTTTTTGTTCCGCCTCCGCATGCTGCGGACGCGATCATGGAGGCCGCCGCTGCCGGCATCGAACTTGTTGTCTGCATCACCGAAGGTATTCCCACATTCGACATGATCCGCGCCAGCGTTTTCCTCAAGGGCCGGAAAACTCGGCTCGTCGGTCCGAACTGCCCCGGCGTGATCTCGCCGGGGAAATGCAAGATCGGAATCATGCCGGGGCATATCCACCTCGAAGGCCATGTCGGCGTGGTTTCGCGCAGCGGAACATTGACGTACGAAGCCGTAGGACAGCTCACGCGCCGGAAGATCGGACAGTCCACCTGCATTGGAATCGGCGGCGACCCGATCATCGGCACGAACTTTATCGACTCCATCAAGCTCTTCAATGAGGATCCGGACACGCACGGAATCGTCATGATCGGTGAAATCGGCGGCACGGCCGAAGAAGAAGCAGCGGCCTACATCAAGGCCAACGTGAAGAAACCGGTTGTCGGCTTCATCTGCGGGCAGACTGCGCCTCCGGGACGGCGCATGGGCCACGCCGGAGCGATTGTCGCCGGCGGAAAGGGAACTGCGGGCGAAAAAATGGCCGCCATGCAGGCTGCGGGAATTCGCGTCGTGAAGAGTCCCGCGGACATCGGTGACGCGATGCAGGCGAGCCTCAAATAATCGTTATGGAAAAGACATTCACAATTCTTAAACCAGATACCGTCAAAGCCGGCAACATGGGCGCCATCATCACCCAACTTGAAAAGGAAGGTTTCCGCATCCGGGCGATGAAGATGCTGCACCTTACCGAGGAGCAGGCCCAGGGTTTCTACCACGTTCATAAAGAGCGCCCGTTCTTCGGCAGTCTCGTGAAATTCATGAGTGAAGGGCCGATCGTTCCCATGGTTCTGGAAGCCGACAATGCCATCGAGAAGTTGAGGAAGGTCATGGGCGCCACCGATCCGGCAAAAGCCGAGGCCGGCACGATTCGCAAAAAGTTCGGCACCAACATCGAGCGCAATGCGATCCATGGGTCCGACGCGCCTGAGACGGCAGCATTCGAGATCGCATACTTTTTCAGCCGGCTGGAAATTGTTTAGGCGCGGTAAAATATATGCATGGAGCAATTTGGCCGGCTTTTCATTGTTCTAGGCGCCGTTATTCTGCTCCTCGGATTTCTGCTGATGCTTGGGTCGAGGCTGCCGTTTCGGATCGGCCGCCTTCCGCTCGACTTCCACTACCAGCGCGGAAATTTCAGCTTCTATTTCCCACTCGGGACTTCGATTCTCATCAGCATTGTTCTCACCCTGGTATTCAGTCTCTTGAATCGGAGATAAACTATCATCTGAAGCTTCGAACGGGAGGAATTCATGATAGGGAGAATTCAGGAAATACTCGGGAGTGAAGCCCAGAGTTTGTTGTCGCATCAATGCAAGACAATTCCTAAAGACCAACTCCACTTGCCGGGGCCGGATTTCATCGATCGGGTCCATGTGGGGTCCGACCGACCCGCCAGGGTACTGGTCAGCCTGCAGCACCTCTTTGGCTCCGGCCGGCTGGCGAAAACAGGATACGTCTCGATACTTCCCGTGGACCAGGGAATCGAGCACTCCGCCGGCGCATCGTTTGCTCCGAACCCGATGTATTTCGATCCCGAGAACATCGTCAAGCTCGCGATCGAAGGCGGCTGCAACGCCGTGGCATCCACGCTGGGCGTGCTGGGCTCGGTCGCGCGGAAGTACGCGCACAGGATTCCGTTCCTCCTGAAGGTGAACCACAACGAGTTCCTCTCCTACCCGAACGCTTACGACCAGATCCGCTTCGCCAACGTCAGGCAGGCATTCGAGATGGGAGCCACGGGCGTCGGCGCGACGATCTATTTCGGATCCGAAGAATCCAAGCGCCAGCTGCAGGAAATTACCGAGATGTTCCACCAGGCGCACGAGCTTGGGATGTACACAGTGCTGTGGTGTTACCTGCGTAACCCTGCATTCAAGACGAAGGAAACCGATTATCACCTTTCGGCGGATTTGACCGGACAGGCGAACCATCTCGGCGTCACGATCGAGGCGGATATCATCAAACAGAAGCTGCCTGAGAATAACGGCGGATATAACGCCCTGAATTTCGGCAAGACGCACAAGAAGGTTTACTCCGACCTGTCGTCCGATCACCCGATCGATCTCACGCGATATCAGGTTGCGAATTGCTTCATGGGCCGCGCGGGGTTGATCAATTCCGGTGGCGCTTCTTCCGGTGAGAGCGACATGAAGGAAGCGGTAAAAACCGCCGTCATCAACAAGCGCGCCGGGGGCACGGGCTTGATCTCGGGAAGGAAAGCCTTCCAGCGTCCGATGCAGGAAGGTATCGGATTGCTCAATGCGATTCAGGATGTCTACCTGACAAAAGAGGTCACGATCGCGTGAACCACAAAGGCACAAAGACATCTGACCAATGCTCAATTCCCAATGCTCAATTCTCATCCGATGAGATTGAGCATTGGGAATTGAGCATTGGTCAGATCTTTGTCTTTTATTCCGTTTTGCCGTCGTTCAGGCTGATCAACCACACCCGGTCCTGATCATCAATCGCCCACGTGATATCGGCCCGGGCCCGCTCCGCCAAATCCGCAACACTCTTGAGTTGATCCGACGTCATCGAATTCCGTTCACCTTCCCGCTCGACGGTCCTCGTCGTCCCATCGACATATCGAATCATCTTCCTCTGTTTGGGTTCGAGTGTTTTTCGAATGCACTTACCACTGGTTGTATTGAGTAGATACGTGTCGGGATCCAGAAGAAGCATTCCCTCGTTCGCTCGTATCCGCAGGTTCTTCCGATGCCACTGCGCCTTTCCACACCAGATGGAAGGGACCATCCGCTGAACCAGAATCGGCGACTCCGGCGATTCGCTCCGGAATCGGCGCAGCGTATGAATCAGTTGATCCGCACCGATCATATTTAGAACGGCGTGTGACGGGCTTCGAATCGCGAGGAAGTGGGTTTTCTCGCGAACGATCTGCTCTTCGTACGCCTCTCGAATCTGTCCTTCGGAAGTGCCGGGAAACACGACGAATCCATTCGGCACTGGAAAACCAGAGCGCATGGCGGAGGCCAGAGTTTCCCACGGTGTTCCGGCGGCCTCTGCAAGCCACTTGGGCGGTTGATCCATCGTTGGATAGACTATACTGCCGGAATGCGAAACACCGAATTTCAGCGGAAAATCTACACGGTCTCGGAGCTCAGTTTAGAGATCCGCGAGATGCTGGAAAGGCGTTTTGTGGATGTCTGGGTCGAGGGCGAGCTCTCGAACTTCAAGGCCTCCACGGCCGGACATCTTTACTTCACTTTGAAAGACGATCGCGCGCAGTTATCTGCCGTGTGCTTTCGGAATACGGCGCGGCTGCTTCGATTTCGTCCCGAGAACGGCAAACTCTTTCGCGCGCGCGGGCGTGTGAGCACCTACGAAAGCCGCGGCGAATATCAGCTTATCGTTGAGGTCCTGGAACCGGCAGGTCTTGGGGCGCTTCAACTCGCGTTCGAGCAACTCAAGGAAAAGCTCGAAAAAGAAGGACTGTTCAGGCTGGAACGCAAGCGGCCGATCCCGCTGTTCCCGCGCAAAATCGGAATCGTCACTTCACCCAAAAGCGCCGCTCTGCGCGATATTCTGACGGTGCTGAAGCGGCGGCACAATGCGATCGATGTCCTGATTTTTCCCGCGGAAGTCCAGGGCGATGGTGCATCGCTGCAGGTGATGGAAGGCATCGATTACCTGAGCCGCTCGACTGATGTCGATGTCATCATCGTTACACGCGGCGGCGGCTCGATGGAGGACCTCTGGCCCTTCAACGAGGAGAGAGTCGCGCGGGCAATCGTGCGTTCGCAGAAACCGGTCATTTCGGCCGTCGGTCATGAAGTGGATTTCACGATCTGCGACTTTGTGTCGGACCTGAGAGCGGCCACGCCCAGCGCCGCCGCGGAGATCGTGATCAAGTCCAAGGCCGAGATTTCCGAGCGAGTGAAACAGCTGGAAGGCCGGCTTGACGCGGTGATCAAGTTTCGACTCAGCAGGCTCAGGAATTTTCTGGCGTCGAAGGTTGGAAGCCGTGGATTCGTCGTGGCCGAAACCCGCATCCGCCGAATGGCTCAGCGCGTGGACGACCTGGCCTTCCGCCTGGAGCAAATGGGCCGGACCGGAACCTTCATCCGAACACGCGCGCATCGCGTGGAAATTTGCGAACAGCGGCTTTCCAATTCGATCCACCAGCGGCTCAAGAAATCTCACCAGGCATTCGCAGGACTCGCTCACACGCTTGAAGCGTTAAGCCCGCTTGCAGTCCTCGAACGCGGCTATGCGATCTGTCTCACGCCCGAAGGACAGGTGATCCGGTCTTCGGATGCGGTCGAGCCTGACGCGACAGTCAAGGTGAGGCTGCACGAAGGCAGTCTGGTGGCGAAGGTGATTTCGAAGGAGAAAGGTTAGGGGCTCTGATAGCCGCGCAGCGGCGGCAGAGTGTAGCCCCGAGACTGGAAATAGGTGATTTCGAAGGAAAAGGTTAGGGGCTCTGATAGCCGCGGAGCGGCGGCAGAGTGTAGCCCCGGGCGCCAGCCCGGGGTTAACGGTAGCCTTGGATCCAGCCACAGACGGGGCGAAAGATTCTAGTGGGCTCGATGAATCTTTCGCCCCTTCGGGGCTGGGATTTCGACACTATCTAATCCACGGGCTTGCGCCCGTGGCTACATTCTTCCGCCGCTCCGCGGCTGGGCTTGCGCCCGTGGCTACATTCTTCCGCCGCTCCGCGGCTGAACCCAAAACCCAAGACCGGATCACACGGATTTCACGGCGACGCGTTCCGGAACAATCTCCGGTGCTTTCTTCTTCGGGAGGGACCACGAACGCAGGCCGAACGCTGTGAAAGCGGAGAGCAAAGCTAAAACCGCGCTTCCATAGAATGCCGCGGACCAACTGCCGGAGTATTCGTAGAGCATCGCCCCGATGCCACCGCCAATGATCGAGGAAACGCCTTTGGCCGAGTACATGAATCCGTAGTTGGACGTTGCATTGCGGCTGCCGAAGTAGTCGCCGGTCGTCGCCGGGAACAGCGAGAAGACCTCGCCCCACGTGAAGAATGTCAGGACGAGCGTGACGGTGAACATCAGGCCGGACGTCCTTCCGATCGTCAGTACCGCAACCAGACAGAGAGCCTGGAGCAGGAAAGCCACGGCCATCGCGGATTCGCGGCCGGTCCGGTCCGAAAGCCAGCCCCAGAAGACGCGGCTGGCGCCGTTTGCCACGGGACCCAGGGCGGTGGCGGCCGTCAGCGCGGCCACGCTCAATCCCCACGTCTGGGCCATCGGTCCGGCGTTTGCAGTCACTAACAATCCACCGGTCGCCATGGCGACGAACATCGCATACATCACGTAAAACTGCGGAGTCCTCAGCATCTCACCGGTCGTGAACTGCTCCGTATTTCTTCGCACGCGCGTCTTCTGGCTGGTGCTCACCGGATTCGCCTTGGCGAACTCAGGGCCGGGATGCCGCAGGAACTGGGCCACGACAGCGATCACCAATCCCTGGAAGATGCCGGTCGCGAGAAAAGCGCTTCTGTAGCCGTGCGTACCGATCATGTAGGAGATGAACGGAACGAAAAGCGCGGTGCCGCCGCCGAAGCCGGCCGCAATCACTCCCGAAGCCAGACCGCGCCGGTTTGGAAACCATTTGAGCGCGGACCCGATCGAGCCGCTATAGACAAACGCTGCGCCGATGCCTGCCAGTCCGTAGAAGAAATAGAGCTGGGAAAGCGAGGTCACGTAGGCCAGCGCGGCCCATCCCATGCACAGGACGCCGGCCACAGTGATGAAGAACCGCGGCCCCATCCGATCGATGAACCACCCATCCAGCGGTTGCACCCACGTCTGGAGAAGAATAAAGAGTGAGAAAGCCCACTGGATGTCGGAGAGTTTCCACGCCGTTGCCTTTTGCATGGGCAAAACGAAGAGCGTCCAGGAGTATTGAAGGTTCGCGATCATCACCATCGCGATCACGGATGCGACGAGCTGAAACCATGGGTTGTTCATGGGCCCCATTTCATATAACTTTCGCCCGGGACCGTCAAAGGAAATTCTTTCAGGAAAGTCTGGACATGCAGTCCAGCCCTCACTATAATCGCCTCAAAAAATTGGTCAGACCAATTTCTGTTTGGAGGTAACGTGGCGAAAGCCAGCCGGACTCCAGTTTACGAAGAAGTCATGGTTCGTCTGGCGGCTCTGGTGAATCAGGGTCGCTTGAAGCCCGGTGACCGCCTGCCGGCGGAGCGCACCCTCGCTGAACGCATGCGTGTGAGCCGGGCGACGCTTCGAGAAGCTCTTCGTGTGATGCAACTGCAGGGCCTGATTGTTAGCAGGCGCGGTTCCGGCAACTTTATCGCCGGTGGCAAGGCGGAGGACCTGGCGCAGGCCTTGCACAACCTGGCACTTCAGGACATCTTCGAGCTTCGATTGCTGATCGAACCGGCGATTGCAGCTCTTGCGGCGGAACGCGCGAATCGTCAGGATGTCGCTCGCCTGGAATCCATCCTTCAACAGCAGGAACAAGACCTGAAGGCGAACCGGACCGCAGGGCCCACGGACGCGGCTTTTCATTCCACTCTCGCAGAGGCCACACACAATCGAGCGCTCCTCCAGGTTGGAGCCACCTTGATGAAAGTCATTTCCCCGAGCCGCAACGAAAACCTGCAGACGCAGGAACGGGCGCGTCTTTCGCTCGCTTCACATCGCCGTATCCTCGAGGCGATCCGTGGAGGCAATCCCGTCGAAGCGCGCAATGCCATGGAGGAGCATATTCACTCGATAGACCCAAAGCTATTCGGACTGAACGGCGTGGGCCGCTTTACTCCCGTGCCGGGCATCCCCGAAATTCGTACTGTAGGAGGTATCCATTGATCAAACGGGTTGAAATCAACTATCGCGGTATTTTTCAGAAGAATCTCGGCAAGAAAATCGGCAGCGATATCGTCATCATCGCCAGCCGAATGGGACGCATCGGCTTTTCCAATGGACGTTACAGCGATTCACCCGAGCGCAACGGCATCCCATGCAAATACTTTGCCTTCGTTTCGCACGATCTTTCCGAAGAGGAACTCGAGGCGGAATGCGGCGCAAAGCTGGACATTGATCAGGCCGACATTTCCGTCGTGCTCGACGACACGATGGTCAAAGGCGTTGAGCCGTGGGGCTGGCACGGAGTCCGGGCGATCAACGAAAAAGTCGAGCCAGGCGGAACGCTGCTGCTAACGACGAAGAAGACCCCGGATGAGCTTCTTCAATTTATCGGCAGAAAGCCCTACCAGTGGAACATCGCGACCTATGAAGGCGATCCCAGTTTCGGAGGCTTGTGGGTCTTCAGGGACGATCTGACTCACGAAAGAACCCTTGGAGCCGTGGCTGGAATCGATCCGGACATCATCGGCATTGAAGCGGTCGAGGACTATCTGCGCTACAAGAATCCGAAAGAACCCTTCCGCGCCGAGGCCGCACGGAAAGCCTACGACGAAGTGCGGGCGACGAAGAGGACCGTCAATCCAGGCGAAGGGATCGAATGGACGCACGAAATCCCGGTTCTGCCCAAATGGTTCCAGTTCATGGAGGGAGCCGCCGTCCCTGCCGTCAAGCGGCATTTCGAAATGGGACCAAAGGGCCAGTCGCGCAACGAAACGTTCAAGCGCGGCACGACCAAGACGCAGCGGCCCGTTGTGCGCTTCGATATTTGCACCAAGTGCACACTCTGCTGGCTCGAGTGTCCCGACGAGTGTTTCGATCCAACAACCGATGGACTGTACGACATTGCGTTCGAATACTGCACCGGCTGCGGGAAGTGCGCTCAGATCTGCCCTGTCCAGGAGTGCATCGTGATGGTCGACGAGTTGCAATTTGCAGACAACAGCAGCCCTTGGGAAGCCTACACGCAGAATCGCGAAAACTATGTCGAGTGGGCGGAGAAGGCGAAGAGCAAGGGGCGCTACATTCATCCGTTCGTTACAGGAACAGGTTTGGAATCCGTTCAGGGTGAGGTAGTGCCGCTCGGCGGAAAACGCGCAGCTCAGACCGGGAAGGAGGGTTAAAGAAGATGATTGCTGAAGAACCCAAAACAACGAGTGTCTACGAACGCGAAGATTTGTTGACCGGCTGCCAGGCGGTCTCCCAGGGGGTACGACTGGCGGATGTCGACGTCATCGCCGCGTATCCGATTCGGCCCTACACGGAAGTCATGGACGCCCTGTCCAAGATCATTGCGGATGGGCAGCTGGACGCCGAATACATCATCGCCGACAGCGAACATTCACAATTCGAAATTGTCAAACATGCCGCCTCTGTCAACGCGCGCTCGTTCGCCGGGAGCAGCGGCACCGGCTGGTGCTATGGCTTCGAGGCCCTGGTGGTCACCGCCACGGATCGGATGCCTGTGCTTTTTCTGGTCGGCAACCGCGCGCTTGACGATCCCGGCGCGTTTGGAGTCGAGCACAACGACGCCATGGCCGTGCGCGACATGGGCTGGCTGCTCGCCTGGGTGACCACGCCTCAGGAAGCGCTCGAGCATGTGTTGATCGGTTATCGCATTGCCGAAGACAAGCGCGTCCGAATGCCGATGGCACTCGCCATGGACGGCGCGTTCCTGACGCACTCGCAGCATATGGTCAAGATTCCGACCGCTGAAGCCGTGCGGCAGTTCTTACCTCCATATGATCTGGGCGACGGCCGATTGCATCCCGACAATCCAATCTCCATTGCGCCGCAGGTCAATGAAGACTGGGTCATGGAATTGCGCCGCCAGAACTGGGAAGCCGCGCGCCGCGCGCGCGGGGTCATCAAAGAGGCATACAAGGAGTTCAACGCCATTTTTGGCGAACGCTACACCAGCCCGTACTTTACCGAGTTCATGACCGAGGACGCGGACACGATTCTGATCGGACTGGGCACCGTTTGCGCCCCCGGACGCACCGCATGCCGCCGCCTGCGCGAGAAAGGCGAAAAGGTCGGTTTTGTGAGCCTGCGCTGGTTCCGGCCGTTCCCAACTCTCGAACTTCGCGAGTCACTGAAACGCTTCAAGGCGGTGGGTGTCATCGATCGCGATTTTGCTCACGGTTCGCCGGACGATGGCGGGATACTGATGCACGAAGTCCGATCCGCGCTGTACCCGCTCAAGGACCGGCCCGCGATAACCAACATCATCACCGGTCTCGGAGGACGCGACGTATCCATCGATGACTGCATCCGGATGTACCAGATCGCCCAGCGATCCAAGACCGAAGACAAGCTGGACAACTTCGTCACTTGGGTCGGGGTGCGGGAGTAAAGGCGTGGGGGGACCGGCCGGTTGTAAAGAGGCCGCGAAGCGGTGTACCGAAGCGAACCGGACGGTGGGCCCGACGCTAAATAAAGGAGCAAAACATGGCCACTGAAACGATTGTCTACGACAAGATCAAAGGCGTTCACAAAATCCCGCTGGAAG